>WNGP01000266.1_pt1 | contig 39434 bp, 34 predicted proteins | sample 5407671 | NCBI WGS metagenome assembly WNGP01 (sample SAMN13153381, study PRJNA577476) | soil metagenome | isolation source: 40 cm soil or saprolite under Garry oak tree replicate 2 | place: USA:California | collected 2016-06-15 | reverse complement strand
CATGGGATCGGTTTTCCTTTCTCACTTCTCCAGTGATCCCCTCGCTCTCCCAAATGGGTGCCTTTGTGCAGGCACACGACCAGTTCTATCTTTGAAACGAATGAGTCTGTTGACTTTTAACATGTCCATCTTTTGGGAAGAGGTGGTGAAATGCCTCGAGTCAGAACTTGGCAAAAACGTGTGGGACACCCCTTTCGTTTCATCTGCCCAATGCTGAACAACAGTCTCTCCTTTGCGAAAAAACAAGGGGGAGGTAGTTTTCCCTATCCACGATCATTGAACCCCTCTCAGCGAAAAATAGAGGGGTCTGTTGACCATTTGAGAGGAAACCCTTATGGGAAAGAATCTCTGCCGAGCGTGTGGACTCACCTTCGGCACCCTGAAATCGTTTGACACTCACCGGACCGGCTCCTTTGGAGAGGCGATCTACAAGCTCAGTCGGACCGGCAAGTCTCGCCAGGTGATTGGATATACCCGGCAGACCCGCCGGTGCATGACCCTGCAAGAACTCATGGCCCTGGGCATGACTCAGGACCACAAAGGCTGGTGGACGCTTCCCAAACAGACCGCCAGTGCTGCGCAAGAGGATGAAGCAGTGCTGGAAGAGGCTACTCCATGAACGAAGGCATACTCGACTATGGCTCTGGGCGCTACAGGCTCATCGGACGTAGCAACCAGGTTGATTGCTCCTTCCATGCTGGAGACACGTTTGAGGTCTGGACAGGGTACCGATGGGCTTCCATCCGGATGGAAGCTGATCTTGAGGGACATTGGTACTTTGTCGATGACCGGGGAAGAACCGTCAGCCTACACCTGGGCATGAAAGCCAGACTCAAGCAATCGTTCTCATGAGAATGTCGGAATCCCCGACACCATACACTCAAGGGTATATGCAATACATCTACCCTTTTTCACAGCATAAACCAGGCGCACTGTCACGAAAATACCAGTCAAAGCCGCTCAGCGGCTGTACTCTCTCATCTCGACTTGTGAAAGGAAATCCGTCCATGCCACGAACAGCAACCCGCGCCAAGCGTGCGCAGGCCAAGACAGAACCCGCAGAGACACACTTACTCAAGGACCAGCAGGTCATGACCCTGCTCGGCATCAGCCGGACAGGGCTGCATTACCTGATGCGCAAGCAGGGCTTACCCTTTATCAAACTGGGCGGGGGCAGCCGCGCGGCGCTGCGCTTCTCTGAGCAATCGCTTCAGGTGTGGCTCAAACAGCATGAGCAGCAAGCGGTCTCATAACGCCCGACAACACAAGTGCTCACCTGTTCTTGTATATCGACGGCTCGTTCAGGTAAGCACTTCCATTGACCTCTCGTATGGAAAGGCAGGATATGTAGCCATGATCCCACAGTCTGACGATGTTTCGTACACACGAAAGCTCCCCGCGTTGCAAGAATTGCAAGCGTGGCCCCAGTGGGTGTGCTGGCGCAAAGAACAGCGCGGGGGCAAACTCACCAAAGTTCCCTATTGCGCCACGACTGGGGACAGGGCCCACTCTGACAACCTGCAGACGTGGGCCACGTATGCCCAGGCAGTGCAGGCACAACGGACTCATCGCTATGATGGCATCGGCTATGTGTTCCATCAGGACTACACGGGCGTGGACCTCGATCACTGCGTCAACGAGGATAGCAGCATTGACCCCTGGGCGCAACGCTATCTTACCCAACTCAACAGCTACGCGGAATATTCTCCCAGCAAGACGGGGATTCATATCCTGCTGCGGGGGACCGTTCCCAGCGGCATACGGCGGCGCGTGCCAGGTGCGCCACACCCGCAAGCCGCCATTGAGATGTACAGTGAGCGGCGCTACTTCACCATCACTGGCAACCATGTCGATGGGACGCCACCCACCATTGAGGACTGTCCTACGCTGGTGTCCCTGTATGCGGAGCTTTCCGCCCCCAAACCCTCACGACAGCCTCCAGTGACACCCGCTGAGGATGTCTCTACCAGCGACGATGCCTTACTGGAGAGGGCCATGCACGCCAAAAACGGCGCGACCTTCCGGGCCTTGTGGCAAGGCGATGCGTCTGGGTATGCCTCGCAATCGGAAGCCGAACTGGCGTTGTGCAACCTGCTGGCGTTCTGGACGGGCAAAGATGCCTCCAGGATGGACCGCTTGTTTCAACGCTCCGAGCTCTACCGCCGCGAGAAGTGGGATCGCCCAGCGCGTAGTGGAGAATCGTATGGGCAAGGGACCATTCGGCTGGCTCTTGCCAACTGTACCGAGGTGTATCGTCCACAGAGTGGGGGGAAGATTATCCCCTTTCGGCGCGAACGCGAAGCCGCTGGGGAGGAACGCGACATCCCCTTGCCTGAAACGGAGGTGGATTTTGTGCTGGACTGCCTGCGCGACGGAGAAGAGGGAGATGCCCGCCTGTATGCCCATCTCTTTCGGGGTCAATGCATCTATGACCACACCGAAAAGCAGTGGTACGAGTGGCAGCGCCACTACTGGAAACCCGATGAGACCAAACATGCACTGCTCATGGCGAGCAATCACCTGGCTGGCCAGTACATGCAAGCCAGCGCTGAACTCTCCGGGGAAGCCGCCCAGGCCGAAAAGCGCCTGGATCCTGACCTGCTCAAAAAGAGCCTGGCCGATGACCCACGCATCAAACGCTATGAATGGCTCAAAGCCACGACGGGCGCACTCATCGAACGCGCGAAAGCCCTCAAGACGCTGCGGCGCGCGCAAGCGGTGCTCACCTACGCGCAAGCGTACCTGAGCATCACCTCCAGGGAGTGGGATACCAACCCCTGGCTGCTCGGCACGCGCGAAGGCGTGCTGGACCTCAAAACGGGCGAACTGCGTGACGGGAGGCCAGAAGAATACATCCGTACCATCATCCCAACCGAGTGGCGTGGCCTGCATGAATCCGCGCCGCGCTTTGAGCAGTACCTGCGCGAAATCTTCGCGGATCGTGCCGATGCAGAACGCGACGAACTGATCGGCTTTCTGCAGCGCGCGCTGGGCTATGGCATCACCGGCCATGTCAGCGAGCACATCTTCCTGATGCTCTACGGCGAAGAGGGACGCAATGGCAAGGATACCCTCATGACCCGCCTGCAGCGCGTCTTAGGCGGCACCGTGGGAGCCGTGTCCAACGATGTGATCCTCGCCAGTAGCAGCAAATTCCTGACGCCTGGCAGCGCCAAACCGCATTTATGTGCGCTCCAGGGCAAACGGATCGTCTGGGCTAGTGAGACCAGCAAGGGCGCGCGCTTCGATGTCGGGCAGGTGAAGTTTCTCACCGGCGGCGGCGACATACCCGCCCGGCAACTCTACGGGCGCGACTACACCTTCGCGCCCTCGCACCTGCTGATCCTGCTCACCAATAACAAGCCCCATGCCGACGCGCAAGATTCGGCCTTCTGGGATCGCTTGTGTCCTCTCATCTTTAACATCCGCTTCGTTGACCATCCAGCAGCTCCCAACGAGCGGCAGAAAGACCGCACGCTGGGCGATGCACTGGACATGGAGACCAGCGGCATTCTGGCTTGGCTTGTTCGCGGGTGCCTGACCTGGCAACGCGACGGGTTGATCATCCCGGCCTCGGTGCTGCTGGCGCGGCGCGAGTACCGAGGAGAAGAGGACACTCTGGGGCAGTTCCTCAGCGAGTGCTGTGTCCAGAGCGCCCAGTTCAGTGTGAAGGCCAGTCGCCTCTACGAGCGCTACAAAGAGTGGACGCTGGAAAACAACCTCAAAGCCATGAACGGCACCGCCTTCGGGTTGGAAATGAAGAAGCGGTTTGAGCAGAAACGCAAAAATGACGGCCTGGTCTACTCCGGCATCGCCCTGCGGGCCTCGGAGGGCCTACACACCTCTGAAGAAGCCTCTGAAGCCGATTTACCCTCCTCTACAGAAGAGGTTAGTGTAGGTAGTGTACCCTTTTCTCCAAAACTTCCCTTATATAGAGAGGAAAAATACAAAAAAGAAAGTTATAAAGAAGTGGGTGCACTGCCTACACAAACACCCCCCTCTTCTGTGGATAAAACCGCCTCTGAGGCGGTTTCTGAGGCGTGTAGGCCCCCTGAAGAGAAAAAAGAGCCTACACCGATGCAAGAGCGGGAGGTGTTTTACCTATGATGCTCATGCTACTGTTTACGGAACTCACTCACCTGGGGGTGCAACTGACCAATGAGCAAGGTCGCTTGAAGATAGAGGCTCCTCCTGGAGCACTGACCGACGAGCTGCGCCAGGCGATGACGGAACACAAAGCGGCCCTGCTGCGCTATGCGACGTACCCCTATGTCGAGACGATAGATGGCCTGGGAACACTCACCGGCGCTCGCCGGGAGCAGGATGCCATCTTCTCCCGTTCGCAGCATTGGGAACGTCTGCGCTACAAAATCGGCGTGAAGCTCTTGCCGGATGGAATCGAACGGTTCTACTTGCCCGGTACCGTCTGGGAGGTGGCAAGCATGGGAGAGAAGGAATGCCCTGCTAGCGACCCTCCCTCTCCACCGCTTCCAGCGGAATCCATCCCTGGCGTAAAGCGCACACGACCGCTGCTGTGCGATCAGTGACATGCAGCTTTTTGAGGATCGAGGTAATATGGTTTTTCACTGTCTGGTCGCTAATCCTCAAAACCCTGGCGATTTCCTTGTTGCTGTTCCCCTCAGCGATGTAGCCGACAATTTCCAGTTCACGAGAGGAGAGGGGAGATGCTGAGGCGACGACGGGAGTCCCGTCCGCTTGGTGCCCCCCTTGTCCCAGTCGCAAGGGAAGGAGGAGGTCGAGTTTGGGAAGTGGCAGAAGTCCCTCGCTCGTGAGGAGATATTCGCCACGGCTCACCCGGTGTACCCGGTCTGTGAGAGCTTCCTGGGTGATGGTGCGCAGTTCGTAGGCGCTCGCGCCCGCTTTGGCGAATTGAAAGAGGCGTTCCTCGTTCTGGGAGGGAGCCAAAATGACGATACCTATCGCCGGTGCCTGCTGGCGGAGCAGGTGGACGATGAGGCAAGGGTCAGCGCACGTGAGCTCTCCGCTGAGGATCGCGACGTCGGGCTGCTGCAGCTGTACCAGTTCGGCGATCTTCGTTAGTTCGGTCGCTTCGAGCACCAGGCACGCGCCTGTGCGTTCAAGCGTGGCACGGATGCCACATCGAAAGAGCGGCACCTCCTCGACAATCAGCACGTGTATCATGGTGAACCTCCTGGTCTGGTCGCTGCTTCCGTGAATGGCAGGACCTCGTGCTCCAGCAGGGAGGAGTAGTACGAGCGCAGCTGTTTCATGGTGGAAGCAGGCTACTGGCCTTTCTCCTCTTTGTTGCGCACCCTGCGCCTCTGCGGGCGTACATCAGAGCGTCTACACACAACCATGCACGCACAACTGTCTTGCTCTTTGCACTGGTGAGACAAAGGTCATCCTCGTCGGCATGCTGCTCGTCATGTTACCCCGGCATGGAATCCTAGTGTAGCACATCCAGACCAATACAGGGAACGCATCGCCTGTTTGCTTGACGACTTGACACACCATGCGTCTACTGCCGGATGATCATTTCGATCAGACGTTCTTCCCAATTGAAAGGAGGTGTTTTCACAAAAAGCGAGAGACGATTTGACACACTATGGTACACAAGAGTGAAGCCTTTTTTTAGGGCATCGGTTCAACCAAACACACAGCACACAAGGAGGAGTATCACATGGCAAGACTCAACAATGGCTTAACCCCTGGTGAAAACGCGCGTCTGGTGGCCTCGGTCGTCGATGAACACGACCTGGAAGAGTTGGAGGCGCTGCACAAGGATTTGCTCAATCGCGTCGATCAGGCCCGCGCCGATGGGCGCATCTTTATGATGGGCCAGTATACGCGCCTGGTCGCCCTGGTCTCTCCTGAAATTGACCGCATTCAAAAACGGTTCAAACGGGAAACTCTGGCCGCTATACGCAAGGACCACAAAGCGCTCAAACTGGAAGCGAAAGCGGCTACCGAAGCTACAACGGCATAGCGGCTCTCTCGCGACCGGCCCGCGCCGCTCGTAAACCACACGTTTACGCACACCTGCGGTATGCACGGGCCGGTTTTTCGGCGTGCGGTTCCTGTGCGCTCGGTGTGCGACTCCCCGGCTAAGGCTCCTCGAATTTAGTCAGGATTTAGCCAGGTTTCCACCCGATTAGGCACGTAATAAAGCCGCGTTTACAGCAAAAGGACAGAAACAACATGGCAATAAAAAACCCGTTCAAGTGGGCACACGCGGCATGGCAAAACAGGCCGCGCCGCTCCGGCAACGTCGTCCCATTTCCGAACCAACAAGGGCAGGGCGTTTTACCCGTCGGTTCTAACGGGCAAATCGTCAGCCCACATGAGTTCTTGCAGGCGCAGATCGTCAACCTCCCCGATGAGGAAGAAAGCGTCCAGAAGCGTGCCCTGCTTTCCGTCGCCTACTTCCTGGTGACGTGGGGAGGCTCGGCGATCATGATCCTGCTGGGCATCGGGCTGGCTAGCGATCTGCAGGCCGTCTTTCACATCGGGGGCGCGTATGCCCTGGCCTTGACGGTGCTGTTCCCATTTGGCGAGTTCGTGTTTGAAATCCTGGCGATCCTGGTGGGGGAGCGCATCCATCAGGGCATCCGCTCAGGCGGGGATGCGGCGTTCGTCTTCACCTTCGGCCCGTTCGTGCTGCTGGCCAACACTGGCACGGCGATGCTGCAGGTGTTCTTGTTTGGCTGGCACAATGCCAGCGTGGCCAGTATCGCGTCTCTGGTGCTGTGGTTTCGGGCGTTCTTGCCCCTCATGATCGTCATTGGCACGATTGGAGTAGTGGCAGGCATCCAACGCCGCTCGATCCGGCGCATGATCCACGCACTCAACCGGAAAGCTGGAGCCCTTACCTCCGTTGCTCAGGCCAGCGTGCACTTCTTGGAAGCGGACATGAACGCCAGGCGCTCGATAGACGAACATGAGGACGCGCGCAAAGAACGCGAGCGCAAGGAGCAGGCCTTTAACGAGATGCAGGCCTTGATGCGCGCAGCATTCGACAAAATGATGGAACGCCTGAACCGCCTGGACGATGATGACCGCAACGGGCGGCGCATGCGCCTGTAGACTGGCAGGGAGGATCATCGTGAACAAGACGCTCGACCGTAAGACAGTCTTCTCTGATTTCGCGCTCCAATGGCATCGCTTAGGCAGCTTTTCCGACGTGCGGTTCTACCCGCGCGGCACTGGCTTTCTGGCCACCTATGCGGGCCAACAAACGGTGCGCGGGATGGTGCTGGTGCGGTCGAGCGAGTTCTGGCACTATCGCTTACACCTGGCACGCTTCCCGCTCGATCTGATCGTCTGTTACCGGCATGACACTGTGCTCCCTGTGACCGTGGTTGAGATCGAGACGGGCAAGCACTACACGCCGCATGAATACCCTCATCAGTTCACCTCGTATGAAGACGCATACAAGGCACGATCCCAGACCGGACGCCTCACCATCGTTGGCGGCCTGCTCTGCGGCGTGCAGCGCGCCTATGACCTGGTGGCAACGCTGCCAGAAAGCACCCGGCGCAAATATGAGAACAGCGCCCACGCTTTTCAAAAGAGACGACGTGGGCGTCAACTCACCTCTGCACAGACATCCTAAAGGAGATTCACCCCTGCTCACATGCAGACACGCCCTCGTGGCCGTCCGCTGGCCGAGCTTCCGGAGGCCGAGCGGGAGATTGGCAGCAAGATCAGTGAGGCGACTGCGACGCTATCACGAACAGCAGCGGCTGAGAGCCGTCTAAGTACGTAGTGCTGACCCATCAGGGTCAAGGCAGCATCGCCCCCTCAGTCGGCAGACGATGACCATGAAGTGGCGTCAACTCAGACCTGCGCGAAGCGGTTCCTGTGCTCGATACCCCTGGTTGGAGCAGGCGCGAACAAGGCGCTCACTCTTCCTGCTGCGGAAGCAGGTTTTCTATGGTCTCTAAGAGGTCGGCGAGGTCAAACGGCTTCTCGAAGAGCATGATGTGGCGTTGTCGCATGGCTTTCCCAGAGGGGGGATTGGCACTGATCATCAGCGTGGGGATCGTTGCAAACTCCTGGATGGCGTGCAGGCGATCAGAGAGTTCAAGACCGTCGATCCCAGGAAGTTGGTAATCCAGAATGAACAAGCTGGGTGTGATGGAACTGACCACCTCTAAGGCTTGCTCGGCATCAGGCACACAGAGGACTTGGTAAGGCGTTTCCTGCTCCAGGAGTTGGACAAGCACGTCACCGATGTTCTCATCATCCTCTACCGCTAAGATGGTTTGAGGACTGCTCTGGTTGTTGGCCGTAGCTCCCGGTGCATTCCTGCTCATAGGCAATCCCTGCTGTTTCGTCAGTGAACGAAAGACTGACTGGATAGGAGTAATACGTGCGGCACGCACGGCGCGTTTCAGGCAGAGAGTCTGACGGTTGGCTTGAGCAGGAAAGACACTCCCCTCAGACCATTGGTCTGAGGGGAGTGAGAACGTTTTGGGAAATTCCCAAAATGACGAGGGGATCAGCGCCCCTTCTGGTTTCCAACAGCTGTCAGCTGTTTGGCTTTCTCTGCCAGATCGCTTCCGGCATGCTTCACCTTCTGCATCGTCTGCTGTGTCGTGTCTTTCGCATTCCCAGCGAGCTGTGAAACGCGAGTAGCGACTTGCTGAGTAGACTGCTGGAGCTGTTCAGGCTCTGGGAGAACGCCGCGCAGCTGCTCAAAGCGTTGGCGCACAAAACGCCGCGGCTTTTCTGCGCGCAGGAAAAGGACGACCAAACTGGTAACAATGCCAACTCCCACTCCGACTCCCAGCAGGAGTCGGGTGATCCGACGGTTCATGCTTCAAGCTCCTTTCTTTTCTGAAGCAGCGGAGGGTGATCTCTCCTCTGGGTCATGGAGCAGTTCCATCGCCTGTGAGGACGTGTCTTCCTCCTGGTTCTAGCACGCAACACTCAACCTCTACGTTTCAAACGCGCCTCCCGCTTCTGCTGTGCACCCGGGCAAGCAGGAAGACTTCCTCCTCAGATCGCAGGAAAAGAGGTCATGTGCTTTCCCCTCTTTCGTTTCATCCACACCAAACTCCTCCGCAGTGCTCAGGCAAGGGGGGAGTGCTGGTAATTTCCCTGAAACCTTGACGGTTTTTTCCCTCTACGCGAACAGTTTGCCCTGAATCATGAGCAACACAGCCATTGGTTGTTTGAAAAGCCGCTCCACAAGCGAATGTTTGCCCAGCGTTTTTGTAAATTCAAGCGGCGAGCCCGAGCGCAGACCATGAACGAGGTGGCAAGACCTGGGATCACTCACCCCTCAACGTGTGCCACCTTACAGCCGAGCAAAGCCCCTCCAAGAGAAAGACAGATGCCAAGGAGACAAAAGGGAAGGAATGCGAAGAGTCCGGAGAGCGCATATCCTCTCCCACCGAAGAGTTGCCCATGCGTGAGCAGCAGAAGGAAAAGGAGACACCCGCCAAAGGCTCCAATCCCACCGCCGAGACCAGTGATCCACCCAGCTTTGAAACCAGCATCCCAGCTTTGGGTCCACCAGGACACGATCCAAGCGGAAATGGCTGAGACACACACATACGCTGCCACGAGAACGCCCAGCGGTATCAGCAGATCACGGGTGTACAGGCTAGGAAAGAGGAAGAGATGAATGCCAGCTAAGACGGCTCCACACACCAGCCCGATTAGCCAGCTTTTCCCATCATCTGGGATGCGCATCGAGATATCCTTTCTCCCAAGAACGCTTGGGTCATGCTCTGCGGCAAGCTCCCTTTGGAATGCTCCAGCAGGAAACTCCATCGTCTCCGTGAGCGAGACTCTTTCCCACGTTCAGGAATAGCATACCAGGTGAGCAAGGGTTTCTCCATGCGAAACAGGATTGATTCTCTTGTTTCGCGCTGCCTCCTCTCTGGTCCCTCAAAACCGGTCGAAGTTTCACCCAATGTACCTGTTGCGCGAAGTGCACTCTACGCTGACCTTCCGAATTTACAAAAACGCTGAGCAATAATCCTGTCCTGGAGCGGTTTCTCAGATGGTCAATGGTTGGCTGCTCATGATTCAGGGCAAACTGTTCGCGTAGAGGGAAAAAACCGTCAAGGTTTCAGGGAAATTACCAAGTGCTTTTTGGCTCATGCTTCCATCCAAAGGAGATGCTTGTTATACACCCCAACCCTATAGCATGCTCGCCATGACCGAGCATTCCGCGCTGCTGTTCAGTTCGTCACCAACCGAGTCGCGCGGACAGTTTCAGCCAGGCGATTATATTCTGTTGTACCCGTACTGGTACCACGTCAACGAGAGGAGCGTCCTGCAGTGCGTGGGCAAAACCGCCGTCGGCTTCACACCATGTGGCGCGTACCCACGTCACAGACTGGCAACTGGAGCTACATGCTTCCACGGAATGCTTGCGGGAGAGTGGTAAACATGCCACATCATCAACCTGCAAGCTTTTCGCTCAGCATCTTCACCAATTCGACAAGGGCGGCAGCTACAGCGAGAGGATCAACCAACAGGTGAAAATGCCCGGCATGAAACGTTCGGCTTGGCCATCCTGTTCGCTGCGCCTGCTCTAGAAAGCGGCGATATCCCGGTGTGAACAAGAGATAGCCACTGGGAGCATCAGGCCATCCGGCAACGTCTGGCATCACTTCCTCAAAAAAGCCAAGGGGACGCGGCTGCACCCCTGCCAGCAACTGCTGGCGAATAAGGTCATCGGGAAGGTCCTCGCTCAGATCTTCATCACTCCAGTGAGGAAAACGTTCCCCAGAGGCCAGTGACTTGCGCAGCTCTTGCGCAAATGCGGGAACACTGGTCTGCATCTCCTCCAGTCCCGTCTTCCCTGGATGGGGCAGGCCAGCATCAACGAAGATGTAGCCGTTGACAGGATGGTGGGCCGCCTGGGCAATGACCGGCAGCAAGGAACCAGCCCCACTATGGCCGACGAACACGACAGGGCGGGCCTTTGGGATCGACGCGAGTGCCCGTTGCACGGACCTGGCGTGCTGCTGCCAGTACGGAGGAGGCGTCTCTCCACTATCGGTGAGCGCTGGCACCAGGGCATCGAAACCAATTGCTTGCAACTGCTGGGCAACCAGAGACCAGGTGAAAGGACCTACCAGGGGACTGTGAACAAGGACGAGCAGGGCATCCATACCTGTCCCTCCATTTCTTATCGTTGGCTTCTGATACTCAAGGTAGCAGATTGTGGGAGCATAGGCAAGGGGAAAACTATGCTGTGAGCAGAGACGAGGAAACAAGAAATCCTTGTCCTCTGGTCTCACACGATTGCGCACTACGTATCTGGAAGCCTTGAGAAACCTGGCTCGATCTGCCGCTGGACCAGCGTCTGATCCCGCGAACCGCCATCTTGTCGGCTGCCTTCATGTTTCATCTGCAACTGACAGCCCGTTGCGAGAGGGCCCGTCCACCTGCTTTCCGCCGCATGCCTACGCACTCATTGGCTAGTACCTCTCTACCACTGATGAAGGCGGCAGGTTGTCCCAGGCGCTAGGCGACATCCGGCCCGTGACGGTACGCAACGAGCACGCCTTTCACCGGCGTTTCCAGCAACTCACCAGACTGGACCTACGAACCGACATCCGGGATCTGGGTGTTGTTCAAAGCCGGCGGCCGCGTTAGGCTGCACGAGTGTCCTCACGCCAACATACCCGCCAGTAGGCAGGCGGGTATGTTTGACGGATTGTATGAACGCTGTCCTGGAAAGGAGGCAAGGCGATGACCCAAGCACTGAAAATCGTGATGGCAGACGATCATATCCCTCGCATTGATAGTCGTCTGGTCGCAAAGTCACTGAGCATTGAGCACGAATCGTTCATGCGAACGCTCCATACCTATCAAGCAGAACTAGGGGAGTTAGGAATACTCCGATTTGAAATCGGAGAAATCAAAGGACGTGGACAGCCAGAAAGATATACCTTGCTCAATGAGGATCAGGCCATCTTCGCCGCAACCTTGAGCCGCAATACGCGCCAGGTGGTGGCCTTCAAATTGCAGCTCACCAAGGCCTTCTCTCAGGCCCGCAGGCAACTGCAAGAGCAGCAACACCTCTCGACGCGAACATTGAAGGAAGCCTTGCGTGAGCGCCTGTCGGCCAATGAACAGAATATCCCTGCTGGCTACTTTACTCCCGGGAGTGTAGCATCGAGACATATGGAGGCGCTGATGGACATGTTGAGCGGGCTAGATGCATCCGCCATGCCGGAGCGATCGATTGCGCAACGGTTTGCACGATACGCTACTGAGGAGCTCCACATCCCAGACGAACACCGGCGCAAGTACTCTCATGTGCTTGCCAACGGGCGCGTCGTGTGGGCCTGGGCCTATGATAGGCACTACATACCCCTCTTTGTGCAATGGCTCTGGACAGTGTACTTCCCACAGCACTTTCCCGACTATGCGCGTTACCGGGCCAGGTCCATTGGGCTGCCTGCCCCGAAACCCAGGAAACGCCTGCCCGCCCATACGCCACACTTCCAGGTCATCCAGCAGCCCTTTGCCTGGTGATTCGTCACCAGTTGCCCGGCTTCCATCACACCTGGCACAGTGCTACGCAATCTGCGTAACCCTCGCTCAAGTATTGCTTGCCCACCTATTCCTGTGTTATCCACATCTGCAAGGAGGTTATCCACATGAAATCACATCCCCGAACACTTGCCGTCGTCCCGATCACCTATTACCCAACGCTGGTGTTTAGCTCAGACAGTGCGACAGAAAGCACACTCCATCCAGGAGACTATGCCCTGCTGTATCCGCATTGGTACCTAGTTACAGCCGAGCGGAGTCTCCAACTCGTGGAAAAAACAGCGATCCCAGCACGCCAGGCACCAGTCACCAACGTGGGAGGCTGGCAGTGTGATCTGGAAAGCCTGCTCAAGAGGCCGCTTGACTACCGTTTAGAAGCGCGGCAAGCTGATATGCCCTACGTAGTTTTTCTCGATCCAGACCGGATGATCTGGCAAGAGGAAACGCCTGCCAGTTTCCCGCTGGACGCCTACGTGTACCTGGAGCCGTTTTTCTACACTACCGATACACTAGGCAGGCTGCAAGCCCTGGGCGTATTTGAGGTGCAAGGTATGCCCTCCCTGGATAACATGCCATCGTTGGAAGAGCAGATCAACCGTCTCAAAGAACTGACAGGCATAGATGAACACACCACGATCATCTTGCTTGAGGACACACCGACAAACGATACGCAGCGAGTTCTATCGAAGTCACAGCTAAATTAAAGATAAGTAAACACTCCGACAGCTTGTCGGAGTGTTCAAAAGGGGAAATGCCAAATGAGGTCGGCCTGGTACTTCCCTTACTCTATTGGCCATCCGCCATGATCCTCAATCACCTCATCAACCTTTTCCATGAGAGTGATTGTCTCAGCCAGAGCTGCTACAATTCTCTGGTAATGCTGAATATCCTCATATGATAATATTCTTCCTTTGCGGTCTTTGAGCCATTTATGACATACCTGATATCCACCTACATGGAACTCCCATACTTCAGGAGAAATACCCAAAAAATATTGTGTTTTATTGATGTACACCCGTCCAAGCTCTTGTCGATTTGGTGAGGCAAAGTACTCAACTTTCTCGACCAGGTCGTTACCATCAACAGGATAGGTTGGCATTTCGCTCCCACACTTCTCCATCAGATGCAGGCCAATAAGTCTACCACCGAGCTGGCACAGTTCGCGGAAGAGGTCAGAATTTGAGGTAAGTGGCAAGTGTGGAAAATCAGTTTTGAGGAAATCCGCATAACGTGCGCGATAAGTTGGTGAGTAGAAGACAGCGTATATGTAATTAAAGATGTCCTCTGGACCAAAGGTCTGCTCTAGGTTGCCTTTGCCGTCTTGTATAAATTGAAGATCAACTTTCTTTGATATGTCTGTGATAAAAGCAGGTTCAAGATTCGGACGGCGACCTGCTGGCGCAGTTGAAAAATCATCGGCGTTGAATAGACTAGGTTTTGTAGAATCGGGGTAGAGATAAAGAGGAAAGTGAAAACTGTTGTTTGACGTTTGTGGAGACATCATAATTTTTTCGGAAGGATATTTTGTCACCTGTACGTGGGCAAATTGTTCACCTTTAGTCATTCTGCTTGTCAGTAGAGCAATATTATCTTCTAGCATATGTCGCATAACAGCGCGTCTTGGCATACTATGAAATCCTCTTGAGTGACCTGTATAGTACGTATATCGGATATCAAATGGACGATATGCCATTTTTATCAGAGACTTGTCTGCAAGGTTGGTTTGTTTTAGATCTGCTTGCGCTAGTGCTACTTGCCAATCTCTTGAATCTTCTCCGAGGTTTAAAGTTTGTCGAGCTATTTCTGCTGGCAGGGTAATAAATTGGGAAAGGATATTTTTTGCCTGCTGTACTGACATATGCACTGCTAGATGGTCTCGTGAAGTTACAATACCTACGGAGTAAACCTGCATGATGTCTGTGATTTTATAACCTCGTTCAAATTCTGGTAGGAGGGTGACATCTTGAGGTACAAAGAAATAGAATGGAGACTGGGGGTTAAGCACTGTCCATTCCGTCCTAGCAAGATCATTTTCAGAAAGCCAGTGATACTTCCCGCCTGTAAGTTTTTGACCATCAGGCACCTGCTCATATACCTCGCGTAATCCCCACAGTTGGGCATGATGAACAACTGCCGTCTGCATTTTTATTTGTGGGTGTTTGATAAAGATGCCAATTGCTACTCCCTGTTGAATGTCAAAAACGTTTTCATCTTTTGATCCATCAGGAGAATGCTCTTTCTTTTTGCTATTACCATGCAGGTCAAGCACATAGATTTCATTAAAAGTTTGCATCAGGCTTTGACGCATCCCTCTAAAGGTCGGATTATCAAGATACCCATGATTGGTGATAAAGGCTAAAATGCCATAACCTGTGCGTTGGATGCGCCATTGTGCAAAACGGGTAAACTTCACGTAGTCGTCTTGCAATCCCTTTGGATTGCGCTCTCCTAATGACTGGCCATCAACTTGATAATAATCCCGAATAAGAGAGCTTATCCATTTCCCTGTATTTGCTGACTCATATGAATAAGGGGGATTACCAATGATTACCATAACTGGAGCATCGTACTTTACATTTCCCGCGGCAGTTGCCTCCTCAACGAGCCATTCAGCAAAAGGAAGTCTCCCTACCTCGAACTCTTCTTCTAAGGTGTTTGTTAAATATACACGCAGCCGCTCCTTATCTTTGAAATCATAACCAGTCTCAGCGAGTTGTAAGCCTAGTTTTAAATGCGCAACGGCGTAAGGGGCCATAAGGATTTCAAAGCCGAACAAACGAGGGAGCAAGTGTTGTGAGACATAGCTCGACCACATACCGCCATTGTCCTTGAACATTTCGTGGATTTGATTAATAACGTAGTACAAGAATGTACCAGTTCCGGTAGCTGGATCAAGTATCTGAACTTTATGTGTTTCTAATCCATACTTGCCGTCTGAACTGCTCACTTTGAGTTTTGTTGCGTCGGCCAATCCATCAGCCAGACCAAAGTCTTTCTTGAGCAGATAATCCACGCTCCGCACGATATAGGAAACAACTGGCTCTGGCGTGTAATAGACCCCACGTAGCTCACGCAACTTGGGATCATACTGTGCAAGAAACGTCTCATAAAAATGAACAACAGGGTCCTCCTGTCGGGTATGTTTGCCAAAGTCTTGTAGAATAGTGGCCATATCGGAACGGTTCAAGAGCTCAGCAAGATCATCCACAACCCAGACAATTCGTTCATCAAGGTCCGGCCCTGCGATATAGTTGAACATTTTGCGTAGGAATGGATTCGTTTTTGGAATTTGATAAGCAGCATGTTCACGAGTAAAGCTCGCGCCTAGCTTCGCATTACAGCGAGCGGCAAAGAGGCCATAGCAGATCGTCTGAGCGTACATGTCAGAGAATTGTTCATAGGTAAGATCTGGTAGGAGTACCTGACGGAAGCCCTCCATCTGGGCATGTAGTGATCCGCCGCCTTCTTCACTTTCAAAGGCCAGGCGAATGGCATTGCGAGTCAGCTGAGCAAGCGCGGCCATACGAGTAGCCAGCTCTTTTGGGTTTGATACAGTGGGAACGTGAGTAAGCATGAAGCCTTGCAGAAGATCCGCGAGCTGGTCTGCTCCATTGGTTTCCGGTATGAGTTTGTTGTTAGCCCCGACCTTTGCAAGGCGGGTAGTCATGCGAAGTTGCCCTGAGACATACCAGCGAAACTCCACGTAGTCGGAGAGGATTAGATTCGCGAGGCTGCCCAGATAGCGTTTCATTTGAGCTGTGCGCTCTACCTGGTCCAGGGGAATACCGATATCTTTTGTTTCGATATAGCCGAGCGGGGTCTGCTTATTCGTGATGATGTAATCGGGCGCGCCGCATTTGATGCGCTTTGGTTCATTCGTTGCGGTTACATCAGGAAACAATGTCTCCAGCAGTCCTTTCAGGTTTGAACGATAGCTATGTTCAGTTGCGTTCCTGCTTTGAAGTGTTTTCTCAATGCCTTTCAGGTAATGACGTACCTCTGTTCCCGCTTGACTCATGCAAACCCCTCACTTGCTATATCAGCGCAACAATGGTAGTAGGCCCTCGCTACTAATCCAGTGGGTCTTTAGTTTAACGTATCGAGAGTTGCAATGCAAGCAGTCCTGATCGAGGGATCGGGCAATTTCGCCGTTTGAAACGGCAGGACTCCCAGCTATGCGAGCGGGTTACTCCAATTTCAAATTGGAGTAAAAAGAGAGCCGGCCAGGTAACACATCTTCAGTTTTGTACACACGAAATATCCATTTGCTACTTGAGCAATGCGGATATGTCCTTGTTGGAGACACTCCCCTACAGAACGCATCACTACGACCCCCAGTAAAGCTCTTTTTGGCAGGTAATTTGCGTTGGTGGTAGCTGAATACCTCTCCATCAACTTGGGCCTTTACTGAGGCTCATTTTCACACATCCAGAGAGGGACTACGGATATCCGTAGAACCTTGTTTTCTCCTGGCCCTATTGAGAGCCAATTTTTAGTTTGTCTACACACAAAACCTAAAAGCGAGGGTAGCACTATGGCACGACAAAAATTAAAACGACGCGGCAAAGGCGAAGGCTCCATTTATCCCGACAAAAAGAATGATCGATGGGTAGGAAGCTTTTACACCGAGAACGGGGAGCGGAGGTATGTCTATGGCAAGACACAAGAAGAGGCCAGGGAGAAGCTACGCGCCGCGCAACATGCAGACAAACAGGGAATGCTGTCAACAGGGCCACAGCAAAGCATGAAACAATTCCTGGAGCATTGGCTTGAAGACGTGCATAAGCCTGCTATCAAGCTTACGACGTATGCGAAGTACCGCAGGGTACTCGACAATCATATTCTGCCTGAAATAGGGCATATTCAATTAAAAAAACTCACCCCTGAACACCTGGAGCGTCTGTACGCGAAGAAGACAAGAGAGGGGCTGTCAGCAAGTATGGTCCGACTCATTCACGTCATTCTTCACGAGGCTCTCGATCAGGCTGTCCGAAAGCGTTATGTAGGGCAGAATGTGAGTAACCTCGTTGGTGATCTCCCTCGTATCAAGCACTATGAGGTGAAAACGCTGACCAAAGAGCAAGTTGTACAGCTCATTGCCGAGGCGAAAGGTACCCAGTGGGAGACCATTGTGCTAGTAGCGATAACAACAGGGATGCGTCATGGAGAAATCAGGGGATTGCGCTGGCAGGACATCGATTTTGACGGTCACTGTTTGCATGTCCGGCGAACTGTCACTCGCCTGGCTGGTATAAAAGGCCGCTTTCAAGGGCGCTTTGAAGAGACTTCTCCTAAAACAGAAGGCGGAAAGCGCATGATTATGCTGCCGGATATCGTTTTGCGATCTTTGAAAGAACAGCAAACTCGCCAAAAAGAAGCTCGCCTGAAGGGCGCTGAGAAGTGGCAGGAAGGTGGTTTAGTCTTCTCCAACACGCATGGGGGATACATCAATCCTGATATACTCATGGCACAATTCCATAGGCTGCTTGAAAAGGCCGGGCTTCCACGTATGCGCCTGCACGATTTGAGGCATAGCGCCGCTACCATCCTGCTTGGTAATAAGACGCATCCCAAACTGGTACAGGAACTGTTAGGGCACAGCAGCATTGATATCACCATGGATATCTATTCACATGTGCTCCCCTCGATGCAGCAGGAGATCATGGAGCAGTGGAACGACCTACTAGGAGAATGAGTGGAAAGAGCTGTCACACTGGTATCCGTTCTCGCTGCGCTCCTTGATGCCTGCTGACCGATGATATGAATATTCTCGTAGCAAGATGAGAGATGAGGTCTATCAAATAAGGTCGGGGCATTGGTAGTGGCCTGTCACACTTCATTTGAAGAGGAGGGGTCATCCCAACCTGTAGGGACGCCCCTCGTGGGCGTCCGGCTCCTGCCTTCGATTCAGCCTTGACCAGTAGGGACGCGGGCAATCGTGTTTTTTGCCTGTGAAGTCCTTTCACTCTAAGGTGAGATCTGCTGGAAGATGGGCAGCCGCCGCGTAGACATCATTGATGGTGCTGGTGTTACCCAGCAGGATCTCATGGAACAACCCGGCAATATCGGCGCTGGTTTCTTCTCCCAGGTCGTCCTTGAAAAACAGGTCATCGGCACACGCGATCACATCTTGCACGACCCGTTCCCAGCGGTAGTAGGTGAGTGCGATCCAATCAACCTGCGGCTGTCCGTATCCTTCCCAGAAGGCATCTGCCCCTGATTCCCTGACAAAGATGAAATCGCGCTCTTTGGGCGCCAGCATCACATCATCCCAATCGATCACAAACACGTGGCCGTTAGAATCGCGGATCAGATTGGCCGGATGCAGGTCCGCGTGACAGAAGACGTCTGGCCCTGATCGTTTTTGGAGCACTCCTGCCAGCTTTTCCAGCGAGCTCACTGCCGTGTGAATCGTGGCCTGATGCGTCAGCCAGTCAGCGCGAAGTGCGCGCTGAGAGACACTTCCACCGTGTCGCGAATGGAGGTGCTGTGTCTCAAAGGTATGTATCCATCGGACATACTCCGCCGCATCAAAGGTTTCTTTGCGCAGCGACTCGAACCATTCAGCGGGTACCATGACCTGGTGAATCTGTTTGAAGATGCTTCCCAACTTCCTCCAGTGCTCATTCGTCATACCCGTAAAGCTGGAATCCCCGGAGATCCAGGGGTAGACGATCGCCATCCAATGCACGAGCTTCGCCCATAGACCGCCGCTCCTGGTAGGCAGGGGAGCTACGACGGATGTGATACCCTGATCGTTGAGATAGCGAGGAACCTGGTACCGTGGTTCGTAGAGAGGTCTGGAGGTGACTTTGAGCAAATAGGCACTTCCCTGCTCGCTCACCACCCGGTACACTCCGGCATGGTAATCCAGTCCCACAGGAAGGAACTCAAGTGTGACGGGAACCAGGTCATACTGGTCCTGTAAAGTGGTTCGCAAAAGTTCGTCTGGAATATCTGGTTTTTCACGCATAGCTACCTCGTCTTCTGCGGTCTTTTGTACACTGATGTTCACAGGCCAGTTCCGCTTTCTGGCACACCCTCTCTGCATCTCTAACTAAACACAGAGGAACCTGTACTCCAGGTGGGGAAGTGAAGCGCTTGCGTGTGGTTGACTAGAAAGAAGCATGGAAGAAAGAACCATTCCCACCGGTTTAGTGGCATGTTGCAATCATGAAGTATGGAGACGTGATCTTTCTCAGGGCATGAGGTGTACTCAGACCTGTGCAACCACACAGTCTGAGCAAACGTTGCTGGTACCCATTGAGGCACCCCCTTTTAGCGGACTTCGTGTCAATTATAACATATTGAAAGGGCATGATGATGAAGAGAAAGATATGAAGAAGAGGGGCCATCTCATCATGTAGGGAGGCCCACAACGGGCGTCCGGCCCTTTCCTTCAAGTGAAGGGTAGAGATGTTTGAGCTTAATGCGCGCATCCTCGGTGGTGAAACGCCAGTCAACGGTGACGGCTTTCTGGTTGCGCCGCTGCTGCCAAGCCTCGACCTGTCGTTGCAGTTCAGCTTGAGTGCCGATGCGTTGGCTTAAGGGATGCTGGCTCAGCACGACTCTCGTTCGATCTCGGCCAGTACTCGGGCCAACTGCCATGTTTGAGCGTGTAGTGGATTTCCAGTTTCTCCACCAGCCGACGCGCCTGAGCGGGAGGGAACATCTCATACAAGGCTGTCGGGGTATGCGTATTCAAGTTATCGAGTACCAATACAATCTTCTCCGCTTGAGGATAGTGGACATCGACCACGTGCTGGATGAAGTGCGCCCAGTCGACCTTGGTCCGCTGAGTGGTGACTTGGGTATAGCGCTTGCCAGGCTCTCGGCTCACAGGCCAGAAACACGTTGCAGACGCCGTGGCGCTCGTACTCGTAATCCTGCCGCTCGGGATACCCTGGTTCCATCGGCAGTGGCTCGTGGGTGTCACCCAGAAGTTGTTTACTGGTCTCATCCATGCACACCTGCGGAAAGCGCGGGTCATACGGGCGGACATAGACCGCCAGCACATCCTCCATATGGGCCACAAAGTCGGCATTGGCTTTGGGTGGGATACACCACTGCTCTTTCAGCCATGGCTTGAGTTTGTTTTTTTCAGCACCTGCTGCACTTCGCCCACCTTCACCAAACGCTCCGCCAGCAGTCGCACGCGCCAAATGGTCGGGAGACTTACCTCAAGCGCCTCACTGATCCGCGTCTCCGACCAATTGGGGCCGTCCTCTCCGCTATCGGCCTTCAAGAGAATCCGCGCATGCATCAGTTTGCGTGCCGGGGCCTGCCCGCTACTGATGAGCTGTTCTAACCCACCGCGTTGTTCCGCCTCCAGTTTGACGATATACTTGTTCATGGGCATCTCCTTGGGAGTGATGGTTTTGCTGAAATCTCACTCTCAAGGATATCCGCTTTTCCCCTCCTTTTCAAATCAAGCTTGACACACCAGTAGAAGAGTATTACATCACTTATGCAAAAATGGGCGTATTCTCCCCATGACGGTGATTTTTGGATCCTGGTCGGCTCGGACGAGCTGACACGATAAGGCAAGGGTTATCACTTCTCTGATTCTTTAGGGCGTTGGAGTCCTGCATTTCCTTCGATGGCAAGGTGTTGGCGATTTAGCTGGTGTTGGCGTCGCTGAGGCGAGGATCGCTGTAAAGAAAGCGGCCTGTGGAATGTGACAGGTGACGTTGCCCTTCACGAACGTGATTTGAATGAGCACCAGGTGATTGATCGCACTGGCTTTTAAGGGAATGCTGAAGGTGGCCAGTCCATCGCTTGTGGTGGTTGCTGTGATTGTCTGCGTACTCTGATCAGGCCAAAGGATCGTCGCGGTGGCAGTTGCCCCTTCTACCCCAACCGGATTTTGGTTTGTATCCGTTTGTGTGAACTTCCCATACACGTTGACCACGCCATTGGCAGCATAAGGCTTGGTGGCGTCGGTCGCCCAGCCGCCGCAGTAATAGGGAAGCAGCGACGGAACAGGCGATGTGCGCGCTTGGCCAAAAACGATGGTAAGCGTCGCAGCTGGTGTTCCCGGACCATTTTGGCTGGTAGGGCCGCCGCAGGCCATAACGATCCAGGTCAGGAAAAAGAGAAAGCCGATCCCTCCGCATTTACACAAAAGAGGAAGAGACAATCTATGATAGTTGGATCTGTGCAGCCACATAAGAGCGAATTGACCTGTCCGCAGTGTCAACAAGCGGTGAACATGCCATGTGTCGTATTCAGTGATTTTGATCCTTTCAATTGTCCCTTTGCCAAAACCTTTCGTGCATGACGCCATCGAATTGGACCAGTTTGCCATCATAGAGCGATGACATGTACACTTGTGTTATACTGCTGATGTATTTCAACATCAGCGTATTTGACACATGAACGTCCCTTTCATATACTTCTGTCTGAGAGGTGAAGCATGCCACTTGAAGGAGTGCAGCTGGGTAAGTACCGATTGGTGCGCCTTATTGGCAGCGGTGGAATGGGTGATGTCTATCTTGGGGAAGACGCCCATCTGAACCGACAGGTGGCGATCAAGGTCGTACGGTCGGAGGGAGCAGCCTATCCAAATGAACATGCGAGCAAAGATGCCATCCGTCTCTTTCAGCGCGAGATGAGAGCGATCGCCCAACTCGATCACCCTCACATTCTTCCCTTGTATGATTATGGAGAAGAAACGCTCCATACGACCACGCTCGTCTACATGGTCATGCCTTTCCGTCACGAGGGATCGCTTGTCGACTGGTTGCATCAGCGAGGCTCGACCGAACCGCTTCCGATCAAGGATGCCGCCTTCCTCGTCTCGCAGGCGACCGACGCCCTGCAACACGCCCATGAGCAGCACATTATCCACCAGGACGTCAAGCCCTCGAATTTTCTCATCCGTCGAAAGAAGGACGCAGCACGTCTCCCCGATCTTTTGCTCGCAGACTTCGGGATCGCCAGGATCAGTAGCATGACCTCCAGCATGAGCCACGCCTCTCGTGGGACGGCGACCTACATGGCCCCTGAGCAATGGAATGGTGATCCCGTGCCGGCAACGGATCAGTACGCCCTGGCTATCATGACCTATGAACTGCTGACGGGCCGTGTGCCTTTCCGGGGACGGCCTGAGCAGCTGATGTATCAGCACTTTCATACCCCGCCTCCACCGCCGAGTAGCCTTCGATCAGGCCTTCCTGCCAGTATCGACGCGGTGCTGCTGCGTGCACTGGCGAAAAAAACCGACGAGCGTTTTGCCTCCGTCGCCGAGCTCGCTGTGGCGTTTGATGAAGCGTTGTCTGGCCATGGTGATCTCTTCGCGACACTTGCCATTAGCGAAGCAGAAGCCGCCGGGGGGGCGCAGCGCGAACTGCTGCTGCCAGGAGGACGAAAGGCACAAGTCACTGTCCCCCAAGGAGCTACGGATGGACAGCGCCTTCGAATCGAAGGCCTGGGTGACCCTTACTTTACAGGAGGTCCGGTCGGTGCCCTGATCCTCGCACTGACCATTTTTTCGCAGGACGAATCGAGCAAAACCCTGCAAGCAAGCGACACAGAGCAGACGGTGCTCTCGACGAGCTCCCCCCCGCAAGTGAACGAACCGGTAGAGGAAGAGGGTTCTTCCTCCTCCCTTGCAGGTGAGCAAGGCATCCCGGCGGATCACGTTTCCCTTGCACTCCAGGCAGACAAGAGTCCGACCCCCTCTCTAGAAGACGAGCCAGCCACGCCTTCGCCTTCCTTGCCCGCATCCAATGGGCATGGTGTAGTCAACCCCGCTGAGAAGACGAAAGAGCAGTGGCTCGCCGAGGGCGATCAATTGAACAGCACAGGGCGGTATCAAGAGGCTCTTGCTGCTTATGAGCAGGGGCTTCAACTTGATCCCGATGATGCTTCCCTCCAGAGCAAATATCACGCGGTGCGTGATCACCTCACCACTCTCACAACAACATCAAGCAAGCAGAGGGAGAAACTGCTGGGCATAAAAGTCGCGTTGGCACTCGCCACGGTGTCCTTGTGGTTTTTGATCAACGGCATTGCGGGGTGGAATGCAACTACCCTCTCCATCTCATCTATCTGTGGTGTCGTTGTTTGCATCACAATTTTTTTAAGCAGGACCTCTCCCCCCTAAAAGAGGGACTCTTTGCTTTCGTTGGTGAGGATGGCCAGGGGTGTGAATGTCATGCACACGGCCTGTCGGTGCCATTTTGACGTTTCGCACCGGGAGGCCCGCCGCAAAAAGAGAGCCTCAAGCTGTCAAAAAAGCTGTCAACTGTCTGGCTGACAGCTTTTGTGTTTTGCGTAGGGCCAGGTGCAGAGCCTACTGGGGGGCAATCGGAGAGCGCGGCCTGGCGAGAATAACCGCTTCCTGCATGGTATTATTTTCCTTTGAATTCTGCCTTGCGCTTCTCGATGAACGCCTGCATACCCTCGCGCATATCCTCGGTAGCGAACAACAGGTAGAAATTCTTGCGCTCGATCTCCAGCCCTTCTTCCAGCGAGGTCTCATAGGCTGCTTTGACCGCTTCCTTCGCCAGGCGTACCGCGATGGGCGCCTGGGCCGCTACCGTTTTCGCCAGCTTGAGAGCCTCTGTCAGGTGTTCGCCCCTCTGCACAACGCGATTGACCAGTCCATGTGCCGCCATTTCCTGCGCGCTGACCTGCACGCCCGTCAATACCATCTCCATGGTGCGATATTTGCCGAGCGTGCGCGCCAGCCGCTGCGTGCCGCCCGCTCCCGGAATCACTCCCAGGAGAATCTCTGGCTGCCCAAAACGCGCATTCTCAGAAGCCACGATCATATCGCAGTACATGGCAAGCTCGCAGCCCCCGCCCAGCGCGAATCCGCCCACCGCCGCGATCATTGGCTTACGCACGCGCTTGATGCGCTCCCACGCCTCGAACCCGCCCATCATCATATCAATCGGCGACTTATTCGACATCTCTTTGATATCTGCGCCCGCCGCGAACGCTTTCTCGCCCGCGCCCGTGATAACGATGCAGCGAATGCTCTCGTCCCGTTCAAACTCCATCAACGCCTCCGCAACCTCGCCCACCAGCTGGAAATTGAGCGCGTTCAGCGCATTCGGACGATTTAACGTCACTATACCGACGTTTTCATCACGATCAACTAAAATATTCTGGTAACTTTCAGGCATGGTACTCCTCGTAAATACGATGAAGAGGCACAATCACGTCCCAACGAAGAAAAATATTTCGCGCCTCTACACCCAAGATTTTCAACGCTATAGTATATCACTCGGAGAGGTTAAATGAGGTAAGGGTGATGGAGAAGAAATCTCAGGAAGAAGTGCCTGACGCACGTTTTCTCGTTTCTTATAGGCAAATAAAAATATGCGTATAACCATTACGGTATATCTACTGCACGCTGCATCAACGTCCTGGCCCGAGCCAGCTGCTGTTTATCGTGTTCCCAGTCTTCCTTTTCTTGCTCATCCGTCTTGATGGGCGTTTCTAAAATCACCGCCGTGTGCGCCAATCTCGGCTCGCACAGCAGCACGCGCAGCCCCTCTTCGCCAATGATGCCCTCGCCTAAACGCGCGTGTACATCGCGGTGACTTCCCAGCGCCATCTCTGTATCATTAAGGTGTATAACTTTCAAACGATCTAACCCGATGATTCGGTCAAATTGCTCAAGCATCTGCCGGGTGGTACTGGCGTTGGAAATATCGTATCCCGCCCCCCACAGGTGCGCCGTATCGATGCAGACGCCAAGGCGCTCCCGGTACTCCTGCAGCAGATCGAGTACCGTGCCCAGTTGCTCAAAACTATACCCAAGCGAGTTCCCCGCGCCCACGTCATTCTCCAACAGCAGCATGACCTCAGGTGGTGTCTCCGGCAAGATACGTCGAATGGCCTCAGCGATGCGTGCAATACCGGCTTCTACCCCCGAACCCCGGTGGCTGCCCGTGTGGAACGCCACGTAGTTCGCCCCCAGCAATGCTCCCCGTTGCAGCGTCCACTGTAAAAGCGCTATCGATTTCTCCCAGATGCTATCATCGGGCGAGGCCAGGTTAATCAGATAGGGCGCGTGAATGACGACGGGATACAACTCGTTGAGCCGCGCTGCCTGCGCAAATACCACGCTGCTCGCTCCGTCGCCAGCCGGAGGTCGCCAGCCTGTGGGGTTGCTGGCAAAAATTTGAATAGCATTGCAGCCAATATTGCGCGCGATCTCTGTCGCTTTGACCGCGTTGGCATGCAGAGGCATATGACGACCAAGTCGCATGCTATGACGCTCCCTCTTCCCGCGCATCTCCCGCATTTCCTGCTTCTCTGCGCATCTCTGTCCGCGGCAACTGTTCCAGGCTGGTCAACCCGAACTGCTGGAGAAATTCCACCGTCGTAGCAAATAACGCGGGTCGCCCAACCGTTTGCGCGCGTCCGATTTCAACTACCAGCCCATGCAGCACCAGGCTCGCCAGCGCGCGGTCGCTATTCACCCCGCGCACGGCCTCTATCTGCGCGCGCGTAATCGGCTGGCGATAGCCAATCACCGCCAGCGTTTCCATCGCAGCGGTAGTCAAGCGAGCGGTCATGGGCAACCCAAGCAGCGCCGCTACATAGCGCGCATTCTCCGGCGCCGTCACCAGTTGCACCTGCGTCCCTAGCCGCTGTAAGCGTATCCCACGCCCCTGGCTTTCCAGTTGTTGCGCCAACCCCTGCAATCCCTCGATCAGTGTCGCCTCGTCGATATCAAGCAGCTTGCGCAACTCCGCGCACTCCAAAGGGCGGCCAGAGACAAACAATACGCTCTCAATGGCCGCCGCAATCTGCGCTGTGGATACTATCTCTTGTATCTGTTGTGTCATATATTTCCGATAGCTTTACCTATGCTTCTGCTCTGGCAGCAATAATTGCCTGTTTTGCTTCCTCTTCTGTTTGCACAGCAAGCAAATGATTGATGAGTATATGCAACGCATCTGCATCTTCAAGTGCCTCGATTCGAGGCTCTGCAAAGGAAGTAAGCTCAGGGAAATGCCTGCCTATCAGGTTCATCAAGATATCATGATAATCCTGTATCCTTTGCTGCCGCTCCTGCTCCCTGCCTAACCGCTCACCTTTCTCTAACCCTTTTTTTACAATCTCCTGGTAGGTCCACGATTCTTCGAGAATATCATCAAGCATGGCAAAACTCCTTTTGAACCACGAATCATAGGCTTCGCTTCCTGGTGCTAAGCCGCCAAATGTATAGGCAAGTGCCAGTAACTCAATTTCATGCGCCTCTGTCAAAGCTTCCACCATTTCCTGCACGACTTCAGGTTGTGTACCCCCTTCGGTCAGCAGGATGAGCGGATACAGACCATACAAGTCCAATTCCAATATGGAACGTGCCGGAATCTTCGCAACTTCAATCACGTAAAAGTAAAACCGATGGTTTTCTTCCCCGTTTGGCAACCTCCGAATCAAAGGCGACCTGGGAACTTCACCATCCCTCCGCAAATAAATAACGAATGTGTAGACTGGCAGCCAGTCGTTCTCGCTGGACGCAAGGACATTATATTCCAGTAAACGCTCCGGCATGATCTTATGTTTACGCGATTGAAATTCTATATGCAACAACGCGGGTTTTCCATCCACATTGATGGCATATAGCCCATCAGCAAAGATATTCCGGCTTTTCAATTCAGTTGGCAATGTACGAAGAAATTTTGCTCCTACGATTAACCATGCTACGACATGCTGCGGCATCACTCTCAAGAACTGTTTACCCGCATTATCCCACGGACCTGGCATAAACCAAATTCCCCCTACCATATTATTCTACCGTGAGTGTAGCATATCGGAACCACAACGACAATACAATAAACTTTGATAATACTCTGCTCAAACTTTCTTGCAACGACCTGCTCAACATGTTATACTGATGACGAACGAATACTCTATCCCAGGAGAGATGTACATGAAGCCTGAGCAATTTACTCAGAAAGCTCTTGAAGCTATCAGTGAAGCGAATGAGCTGGCAAAACAGCATAATCATAGCCAGATTGAGGTAGAGCATGTGCTGGCCGCGTTACTGGCCCAGGAAGGCGGCGTTGTCCAGCAGGTCATCCAGAAGGTAGGGGGGAATATGGGAGGCAACCTGGCAACAGCGCAGCGTATGGTCAACGCCGACCTTGAGCGCATGCCCCATGTCTTTGGCGGGAGCAAACCAAATTTTTCGCCGCGCATCGACAAACTGCTCGAACATGCCCGGCGGGAGATGCAGAACTTCAAAGACGAATTCATCAGCGTTGAGCATATCCTGCTTGCTATGTTCGATATCGGTGAGGGGCCGGCAACGCGCGCACTCAAAGCAGCAGGGCTGACTCGCGAAAACGTCCTCAAAGCCTTAACATCCATTCGTGGCACGCAGCGTGTCACCGATCAGAACCCGGAAGGCAAGTACCAGGCCTTAGAGCGGTATGGCCGCAACCTCACCGAGCTGGCGGCCCAGGGTAAGCTCGATCCCGTCATCGGGCGCGACGAAGAGATTCGCCGCGTCATCCAGGTGCTCAGCCGCCGCACCAAAAATAATCCTGTGCTGATCGGTGAGCCGGGCGTGGGTAAGACCGCCATCGTTGAGGGACTGGCCCAGCGTATCGTGCGCGGCGATATCCCCAAAACGCTGGCAAATAAACAGGTGGTCACGCTCGATCTTGGCGCGCTGGTCGCGGGTGCAAAGTTCCGCGGCGAGTTCGAGGAACGCTTGAAAGCCGTCCTCAAAGAAATTATCAGCGCTGAAGGCAGCATTATCCTCTTTATCGACGAGCTGCATACCCTGGTGGGCGCGGGCGCAGCCGAGGGGGCAATGGATGCCTCCAATATGCTCAAACCCATGCTGGCGCGCGGAGAATTGCATTGCATAGGTGCGACTACCCTCGATGAATACCGCAAGCACATCGAAAAAGACGCCGCCCTTGAGCGCCGCTTCCAGCCCGTCATTGTCGATCAACCAACGGTCGAGGATACCATCAGCATCCTGCGCGGTCTCAAGCAGCGTTACGAGGTACATCATGGCGTGCGCATCCAGGATAGCGCGCTGGTCGCCGCCGCCGTGCTTTCCAACCGCTACATTACCGATCGTTTCTTGCCCGATAAGGCCATTGACCTTGTTGACGAAGCCGCCAGTCGCCGCCGCGTAGAACTGGACAGCACTCCCAGCGAGATCGACGCGCTTGATCGCCGCATTCGCCAGTTACAGGTAGAGCAGGAAGCCCTGAAAAAGGAGACCGACGCCGCGAGCCGCGAACGCCGCTCCAAAGTAGAGCAGGAGATCGCCAATCTCAACGAACAGCTTCACTCCCTCAGGCTCTCGTTAGAGAGCGAACGCGAGCCGGTGGAAGTGATTCGCCACCTCAAACAACAGTTGGAGCAGGCCCAGGTCGATTTTGATCGGGCCGAACGCGAATACGATTATGGCAAGATGGCGCAGCTGCGTCACGATACCATCCCCAGGTTAGAGCGACAGATTCAAGAGATGGAGTCGAAGCTGACCAACCTCAAAGGCGCGCGTATGCTCAAAGAAGAGGTAGATGCCGAGGATATCGCGGAAGTCGTCTCCAAGTGGACGCATATTCCCGTCTCCAAGCTCATGGAAGCCGAAGTACAGAAACTGCTCACCATGGAGGATCGCCTGCGTGAGCGTGTCGTGGGCCAGGAGCTTGCCTTGCAGGTCGTCTCCGATGCCGTTCGTCGTTCGCGCGCCGGATTGCAGGACCCCCATCGACCACTGGCAAGCTTCATCTTCCTGGGGCCAACCGGCGTCGGCAAAACCGAACTGGCGCGTGCGCTGGCAGAGTTCCTTTTCGACGACGAGCAGGCCACGGTGCGCGTCGACATGTCCGAGTATATGGAGAAGCACAGCGTCTCGCGTTTGATCGGCGCGCCTCCCGGCTACGTCGGCTACGAAGAAGGCGGTCAATTGACCGAAACCGTGCGCCGTCGCCCGTACTGCGTCGTCCTCTTCGATGAAATTGAGAAAGCCGCGCCCGAAGTCTTCAACGTGCTCTTGCAGCTTCTCGACGATGGCCGCCTGACCGATGGGCAGGGCCGCACGGTTGACTTCAAGAACACCGTCATCATCATGACCAGTAACGTCGGCACGGCCTGGCTGCACGAATTTGACGGTATGGAGGAAGAAGATATCCAGCGCGTTGTGCGTCAGCGCCTGCGCGAGGAAGGCTTCCGACCCGAGTTCATCAACCGCATCGATGAAGTCATCGTCTTCCACCAGATCACCCGCGATCAGATGAAGCGCATCGTGCAGATACAGCTCAATCGCCTGCGCCCGCGCCTGGAAGAGCGCCACATCATCTTGCACCTGAGCGACGTGGCCACAGAATTTCTCGCCAACCTGGGCTACGACCCACAATACGGTGCGCGCCCCCTCAAGCGCATCATCCAGAAAGAGGTCGAAAATCGTGTGGCCCGCGGCATCCTCGACGGCACCATCCGCGATGGCAATACCGTGAAGATCGATGTCAAGGATGGGAAATTGACCCTGGAGGCGATACATTAATAACGTTAATCCGTAGGGGCGAGGGAGGATGATGTGTGGTTGGGAGGGCCTTTAGGGTCGCCCGCGGGGTGGGGAGGTGGTCGTGTTCCCGCAAGATTCGAGCCAGATGAACAGGTACGCGGGCGACCCTAAAGGCCCTCCCAACCCCTCATCCGCCGCTCTCGCCCCTACGGATGCTGATGACCTTTTCTTAGGTTGATGCCTATTGGATGGCCTTTAGGGTCACCCGCGGGGTGGGGAGCGGATCGTGTTTCTGATGGGCCGAATAAAATATCGAGGAGGTCACCCAACCTACAGATCAGGATTGTGACATAATAGTGACATAATAGAATACATGAACAACCGATACACTCTCATGGAGCATTCCCATGCAAAATATACATACACCGGCATCAACACAAACCGATCACACCCACCTCATACAAACACTCAGCGCCATGATGGCTCACCTCAAAGCGCTGCAAGGCCTTGTGCGAGAGGATACTGCTGAAGGACCAACTTCATCCATCCCTGTCGCAGATTTGACCACCATACGCAATGAGCTAACAACATTGGAGCAATTGACGCGCGAGATGCTCTACGATGTCCGCTCCGCCAGCGATGAGCTGGCCCTGGAGCCTCTTCCTGGCGTGTCGCTGGCTGAAGCTCTCACACGCGCCGTTGACGAAGCCGCCGAAACCATGCAGCTTTCCAGCCGCGTCGTCTTCTCCGGTGAGGAACGGCCTATGTCCAACGAGATCGAGCGGCTGCTCTATCGCATTGCGCGAGATGCCCTCTCTCAAGTTCAGCAGCATGCAGGAGTGCGTAAACTGCGCTTCGTCCTGCACTACGGACGCGACGATATCCAGATGAGTATCGAAGATGATGGGGTACCCTCGGAACAGGCTGCCTGGGACATCTTCACCGGCGACGGGCAAACAGTCCCTGCTCCCCCATTCACTCCAACACAGAGCATCTCTGCTTTAAACTCGGTTGATGCCCCATTTGCCGCACTGCGCCATCACGTCGAACACCTCGGCGGCTCCCTTGAAATTATAACCAGCATCGAACAGGGAACCCAGGTGCGCGTCAACATCCCCTACATTCACCACACGCACGATGTAGGGGCGCGATTTATCGCGCCCAATCTCACACACACCACCTCTGCGCCTGCTCCATCAACAACGGAACTGGTAACGGCAAACAGCATACGTATCCTGATCGTAGACAACCACGCCGTCACGCGGGCCGGTCTGCGCCGCATTCTGGAAAGCCAGCCCGACCTGCTCGTCGTTGGCGAGGCCATAGATGGCGTACAGGCTGTCAGCGAGACGGCGGAACTGGGACCGCAGGTCGTCATCATGGATGCGCAATTGCCCAACAATCAGAGTTTAGAGGCGCTGCGCCAGATCAAATTATTGAATCCAGAGACGCACGTGCTGCTACTCTCTACCCTCGATCGTGAAGAATATCTCTATGAGACGCTGCGCGCTGGTGCGGGCGGCTACGTCCTCAAAGACATTGCCCCGGACGAACTCGCGCAGGCTGTGAGGATGGTTGCTCGTGGGGAAGTACTGGTGCAGCCGCAGATCGCCGGACGCCTCATCTCGCGTTTCGGCAAACAGGGGCGCGCTGGCAGTATGCTTGAAAGTCTGACCGCGCGCGAACTCGAGGTGCTGCGGCTGCTCGCGCGCGGACTGCGTAATAAAGAAATAGCGGCACGCCTCTTTGTCAGTGAGCGTACCGTCAATTTCCATCTGGCCAATATCTATCAAAAACTCAACGTCTCTGGCCGTACCGAGGCATTGAGCAAAGCCCATGAGCAGGGTTTACTCACGGTCTGATAACGCCTGCATGCCAGGCATCGATCGTATGCTTCAAGGCCGCGATATATCCAGCCTCGTTATTGTTATCGCTGTTTGGAGCGTATTTGGGGATGATCTGTTCGATGGTCACACGTCCCCATTGTGCGACATACAAGTTGCGGATGAGCTTGTACCACTGCTCGAATCCATCTACCCAGTTATACATCTGCGCGTATCCTCCACGATTCTGGTCAATACAGGGTCGCGAGGAGATGCAGCGTAAATTACCAAGTGAAAGAGTCGTCCGTGCCTCTCCGGTAGTTCCAAACAGGCTCTCATGCATAAAGAAGGCCAGCGCGTAAACCGGATCAATACCATATTTGACGCCCAGGTCATACATAGCCTTCCCCAGGCCCGCGGCTGGCGAATTATAACTGGCAAGCACCTTGTTAATAAAATCCGCCGTGATCGTCGGTTTGCCCAGCACCGAATACGGGCCTGTTTGTGTAGGAATGGGCGTCTGTGACGCTATTGGCCCGGTGCTGTTCTGCCACGTATTTAATGCGCTGTACGACCCGCCCACCTGGATAGAAAACGTCTGGCCCGCATAATTCACAACTTGCGGATCGGGCGTTCTCTGGAAGATGCCCGCGGAGATAATCACCGTCAAACCCACCACCACACACACCATGCACAACACCAGCGCCGGAAGCCACGAACGATGCCGCGCCAACGGCGTGTAACCCGCGTACAGAGGCGCCGGAGATAGCGCCACCGTTTTTGGCGCTGGCCTCAACGCAAACCTTCCAACTGGTTCAGTATCGAAAAACGTTTCCTCTTCATCTTCCTCCTCTACATGCACCTCTGGAAGAATGCGCGTAGCCCGCCTCGGAACAGGGGTTTGAGGAGTAACTGAAATCGGGGGAAGCGGCTGTTTCTCTCCATAGCTACTACCTCGTGCCATTGAAATCCTCCTCTAGAACAAATAACCTAATTGCACTTCCTAGTGTAACATAGAAAGCTTCCCTACGCAACATATACTTCCTCGGCGGTCCCCACAAATCAGCAATGAGCGTCATCGTATAGGGTACGGGCGGGGCTTGCCCCCGCCCTGGTCTCCGATATGTGTGGAAGCTTCCTTGCCTGGTCTAAAATAAAATGATACATAATGAACCACAATGACATGGTATCAGGAAAATACCCGGTCGTCAACGCGGGTAGCTCTCTTGTCTCATTGCTCATTAGTATAGCATAATGTATGGATGTTACATGGGTCAGCGCGTCCAAATATTTTTGTAGGTGTTGCTCTTGCGATACCTCCCCATAATCGCTATAATACATCCCATAACAACGCGATAGTTGAACCCTATGCAGCGTTATTTACTATAGTTAGACGCGAGATGGAGAAACACCACTCTCCGTATCCTGCCTTCCTCTAAAAAGGGATCATCACCATATGACCGAGCAACTCAACATCATCCTCGTTCCCCACACGCACTGGGACCGTGAATGGTACCAGACATTTCAGCAATTTCGCATACGCCTGGTGCGTGCCGTTGATAAATTACTCGACATACTGGATCGCGACCCCGACTTCAGCCACTTCATGCTCGATGGGCAGACCATTGTCCTGGATGACTACCTCGAAGTGCGCCCGGAAGAGGAGGCGCGGCTGAAGAAGTATGCACGGAGCGGTCGTATCTCCGTTGGCCCCTGGTACGTGCAGCCCGATGAATTTCTCGTCAGCGGCGAATCCCTGGTGCGCAATTTGCAGATCGGCCTGCGCCGCGCCTCCGAGTTTGGCGACCCCATGCGCATCGGCTACGTGCCTGATTGCTTTGGGCATATCGCGCAAATGCCGCAGATCCTCAAAGGCGCGGGCATCGAGAGCGCCGTCTTCTGGCGCGGCGTCGGCTCTGAGGTCCACAAAAGCGAGTTTTACTGGGCCGCGCCCGATGGCACGAAAGTGCTGGTCGTGCATCTTGCCGATGCTCTTGGCTATTCCAATGCCCGTGACATGCCGCTCAACCCGGCTGAATTTGTCGCCCGTGTCGAACTGCTCACCGCCGCGCTGCTCCCCAGGGCCACCACCAACTCCCTGCTCTTCATGAACGGCTCCGACCACCTGGAACCGCAGGATGGCCTGCCCGCTGTCATCCAGTCCGCCAACGAGCGCTTAGCCCACATCAAACCCGAACATGCCAGGATACTCACCCACTTCGCCCATGCCGATCACCCCAATCACCCCAATCACTCCAACCAACCCGATCAGCCTGACCAGTCCAGCCAATCCGGCCAGGATGGTCTGTATGACAGCCTGCACGTGCGCATCGGGACCTTGCCAGAATATGTCGCAGCCGTTCAGCAGCGTATTGAGCAGAACGGAGAAGACTCGCTGCAAACGCTCACCGGCGAGATGCGTAGCAGCCAGTATTCGCACCTCCTGCCCTCCGTGCTTTCCACGCGCATGTGGATCAAGCAGCAGAACGCCGCCACCGAGCACCTGCTTGAACGCTGGGTAGAACCACTGACCGCCTGGGCCTGGAAACTCGGCGCTCCCTATCCCAGGGGCCTGGTAGAACTCGCCTGGAAGTACCTCTTACAGAATCATCCGCACGACAGCATTTGTGGCTGTAGCATCGACCAGGTGCACCGCGAAAACAGCGTGCGCTTCGCCCAGAGCCAGCAGATCGGTGGGCAGATCGTCGCCGAAGCCGTGCATAATCTCGCCCTGCGCACCGATACGCGAACTCCGGCCTACACCTCCGCGCAGTCTTCCCACACCAACCGCGAAGCTGCCCCCATCGTCGTCTTTAATCCAGCGCCCGGCCCGCGCAGCGAAGTCGTGCAGGCAGTCGTACAACTCCCCGGCTTGAGGAGCAACGCAGTCGTCATTGACGAGCGCGGGCAGCGTATGCCCTATCACGTCGTCAAACGCTGGCGGCAGGAACTCGGCACCATGCCCCTCTCGCGCGAAATGGTCGCCACCGCCGTTGAACTGCAGGGCGCCCAGGCTCCCGGCGATTTCATCCGCATAGCCGAGAGTACCATGAGCAGTTTCCTCGGCATTCACGTGGCGTCAGGCAATCCCTATGTCATTGCCAGTATACAAATTGTGGAGGAGCAGCAGCCCGGCGTAGCCGCCGTTGATGTAATGGTCACCCCGCAGGGCCACACTACCATCAACGAGCACGAACTGCAAGCCGCCGAACAGCGCCTGCTGGCCCTCTTGCAGCGCGAAGACATTCACACCATCCACTTTACCGTCTTCGACCTTGCCCGCGAAACCATCGACTTCGTCGCCGCCGACCTCCCCGCCTACGGCCTGAAAACCTACTGGGTCTACCCCCATGGCCTTCCAGGTCCCGCTGTAGGGGCGCGATTTATCGCGCCCTCATCCCCTACACCAACCTCCATCGAAAACGAATACTACCGTGTAGAGGCGCACAGCGACGACGGCACCTTGGCCGTGACCGATAAGCAGACAGGAGCCGTCTATACCGGCCTCAATCGCTTTGTCGATGGCGGCGACGTCGGCGACCTGTACAACTATAACCCGCCAGCGCACGACCAGTTCATCAGCATGCCAATCGAACCGCCGGTTATTGAAGCGCTACAGACTCCTGTGCGCGCACAGTTACATATTCGAAGTTTCTGGTCATTGCCCACCATGTGCGCCCCTGACCGCGCCAGTCGCGGCGCTGAGCGCGTATCCTGTCCCATCGTCAGTGAGATTACTCTCGTACCCGGCGTGCGGCGCATCGACATCCACACCAGCATCAACAACCTGGCAAAAGACCACCGCCTGCGTGTCATGTTTCCTGTACCATATGCCGTAGACAGTGCGACTTCCGAAGGCGCCTTTGAAGTGCGCACGCGCCCCATTGCCGCGTTACGACCAGATGATATATCCGAATGGTTAGAAGACCCGGTCAACTGCTTCCCACAAAAACGCTTCGTGGACGTGAGCAATGGCACGGTAGGACTGGGCATCCTCAATCGCGGCCTGCCTGAGTACGAGATTGTGCCGGATGACGCTGGCGGCATGGCGATAGCGCTGACGCTGCTGCGCTGTGTGGACTGGCTGTCGCGCGGTGATCTCTCCACCCGTCGCGGACATGCCGGGCCGATGGAGTACACCCCAGAAGGTCAGTGCCTGGGCCTGCACGAATTTGATTACGCGCTGGTGCTGCACAACGGCGATTGGGAGGTAGAAGATGCCCTGGTGCTGCGCGAGGCGCAGGCTTTCAATACGCCTGTGCGCGTCGTTGTCACCGAACAGCACGCCGGATCGCTCCCCTCGCCATCTACACTGATCGAAGTGGAACCGCGCAGCCTCGTCGTCAGCGCCATCAAGCAGCACCATACCGGAGAGGGCATCATCGTGCGCCTCTACAATCCATTGCCGCACGCCGTTGAAGCCGCCCTGCGCCCAGGATTTGCCACCGGCAAAGCTTTTGTGACAAACTTACTGGAGGAACCGCAGGAGCAGCTCTTCTGGGCTGGCGAAGAGCCACTCCACATTGGCCTCCGCGCGTCTGAAATTGTGACTGTTTTATTTCTGTAAAGAAGGGGATGGGAGGGTGTATCGTATACCAGAATGTCCTATCTTGTAGCCGTTTCGTATAAGTTTTACGTTCTATTACTGTACCATGCTAATTGTATCCTGAAAGGGGCACATGATTATGAAAAGTTTCCTTGTGCTTGCCGCTACTGGAAATGCTTTTTTAGACGCTTTAACTAAAATTCTGGGAATAGTCGTTGGCTTTCTCGTTGCTTTTGTTGTCATTTTCTGGATCAGTTTGATCATCTGGACGTTCCGCGATATTCGCTCACGAACACAGGACCTTCTCTCTCAGATTCTGGCAACATTGCTGGTTGCCGTCTTCTTCATCGGCGGCCTCTTCATCTACATGATCTTGCGTCCGCGCCAGACGCTGGCCGAGATCTACGAGCGCCAGCTAGAAGAGGAGTCGCTGCTGGCCGAGATGACCGAACGCCAGACCTGTAACAACTGCCATGCCCGCGTCGAGACAGACTTCCAGATTTGTCCATCCTGCGGCCAAAAACTCAAGCGGCCCTGTCCCAAGTGCGAGCGCTTGCTTGAGTTGCGCTGGTCGTTCTGCCCCTATTGCGCAACCAACCTCGCTCCTGGCCCTATGCAGAGTATGGCCGGTATGCCAGGTATGCCCATCATGCAGCCCATGCCTGGGCAAGGTGCACCTATGAGCGGTCAACTCGGCCAGCGATACTGATAAAAAAAATAGGCCTCACGTTGCTTGTCGAGCGTTTTTGTGGTAAAATGAGGTGATGCGAAAAGAGGATCAATTACCACCTTTTCTTCGCTCAAATGGAATACCTACTCATAAATAACGCGGGGCCAGGTCGTTACCTATAAGCGTCCAGGAGTTCAATAGCTCTCCTCTGATGACTCCCTCCATCAGGTCATATGGACTTCTCAGATATGGCTGGCTTCTTATACTACCTTTAAGGAAACATACTGGTGCTATGGTGAAAACGAGAGAATCGATAATGACAGAGCAATCAATTGAACAGCGGGATGCTCTACTCAGCCATGCTGAACCTAAAATCGGCAATAGTATTGGCAACGGTGGAAGCGGAAAAGTGAACGGGAATGGAAATGGCAACGGCGATTATGGCGAACAGAACATTCAGATTCTTGAAGGGCTGGAAGCGGTGCGTGTGCGCCCTGGCATGTACATCGGTGCAACCGATCATCGTGGCCTTCACCACCTCATCTATGAGGTCGTCGATAACAGTATCGACGAGGTCATGGCGGGTTATGCCGATACGGTAAGCGTCACCATCCACCCCGACAGTTCCGTCACTATCGAAGATAACGGGCGCGGCATCCCCGTAGAAGAACATCACCAGCGTCCTGGCCTCTCTACCCTCGAAGTCGTGATGACCATCCTGCACGCCGGTGGCAAATTCGGTGGCGGCGGCTACCAAATCAGCAGTGGCCTGCACGGCGTCGGTGTCTCCGTCGTCAATGCCCTCTCGGAATGGTGCCAGGTCGATGTCAAACGCGACGGCATTCTCTATCGCCAGCGTTATGAACGCGGCATCCCTGTCACCCCCTTGCTCGAAGTAGACCCCGTCGAGGATGACGATACCGGCACCATCACCAGCTTCCTGCCCGATCTGTCGGTGATGGAGACGCGCGACTTCAACTTCGACATCCTGGCGCAGCGTTTCCGCGAAATGGCCTACCTCAACCGGGGCATGACCATCTCCCTGCGTGACGAGCGCACCGACCGCGAGGTCACCTTCTACTTCGAAGGCGGCCTGGTTTCCTTCGTGCGCTACCTGAACAAAGATCGCGGGCGCGTCATGTCGCGTCCGGTCAGCATCATTCGCGAGATGGAAGGCGTAAAGGTCGAACTGGCCGTGCAGTACAACGATAGCTGGAACGCCACGGAATTTTCCTTCGCCAATGGCATCAACACCGCTGACGGCGGCATGCACATCACCGGTTTCCGCAGTGCCCTCACGCGCACCCTCAACGACTACGCGCGTAAGATGAACCTGCTCAAAGAGAAGGACAGCAACCTGACAGGCGACGACGTGCGCCAGGGCCTGACGGCAGTCGTCAGCGTCAAGATTCCCAACCCGCAGTTCGAAGCCCAGACGAAAGCCAAACTCAACAACGCTGAAGTGCGCCCAATCGTGGAAACCGTCACCGCGGAAATGCTCACCAAATACCTGGAGGAGACGCCCAGCGAGGCCAAAGCCATCATCTCCAAGTGCGTCCTATCCTCCCAGGCCCGTGAAGCCGCCCGCGCCGCCCGCGACCTGATCCAGCGCAAGAACGCCCTGGACTCCACCCTGCCCGGAAAACTCGCCGACTGCTCAGAGAAACACGCCGATCGCTGCGAACTCTACCTGGTGGAAGGGGATTCGGCTGGTGGTTCAGCAAAGCAGGGCCGTGATCGCCACTTCCAGGCCATCCTGCCCCTACGCGGTAAAATCCTCAACGTCGAACGCGCCCGCCTCGACAAGATGCTGGCAAACGAAGAAGTCAAGAACATCATCACCGCCATCGGTATCGGTGTCGGCGAGCACTTCAACATGGCCAAGCTGCGCTACGGCCACATCGTCATCATGTGCGACGCAGACGTAGACGGCGCGCACATCCGCACCCTGCTGCTCACCTTCTTCTTCCGCTACATGGAACCGCTCATCACCGGTGGGCATCTCTACATCGCGCAGCCCCCGCTCTACCACATCAAGATGGGCAAAAACGTCCACTACGTCTACACCGAAGAAGAGCGCGACCGCCTCATCGCCGAATACCAGGCAGCCCACAACGGCAAAGAACCCGAAGTCGGCCGCTACAAAGGCCTCGGCGAAATGAACCCCGACACCCTCTGGGACACCACCATGGACCCCGCCCGCCGCACCATGCTCCAGGTTAGCATCGAGGAAGCAGTAGAAGCCGATAAGGTGTTCAACATGCTCATGGGCGACGAGGTTGCACCACGTAAAAGGTTTATCGAGAGTCATGCGAAGAATGCGAATCTGGATGTGTAGGTGGTTGTGTTTGTCATTTTCCATAAATATCTGGCCCTGTACCATAAATATTTGGCTATTCCACAAATATTTGGCGGGCCAGTTTTGTAAGTTAT
>WNGP01000290.1_pt1 | contig 39557 bp, 32 predicted proteins | sample 5407671 | NCBI WGS metagenome assembly WNGP01 (sample SAMN13153381, study PRJNA577476) | soil metagenome | isolation source: 40 cm soil or saprolite under Garry oak tree replicate 2 | place: USA:California | collected 2016-06-15 | reverse complement strand
AGGAATCCCAACGGAGCTCTTCATGAACATGTCCTTTGTGCTGCTGATTATCGGCCTCGGGTTTGCCACGCTCTGTGACGCTCACGCGCACCTGAAAGACTCACAACCGGCCGACGGGAGCGTGGTGACCATCGCCCCCGACAACCTCGTCCTGAGGTTCTCCGAAGCCGCACGCGTCACCGCCCTCGCACTGCACAGAGTGGGAGAGGCCGAACGCAAGCTCGTGCCGCTGCCGACCGCCCCGGCGCAGCAAGTGACGGTGCCCTTGTCCAAACTTGGGCCCGGCAAATACGTCGTGACCTACCGCGTTGTCAGCGGTGACGGCCACATCATGTCCGGAGAGTTGCGTTTTACGATCGATCCGAGTGCGGCGCCGACGACTCCCAAGGCGTCGCGGGATCAAACGCCCTGACGGCAGTCGCCCAGCATGATGGTTGATGCGCTGTCGGTCGCGCTTCGCGCGCTCAGTTTCGTCGCCCTGTTTCAGGCGGCGGGAATTTCTCTATTTCTAGTGCTTTTTAGCCGTCTCGTGGTCGCATCGGACTCCACTTTGCGACGCGCTGCCACTTTGTCAGCGCTGGTCGCGATGGGCGTGCTGGTCGCTGAGTACGTCCTGGAGGCGGCCCGGATGAGCGGCGATTTCTCGGGGCTGGTGGATCTGACTTTGCAGTCACAGGTCATGCATTCCTCGACCGCTGCGGCGCTCGCCTGGCGACTCCTCGGTCTCGTGCTCATTGTCCTGGCCCTGCGTTTAAGGGGTCCCCCCGTCGTCCCCCTGAGCGTGGCCGGCATACTGTTGCTCACCAGCGCTTTCGCGCTAACGGGTCATACTGCGACGCATCCTGAGCGCTGGCTGTTGAGCCTGCTGCTTCTTGCGCATCTGTTAGTCGTGACGTTCTGGTTCGGGGCACTCGTGCCCCTTCACGTGGCGAGCTCGCGCGAATCGCTCTTGGTCTCCGGGCTCATCCTGAGCGTTCTGCTCCTGAAAGGCTTCGCGGGTCTGCGAACAACCTATGGGCACCTCCTGCTCGTGAAACTGGCTGCTTTTGCGGCGCTCATGGGGCTGGGAGCACTGAACAAATGGTGGCTAGGGCCTGCGGTCGGCCGGGGAGATCCGCGCGCGACAGCGGCGTTCCGCCGCTCCTTGAAGAGCGAATACATCCTGATCGCCGGAGTGCTGAGCGTGACGGCGATATTGACCAGCTTCTATTCGCCGGACTGAGCTGCATCCGGTCGGGCTCTTGCATTGCGAACGCTCGGAGCTGAGAACAACAAGTGAACCCACGGCACGATGATTCGCACATGCATCCCGGGAACAACGCGCCTCGCACTTCCGGGAACGCTGCACAGGGGCTCGGGTGTCTTTGCACGCCGAGGGGGCTGCCGATGCGATCTACACCTGTCCCATGCACTCTCAAGTGCGGCAAATCGGCCCGGGGCATTGCCCTTAGGGGCGACAGAAAGAGCGAGTCAGTTGCGGCGCGAGCTCCCGTCCCGATCAGGTGCCAGGTTTGCCGGGTGGCGTCGATGCCTCGGCGACGCAAACCCGGTCCCGACCGTCCTGTTTTGCCCGGTAGAGCGCCTGGTCCGCTGCCTTGAGCAGATCCGCCGGCTTCGAGCCGTTGGCCGGGTAGACCGCGACGCCGAACGAGGCCGTCGGGCCTGGCAGTGTTTGACCCGCATGGGTGAGATTCGTCTCCCGGATCGCACGCCGCATGTGCTCGGCGCGCTCGCGGGCGCACTCCAGCGTGGTCTCCGGCAGCACGACCGCAAGCTCCTCACCGCCGTAGCGACAGGCGATGTCGGAGGGACGAATATTGTTCGTGATTGCGCGTGCCACCGCGCTGAGCACGAAATCACCCGCGTCGTGTCCGTGTTTGTCGTTGAAGCGCTTGAAGTGGTCGACGTCGATCATCACGACGGAGACCGGCTTGCCGCTACGCTCGGCGCGATGCAGTTCGCGGGTGAACACGTCCTCGAGGTAGCGCCTGTTGTACAAACCCGTGAGTCCGTCGCGCAGGGCCATCTCCCGGAGCGTATCGCGCAATTTGAGATTGGCGAGCGCCGGGCCGACCCGGTCGGTCATCGCGCGCAGGCGCTGTTCCGCGTCCAATGCCGGACGTCGGGTGCGTGCGCTCACGTCGATGGCAATATGAAACAGTCCGAGGATCTGGCCCTGACCATGGATGGGCATGCAGACGTAGCTAGCGGTGTCGTCGTGCGCATGCCGGCACCGAACCGTGCCCTTGCGCGGGGCGAAATGGGGGTTCCCCAACCGCAGCGCCCAGCATTCCTCCGGCACCAGGGTCTTCTCTGGCGGCGGCCCGCTGCCCCAGGAAGTCACGTGCTCGAGCACGTCGCGCGACTCGCGGAGTATGAAAAGGGATCCGTAAGAGTCCGGAAACAATTGCGCGCCGGTTTCGCGCACGATCGCATAAGCCTCACTGCGCTGCGTGCAGGCCTGCAGCAGTTCGGCCATATGCGACAGGTGCGCACCGTCGCGGTGGATTGCCTCGAGTTGCTGGATCGTGACCGCGAGGGCTTGGTTGTTGCGGCGCATGGCGTTGTCGGCCTTGCGGCGCGCCGCCATCTCACGGGTTAGCCTGCGGTTGGCATCACGGATTGAGACCAGTTTCGCCTGAAGGGTCGCCTGCGCAGCGTGCAACGCCTCCTCCGTCCGGTGGAGCGTCGTGATGTCGCGTGCAACGGTAATCTCGCCGATCAGCTGCCCGCGGTCGTCCAGTAACGGTGCGGTTTTGAGTGCGACGCGCAGGATTTCGCCGTTCTTCTTCCGCCGGTCCGCGAAGCTCGCGCTGGGGCGTCCGGCGCGCACGCGCTCGAGCACGCGGCCGTAATCGGCCTCGGAAAGGTCGGCGGCGTGGAGACTGCGCAGAGGCTTGCCGATCGCTTCCTCTGCTGAGAAGCCATACAGCGAAGCGGCCTCACGGTTCCAGTAGGTGACGACCGCATTCAGGTCCTTGATGATGACGGCCTCGCCGGTGTGATCGAGCACCTGCTGCAGATCAGTGGCGCAGGTCTCCGCAGGCGCGCTATCGGCACCGCGAGCAAGCGACTGTGTAACGCCACGCATCGATGGATCTCCTGGACTCGATCTGCACTCGATCCAGTCGAGATGCGGATCCGGCCTGGGAGCAGGCTATGGCAGGAAGACACTGGTGAATGGACCTGCCCCGCAGATCCGGAGTGGTAGGCGGAGATCACGCACTACGTACGTCACACTTCGATACCGCAGCAGCGCCGACGGCCGTGACTTGGACGTATCCCCGCCCCTCCGGCCGGGGGCGCACCCCCGGCCGGAACCGATCGGCCTTGCTCCGGCTCAGTGCGCGTTCCCGACGACCGTGTCCTGATTCGGCGTGGTCGCTCCGGGCAGGCCTCGGAAGTCGGTCCACGCAGCGTGTACGCCTCCCGCCGAATCGACGGCAACGCCGGTGTAATCGCCGATGAAGCTGCCGGAGAACTGGATGTACGGATTGGAGGACTGCGTCGAGACGCGAGTCTCGCTGGCATAGCCGTCCGTGGAGCTGCTGAATGCGTAATCGAGGCACACCGGGTTCAGGTCCGTATAGTGCACCGTCGTAGAGGCGGGGTAACCCGGATCTGCGGTGTCCAGGAAGCCGCGTCCGCAGGCATGGTCGCTTGCAGTGGGTACCGGCGAGTAATCGCGGGTGTAATAGCCGACCGCCACCCGGCCGTCATTGGCTCCGACTGCCGGGTAGACCTTGTCGTTGGCGCCCGAGGTGATCTGTCTCGGGGCCGTCCACGTCGTACCGTCGCCGGAGGTGATGAGCTTGACCTGGTTGTTCGTCACCCCTGAGAACGTGGCTGCGCCATTCGCGCAGCCCGCGTTGTTCTGGTCGTCGGCCCAGGCGATGGCCAGTCCGCCTGTCGTCGGATCGATGGCAAGTGAGGGAAAGCCGTTGATACGGAACTGCTCGAAGCTCAGCCGCTGGCGACCCTGGGCCACATTCAGCGGATAGCAGCCGACATCGTCGTATACCCGCCCGAGCTCGACGTTGGTGAACGTGTGTCCCCCGTCGGTCGAGCGCGCCAGCACGATCTGATCCCTGGTGACGTCGCCCGCCTGGTTACCCTCGTAGGCTACGTACAGGGTCCCATCGGGGGCGACCGCCGGGGACGAGCCTTGGTCGCTGAAATGGACCCGGTCGCTCACCGCGATCGGGCTCGACCAGGTCTGACCGTAGTCGTGGGACACGGCCTCCACGATGTTCGAAGAGATGTAGCCGGCACCGTGCGGGCCCTGATTGAAGAGGGTCCAGGTGACGTAAACGTTGCCCCCCGCGCCGGCCGCGATCCACTCCTTGTCGTTGAAGAAGTTGTTGGCGGCGTCGTAGTGGACCATAACCGGGGCGCCCCAGGTGGCGCCGCCGTCGTGGGAAGCCGCGACCGCGACCCCGCTCGGGGTGCGATTCGGGAAGCTGAAGTCGTACACGAGCGCGGAATAATAGAGTGTGCCGTCCGGAGCAAAAGCCAGGACCGGATCGCCCCCGGCCTGCACATGCTTGAATAGCCCGGAAGCGCCCGTCGCGGGATCCCAGCCCGGAAGCAGGACATCTGAGAAGGTCTTGCCGCCATCGGTGCTGTAGTAGATGAGGGCCTGGAACCCATAGCGATAGTCGTTGGCCGAGGTGACGATGTTCTGGTGGTTCGCCGGGCTGATGACGATGTTCTGCTCGTTCTGCGGCTCATAACAAAGAGTCCCATCCACGAGCGTGAAAGTCGTATCCCCCACCACGGCGTCGGCATTGCCGGCGGATAGGGGCGAGTACAACGTGACCGAGGTGAACGGCGCGCGCCGGCAGAGTGAAAAGAAGACGAGGTTGTTGGCGTCAGGATGTGCGGCCGCGGCGGCTTCGAAGTCATTCGGATAGAAGAGGGCATCATCTCGCGCCTGGCTCTTGTCCGGCCCGAGTGCCTTGAAATGAGTTGTCCCTCCTGCAGCCAGCGCCGGGTTTGGGATTCCCAGAGCCAGCAACAAAACAAAAAGGCTGAGCGACACGAGCTTCCGCATTTTCTTGCTCCTTGGTGGAACTTCTGTCGAACGCTCTCCACCCGCCGCCGGTAGGAACGGGGGGCGCTGTTCGTTATTGAGTGCTGATTACGCCCGCCTGGTCGGAGGGGGTCAATGCAGGGTTTGCCCCAACCCGGCAGCTCGGGACAGCCGGGGAGCGCACCTTCGTGTTTCACCCCATATCGGTCCTGGCCGCCTCCCTCGTCTCGGCCGCCGCGCGCACGAGCACCGACTCTTCGTCGGACCCGATCACGTGAACGCGGACGGTAGCGTGGGCGGCTCCAATGCGTGAGTCGGCGCCACGTGCCGCCTCGTTGAGCACCGGATCGAGGGCGACTCCGGCCCAGGCGAGCCCGGCCAGTGCCCCTGCCCGGACCCCCGGTACATGCTCACCGACACCCCCGCCGAAGACGATGCCGTCGCAACCCCCCAGCACGGCCATGTAGGCGCCGAGGTACTTGCGGATGCGGTAGCAATAGAGCTCGACTGCGAACTGGGACGCGGGCGACGGGTCGGACAGCAAGGCGGCGGGACTGGCTTCCGTTCCCGAAACGCCGGCGAGCCCGGAGGTGTTGTTCAGCAACTCGATCACCTGATCGCCCGTCAGCGCCAGCTCTCGCTCGAGGTATGGAACGATCGCGGCATCGAGGTCCCCCGTCCGGGTCGCCATGACCAAGCCTTCGAGCGGCGAGAAGCCCATCGAGGTATCGAGCGGCCGGCCCTGATCGACCGCGGCGATCGAGCAGCCGCCCCCGAGCTGCAGCGTGATCAACCGGCCGCCTTGCGGCAGCTCCGGATAGAGCGCGCACCATTTGCGCCACATGGACTCATGCGCCAGCCCATGGAACCCGTAGCGCCTGACACCGCGCTCGACGCCGATGCGCGCGGGCAGCGCGTACTCGGAGGCGACCCGCGGCAGGTGGGCGAAGAATGCGGTATCGAAAACCGCAACCTGGGGAGTCCTGATGCCCCACAGGTCCCGTGCCGCCGCCACCCACCGCAGCGCCTGCGGGTTGTGCAGCGGAGCGAGCGGCGCGAGCTCACCGATGGCGGTGATGACCTCGGCGTCGATTCGCGTCGGGCGGACGAACCGCGTGCCGCCGTGGACGATGCGGTGTGCGATGGCCTCCGGAGCCGGCCGGAGTCTCTCGGCGAGCGCCCGCAGCACGCCGGACGGATCGAGGTCGTGGCCCGTGTGCTGCTCGCCGCCGAGCCGCAGCGGCGTCCTCGCGGGGCCCGGCTCGTAGAGCCCCAGTTTGACGGAAGTACTGCCGCTGTTTACGGTCAGGAGTGTCACGAGGCTATCGTATCCTCGCGCGCTCCTGCCCGCTCCGGCTCATAGGAGGACACTGATGGACGCTCCGCTGGCTCCCGAGCTGCTGCGCCGAATGGATGCCTACTGGCGGGCGGCGAACTACGTCTCGGTCGGGCAGATTTACCTGTATGCCAACCCGCTCCTGCGCGAGCCGCTGCAACCTGAGCACATCAAGCCCCGGCTGCTCGGCCACTGGGGCACTACGCCTGGACAGAATTTCATCTATGTGCACCTGAACCGGATCATCCGGCAGTTCGATCTCGACATGATCTACCTTTCCGGACCCGGACACGGCGGGCCGGCGATCGTGGGCAACACCTATCTCGAGGGGACCTACAGCGAGTTCTACCCAGACATCACCCAGGACGCCGAGGGCCTCGAGCGCCTGTTCAGGCAGTTCTCCTTCCCGGGCGGAATTCCGAGCCACGTGGCGCCGGAGACTCCGGGGTCGATTCACGAAGGAGGTGAGCTCGGCTACTCCCTGAGTCATGCGTATGGCGCGGTGTTCGACAATCCCGGCCTCATTGCCGCGTGCGTCGTCGGCGATGGTGAGGCAGAGACCGGGCCGCTCGCCGCGGCCTGGCAGGGCAATAAGTTTCTCAATCCCGCCACCGACGGCGCCGTGCTGCCAATCCTGCACCTGAACGGGTACAAGATCGCCAACCCGACTCTGCTGGCGCGGATCCCGGGCGCGGAGCTCGAGGAGCTGCTGCGCGGTTACGGCTACACCCCGTATATGGTCGAAGGCGAGGAGCCGGCCGCGATGCATCAGTTGATGGCCGGCACTCTGGACCGCGTCGTCGAGCAGATCCAGGGCATTCAGCGCCAGGCGCGCTCGGAGGGCTTCAAGGAGCGCCCGCGCTGGCCGATGGTCGTGTTGCGCACGCCGAAGGGCTGGACCGGCCCGAAGAAGGTCGATGGACAGCCTGTCGAAGGGACCTTTCGCGCGCACCAGGTGCCGCTCGCCGAGGTGCGCACCAACCCGGTGCATCTGGAGCTGCTCGAAGAATGGCTGCGGAGCTACCGCCCCGATGAGCTCTTCGATGCCGGCGGGAAGCTGCGTCCGGAGCTGGCCGGGCTCGCGCCCCCGGGCGAGCGGCGGATGGGGGCCAACCCGCAAGCCAACGGCGGACTGAGGCTCCGCGACCTGCACATGCCGGACTTTCGCCGGTACGCCGTCCCGGTCGGCGCGCCGGGCGCGATCGATGCCGAGGACACGCGCGTTCTAGGGAATTTCCTGCGCGATGTCATCGGGCTCAATCGGCGGCCGCGCAATTTCCGCCTCTTCGGACCGGACGAGACCAACTCGAACCGCCTCAATGCGGTGTTCGAGGTAACCGACCGGCAGTGGGTCGCGCAGACGGTGGCGGGGGATGACCACCTCGCCGCCGAGGGCAGCGTGATGGAGGTACTGAGCGAGCACCTCTGCCAGGGGTGGCTCGAGGGCTACCTCCTCACCGGTCGCCACGGGGTGTTCAACTCCTACGAGGCCTTCATCCACATCGTGGATTCGATGTTCAATCAGCACGCAAAGTGGCTGAAGGTGACGCGGCGGATCCCGTGGCGGCGCCCGCTCGCGTCGCTGAACTATCTGTTGAGCTCACACGTCTGGAGACAGGACCACAACGGCTTCACGCACCAGGACCCGGGTTTCATCGATCTCGTCGTCAACAAGAAAGCCGACGTGATCCGCGTCTATCTGCCGCCGGACGCCAATTGTCTGCTGTCGGTGGTCGATCACTGCCTGCGCAGCCGGCACTACGTGAATGTCGTCGTAGCGGGCAAGCACCCGGCTCCCCAGTGGTTGAGCATGGACGCCGCCATCAAGCACTGCAGCGGCGGCATCGGCATCTGGGAATGGGCGAGCAGCGACCGCGGGCGGGAGCCCGACGTGGTCATGGCCTGCGCCGGGGACGTGCCCACGCTCGAGACGCTCGCCGCGGTCAAGCTGATGCGTGGCTATTTCCCCGAGCTCAAGGTGCGGCTCGTCAACGTGATCGACCTGATGAAGCTGCAGCCGCCGAGCGAGCATCCCCACGGCCTGCCGGACGCGGATTTCGACGCCCTGTTCACGCGCGACCGTCCGATCATCTTCGCCTTCCACGGATATCCGTGGCTCATCCATCGCCTGACCTACCGGCGCACCAATCACGGCAACCTGCACGTCCGGGGCTACAAGGAGGAAGGCACGATCACCACGCCCTTCGACATGACGGTCCTGAACGACCTCGATCGCTTTCACCTGGTCGCCGATGCCATCGACAGGTTGCCGCAGCTCGAGTCGCGGGCTGCCTACGTCAAGCAGGCCCTGCGCGACAAGCTGATCGAGCATCGCGAATACATCGTCCGCCACGGCGAGGACCTTCAGGAAATTCGCGAGTGGCGCTGGGGAAGCTAAGGTCCGCGGGCACGGGGGGCGACTAGGGCGCAGGTCGACTGTGAGCGCAGTCACAGTTCCTTTGAATAGCCCTATGCGGGGAAATCCGATCCGAGACGTGCCGCTACTGAACCGCGGGGGGTCTTCTGTTAAGAACCTTGGACCGTGAACATCCGCTCGAAGGTCACGACGCTCGTCGCCACGTTGTTCGTGGCCCTGGGGGTGACGGCGTTCCTCGTCGCGCGGTACGTGTTGATGCCGAGCTTCGCGGCGCTCGAGCATAGCGAGGCCGAAGTGGCGATGCGGCGCATTCAGTTCGCGCTGGACAGGACCTTTGCGCAACTCGCGCTGTCCGTGGCCAGCTGGGGAAACTGGACCGACGCCTGGCGCTTCGCCGAGGACCACAACCAGACGTTCGCCGCCGAGCAGGTGACCGCTGCCGGCCTCAGGAATCTGAACGTCAGCACGCTGATATTCAGCGATCCGAGCGGGCACTTTATCGCGTCCGCGACGCTCGACTTGCAGACCGACCAGCCGCTCGATCTGGACTTCGCCGCGCGCCGGGCGCTGACGCCCGACTTTCCCTGGCATGCGAATTTCCGGGAGGGGCGGCGGGTTCAGGGCTTTGTGCAGACCAACCGGGGGATCCTGATGGCCGCGGCCGCGCCGGTGCTGGATGGCTTCGGGCACGGGCCGGCGCGCGGCATGGTGATCATCGGCAGGCTGCTGACGCCTCGCGAGGTCGAAGAGATCGGCGCTCAGGCGCAGGCAGCCCTCTCGACGGTCGCGGCTTTGAATCCGGGGCGTGAGAACCGGCTGGTCGAGACCGGCAGTGCCGTGCAGGTCTTTCACTCCTTCGATGACGTCTACGGCCGGCCGATCCTGACGCTGCGCGTCGACATGCCGCGCGAGATCACGCGGCGGGGATACGCGGCGGTGCACTACGCGTTCGGGTACTTCATGCTCGCCGCCGTAATGATCGTCGCGCTGCTGGTCATTCTCCTGAATCGCGCGGTCGTGAATCGACTGGCCCGGGTCACCCGCCACGCGGTCGCAATCGGCGGAGGCGCCGATCCTACCGTTCGGCTCGACTTCGAAGGCAAAGACGAAATTGCCGTCCTGGCGCGCGAGTTCGACCGCATGGTGGAGCACGTCGTCCGGCTGGGCTATTGCGACTCGCTGACCGGGCTGGCGAATCGCGAGCAAGCGCACCGGCGGCTGCATTCGGCGCTCGACGCCGCGCACCGGCAGGGGCGGCCGCTCGCTCTGATGTACGTGGATCTCGACAACTTCAAGCGCATCAACGACACCCTCGGGCACGGCATCGGCGATGAGGTCCTGGTTACCGCGGCCGAGCGGCTGTGCAGCGCGCTGCGCAGCGATGGAGAGAGCCGCGAGCCGGATCAGCTCTCGATCAACCGCGCCGGGGATCTCGCCCGCCTGGGCGGCGACGAATTCATGGTGGTGCTGCCCGAGATCGGCAGCAGCGAGGATGCGGCGCGGGTGGCGGAGCGGCTGATCGCCGCACTGCAGGAGCCGATGCTGCTCTCCAAGCACACCGTCGTGGTCACGCCGAGCATCGGCATCGCGATTGCGCCAACCGACGGCACGGATGCCGGCTCGTTGCTGCGTCACGCCGATCTCGCGATGTACTTCTGCAAGCGCCGCGCGCCGGGCAGCTATGCCTTTTTCGATGTCTCGATGAACGAAGGCGCGCTGCAGCGCTACACGATCGAGAGCAAATTGCGCGGTGCGCTCGAGCGCGGCGAGCTGTCGTTGCACTATCAGCCTCAGATCAGCCTGTCCACGAGCGAGGTGACCGGGATGGAAGCCCTGCTGCGCTGGACCCATCCCGAGCTCGGGGTCGTACCGCCGTCCGAGTTCATTCCGATCGCCGAGGCCTCCGGGCTGATCGTTCCGATCGGGGAGTGGGTGCTGCGGACCGCCTGCCAGCAGGCGAGGAAGTGGCATGAAGAGGGCCTCGCGGTGCCGCGCATCTCGGTTAATGTCGCGGCTCGGCAGTTCGCCATGCACAACTTCGCCGCCCAGGTCGCGGGGATCCTCGCCGAGGTCGGGCTCACCTCCACGCTGCTCGAGCTCGAGATCACCGAATCGATGATCATGCTGGAAGAGGCCAGGGCGGCGCGACTGATGGATCAGCTGCACGCGATCGGCGTATCCATCGCGATCGACGACTTCGGCACCGGCTACTCCAATTTTCAGCGCTTGCACCGCATGGCGATCGATCGGCTCAAGATGGATCGCTCCTTCATTCGGGATCTGGGAAACGACACCGGCGATCGCGCGATCGCGGCGGCCATCCTGTCGATGGCGCGGGTGCTCAAGGTGGAAGTGGTCGCAGAAGGCGTGGAGACCTTCGCGCAGTTCCGCTTCCTGCAGGAGCACCAGTGCGCGCACTGCCAGGGGTTCCTGCTGAGCCGCGCCCTGCCGGCCGGCGAGGCGCGGCTCTTGCTCGAGCGCGCGCGCGAGAAGTTCGAGGGCAGCCCGACGCAGCGCCTGCGCCGGCTCAGTCGCGCGGAGAGCTGACGGGGAGCCTCACCGAGGCTCGGTCACCGCCGCTGCGGCCCCCCGCCGCGTCACCTCCGCGAAAGTCTCGCGCAGCTCACGGAGCCTCACCGGCTTGCTGAGGACGCGGTCCACGTGGGGCGGAAGCTCGCCTTCCATGGCCAGCTGCCGCCCCCAGCCCGTGAGCATCAGCACCGGCGTGTCGGGCCGGGTGGACTTCACCGCCGTGGCGACCTGGCGACCATCGACGTACGGCATCCCGAGATCGGTGATCACCACCTGAAAACCCTCGCCGGCGGCTTCCCGGGCCAGGAAGGCGTCGATGCCCGCCCGCCCGCCGTCGGTTGCGGTGACGACATGCCCATCCGCCTCCAGCGCGAGCCGCAGCGCCTTCAGAACCAGCGGGTCGTCGTCGACGATGAGGATGCGCAGCGGCGCCACCGCTCGCGGCGCCGCTGACGGCGGGGCAGCGCCCGGAGGCGCGGCGGGAACGGCGAAGCTCAATCGGACGGTGGTCCCTTTGCCGACCGCGCTCTGCACGTCGAGATCGGCGCCGTGCCGCTGCACCGTCCCGTACACCATCGCCAGCCCGAGTCCGGTGCCCCGCTCGCCCTTGGTGGTGAAGAATGGCTCGAGACAGCGGCGGCGCGTCTCCTCGTCCATTCCCACACCGGCATCGCTCACTTCGAGCTGCACGAGCTCTTCGGTGCCGGCACCGTTCGCGGCGCCGGCGGGTCGCCCAGCTACGCAGGTTCGCAGCTTGAGCTCGCCCCCGGTGGGCATCGCATCGACGGCGTTGAAGATCAGATTCGTCAGCGCATCGCGCAGCTCGCCTTCGATCCCGGCGATCGCAGGCAGATTGGGCGCGAGCTCGGTGCGCACCTGAATGGCGACGCCCCGCTGCTGTGCCATGTCGCTCCAGCGCGCCCGCGTCAGATCGACGACCTGGGGCACGAGCCGATTCAGGTCGACGGGCAGCAGCGCCTGCTGTGGCTCGCGCGTGCGATAGAACTCGCGCATGCGCGCCACCGTGTTGGCTACATCGTCGATGGCACGGCGGATGATCTCGAGATTGCCTCTCGCCGCGGGACTCAGGGTGGTTTCGCGCTCCAGCATCGAGTCGGCATAGAGGGCTATCGGCGAGATGGCATTGTTGATGTCGTGCGCGATGCCGCTCGCCATCTTGCCGAGGGCCAGCAGCCGCTCCTGCTGCATCACCGCCTGCTGGGTCTGCTTTAGATCGTCATAGGCACGCTGCAGGGACTGGTAGAGCTGCGCCTGTTGTGCGGCGAGCGCCACGTGCTCGCTCAGCTGGCGCAGGAACTCGCACTCGCCGCTGGAGAAAGCGCGCGACTCCCTGCGTGCAGCGACGAGGACGCCGAATACCCTGCTCTCCGCGAGCAGCGGCGCCGCGACGATCGAGCAGAGCCCCCCGCGCGCCAGTCGCTGGGGAAAAGGGCAGGGCACTTCACGGACATCGGGCTCGTAGACCAGCTGGCCGCGCACGCAGCGCGACAGGCCGTTCTCGTCGATGTCGATCCGGGCGTTCACGGGTATCGCGAGCTGTGCGGCGAGCGGCGCCGGACTGACGCTCGTCACCGTCAGGTAGTTCCCGGTCTGGTCATAGAGGCACACGCAGCAGAAGCTCGCGGGGAACTGCTCGGTGAGACTGCGAACCACGACCTGGAAGATGCTCGGCACGTCCTGGCGCTCGCTGATCGCGCGCGTGATTTCCCCCAGGAGGTTGAGGCGCGAGAGCTGCGCCTGCAACTTCTCTTCGGCCGTTTTCTGCTCGCTCACGTCGCTCGCTGCGCCGAACCAGTCGAGGATGGCGCCGTTCTCGTCCAGCAGCGGAATGGCACGAGAGAACGTCCAGCCCACCGTGCCATCCACGCGCCACACCCGGTGCTCGAGCTCGAATGTGCCCTTCGTCCGGATGGCCTCCCGGATGGTCGCCATCACGCGCGGCTGTTCCTCGGTGGGGATGTACTTGTCGAGCCACGCGTGGCTCGGGTCCTCGGTGTCCGGAAGGAAATCCCGACCCTGCAGGTGGTGCATCTCGGTCCAGTCCGGGCTCATGCGGTAGATCGCGTCCGATGTGGCGTTGACGAACGCACGGAAGCGCTTCTCGCTCTTCTGCAGCGAGTCGCTCGCCCGCACGAGCTCGGCGGTGCGTTCCTCGACGCGCGTCTCGAGCTGATCGTTCGCGGCGCGCAGTGCCTGCTCCGCCCGTCGGCGACCGGCGAAGTCACGCCGCAGGGCGATCAAGGACAGTCCGACGAAGGCAAGAGCCAGGCCGCCACCGGCGATGATGGCGGCCTGAGTGATCTCGGTCGCGCGCTCCGTCCTGCGCTCGCGCTCGGCGAGCCGCTCCCTGGCGGTCGCTTTCAACTCATCGATCAGTCGGCGGATCGCGTCGTGGAACGCCTTGCCGCGGCCGGTGATGATTTCCCGCTGGGCAGGCTCGAAACCCCCTGTCCTGCGCAAGTCGATGATGGCACTGAGGTCGGCCATTCGGTTCTCGATGAGCGGACCGATCTCGTCGAGTGGCCGTTGCTCAGAGGCGCCGTCGGCGGTCAGCTCACGCAGTTGCCGGTATACGCCGCCGATGGTTTGCGTAGCATGCTGATAGGGCCCGAGATACGACTCATCGCCCGTGATGACATAGCCTCGCTCGGCCGTTTCCCCATCGGTCGCGGTCGAAAGCAGCAGCTCGAGCCCCGCGAGCACCTGATCGGTGCGTGCGACGCGGGCGGTGTCCTCGGTCAGTCGCCGCAGGCTCAGGTACGAGGCCGCTGCGATGACGGCGATGCACGCGAGGGCGAGGGCGAATCCGGCCTGCACGCGGGTCTCGGCGCTCCATTTGAGAGTTGGCAACGAGGTCCCCCTGGGCCGGACCGGGCAAGGCGCGTTACAGGCCGAGGTCGCTCAACCCGGGATGATCCTTGGGCCTCGGGCCCGGGGCGCTCCACCGGTACTTGCGCTCGGTCTCGAGGATCGGCAGGTCGTTGATCGAGGCGATGCGCCGGCGCATCAGACCGCGCTCGTCGAACTCCCAGTTCTCGTTGCCGTAGGAGCGGAACCAGTGACCCGAATCGTCGTGCCACTCGTAGGCGAAGCGCACCCCGATCCGATTCTCGCCGAAGGCCCAGATCTCCTTGATGAGCCGGTAGTCGAGCTCGCGACTCCACTTGCGGCGCAGGAACGCCTGGATCTCGGCGCGTCCGTGCAGAAACTCGGCCCGATTTCGCCACACCGAGTCCTCGGTGTAGGCGAGCGAGACCCGCTGCGGGTCGCGGGTGTTCCAGGCGTCCTCGGCCATCCTCACCTTGGCGACTGCGCTCTCCCAGGTGAACGGCGGCTTGACCGCGGGAGCGGTCGGGGTAGCGGGTGTCGCTTGGCTCATGCGGTGCTCTCCCCAGGTTGTGCGGTCAGCCGCACGAGGCTGACCAGCGCCCCGGCGAGCGCGAGCAGCGCCGCCAGGTCGAGCGCGAAGTTTGAGCCAGCGGTGCCCCAGACGCGAAACAGGATGGCGACGAACGCGGCGCCCAGGCTCTGACCGAGGAGCCGCGCGGCGCCCAGCATCCCGCCGGCCGCTCCGCTGCGCTGGCGCGGAGCGGACGCCATGATCGCGCGATTGTTGGGCGCCTGGAAGAATCCGAAGCCGAGACCGCACAGCGCCATGCGCCACACGAATCCGCCGGAGCTCGCGCCCGGGGGCAGGAAGGCGAGCAGCCCGAGTCCCACCGCCAGGGTGAGGAGCCCCAGTCCCCCGAGCATTCCCGCCGCATGGCGGTCGGCGAGTCTGCCGGCGATCGGGGCCGCGACCGCGAGCGCGAGCGGCCAGGGCGTCATATAGAGACCGGTCTCGACTGCACTGTGACCGAGGCGCTGAATCTCGAACGGCAGGGCGACCAGCGCGCTCATCTGTGCCACGAACGAGCACACCGAGGTCGCAATGGAAAGGGAAAACACGCGGTTGCGCAGGAGGTCGAAGGGAAGAAGGGGTGCGGCGCGCGGCAACTGGTGCCGCACGAGCAGCCACCCCAGGGCGCAGCCGCAACCGATCTCGAGGAGGGCGAGCAGCGTTGCGGCGGCGTGCGCCAGCGACTGCAGTCCGCTCAGGGCCAGACCGAAGGCGCCGGCATAGAGCGCCGTGCCGGTGTAATCGACCGGCCGGCGGCTGCGCTCGCTCTCCGGCAGCGCGCGGACGGCGATCAGGAGCGTGATCACGCCGAGGGGAACGTTGATACCGAAGAGCCAGCGCCACCCGGTCACGGCCAGCACCGCCGAGGCGAGGGTGGGGCCGAGGGCGGCGGAGGTCGCGACCACGAAGGCGTTGATGCCGACGGCGCGCCCGAGGTCGCGTTGCGGGTAAGTGAATCGCACCAGCGCGGGTGCGACGCTCATGACGCCCGCGGCCCCAAGGCCCTGGATGACGCGTGCGACGCTCAAGGTCAAGAGGTCCGGCGCCCGGGCGCAGCCGAGCGAGGCGAGCGTGAACAGCGCCAGCCCGGTCAGCGAGACCCGCCGGTAGCCGACCACTTCTCCGAGCGAGGCGAGCGGCAACAGCATCACCAGGATCGCCAGCTGATACGCATTGATGACCCAGATCGATGCGGCGGCAGTGGCGCCGAGGCTGCGTGCGATCGAGGGCAGCGCGACGTTGACGATGGTGCTGTCGAGCACGGACATGGCGATCGCGAGCACGATCGCGGCGATCGCCCAGTAGCGGCGCGGGACCGGCAAGCCGTCGCTCGGAACGGCGGGCTCGAGGAAGGGGCTCGCAGCGGACATCCTCGCGATCATATAGAGGTGTTGCCGCGAGGTGTCATAACGTGGCGCCCCTTGGGGAGGCGTCGCCCCGGCGCCGCCTGAGTTGACCGCGGCGGGCGCCACGATAAGCTGCACGATGTGAGCGGCGTCACGCTCGCGGGGAGCCCCGCGCCCGCACCGGCTCCGCTACAATGGCGCTGAAGCGGGCGCACGAATACGACCCAACAACACGCGCGCAAGAACAACGACAACCGTGTCCAGAGGATTGCCAGACCGTGAGCCGCCGGCCGCCGCGCCGGCTCCACCGGAGCGCCGCGGCGGCGAGCGCCGCACGCGCGTGCTGCGCGCGCTCGCGTACGGCAGCTTCAATCCGCGGCGGCGCACGCCGCGTCGGGTCGATGAGAGCACGCCGATCGGTGTCGACTGGCATCATCCGCAGTGGCTCGCGATCGCGATCCTCATCGTGCTGCTCTCCAGCGCCGATGCGTTGCTGACGCTGATGCTGGTCGAGGCGGGCGCCTATGAGGCCAACCCGCTGATGGCCCCGCTGGTCCTGGGCTCGGCACTCGTCTTCGCAGGGGTGAAGATCGGTCTGACCGCGGCCGGGGTGGTCGCGCTCACGCAGCTGGCACGGCTGCGCGCCTTTGGCAATATCCCGGTGGGGGTGCTGCTGTACATGGTGTTGGCGGTATACGGAGTGCTGATCGCCTACGAATTCGGGCTGCTGCGCGCCCTTTAGCTCGCCGCACCGACGCCGCGGTGCGCCGTTTCCCTCGCCGGTCTCCTTTTGAGCTAAACTACTGGCCTGCCGGCGCTTTTTCCCCCGCATGCTTGAGCCAACGCCCCTGTACGGCGGTAACGCCGAGTTTCTCGACGCCCTCTACGAGCAATATCTTCGGGATCCCGCGAGCGTAGAGGAGCGCTGGCGCACTTATTTTACGCAGCTCGCGCCCGCGGAAGCGGCGGGCGCCGAGCGCGCGCACGCGCCGATCCGCGCCGAGATCGCGCAGCGCGCTGCACGCACGGCGGGCGCGCCCTACGCGGTGTCTCTCGACGGCGCGGCGAACGCCAATCAGGCGAAAGTGTCGCGGCTCATCCAGGTCTGGATCAACCGCGGGCATCTCGTGGCGAGCATCGACCCCCTGGGTCTCATGCCGCGGCCGAAGCCTCGGGTCCTCGAGCTGGAGTACTACCACCTCACGCCCGCGGATCTCGACACCGAGTTCTACACCGGCAGCCGCATCGAGGCGGTGCCGAAGCGGCTGAAGCTGCGCGACATCCTCGCGCAGCTCGAGTACATCTATGGGGGCAAGGTCGGCGCGGAGTTCGCGCACATCTCCGACTCCGAGGAGCGGCTGTGGCTTCAGGACGAGTTCCAGGAGGGGCGGCTCAGACATCGTTTCAGCGCCGACGAGCAGCGCAACATCCTCCGGCAGCTCACCGCCGCGGAGGGTCTCGAGCGCTACCTGCACACCAAGTACGTCGGCCAGAAGCGCTTCTCGCTCGAGGGCGGCGATGCCTTCATCCCGCTGCTCGATGACCTGATTCAGAGCTGCGGTGCCGCCGGCGTCGAGGAAGTGGTCATCGGCATGGCGCACCGCGGGCGGCTGAACGTGCTGGTGAACCTCCTCGGCAAGTCCCCGGCGGAGCTCTTCTCGGAATTCGAAGGCGCCTACGAGCCGGGCCGGCTCAAGGGCTCCGGGGACGTGAAGTACCACAAGGGCTTCTCCGCGGACCTGCGCACGGCGAGCGGCAACGTGCACACCGTGCTCGCCTTCAACCCCTCGCATCTCGAGGTCGTGGATCCGGTGGTCGAGGGCTCGGTGCGCGCGCGCCAGGAGCGCTGCGGCGATGAGCGCGGCGCGCGCGTGCTGCCGCTGCTGGTGCACGGGGATGCCGCATTCGCCGGCCAGGGTGTCGTGATGGAGACGCTGCAGCTGAGTGGAGCGCGCGGCTTTTTCACCGGCGGCACGGTGCACGTCATCATCAATAACCAGGTGGGCTTCACGACCTCCGAGCCCGCCGACCTGCGCTCCACGATGTACTGCAGCGACGTGGCCAAGATGCTGGAAGTGCCCATCTTCCACGTCAACACCGACGATCCGGAAGCGGTGGTGTTCGTGACGCGCCTGGCGCTGAAGTACCGGATGCGCTTCCGCAAGGACGTGGTGATCGATCTGGTCTGCTACCGGCGGCACGGCCACAACGAAGCCGACGAGCCGGCGGCCACGCAGCCGCGGATGTATCGCATCATTCGTCAGCACCCGACGGCGCGCCGCCTGTACGCCGACCGCTTGATCGCGGCCGGGGCGCTCGCCGAAGCCGATGTGGAGGCGATGCTCGAGCAGTACCGCAGCGGCCTCGACGCAGGCCGCCCGCAGGCCCGCGCCGCGCTCGGCCTGATCGGCAACAAGTACACCGTCGACTGGAGCGCCTACGCGCAGGTGGACTGGACCGAGCCGGTGTCGACCGCGGTGGAGCTGCCGCGGCTGCGCTCGCTCGGCGAGCGCATCACGAGCTATCCGAAAGAGTTCAGCCTGCACCCGCGCGTGGCGCAGCTCATCGCCAATCGCCGCAGGATGCTCCAGGGCGAGCAACCCCTCGACTGGGGATGCGCCGAGACGCTCGCGTACGCGGCGCTGGTGGAGGAGGGCTGCGGCGTGCGCCTCACGGGCCAGGACAGCGGGCGCGGAACCTTCTTCCATCGGCACGCGGTGCTGCACGATCAGAGCACCGATGCCACCTGGATCCCGCTGCAGCACATCGCCGAGCGGCAGCCGCGCGTGCAGGTGATCGATTCCGTGCTGTCCGAAGAGGCGGTGATGGGATTCGAGTACGGCTACGCGACCACCGATCCGAAGTCGCTCGTGATCTGGGAGGCGCAGTACGGCGACTTCGCCAACGGCGCCCAGGTCATCATCGACCAGTTCATCAGCTCGGGCGAGGCCAAGTGGGAGCGCTTCTGCGGCCTCACGCTGCTGCTGCCGCACGGCTACGAGGGGGCCGGGCCCGAGCATTCCTCGGCGCGCCTCGAGCGCTTCCTGCAGCTGTGCGCGGAGAACAACATGCAGGTGTGCGTGCCGTCGACGCCGGCGCAGATGTTCCACATGCTGCGGCGGCAGATGCGCCAGCCCTTCCGCAAGCCGCTGATCGTCATGACGCCGAAGAGTCTCTTGCGTCACGAGCTGTCGGTATCCTCGCTCGAGGATCTGGCCCGCGGGGGCTTCGCGCGCGTGATCGGCGAGATCGACGACATCCCCGCGCCGCAGGTGCAGCGGGTGGTGTTCTGCAGCGGCAAGGTCTATTTCGATCTGCTGAAGGCGCGGCGAAATCAGGCGCTGCGTGCAGTGGCCCTGGTGCGCATCGAGCAGCTCTATCCCTTCCCGAGCGAGGAGTATCAGGCGGTGCTCGGCCGTTACGCCAACGCGCGCGAGGTCGTGTGGTGCCAGGAGGAGCCCCAGAATCAGGGCGCCTGGTACCAGATCCGGCACCGTCTGCAGGAGCTCGCGATGGAGCGCCGCCCGGTGCTGTACGCCGGCCGGTCGCCGGCGGCGGCGCCGGCGACCGGCATGCCCAAGATTCACGAGATCGAGCAGCGGAGGCTCGTGGCCGCGGCCCTGGAGTCCACTACCACCGAGGAATCCGGGCGCGAAACGACGCGACTGACCGCGCCTGCCGCGATGGCGGCCCCCGCGGCGAGCCCCGCGGCCGGAGCGCCCGCTGCGCCGATGAGAAGGCGCTCATGACCACCGAGATCCGGGTTCCCCAGCTGCCCGAGTCCGTCGCCGACGCCACGCTCGTGGCGTGGCACAAGCAACCCGGCGATCCCATCCGCCGCGACGAGAATCTGGCGGATCTCGAGACCGACAAGGTGGTGCTCGAGGTCCCGGCGCCCGCCAACGGCGTGGTGCGCGAGATCCGCGTGCCAAGCGGCGCCGTGGTGACGAGCGGCCAGGTTCTCGCCCTCATCGAGGAGGGTGGCGTGGCGGCGCCGAAAGCGAGCGCTGCTGCGGCGGCATCCGGCGCGAAGCCCGGGGCCGCCGCGGCCGAAGCCGACGGCGGCCGGGATTCCGGCAAGCTGAGCCCGTCGGTCCGACGGCTGATCGAGGAGAATCACCTCGACCCCGCCGCGATCCCCGCCTCGGGACGCGACGGGAGGCTCACCAAGTCCGACGTGGTGGACTTTCTCGGCAAGCGCCCGCAGGCGAGCGTCCGCGCTCCGGCGACGGCCCGCGCGCCCGCGCCGCGACCCGCCGCGCCGGCCGGCGCTCGTGCCGAGCAGCGCGTGCCCATGACGCGCCTTCGGGCCCGCATTGCGCAGCGTCTCCTCGACGCGCAATCGACCCAGGCGCTGCTCACGACGTTCAACGAGGTCGACCTCACCGCGGTGAGCGAGCTGCGCGCGCGCTACAAGGAGCGCTTCGAGAAGGACCACGGCGTGAAGCTCGGCTTCATGTCGTTCTTCGTGAAGGCCTCGATCGAGGCGCTGAAGAAGTTCCCGGTGGTGAACGCGTCCGTCGACGGCAACGACATCGTCTATCACGAGTACTACGACATCGGCGTCGCGGTATCCACGGACCGCGGCCTGGTCGTGCCGGTCGTGCGCGACGCCGACACCAAGAGCTTCGCGGTTCTCGAGAAGGAGGTGGCCGACTACGCGCGCAAGGCGCGGGAAGGGTCGCTGGCCATCGAGGACCTGACCGGCGGAACCTTCACCATCACCAACGGCGGGGTGTTCGGCTCGCTGATGTCGACGCCGATCGTGAACGCGCCGCAGAGCGCCATCCTCGGCATGCACAAGATCCAGGAGCGGCCGATGGTGGTCGGCGGCGCGATCGCGGTCCGGCCGATGATGTATCTCGCGGTGAGCTACGATCATCGCATCATCGACGGGCGCGAGGCGGTGCAGTTCCTGGTGGGCATCAAGGAAGCGCTCGAAGACCCGGGACGGATGCTCCTCGGCATCTGATTCTTGCAGGCGCAGCCGCAGACGAGCATGGCGAAGATCACGGCGACCCCGCCCGAGGCCCTCTGCCCCACGCAGATCACGGTCGGCATGATCGAGGTCCGGGACAAGCAGCAGCAGCTCGCGGCGCTCAAGTCGGCCGAGCAGGAGGAGTTGCTGCGGGCACATCCGATGCCTGCCGTGGTGGGACCGCGCGGCAAGCTCTACATCACGGATCATCATCACCTCGGGCGGGCGGCGGTCGAGGCCGGCGTCGGCCGGGTATTCTGCGAGATCGAGGTCGACTTCTCCGCGCACGATCCCCCGGGCTTCTGGAAGGAGATGGAGGAGAGCTCCTGGGTGCACCCGCTCGACGAGAACGGCGTGCGGCACATCTATTCCAGGCTTCCCGCGCGCCTTGCGCAGATGGTCGACGATGCCTACCGCTCGCTCGCCGCCTACGTTCGCAACGCCGGCGGCTACGACAAGACCGGCAAGGCGTACGCGGAATTCGTCTGGGCGGATTTCTTCCGCCGCAACGTCGCGGTCGAGATCGTGACCGGCGACTTCGGGGCCGCGGTGCGGGCGGCGCTGCCTCTCGCGAAGTCCCATCGGGCGAAGAGCCTACCGGGGTTCAAGGGCGAATAATCCAAACGACGAGGTGTGAGTTCACATGCCAGACCAGGACAAGCAGGCCTCAGGACCTGATTCCTTCGACGTCGTCGTCATCGGCGGCGGACCCGCGGGTTACCCGGCGGCGATCCGTGCGGCGCAGAACAAGCTGCGCGTCGCCTGCATCGATGAATGGAAAAACCACGACGGCATCGCCGCTTTCGGCGGCACCTGCCTCAACGCCGGCTGCATTCCCTCCAAGGCGCTGCTGGAGTCGACCGAGCTGTACCACCGGGCGCAGGAGGAGTTCGCGGCGCACGGCATCAAGGTATCGGGCGTGACGCTCGACCTCGCGCAGATGCAGAAGCGCAAGAGCGGCATCGTGCGCGCCATGACGCAGGGGATTCTCGCCCTGTTCAAGGCGGCCGGCGTCACCCCGCTCCAGGGACACGGGAAGTTGCTGCCCGGCCGCAGGATCGAATTCACCCCCCACGAGGGCGAGCGCCGCGAGCTCACCGCCCGCCACGTGGTGCTCGCCTCCGGCTCCGCTCCGATCGAGCTGCGCTCGGCTCCCTTCAAGCCACCGCACATCGTCGACTCCTGGGCTGCGCTCGAATTCGAGGCGGTACCGAAGCGGCTCGGCGTCATCGGCGCGGGCGTGATCGGACTCGAGCTCGGGAGCGTGTGGCGCCGGCTCGGAGCGCAGGTCGTGGTGCTGGAAGCGCTGCCGGACTTCCTGCCGTTCGCCGACCAGCAGCTCGCCCGCGAGGCGCTGCGGCACTTCAAGAAGCTCGGTCTCGATATCCGCCTCGGCACCAAGGTCACGGGCGCTGCGGTCTCGGGGGGTGCGGTCGAGGTCACCTACGAGGACGGCAAGGGCGCTCAGCGCCTCGCCGTCGATCGACTGGTGGTGGCAATCGGCCGCCGTCCCTACACCAAGGACCTCCTGGGCCCGGAGACCGGAGTGCAACTCGATGAGCGCGGCTTCATCACGGTCGATGAGACCTGCCGCACCGGTGTCGAGGGTGTGTGGGCGATCGGGGACTGCGTGCGCGGCCCGATGCTGGCCCACAAGGGCAAGGAGGAGGGCGTGATGGTCGCCGACCTCATCGCCGGGCGCTTCGGCGCGATGAACTACAACGTGATCCCGTCGGTCATCTACACGGCGCCGGAGATCGCCTGGGTGGGACTCACCGAGGAGCAGGTCAAGGCGAGCGGCCGCGAGTACAAGAGCGGCGTGTTTCCGTTCCTCGCGAGCGGCCGCGCCCGCGCTCTGGAGCAGCCCGCGGGCTTCGCGAAGATCGTGGCGGCGCGCGATGACGACGAGATCCTCGGTGTGCACATCGTGGGTCCCATGGCGGGGGAGCTGATCGCGGAGGCGGTGCTCGCCATGGAATACGCCGCGAGCAGCGAGGATCTGCAGCGCACCATCCACGCGCACCCGACGCTCGCGGAGGCGGTGCACGAGGCGGCACTCGCCACCGACAAGCGCTCGATCGACGCGATCAACCGCTGAAGGCGCACCCGCGCACCTCGCGCCGGATGCCGCTCAGCGCCGGCGCCGCGCCTCGATCACGTTCGGCACGCCCGCGAGCCGGCGCAGCACCCGCGCCAGCTGCTCGAGGTCGTCGACCGCGACGCTGAGATCGAAATAGGCAATGCCGACGTCGTGGTCCGTCCGCGAGCTCGCCGCATCGATGCTGAGGCGCTCGACGGCCAGCACGTCGGTGAGGTCGCGCAGCAGTCCCCGGCGGTCATAGGCGCTGACGGCGAGCTCGACGGCGAGCGCGCCGCTCTCGGCGCTCGACCATTCGACCTTCAGCACGCGATCGGGCTTGAGCGCGCTCATGCGCTGGAAGCCCGCGCAGTCGCTGCGATGCACGGTCACGCCGCGGCCGAGGGTCACGTAGCCGTTGATGGGCTGCGGGCGCAGCGGCGCGCAGCACCGTGCGAGGGTGGTCGGCAGATCGCCCACCCCCTCGATCTCGACCGGCGAGGCGCGGCGGCGCGTCGCCGCCGGGCGCGCGGGGCGCAGCGGCGGGCGGGGCGGCTCCGTGAGCCGCATCGCCGCCTGCACCAGCTGCGTCACCGTGATCTCGCCCTCGCCGAGCAGCTGGTAGAGATGATCGGTGTCGGGGGCCTTGAGCTCCGCGGTGAGCGCGCCGAGCTGCTCGGGGCGCACGCCGATGCGCGAGAGCTCGCGCTCGGCGATGGCGCGCCCGGCGCTGCGATTGCCGCCGACGTCCTGCTTGCGGAACCAGGCGCGCACCTTGCTGCGATTGCGCGCCGAGACCAGGTAGCCCTGCTCGGGCGCGAGCCAGTCGCGGCTCGGAGCGTCGTGCTTGCCGGTGATGATCTCGATGACCTCGCCGTTGGCGAGCGTGTGCGTGAGCGGCACGATGCGGCCGTTCGCCTTGGCGCCGCGGCAGCGGTGGCCGAGCGAGGTGTGCACGCTGTAGGCGAAGTCGAGCGGCGTCGCGCCGCGCGGCAGGTCGAGCACCTCGCCCTTCGGGGTGAGCACGTAGACACGATCGGCGAACAGCTCGGTGCGCATGCCCTCGAGCAGGTCGCCATCGGCGCTCGCGCCGGCATCAAGACCGTCGTGCGGCTCGAGGAGCCGGCGCACCCATTCGATCTTGCGTTGGTATTGCGCATCGCGGAGCCCGCCTTCCTTGTAGGTCCAGTGCGCCGCGACGCCGAGCTCGGCATGCTCGTGCATCTCGGCGGTGCGGATCTGCACCTCGACGCTGCGCCCGTGCGGCCCGATCACGGCCGTGTGGATGGAGCGATAGCCGTTGCCCTTGGGGGTGGCGACGTAGTCGTCGAACTCGCCCGGAATGTACGGCCAGAGGCCATGCACGATGCCGAGCGCGGCGTAGCACTCGGGGATCGAGGCGACCACCAGGCGCACCGCGCGCACGTCGAACAGCTGCTCGAAGGCGAGCTGCTTGCGCTGCATCTTGCGGTAGATGCTGTAGATGTGTTTCGGGCGTCCGTAGACCTCGGCGGTGATGCCCGCGGCCGCGAGCCCCTCCCGCAGCTCGGCGCAGAGCGTCTCGATATAACGCTCGCGGTCGGCGCGGCGCTCGTTGAGCGCGGCCGCGACCCTCTTGTATTCCTCGGGCTCGAGATAGCGGAAGGCGAGATCCTCGAGCTCCCATTTCAGCTGCCACACGCCGAGGCGATTGGCGAGGGGCGCGTAGATGGCGCGCGCCTCGAGCGCGCGCCGCTCGCGCTCCGCGGCCGGGAGCTCCCGCGCGTGGCGCAGCACGACCAGCTCCTCGGCGAGCCGCGCCAGCACCAGTCGCGGGTCGCTCACGACCGCGAGCAGCATCTTGCGCAGCGTCTCGGCCTGACGCGGCTCGAGTCCCTGCGCCGGGGACCAGTCGCGCGGCAGCCCGAGCGTCCCGAGTCGCAGCAATGCCCCGGCAATCTCGGTCGCACCCTGGCCGACGATGCCGGCGGTCTGCTCGGGGGTGAGCGCCGCGCGCGCCAGCACCGGTCGTGCGAGCAGCGCCTGCGCGAGCTCGGTGCTCTCGGTGAGGCTGCCCATCACCTCGGCGGCCTCCGTGGCGAATGCGAGATCGGCCGGGGCGCGGGCAGCGGCGCGCTCGAACGCCGCGCGCGCGCCGCTGATGGCGTCGCGAACCCTCGGCGGGCAGATTTGGCTCGTCTCCACGGGTACGGGCTCTCGAGCGAGGCGACCGCGCCGGAAGCGGTCAGCGTGTCGTCGGCGCAGGTTTACCGTTATGATACCCGGTTTGTTTTTCCAGGCGGCGCGCGAGCTTAGCCACGCACCACGGGTCCCCTCACGCATGGCAGGACACAGCAAGTGGGCGAATATCCGGCGCCGTCACGCGGCCCAGGCGCGGCGGCGCGACCGGGGGGCGGTGGCGGAGGCGCGGGGGGGGTCGCAGAGCGTGCGCTACGAGGGGTACGGCCCCGGCGGCGCCGCGGTGATGGTCGAGTGCGTGACGGAAGATCGCGGCGGTACGGGCGCAACGGTGCGCCGCGCGTTCCTGCAGCACGGGGGGCGGCTCGGAGCCGACGGCTCGGTGAGCTATCTGTTCAATACCGTGGGCCTGATGACCTACCCGCCCGGCACGGACGAGGAGCGGCTCATGAAGGCGGCGCTCGAGGCCGGCGCCGAGGACGTCGTGCCGAACGGCGACGGCTCGGTGGAAGTGCTGGCGGATCCTCTCGAGTTCGACGCCGTGCGGGCGGTCCTCACGGACGGCGGCTTCGAGCCCGCGACCGCCGAGGTCACGCAGCGCGCCGCGACGTCGGTCGTGTTGTCGGGCGAGGAGGCCGTGTCGATGGTGCAGCTGTTGGATGCGCTCGAGGGGCTGGACGAGGTACGGGACGTTTACTCGAATGTCGAGATATCGGACGAGGTCCTGGCGCGCGTTTGAGCCGACCGCCGCGCGGATCGCGGCGGCGCTCAGCGTGCGCGTGCTGGGGCTCGATCCCGGCTCGCGCCGCACCGGCTTCGGAGTGATCGACTGCTGCGGCGGCAAACTCACCGTCGTGGCGCACGGCTGCCTGAATGTTGCCGCCGCGGCCCCGACGGCGCGGCTGCGGATCCTCTTCGAGGGCCTGCAGGCGCTCGTCTCGGAGCACCATCCGACGGAGGTGGCGGTGGAGCGGGTGTTCGTCAGCCGCAACGCCGACAGTGCGCTCAAGCTCGGGCAGGCGCGCGGCGCCGCGCTGTGCGCGGTTCCCGCGGCCGTGCCGGTGTTCGAGTACGCCCCGCGCGCCGTGAAGCTCGCGGTCGTCGGATCCGGTGGCGCGGAGAAGTTCCAGGTGGCGCACATGATCCGCGAGCTGCTCTCGCTCGCCGAGCGTCCCGGCGCGGACGCCGCGGATGCGCTCGCGGTCGCCGTGTGCCACGCCCACTCGCGCCTCAACGGCGTGCCCGCGCAGCTCCTCGGCGCACGCCTGGGGCACTTCGCGCGATGATCGGCTCGCTGCGCGGCAGAATTGCTTCCAAGACGCCCCCGCAACTGACGGTCGAAGTCGGCGGACTCGGCTACGAGCTCGAGGCTCCGATGTCGACGTTCTTCCATCTGCCGGCGGTGGGCGAGGAGGTGCGGCTCCTCACGCACCTGGTGGTGCGCGAGGATGCGCACGTGCTGTACGCGTTTGCCACCGAGGAGGAGCGGCGGCTGTTCCGCAGCCTCATCAGGGTCTCGGGCGTGGGACCCAAGATCGCCCTCGCGCTGCTCTCGGGCATCAGCGTGAGCGCCTTCATCCAGTGCGTCCGGAACGAAGATATCGCCGCACTGACCCGCGTGCCGGGTGTGGGCCGCAAGACCGCCGAGCGGCTGATCGTCGAGATGCGCGATCGGCTCGCCGCCCCGCATCCCACTCACGAAACGCCGGCCACGGCGGGCGCCGCCAGTGCCGAGGACGAGGCCTATGGCGCCCTGGTCGCCCTCGGCTACCGCCCGGCGGAGGCCACGCGCTTGCTCAAAGCGGCCGGTCCCGGTACACATTCGACCGAAGAGCTGATCCGCCGCGCGCTCCAGGGCGCGGCGCGGGAGTAGGTCTCGGAAGCCATGACGGCAGAGCGCATCATCAGTGGAACAGCCGGCGCCGAGGAGGAGGCGGTCGAGCGGGCCATCCGCCCGCGGCGACTCGAGGAGTATGTCGGCCAGGCGCGGGTCAAAATGCAACTCGAGATCTTCATCGGCGCCGCGCGGCAACGCGGCGAGGCGCTCGACCACGTGCTGATCTTCGGTCCGCCGGGGCTCGGCAAGACCACGCTGGCGCACATCGTGGCGGCCGAGCTCGGCGTCAACCTGCGCCAGACCTCGGGCCCGGTGCTCGAGCGCCCCGGAGATCTCGCGGCGCTGCTCACCAACCTCCAGGCCCGTGACGTGCTGTTCGTCGACGAGATTCACCGCCTCGCGCCGGTGGTCGAGGAAGTGCTGTACCCGGCGATGGAGGACTATCAGCTCGACCTCATGATCGGCGAGGGACCGGCGGCGCGCTCGATCAAGCTGAACCTCCCGCCCTTCACCCTGGTGGGGGCGACCACGCGCGCGGGACTCCTCACGTCGCCTCTCCGCGATCGGTTCGGCATCGTGCAGCGGCTGGATTTCTACACGGTCTCCGATCTCGAGCGCATCGTCGGGCGCTCGGCGGCGATCCTCGGTGTCAGCATCGACGAGGGGGGCGCGGCGCGCATCGCGCAGCGCTCGCGCGGCACTCCGCGCATCGCCAATCGGCTGCTCCGGCGCGTGCGCGACTACGCCCAGATGCGCGGCGACGGCCGCATCGACGAGGGCGTCGCCGACGCGGCGCTCGACCTGCTCGAGGTGGACCGCCAGGGATTCGACACGCTCGACCGCAAACTCCTCACCGCGATCATCGAGCGCTTCGACGGCGGGCCGGTCGGCATCGATAGTCTAGCCGCGACGCTCGGCGAGGAGCGCGGCACGCTCGAGGACGTCACCGAGCCGTTCCTGATCCAGCAGGGCTTTCTGGTGCGCACGGCGCGCGGACGCATGGTGACGCGCGCCTCGTACCTGCACCTCGGGCTCAAGCCCCCGGAGCGCGCCGCCGCCACGCTGCAGCTGTTCGAGGACCCGCGGTGAGCGGCTTCCGCTGGCCGGTGCGCGTCTACTGGGAGGACACCGACGGCGCCGGCATCGTCTACTACGCGAGCTACCTGCGCTTCCTCGAGCGCGCCCGCACCGAGTGGCTGCGGGCGCGCGGACACTCGCAGCAGGAGCTCTCGCGCGAGCGCGGCATTGTGTTCGCGGTGGCGAGCCTCACGGTCGAGTACCGCTCGCCCGCGCGCCTCGATGACGAGCTCGAGGTCACCTGCGAGCCGGAGCCCCTCGGGGCGGCGTCGATAGGCTTCGCGCAGCGCATCTACCGCATCGGCCCCGGCGGCGGGACCCCGGGCGGCGGGAAGGCCGCGCCGCTCCTCGAAGCGAACGTGCGCGTGGCCTGCGTGGACGCGCGTACGCTGCGGCCGCAGCGCCTGCCGTCGTTCCTCACCGAGGTCATCACGCGGGAGACCGCCGCCGGTGGGTGACCAGCTTTCCATCCTCCGGCTCATCGTCCAGGCGAGCGTGCCGGTGCAGATCGTCATCGGACTGTTGCTGCTGGCCTCCTTGGGCTCCTGGGCGATCATCTTCCGCAAGCGCCGCGTGATCGGGCGGGCGCGGCGCGACGCCGACCGCTTCGAGAGCCGCTTCTGGTCGGGCGACGACCTGGCGCAGCTGTATCGGGCGATCGAGTCACGCGGCGGCGCAACCGGGTTGGCCGGCATCTTCGAGTTCGGGTTCCGCGAGTTTGCGCGTCTGAGACAGAGTGCCGCCGCCGCCGACCAGCTGCTGGAAGGCTCGCGGCGCGCGATGCGCGTCGCGCAGCTGAAGGAGATCGACCGCCTCGAGCACAGTCTCGCGACGCTTGCCACCGTCGGCAGCACGAGCCCCTACGTGGGGCTCTTCGGCACGGTGTGGGGAATCATGAGCGCCTTCTCCTCGCTCGGTAACGTGCAACAGGCGACGCTTGCGATGGTCGCGCCGGGAATATCGGAAGCGCTGGTGGCGACCGCCATCGGGCTGTTCGCGGCGATTCCCGCGGTCGTGGCCTACAACCGCTTCGCCGACCAGGTGAACCGGCTCGAGGTGCGCTTCGACGCCTTCATCGAAGAGTTCTCCACCATCCTGCAGCGGCACGCGGCGCGCGGCGCCGGCGCGCCGCCCACTCCGGAGCGCTGAAGGCCATGGCACAGACTTCCCGCGGGCGGCGGCTGATGGGCGAGATCAACGTCGTGCCCTACATCGACGTGATGTTGGTGCTGCTCATCATCTTCATGATCACCGCGCCGCTTCTGACACAAGGTGTGAAGGTGGATCTGCCCAAGGCGGGCGCGGAACCTCTCGAGGCGCAACGGCTCCAACCCCTGGTGCTGTCGGTCGATCGGCAGGGACGCCTGTACCTCAACCTGGGCGCCAATCCGCAGGCGCCGCTGGATGACGACACGGTGGCGGCGCGGGCGACCGCGGCGCTGCAGCGCGATCCGGAGACTCAGGTGCTGGTGAAGGCGGACACCGCGGTGGCCTACGGCCGCGTCGTGCAGGCCATGGTCATCCTGCAGCGCGCCGGCGCGCGCAAGGTCGGTTTCATCACCGATGCGCTACCCGAGCGCGCGCGCCGCGGGAGCTGATGCACGCGAGCGATGCAGCGGGCGATGCAGCGAGCGAGTGACCGCTGGGTATCGATTGCGCTGTCGGTGCTGCTGCACGGCGCGCTGCTGGCCGCGTTGGTGTACGGATGGATGATGTTCCGGCGGCCACCGCCGAAACCGACACTGGCGATCGAGGCGACGGTGGTGGATGCGCGCGCGCTGCGAGGCGCGGTGCGCCCGCCGCCGGAGCCTCGGCCCCCCGCAGCGCCGGAGCCGTCCCCGCCGCCGCCACCAACGCCGCCGCCGCCGCAGGAGCCGCTCGGTCCGCCGCCGCCGACACCCGAGGAGCTGGCGCGTCGCGAGGAGCAGCGCCAGCAGGCCGAAGCCGCCGCGGCCGAAGAGCGTCGTGTCGCGCAGGAGCGAGCCGCGGAAGAGAAGCGCCGCGAGGAGCAGCGCGCCGCGGCGGAGAAGAAGGCGCGCGAGGCCGCCGAGGCTCGCAAGCGCGCCGCCGAGGAGCGCCAGCGCCTCGCGGAGGCACAGGACACCAGCGAGCGCGAGGCCGACTTGAAGCGCAGTCTCGCCACGGAGGAGAAGGCCAGCGTCGAGCGCTCGAGCGCGGCACTGGCGAGCTGGGAGGCACAGATCGCCGCCCAGATCAACCGTGCGTGGCTGCGCCCGCCCACGGCGCGAGCCGGGATATCATGTGTGTTGAATGTGACCCAGGTGCCGGGAGGAGAAGTGACCCAGGTCAGCATCGGCGAATGCAACGGAGATCAGGCGGTGCGCGAATCGATCGAGGCAGCGGTGTACCGCGCTTCCCCGCTGCCGCCGCCGCCCGACCCGGCGCTCTTCGATCGCAACCTGCGCATCAACTTCAAGCCGGACTGATGAGCGTGCGGCCCGTCCCTGACTCGGTTCCATCGCGGCTGCCGCGCGGCACTGCCCGCGCCGTCGCGCTGCTCGCGCTGCTCGCGGTGGCGCCCGGGGCGCCGCGCCCCGCGAGCGCCGCGCTCGAGATCGAGGTCACCTCCGGGGTGCGCGATCCGGTACCGATCGCGATCGTGCCCTTCGCGCCCTCCGCACCGGCCGACGGCGGCCTGGACGTCGCCGCCGTGGTGCAGCACGATCTCGAAGGCAGCGGACGCTTTCGCGCGCTGGCGCGCGCGCGGATGCCGGCCAAGCCGACGCGCGCGGATGAGATCGCGGCGGGGAGCTGGAAGAGCGCGGGGAGCGATTACGTGGTGGTCGGGCGCGTGAGCGCGCATCCGAGCGGCGAGCTTGCGGTCGACTTCGACCTGGTGAACGCGCTCACCGGTGCGCGGCTCGCCACGCAGCGCTTCGTCGGAGCGCCGAGCGCGCTGCGCAACGCGGCGCACCGGGTGAGCGACGTCGTTTATCAGAAGATCCTCGGGGTCCGTGGGGCATTCGCGACCCGCGTCGCGTACGTTGCGGTCGACGGCGCCGTGCCCGAGCAGCACTTCGAGCTGATCGTTGCGGATGCCGACGGGGCGAACCAGCACCTGGTGCTCGAGTCGCGCTTCCCGCTCATGTCGCCCGCGTGGTCGCCGGACGGACAGTATCTTGCCTATGTCTCCTTCGAGACCAAGCACTCTGGGGTGTACGTGCAGCGGGTGAAGAGCGGGGAGCGGCGGCAGGTGTCGGCGCGCGCCGGCATCAACGGCGCCCCCGAGTGGTCCCCCGATGGGCGCAAGCTCGCGCTGACACTCGGCGGCGGGGGCGGCAATCCCGACATCTACATCCTCGATCTCACCACGCAGGACCTGACGCGCATCACCGACGACCCGGCGATCGACACCGAGCCGGTGTGGGCGCCGGACGGACGCTCGCTCTACTTCACCTCCGACCGCGCCGGCTCGCCGCAGGTCTACCAGATCAACGCGCAGCCCGGCGCGCACCCGAAGCGCATCACCTTCGGCGGCACCTACAACGCCCGGCCGCGGGTGTCGCCCGATGGCACGCAGCTGGCGATGGTGACGCTCGACAACGCCGCCTACCGGATCGCGGTGCAGGATCTCTCGAGTGGAGCCGTGCGGGTGCTGTCCCACGGGCGACTCGACGAATCGCCGAGTTTCGCGCCCAATGGGGCTACACTTATCTATTCGGAGCGCGACGGCGAGCGAGGGGTGCTGGCGACGGTGTCGATCGACGGCCTCACGGGGCTGCGCCTCAAGGCCCCGCAGGGCGAGGTCCGTGAGCCCGCGTGGGGGCCGTTCAGTCCCTGAGCCGCCGGCTCGAAGTTTAGGGAGGTTGGAATGGCGGAGAATGCCTCGATGCGACGAGTGATCATCGTGCTGGTGGCTGCCGCAGCGCTCACGCTCGGCGGCTGCGCCGCAAAGCAGCCCAAGCCGGCGCCGTCCGCACCCGGCGAGACGAGCGAGCCCGCACAGGGAGCCGGTGCCGGCACGGCCAGCGCCGCGGCGGCCAATCCGGACGATGAAGCGATGGGTCCGCAGGCCGGGCTGCTCGCGACGCGTCTGGTGTATTTCGACTTCGACAGCGCCGAGATCAAGGGCGCGGGCACGGACGTCGTGGCCGCGCACGCGAAATACCTGGGCGCGCACCCGGCGACCCGCGTGCGTCTCGAGGGACACACCGACGAGCGCGGCTCGCGCGAATACAACATCGGCCTCGGCGAGCGGCGCGCCCAGTCGGTGCGCCGCGCGCTGCTCCTGCAGGGCGCCACGGACACACAGATTTCCACCGTGAGCTACGGCGAGGAGCGCCCGGCAGCGCCGGGGCACGACGAGGCGGCCTGGGCGAAGAACCGACGGGTCGAGATCGTGTACCTGACACAGCCGCTGCCGGCGAAGCCGTGAGTGCCCGACCCGTGAGTGCGACAGGACCGTCCATGCGCCTGATCGTGCTCGCCGTGCCGCTCGCGCTGCTCGCAGCGGGGTGCGCCAGCACTCCACCGGAGCCGGACCCGGTGCAGCTGAAACTGAACGATCTCGATGCGCGCATCGCCCGTATCGAGGCGAATCAGGTCGAGGCCGCACAACGCATGGATGAGGTGCAGGCGCGGATGCGGGAGCTACGCGGGCGCATGGAGGAGCTCGAGCACAACAACGAGGCCCTGGCGAAGCAGCAGCGGGACCTCTACGCGGATCTCGAGAAGCGTCTCGCGACGGCGAGTGCCGCGCGCTCGGCGGCCCCTGGGGCGGCCGGGGACGGAGCGGCCACGGCCGGCGCGACGGCGGGCGGGGCGACGGCCGGCAGCGGCGCGGGCGCGGCGCCGGAAGGCGGCGGCACGGCGCCGGCCACGGGCGGGGGTGGCGCGGGCGCGGCGGCCCCGGGCGCCGCGTCCTCCACCGAGCAGGCGGTGTACGCCCAGGCGTTCGATGCCCTGAAGGCCGGCAGCTACTCGGTCGCGATCACGGGGTTCAAGGACTTCCTCGCCAGCTATCCCTCGAGCCCGCTCGCCGAGAACGCGCAGTACTGGCTGGGAGAAGCCTATTACGTGAATCATGATTACGAGTCGGCAGCCGGCGCGTTTCGCGCGGTGCTGAAGAAGTGGCCCGACTCGCGCAAGGCTCCCGATGCGTTGCTCAAGCTCGGCTACACGCAATACGCGCAGAAGCAATATCCCGCGGCGCGCGCCACGCTGACCGAGGTGTTGCGCAAGTACCCGGGGAGCGACTCCGCGAAGCACGCCGCGGAGCGCCTGCGCCGGTCTTCCGGGGCAGGCTCGCAGTAAGGGCATCGTGGCGGCGGAGCGCGTGACGCGCCTCAAGGTCACCGAGATCTTCCACTCCCTGCAGGGCGAAGCGGACACCGCGGGGTGGCCCACGGTGTTCGTGCGGCTCACCGGTTGCCCGCTGCGCTGCCAGTACTGCGACACCACGTATGCGTTCCACGGCGGAGAGTGGTGGGAGCTCGAGGCGATCCTCTCGCGCGTGCGCGGGTTCGGCACGCCGTTCGTGTGCGTGACCGGGGGCGAGCCTCTCGCGCAGAAGGGCTGCGCGGAGCTCCTGACGAGGCTCTGCGACGCGGGCTTGCGGGTGTCGCTGGAAACCAGCGGCGCGATGCCGCTCGGAGAGGTCGATGCGCGGGTATCCAAGGTCGTGGACGTCAAGACTCCGGGCTCCGGAGAGGAGCGCCGCAACCGCTACGAGGAGCTGCCGCGGCTCACGCCGCACGACCTGGTGAAGTTCGTGATCTGCAGCCGCACCGACTACGAATGGAGCCGCGCGAAGCTCGGGGAGCTCGCCGTGCCGGCCGGCTGCACCGTCCTGTTCTCGCCGAGTCACGAGCAGCTCGCGGCGCGCGAGCTCGCCGACTGGATCCTGGAGGACCGGCTGCCGGTGCGGATGCAGATCCAGCTTCATAAGTATCTCTGGGGCGACGTGCCCGGGAAGTAGCGTGGACGGACCCGCCGCGGTGGTGCTGCTGTCCGGGGGGCTCGACTCGGCCACGGTGCTGGCGATCGCCCGCGAGGAAGGATTCACCTGTTACGCGCTGTCGGTCGACTACGCCCAGCGCCATGCCGCGGAGCTCGATGCGGCGCGGCGCGTGGCGCACGCCGGCGGCGCGCACGAGCATCGCCTCATGCGCGTCGATTTCGCGGGCATCGGCGGCTCGGCGCTCACCGATCCAGGCCTCGCGGTTCCCGAAGCGCCCAGCACCGGCATACCGATCACCTACGTGCCGGCGCGCAACACCGTGATGCTGTCACTGGCGCTCGCCTGGGCCGAGGTCCTGCGCTCGCGCGATGTGTTCATCGGCGTCAACGTGCTGGATTCGAGCGGCTATCCGGACTGCCGACCGGAGTTTCTCCAGGCATTCGGGGCGCTGGCGGCGCTCGCCACGAAAGCGGGCGTCGAGGGAAGCCCCTGCCGCGTGCACGCGCCGCTGATCACCCTCACCAAGGCCGAGATCATCCGCGAGGGGATGCGTCTCGGCGTCGACTACGGGCAGACCGTGTCGTGCTATCAGGCGGACGGGGAGGGACGCGCCTGCGGCCGGTGCGACGCCTGCCGGCTGCGGCGGATGGGTTTTGCGGCAGCGGGGCTGCCGGACCCGACGCGCTACCAGCAGCGGTAAGTGTCAGGACGGCTCCGCCAGCGCCTCCTGCAGCGCCACCTGCAGCAGGCCGAGCGCCTCATCGATGTTGGCGCGACTCACCATGAGGGGCGGAACGATGCGCAGCGTGCTCACCCCGCACGACAGCAGCAGCAGGCCGTTGTGGAAGGCGCGCGTCAGGAGCCTCTGACAGAGCGCGCTGGCGGGCTTGCGGCTCGCGCGGTCGGCGATCAGCTCCACGCCGATCATGAGGCCCTTGCCGCGCACCTCTCCGATGCACTCGAACTGCGACTGCAGCGCACGCAGGCGGCCGATGCAGTAGTTGCCGACCTCGGCGGCATTGGCGGCATACTCTTTCTGAACCAGATCGAGCGTGGCGAGCGCCGCCGCGCAGCAGATCGGGTTGCCGCCGAAGGTGTTGCCGTGGGCGCCGCGACGCCATTTCTCCATGTGGCCCTTGCGCGCGATCACGAGTCCGATGGGCAGCCCCGAGCCAAGGCCCTTGGCGAGCGTCATGATGTCGGGTGATACGCCCCAATGCTCGCAGGCGAACATCCTGCCGGTGCGTCCGACGCCGCTCTGCACCTCATCGAACACCAGCAGGATCCCGTAGCGATCGCAGAGCGTGCGCAGGCCCTGAAGGAAACCGTCGGGGGGCACGAGGTACCCACCCTCGCCCTGGATCGGCTCGACCACGATCGCGGCCACTTCGGTCGCGGGCACGTTGCTCTGGAAGAGGACGTTCTCGATATAGTCGAGCGTCGCGCGCCCCTGATCGGAGCCGGCAAAGAGCGGCCGATAGACGTTCGGGTAGGGCACGTGCGTGACGCCCGGCATCACGGGAAAGAAGCCGGCCTGCTGCGTGTACTTGCTCGCGGTCAAAGCCAGCGATCCCATCGAGCGGCCGTGAAAGCCCCCGAGGAATGCGATGAAGCGCGGCCGGCCGGTCACGTAGCGCGCGAGCTTGAGCGCTCCCTCGACCGATTCGGTGCCGCTCTGGCACATGAATACCTGCACCGGCTCGCGCATCGGGTCGAGCTCGTTGATGCGCTCGGCGAGACGCGTCATGCGCTCGTGCCAGTAGTCGCTCGAGATGTGCAGAAAGTCGTCGGCGGCGCTCTTGATTGCCTGGGCGACCGCCGGATGCGCATGCCCGGTGCTGCACACGGCAATGCCGGCGGCGAAGTCCAGGAAGCGATTGCCATCGACGTCCCAGACCTCGACGCCGCGCCCGCGCGCCATCACGAAGGGGTAGTCGCGCGGATAGGAGGGCGAGCTCACGACGCGATCGCGCGCCAACAGGGCGCGGGCGTTGGGTCCCGGGAGCTCGGTGCGGATGTGGGGCGGACGCATGGAGAAATCCTCAGTGTCGTTCGGAAGCGGTCAGTCTGATCCGCACGGGAGTCGCATGGGCCGCCTCGGTGCGAGCGTGCAACTCGCGCAGCACGCGCAGGTCCCCGGCCTCGGGCGGCGGCAGGGTCTCGAGATCGTCGGCCACCGCGAGGGGCCAGCCGGTTGCCCCGCGCGCATCCTCCACCGACATGCCGGGGTAGAGGGCGGTGAGCTTGAGCTCTCCGGTGCGGGCATCGGGGCGCAGGACACCTAAGTCGGTGATCACCGCCTGCGGGCCGCGCCCCGGAAAGCCTGCCCGATCGCGCTCGCCCGACCCGCCGAGGAATCCGCAGCTCGTCAGGAAATCGAGACGCGGAACGAAGCTGCGCGGGGACTGCTTCATGATCACGAGCACCTCGCGGGCGTGGGCGGCGATCTCGGGAGCGCCTCCCGAGCCGGGAAGGCGCACCGTCGGATGCGAGTAGCTGCCGATCACGGTCGTGTTGAGGTTTCCGTAGCGGTCGATCTGCGCGGCACCGAGGAACCCGACATCCACCCGGCCGCGCTGCAGATAGTGCGTGAACACCTCCGGAAGAGATACGACGCAGTCGGCGGTATCGGCGAGCTCCCCGTCCCCGATCGACAGCGGTAAAACTTCCGGGCGCGCGCCCACCGTGCCGGATTCGTAGATCAGCACCAGCTCGGGAGCGTGGGTGCGGCGCGCCAGATTGCAGGCGGCACTCGGCAGTCCGATGCCCACGAAGCACACGGCGCCGTTCGTGAGCTGCCGGGCGGCGGTCACGGTCATCATCTCGTCGGCGGTGTAGGCGCCGGAGGCCTGCACGCCGCCGCTCATGCGGCGACTCGCAGCCGCGCGAGCAGCTCGGCATGATCGCGGCTCGAGAGCACGTGCTCCTGCATCCATTGCTGGAAGCGCCCGCGGTCCCGGGCGATCTGGTCCCACTCGAGGTAGAAACGATTGTCGCGCTCGTAGAAGCCGGCGGCGTACGAGGGGTGAGCTCCGCCCGGCACGACGCTCACCGCGGTGACGAGCCAATGGGGCAGCACGATCGCATTCAGCGGCACGTCGAGCTGCTTGACCTCCTCTTCGACCGTCACCACGAGGCGCCGCGCGGCCAGCGCCGCCTCGCGCGCCGCGCCGATGATGCCGCGGATCAGAACGTTGCCCTTCCGGTCCACCTGCTGCGCGTGCAGGATCGTGACGTCGGGCGTGATGGCAGGGACCGCGAGGAGCCGCTCGCCGCTGAAAGGGCAGGTGACGGTCCGCATCTGCGCGCCGCGGGCCCGATCGAGATCGGTGTCGGCGTAGTGGCGCATGAGCGCGCAGGGCAGACCGCTCGCGCCGGCCTGGTACGCCGCGCCGATCTCGGCGTGAGTATGCTCGGTGATCGCGAGAGGCTGCGGCCACTGGCGCTCGATCGCATCGCGCAGGCGGTGGAGCGACCCCACCCCGGGGTTGCCTCCCCACGAGAAGGTCAGCCGGTCGGCACATCCCATGCCGATCATCTGATCGTGGATCAGATCGGGCGTCATGCGGATGAGGTGCAGGCCGCGCCGCCGCTGGCGGATGATCTCGTGGCCGGCGGCAAACGGGATCAGGTGCGTGAAGCCCTCGAGCGCCACGCTCGCGCCGTCAAGCACGTGCGTCGCAATCGACTCGCTGAGCGGCAGCAGCGGCACGGCTCACCTCACTCGACGACGGTCTGCGACTGCTCGCGCATGTACTGCGGCAGGTAGTAGAAGGAGCCGATGGCCTTGCCGGTACTGCCCGAGCCTTTCCAGCCGCCGAAGGCCTGGTAGCCCGGCCACGCTCCCGTGGTCGCGCCCTGCGGGCGGTTGACGTACGTGACACCGGCCTCGGCGTTATCGAGGAACCAGTCGATTTCGCCCGTGCCACCATAAAAGCCGGCGGTGAGCCCGAGCGCCGAGCGGTTCATGAGCGCCATGGCCTCGTCGTTCGAGGAGACCCGGTGCACCATCAGGATGGGCAGGAACATCTCCTCGCTCCACAGGGCATGCCCGAGCGGGGCTGCCGCGATCGTGGGCCTCACGAAGAATCCGCGGCCGAGCGCGCCGTCCTCCAGCTCCTCGCCGCCGGTCAGGAGCCGCGCATCGCCGTCGCGCAGCATCGAGACATAGCGCGCGTAGTTGTCGTAGGCGGCGCGTGTGGTCACGGGGCCGAGCCAGTGCTCGCGGCGCGTCGGGTCGCCGATGCGGATCGACTCAGTCTGCGTGAGCAGCCTGTCGATCAGCGCGTCGGCTACCTTCTCGTGCACATAGAGACGCGAGAGCGCCGAGCACTTCTGGCCGCCCATGCCGAAGGCGGAGCGCACGATACCGCTCGCGGCGCGCTCGAGATCGGCGCCCGGGGTGACGATGCAGGCATTCTTGCCACCCATCTCGGCGATGCACGGGCGCGGAACCGGCGGCGCCTGCAGCGCTTGCACGATGCGCATGCCGACCTCGTGCGAGCCGGTGAAGGTCGCCCCGGCGGTGAGCGGGTGGGAAATCAGAGCGGCTCCGACTTCGGCGCCCTGGCCGCTGAGATAGTTGAACACCCCGGGTGGCAGCCCCGCATCGCGGATGCAGTCGGCGAGCAGGCGCCCCGCCCAAGGCGTGGCGGTGGCGCCCTTCAGCACAACGGTGTTGCCGGTCACGAGCGCCGCGGCGGTCGGGCCGCCCGCGAGCGCGAGCGGAAAGTTGAACGGCGCGATGACCACCCACACCCCGTAGGGCTTGAGCACGCTACGGTTGTGCGAGGCGTGCGTGGTGAGCGGGTCGTCGGGGAGCGGGCGGTCGAAGGCGCCGCTGCGCTCGAAATCCGCGGCGTACAGGCTGAAGAAGTCGGCGGTTTCCTGAGTCTCGGCCAGCGCCTCTAAGCGGTTCTTGCCGACCTCGAGCGCGAGAGCCGCCGCGATGTCGTACACGCGCTCCTCGATGAGACGCGACACCCGGCGCAGAAGCTCGGCGCGCTCAGCGGGCGAGGTGCCCCGCCAGCTCTGCCGGGCGCTCGAGGCGGCCTGCATGGCGTCTGCCGCATCCTGTGCGCTGGCCGCCGGGAATTCCCCCAGCACCTGGGCAGAGTCCGCCGGGTTCGTCTTGACGAAGTGCCGCTGGGCCGGGCGATCCCGACCGGCGATGAAGAGCGGCTGGCGGCCGCCGAGGCGCTCGCGCGCCCGCTCGACCGCGGACTCGAAACGCGCGTGCAGCTCCGGCGGCGGATCGAACATCGTCGCATAGGTGAGTTTGAAGCTCATGGTGACACCGGTCCCGATGTTGTCGGCGCCCGCTGTAGAGGAGCGCTCTGCGCTTGCGCAAGGTAGGCCGCGCACTCACCCCGCGTCAACGCGGCTCCCGGCTGACCGTCGCTGTAGTATCATGACGCCCCCGCGCTGCGGGCCCCGGCAGGCGCGC
>WNGP01000263.1_pt1 | contig 39605 bp, 35 predicted proteins | sample 5407671 | NCBI WGS metagenome assembly WNGP01 (sample SAMN13153381, study PRJNA577476) | soil metagenome | isolation source: 40 cm soil or saprolite under Garry oak tree replicate 2 | place: USA:California | collected 2016-06-15 | reverse complement strand
GGGATTCAAGAGGGTGACGTGATCACCGCCGTGGACGGGCAGGACATCGAGTCCGTGGCGCAGCTGCAGCAGCGCGTCGGCTTCAAGAAGCCCGGTGAGATCGTTCAGGTCACCGTCGTACGCAAGGGTGGTGTTCGCAAGACCATTCCGGTTCGGGTCGCCGCCGCGCCTTCGAGCGAGGAGGAGCAAGTTTCGAGCAACGACGCCGGTGACTCGAGCCGCGATTCCGCACCGATGGACAAGACGTTAGGGATCTCCGTCGAACCGCTGTCACAGGAAAATGTGCGGGACCCGGACCTCAGGCAGGTCATGCGGTCGGGTGGTGGGTTGATCGTCTCGCAGGTATCACCCGACGGTCCGGCGTATCAACGGCTTGCGGACCCAAGCCAGGGGAATCCCGATATCATCCTCAAGGTGAACGGCGTGCAGACGGGGTCGCGCGCGGAACTGCGCCAGGCACTGGCCGGTGTGAAGCACGGCGACATCGTTACACTGACGGTCCTGTACAGCACGTCCGACGGCTGGCTACAGCGCATCGTCCGAGTCCGCGCGAACTGATCTGGGGACTGGGCGTTGGGGGTTGGGGGCTCGGGACAACCGACTCCCTAGCCCCTAGCCCCTAATGCCCTGTCTGCCAGCATCACCACGGCGGTCGCCGCCAGCCAGATGACGAAGAGGCCTTGCGCGTAGTACATGTTCGGCGTGAACTCGCTGAACACGATGGCCACGGCGCCGTTCACGACCGCCACAAACCAGGCCATCCAGGCCAACCACTTCGGCCACACCCCGCCATTCCGAATCGCCCAGCCGAACATGTACGCGACGAGTCCCAGCATGAATGTCGCCAACCGTTCCGCCGCAAGCCCCATGGGATGGAGCATGTCGTAGACAAACACGGCGTGTGTTCCGGTCAGGCCCGCATCTGAGGTCGTGTACGCGCGCGCGAGCTGCCAGGCGGCGCCCACCATGAAGAGGATGTTGAGCGACCATACGGCAAACGCCAACGCCCCCATGCGCACGGCGGCGCGCCCCGGCGTTGCACCAGGGGTATCGTTGTGACGCAACGCCACACCGATCACCCCCGCGTACATGAACGCGAGGCCGAACAGCAGCGCCCAGTGGATCAGGCGCCAGTGACCTGTTTGCGCGACGGTCGCGAGCTGGTCCGCGCCGTCGCCGGAGAGCAATGGATGCATGACACCGGCGACTCCAAACAACAGCACGCCGAGCAGCAAGCAGAGACCGTAGAACAACGGACGGCGCGGCATGGGGCCCTAATCTAGCACGCACCCGGCCCAACGATATATTCAGCCCGCCATGGACCTGAATCGCATTCTGCGCGAGGGCTTCATCGCCGGCTGTATCGGCGCGGCCGCGGTCGCCATTTGGTTTCTCGTCGTCGACTCGATCAACGGCCAGCCACTGTATACGCCCGCGATGCTGGGGAGCGCGGTGTTCTGGGGCGCCCCCGACCCCACCCACGTGGTCATCGAGCCCGCCCGCATCTTCGGCTACACGATGATTCACGTCAGCGCGTTCGTCGTGGTTGGCTGCATCTCGGCGGCGCTCGCGGCCGAGGTCGAGTACGCGCCGTCGACGTTGTTTCTCGTGGTGGTCGGATTCTGCTTCTTCGAGGTGGGTTTCTACATCCTGGTCGCGTTGCTCGCGAAGCCGTTGCTCGGCTACCTCGCCTGGTGGAATGTCGCAATCGGCAATGGCTTAGCCGCGCTGGCGATGGGCTACTACCTCTGGCGAGAGCATCCCCGAATCGGTGAAGAGCTCCGCCGTCACCCTCTCGGAGAAACAGAGGACGGCGAGTAGGCTTCTTCAGGGACCTTGGTTTCCGCATCGCCGCGTTGGTCCCAGGCCGAATACCTGAACCAGATCACCGTCATCACGATCCACAACATCAGCCCGCCGAGCACCCACATCAACAATCCGCCGATTTGCTGATCGTCCAAGGGAGATAATCCGCCCACCCTCGGCGCCGTCGCATAGAACGGATAAAGAACCGAATCGGACAGCGTGATCAGCGCGCCGGTGACGGACATCGGAATGCCCAGCAAGAACAGATACAGCATCTGCACGAGATGCTGCGCGCGCGGCAATTCCGGGACCGGCGACAGCACCGGCCACCACATGATGACCGCAGTGCTCAGAAAGACGAGGTGTTGGACGATGTGAAGATTGTGATGCCGGAGCGCCGCCTCGTACAGCGCCGGCACATGCCAGATCACGATCGGCGCCGAGAAAATGATCGCCGCCGCGAGCGGCCGAGTCACCACCCGAGCCACTCCCATGATCCAGCGGGGCCGCAGCAACGGCCGCACGACAAATGACGGCGTACCGTAGAGCAGCAGTGGAGGGAAGACGAGCGTCAGCAACAAATGCTGCGCCATGTGCGCGCTGAAGAGGTACGTATCTGAGAGGTTGTGGAGGGGTCCGTTCAGCGCCAGGAACAGCACAATCAAAGCACCGCCGAAGCTTGCCACGTGCCGACGTGCCGACCTGAGACCCCCCAAATAGACGTAGAGCCCGCCCAGGAGGACGAGCCCGATCACGACGCTGGGATGCAAATCCCATCTATTCCAGGGAATCACGTGCCGGTCCGCAGCCGCAACGCTCCATAAAAGATGAAGAGCAGACTCACCACCACCGCGACACCGAGGAGCAAGGGGCCGCCGAAGAGGAACGCAAAGAAGCGATTGTCGAACTTCAGATGCATGTAGAACATGACCACCAGCGTGAACTTGATGGCCGAGAGCACGAGTAGGATTGGCACCAACAGCGCCTGGAACGTTGGCACATAGAACACACCCACCTCGATCAACGTGAGCATCACGAGGATCGCGGCGATGCGGAGATACGTGGCCGTGGTCGCGTGCGCCTGTTCGCTCATGCCCTTCCTCTCACTGAATCAGGTACACGACCGTAAAGATCACGATCCAGACGACGTCCACGAAATGCCAGTACAGGCCTGTGATCTCGACGGTCATCGCGTTCGCCGGACCAAGTTTGCCGCGCAACGCCTGCACCCAGTGCGTCAGCAGCCAGATCACACCGACGGTCACGTGGGCGCCGTGAGTTCCCGTCAGCACGTAGAACGTCGAGCCGAACAGGTTTGTCGTGAGGCCTAGGCCCTCGCGGACAAAGTGGCTGAACTCCCAGAATTGCCCACCGAGGAAGACCAGGCCGAGCAGTGCCGTCACGAGCAACCAGAGCTTCCCCTGCTTCATGTCGCCGCGCTGCACCGCCGCCAGCGCCAGCACCATGGCCAGGCTCGACATCAGCAGGTCGAACGTGCTGAACGACGTAAACGGGATATTCAGAATCTCGTGCGGGTATGGCCCGGTGAGACTCCTTCCCTTGTAGACCAAGTACGTCGAGATGAGCGAGCCGAAGAGCAGGCACTCCGAGCCGATGAAGGCCCAGAACGCCATTTTGCGGCTGTCGAGCCCCATGCTCGTCTTAATCATCAAGTCTCGAAGGGCTCGTAAGCCCAGCGGTAGATCCCGACGATCACGACGGCCACGCCCGCCAACACGACAGGGATCAGGTGGGACAATGCGCCGATCGCCATGATGGGCAGACCGATCGCGGTAATCAGCGGCCACCAGGACCCGCCCGGCACGTGAATCGTCGCCGGCGGCCGTTCGGGTAATGGACGCATGGGTGCATGTCGCTCCGTTTGCCACAGCGGCATGCGGCTCTCGACGGTCGGAATGACGGTGAAGTTGTAGACGGGCGGCGGTGACGGAATGGCCCATTCGAGCGTGGCGCCGCCCCATGGGTTGTGCGGCGCCGTGATCGGTTGCCAGCGGGAGCGCAACAGATTCCAGAAGAACACAAGCGTCGCCAGACCGATTACGAGTGCGCCGATCGTCGACGCCTGATTGAATCCCGTCACGCCAAGATCAGACGAGTAGGTGTAGATGCGCCGCGGCATCCCGAGCAGCCCCGAGAAGTGCATCGGGAAAAACGCGAGATTCATGCCGATCATCGTTAGCCAGAAGTGCACCTTCCCCAGCGGTTCGGACAGCATGCGACCCGTCATCTTGGGCCACCAGTAGTACATGCCGGCGAACAGCCCGAGGATCGTGCCGCCGAACAGCACATAATGGATGTGCGCGACGACGTAGTACGTGTCGGTCTGCTGGAGATCTGAGGGTGCCGAGGCGTGCGACACGCCGGACAGACCGCCGATGATGAACATCGCGATGAATCCAAGGGCAAACAGCAGCGACGTGGTGAACCGGATCTGCCCACCCCACAGCGTGCCGATCCAGTTGAAGATTTTCACACCGGTCGGAATGGCGATGAGCATCGTCGTACCGGCGAACACCGAGTCGGCGATGGGGCCGAGCCCGGTCGAAAACATGTGGTGGCTCCAGACGCTCCACCCCAAGAACGCGATGACGACGCCGGAATACACGACCACCGTGTAGCCGAACAGCGGCTTCCGCGAGAAGGTCGGCAGCACTTCGGAGACGATGCCCATCGCGGGCAGGATCAGGATGTACACCTCGGGGTGCCCGAACATCCAAAACAGGTGCTGCCACAGGATCGGGTCACCACCGCCCTGCGGCACGAAGAAATGCGTGCCGAAGAACCGATCGAACATCAGCAGCACGAGCGCGACGGTGATCACCGGGAACGCCGTGATGACGAGGAACTGCGTGATGAGCGTCATCCAGGTGAACGGCGGCAAGCGCAACATCCGCATCCCCGGGGCGCGCATGTTGAGGATCGTGACGATGAAATTGAAGCCCGCGGCGAGGGACGCGATGCCCAGGATCTGCAGTCCCAGCAGCCAGAAGTCGACGTTGGGACCCGGCGAGAACTGCCGCGACGTGAGATTCGCGTAGCCGAACCACCCTGCATCCGGTGCCACCGAGAGCCGGTCGGCGCCGAAGAGGGGTCCCGCGATGAAGCTCGCGTTCAGGAAGAGGCCGCCGAGCAGAAAGACCCAATAGCTGAATGCGTTCAGCCGCGGAAACGCGACGTCGCGCGCGCCGATCTGCAGCGGAATGATGAAATTGAAGAACGCGGCCGACAGTGGCATGAGCGCGAGGAACACCATCGTCGTGCCGTGCATCGTGAACAGCTGATTGAACGTCTCGGCGCTGACGCCGAGCCCGCCATCGGGCCGCGCGAGCTGGGCGCGAATGATGAGCGCTTCGAGGCCGCCGATCAGGAAAAACCCGAATGCCGTCCAGAAATAGAGCAGGCCGATCCGCTTGTGGTCGGTAGTCGTCAGCCAGGTCTTCATTTCAGGCTCTGGAGATAGGCAATCAAGGCATCCAAATCCTGTGGCGACAGGCTCTGTGGCGTCATCAGCGCCCCTGGCTTCATCGCGGGCGCGTTCATGATCCAGCGGCGCAGCACTTCCGTGGTGTTCGGAAACAGCGCGCCCGCGATCGTGGACCGGCTGCCGACGTGGCTGAGATCGGGGCCGACCTTCCCTTGCGAGAGGCCGGCGATCGTGTGACACGCGATGCAGGGGCTGCGCCGGTATACCTGCTGGCCGGCCTCGGCAGGCGATCCCTTCGGGGGGGGCGCTGGCGCGGCGCGCTGCTGGTCCACCCACCGCTGGAACACCGAATCTGACTGTACCACGACCCGTAGCCGCATGTTGGCGTGCGACGCGCCACAGAACTCCGCGCACTGCCCCCAGTACTCACCCGTGGAATCAGCACGAAATGCGATCCGATTGGTGCGGCCCTGAATGAGATCGCGTTTTCCGCCCAGCCGCGGCACCCAGAAGCTGTGGATGACGTCTGCCGACGTCATCTCGAGCTGAATGGGCGTCCCGACGGGGAGGTGCAGCTCGTTGTACGCGCTGATGTTCAGCGTGGGATAGCGATACTCCCACCACCACTGGTGTCCGATGACCTCCACGCGTAACGCGCCTTCAGGCGCGTGACCGGCCGTGGAGAAAATCGTGCGCATCGTGGGGACGGCGATGAACACGAGAATCAACGCCGGCGCGAGCGTCCAGCTGATTTCGAGCACCGTGTGGCCGTGTACCGGTTTCGGCTCGGCAGCGCCGCGACGCGCGCGGAAACGGGCGATTGCGACCAGGAGCAGGCCCTCGACGACGATGAAGACGCCGACGGCCCACCAAAAGACATTCTTATACAGATCGAAGAGATCCGCGCTGAAGTCTGATCGCGGGGCGAGCGTCGATTGCGGAAGGTGAGCGGCGCCGCCGCACGCGGTGAGGAGGAGCAGAACGGCGAGCAGAACCAGCTGCACGGCGTGAAACTAGACGGGCTCCAGCAGCCCGTCAACGCGCCGGATTGCTTGGCAGTCGCTCCACTAGTGCGGCATCGTACGCGGGGTTTCGGTGATCGAGGACTTCGCGTCGGTCCCCTTCGCCGTCAGCTCCAAAGAACCCTCGTGCATCGTCGCTTTGACCATTGCGAAATACAGATCGGGCAGGACCCACGCCTCTGTTTTGTCATCGGCCGACTTGATGTGCAGCGCGCGGAACGTTCCGGCCGGGACGGTAACCTGCTCCCACCCTACAACTACCATTTCCTGGCAGCGTCGCGCGATCTCGGCGGTGAGATTCTGCCCACCCATGCGCCCGCCCATCATCTGCACCATCTCGTCTGGCATCCGCATCGCCGGGTCGTTGCCGTTCTTCATGATCATGCCGCGCGGGCCCCCGCTCGCCATGCCGAACGCGAGTTCCGGCACCAGCATCTGGATGATGGTCCGTCCTTTGGCGCCCTTTTTGGGATCGGTGATCGACATTTCGTACCAATAGTACGGCGTGCCAGCAACGGGCTCGGTCCCCACGACCGCCATGCGCATCGTGCTGCCGTCGCCGTTGCCGCCCACCCAGCGATAGCTCGCCCATTGCCCGACGCGCATCGCGCGATGCTGGATGTCATTGCACAGCTTCTCCTTGTCCTGCGCCGCGACCGGCGCGGCGAACAGGAGGGCGAACAGCGCGAGTGACGTGGTGGTGCGCATGACCGGACTCCGGGACAAGGGAGGCGATTATTATACATGTCCCGTCGACCCACGCGACCGTGGCGGAATTGGCAGACGCGCCAGCCTTAGGAGCTGGTGGGGCAACCCGTGGGGGTTCGAGTCCCTCCGGTCGCATCTCAAACAAACAACGGAGTGGGGAGTGGTACGTCACGCCTCACCGTAAAGAACCACTCCCCACTCCCCACTCCCCCGATGGGTTAGATTTCCGCCACATGCCCGAGATCCTCGTCAAGAAGACCCGCGCCGAGCCCGGCGAAGCCTCCCTCGAGGTGACTATTCCGCCTGACAACGTGAAGGCCGCCGAGGAACGCGCGACGAAGTTCTATCAGCAGCGCGCCCGGCTGCCGGGGTTTCGGCAGGGTAAAGTGCCCGCGGCCGTGGTGCGGAAGAAGTTCGCCGATGACATCCGGCAGGAGACCCTGCGCGAGCTGGTGCAGGAGAGCTGGCGGGTCGCGCAGAAACAGGAAGAGCTGAAGCCCATCGCCGATCCCCACATCCACAACCTGAAGTGGGAAGAAGGCGCCCCGGTCACCTTCGAGTTGCATGTCGAGCTGAAGCCCGAGTTGAAACTGCAGCGGCTCGGTGGCTTCCGGCTCACCCGCACGGTCCCAGCCGTCACCGCGGCTCAGGTTGACGCGCAGCTCAATGCCATGCGTGAGCAGCGAGCTCCGTGGACGCCCGTGGCCGGCGAGAAGCCAAAGCCCAAGGATCTCGTCGACGTCGCGATCGCCACGCGCGAGAACAACGAGGTCAAGGATCCGCAGCCCTACCAGTTCGTGCTGGGCGAGGGCCGCGCGATTCCCGACGTGGAAGCGCGCATCATGGGTCTCACGCCCGGCGAATCGGTGGACGCGACGGTCCGTTTCCCCGACGACTTCGCCGAGGAAGCCAAGCGCGGCCAGACGCGCGACATCCAGCTGACGCTCCGCGAAGTGAAACGGCAGGAGTTGCCCGTCCTGGACGACGCCTTCGCGCGCGAAATGGGCGACTTCGAGTCGCTGGACGCGCTGCGCTCCGCGGTCGCCGAGGATCTGAAAAAGGAAGCCGAGCGCGAAGCCGACGCGCGGGTCCGCGCCGAGCTGGTCGAGCAGATCGTGCAGGCAAACAACGTCGTAGCCCCGCGGCCCGTGGTCGAGCGGGTGCTGGGGATGTACGCCCAGGCGTACGAGATTCCCGAGGAGCGCTGGGAGAAGTTCGCCCAGGAGTTTCGCTCCGTCGCCGAATCGCAGGTCCGGCGTGATCTGGTGCTCGATACCGTCGTCGAGTCTCAGAACCTGCGCGCGACCGAGGCGGAGCTGGACCAGAGGATCCAGGAGCTCGCCGAGCGGCGCGGGATGAAAGCGGCGGAGCTGTATGCGTCGCTGGAGAAAGCCAAGCGGCTCCGCGATGTCGCGCGGAGCATCACCGAGGAGAAGGTGTTCGCCTATCTCCTGTCGCAGTCCACCGTGGAGCCAGCGTGATGAAGATCGAAAACCACATCTATCCGCCCTACATCATCGAGCGCTCGAGCCGTGGTGAGCGCACCTACGATATCTTCAGCCGGCTGCTGATGGACCGGATCGTCTTCCTCGGCAGCTCCATCGGCGACGATGTCGCCAACATCATCATTGCGCAGCTGCTGTTCCTCGATGCCGACAATCCCGAACGGGATATTTACCTGTACGTGAATTCCCCAGGTGGCATCGTGTCCTCGGGCATGGCGATCTACGACACGATGCAGTTCTTGCGTGCCCCGGTAAACACGATCTGCATGGGGATGGCCGCGTCGATGGGGTCGTTCCTGCTAGCCGCCGGCCGCAAGGGGAGGCGCTCCGCGTTGCCGCACGCGCGGATCATGATGCACCAGCCCTCCGGCGGCACGCAGGGCACCGCGGCCGACATCGAGATCCAGGCCAAAGAGATCCTGTTCCTGCGGCGGAAGCTGAACGAGCTATACGCGAAGCATACGGGGAAGACCGTCGAGTCGATCGAGAAGGACATGGACCGCGATCGCTTCATGTCCGCCGAAGAAGCGAAGGAGTACGGGCTGATCGATCATGTCATTTCAAACTACGAGGAAATCAAGGAAGACGGGAAAGCCAAGAAGTGATCCCTTGCGCCGGTTGCGGGGCCTTCCCATACTAGGATACGATGTCTCACGATAAGCACCTCCGCTGCTCGTTCTGCGGCAAATCCAAGGACTCGGTCCGGAAATTCATCTCCGGTCCCTCGGTCTACATTTGCAATGAGTGCATCGCGCTCTGCAATGAGATCCTGGCCGAGGATGAGGAGCGGGAGGTCGCCGAAGCCATCACGCAGGTCCCCACGCCCGCTGAAATCAAGGACGTGCTGGACCAATACGTGATCGGGCAGGACCGGGCCAAGAAGACCCTCGCCGTCGCCGTCTACAACCACTACAAGCGCATCAACTCCCATTCGGGCCGCGATAACGAGGTCGAGCTCGACAAGAGCAACATCCTCCTGATCGGCCCGACGGGTGTCGGCAAGACGCTGCTGGCCCAGACGCTGGCGCGCATCCTCGACGTGCCGTTCACGATTGCCGACGCCACGACGTTGACCGAAGCCGGCTATGTCGGCGAAGACGTCGAGAACATCTTGGTGCGGCTGCTCCAGTCGGCCGATTTCAACGTGTCCGAGGCCGAGCGGGGTATCGTTTACATCGACGAAATCGACAAGATCGCCCGCAAGTCCGAGAACCCGAGCATCACGCGCGACGTCTCCGGCGAAGGCGTGCAGCAGGCGCTGCTCAAGATTCTCGAAGGCACGGTCGCCAGCGTGCCGCCGCAGGGCGGCCGCAAGCACCCGCAGCAGGAGTACATCCAGGTCAACACCAAGGACATCCTCTTCGTCTGCGGTGGCGCGTTCGATGGGCTCGAGAAGATCATCGAGTCCCGCACTGGCCGACGGCAGATCGGCTTTACGAAGGAAGAGGTCGCCGAGGGTGTAGCCGCCAAGCTCAAGAAGAATCCCTTCGTCGATGTCGAGCCCGACGACCTGCTTCGCTACGGTCTGATCCCGGAGCTGGTCGGCCGGCTGCCGGTCACCGTTCCGCTCGATGCCCTGGACGAGGACGCGCTCATCCGGATCCTGACCGAGCCGAAGAACGCGCTCGCCAAGCAGTATCAGAAGCTGTTCGATCTCGAAGACGTGCGGCTGACGCTGGAAAAGGACGCGCTCAAGGCGATCGCCGCGAAGGCGATGAAGCGCGGCACCGGCGCCCGGGGCTTACGCGCCATTCTCGAAGAGATGATGACCGAAATCATGTTCGAGCTGCCAAGCCGGGATGACGTGCGTGAGGTGGCGATCACCGCCGAATGCGTCACGTCGGGCCGCGCGCCGCTGCTCGTCACCGAGCGTCCCCGCCAGAAGAAAGAAGCCTGACGGATCCTCAGTACATCGGCTCGTTCCCCCGGGCCGATACGCAGCTCGATCCCCCACTTCCCGAAGTCGCCTTCCTCGGTCGCTCCAACGTCGGCAAATCGTCGCTGCTCAATGCGCTGGTGGGGCGACGCATCGCCAAAACCTCCGGCACGCCCGGGAAGACCCGCGCGCTCAATGTCTATCTGATCGAGCGCTCGCATTACTTTCTCGACTTGCCGGGGTACGGCTATGCGCGGGCGGGCAAAGCACAGCGCGCGGCGTTTCGTGGCCTTCTGAAGCATGCCCTGTTGCGAGAGCAATTACGCGGTGTTGTCTGGCTCCTGGACATCAGGCACCCGCCCTCTGTCGACGACCGCGTCATGCAAGACGTATTAGCAGAGGGAGCAATGCATGTTCTCGCCGCACTCACCAAAGGTGATAAGCTTTCTCGAGAGCAGCGGCGCATCCGGGAGCGGGACCTGCGCGGCGAACTGGAGCTGCCCGAGGATCAGGTGCTCGTGACGAGCGCTCGGACCGGTGAGGGAATTGCGGAACTGAGAGAAGCGATTGCCGGATTGATCGAGGCAACCGCATGAAATTCACGACGGCACGATGGCACGTCGGCACGATACTGCTGTGTCTTGCAGTCGTGCCGACGTGCAGACTTGTATGCCAGGACACGATCCCAGCGGGTTATGGTACGCTCCGCCGCGACGACATCGTCGCCCGATTCACGACCGGAACGCTCGAGATTCAGGTCCTACCGCTCGATGAGCAGGTCATTCGGCTGCTCGCTCCCGACACGTATCGCTCGCTGACGCAGCTCTTGGCCAGCCTGGCCGCCGACATCGCAGCTGCCGCGCAACGCGGCGGGACGGAGCATGCGACGCTCGTCATGGTGACCCTTCTGGGCATCGTGCCCCAGGCGCGCTTCAATCCGGAGGAGCTCAGCATCACGAGCCGCGGGCGACTGTTTCGGCCGATCGGCATCGTGCCGCTGTCACCGACGTGGAGCTCCTTCCAGCTGGACGCCCGCCAGCAGGCTGCGGCGATCTACCTGTTCGAGCCGGGTATCGGCGTGCGCGAAGAGCTGACGGTGAGCTACCAGGGTCTGGCGAGCGACGCGTGGTCTCGATCGATCCGGCTGCTCGATCAGGAGCGGGCACGCGTCAAGGCGCGCGCGCAGCTGGAAGCGAAACGCGATTCTGGAGCTCTTTAGTCCACCGCAAGCCAGTCGAGTCGGCACACACCACGCTCACCCCCGGCGCCTCCGTGACCGCGCGGTCGCAGCCTAGCTCGAAGAGGGCCGCTGCCCACGCGCTCGCCGCCAACGCCGTGGGCGCGAGCACCGTGACCGAACGCACCGCCCCGGGCGGCGCGTTGCGCTCGCCCCGCGTGCGGATCGATCCGTCACGCAGCTCGACCGCGCCGAGTTGTCGCAGCGTGTTGTCCGGGTCCGGAATGCCGACGGCGCGGTGCGTGAGACGACCCGGAGCGCCAATCCACAGGTACTGGCCGCCCAGATCCAGGAGCGCGCTGTCCACCGCCCCGGCGAGCGCCCGCGCCGCGCGATCGAGGGCGTAGCCCGGCGCGAGGCTGTCGACTGCGATTGTGACGCCGATGCGCCGCTGAATCTCGCGTCGCATCGAGTCGAGCGCGGGGATCGTGCGGCGATGCTGGATTAACGAATCGATGCGATCGACGGAGTCGTGCGCCGCGTCCAGCAGGCGCGCGACGCGCTCGCTATCGGCCCCGCCGCCCCCGGCGCGCCCCGCGCCCGCCGCGCCCCCCGCGCCCGCCCCCCAGGCGGCCACCGACATCATGGTGCCCAATTCCGGCCACGCACGCGACATCCCAGGATGCTCTTCGGCGCGGCACGCGGCCAGCGTCAGGCAGAGGACGAGATTGATTCTCAAGGTCGATCGTTGAATATAGATGTCCATGAGTGCGCTGCGACAACATCCGCTGCTGTTCGCGACGATAGCCCTCGCGCTGGTGTTGGGGGGCGCGGGCATCGCGTTGTGGCGGCTGTGGCGCCGCCTGATGCGCTCCGAGCAAGAACGTCGCCGCGCGGCGGAGGAGTTGAACCGCCGCCTGTCGGAGCTGTTCTCGCTGCAGGAGTTGTCGTACGTCTTGTCGGACTCCATCGAGCTCGATCGCATCGTCGAGCAGGTGGTGCGCTATGCCGTCCGATTTCTCGATGCACAGGGCGCGCTGCTGGCGCTGCTCGGGGATGGACCCGATGACCCGCTCCGCGTCGCCGCCGCGGAGGGGACGCTCTCCGACTTGCGCGGTCGGACGATTCACAGTGACGACGCCGGCCTGCTGGTGCGCTCGACCGGTCGAGAGCATCTGGAGCTGATTCGGAACTCCGGTACCGAGCCTACGGAGATCGTGCAGGGCTTCCAGGCGGCAGCCGCGGCGGCGGTGCCGTTGCGATCACACGGCACGGTCATCGGCACGCTCCTCATCACCGATCCCCGTGAAGGGATGTTCGTTCCGGAAGACATCCGGCTCCTCTCTACGCTCGCCACGCATGCCGCCGTGGTGATCGCGAACGCCCGCTTCTTCGAGATGGTGCGGCGCGCCAAGGACCAATGGGAGACGGCGTTCGACGCGCTGAGCGAGGGCATTGCCGTCGTCGACGACGAAGGCTGCGTGCGGCGCGCCAACCGCGCGCTCGCGAGCCTCCTCGGGATGCCGCTGCAGAACGTCATCGGCACCCCGCTTGCCGGCGCGCTGCTCGGCAAATCGAACGCGCTGCACGAGCTCTTGGCGGCGACCCGCCGCGGCGAACGGCCAGCCCCGCTCGTCGCGCGCTCCGAGCCGCTGCGCCGCGCCCTACGCGTGAACGTAGCACGGATTCCCGGCGCCGCGACCGAGCACAGCATCGTCGTGATGGTCGAAGACGTCACCGAGCAGCAGGCGCTCGAAACCCAGCTCGTGCAAAGCGAAAAGCTCGCGGCCGTCGGCCAGCTGGTCTCCGGTGTCGCGCACGAGCTCAACAATCCCCTGACGTCGATCGCCGGGCTTTCGGAGTTCCTGCTCGAGCAGAAAGAGCTGGGGAAAAAGGACCGCGGCCACCTGCAGGTCATTCAGGAGCAGGCGGAGCGGGCCGGCCGCATCGTGCGCAACCTGCTGACGTTCGCGCGCAAAGGCTCGGCCGAGCGCGTACCGGTCGATCTCAACGACGTGATCCGGCGGACGCTCTCGCTCACAGCCTACGACTTGAAGCTCAAAGACATCAGCGTCGAGCGGGAGCTGAGTGGCGCGTTGCCCGAAGTCTTCGGCGACCGGCACGGGTTGCAGCAGGTCGTGCTCAATCTCGTCACCAACGCCGCGCAGGCGGTCGCCGAGAACCCCCGCGAGCGTCCCCGCGAAATCACCGTGTCCACATGGTTCGACGGCCAGGTGCATCTGCGCGTCGCGGACACGGGGCCCGGCATTCCCGACGAGGTCGTGCAAAGCGTGTTCACGCCGTTCTTCACCACCAAGGAGCCCGGCAAAGGAACGGGCCTGGGCCTGTCGATCACCTACTCGATTGTCGAGAGCCACGGCGGGCAAATCGTCCTGGAGCCGCGCGGCCCACGCGGTGGTGCCGCGTTTCGCGTGGATCTGCCCCCGGCGCCGGCCGACGCGGCCCGACCGACGCTGACACCTGCCCATGGAACGCCCCTCCCCACCGCCTCGCCGCAGGTCAAGCGCACGATCCTGCTCGTCGACGCGGACCCCGCGGTCCAGCGGACGATCAAGGCGCTGTTCGCGCGGGATGGGCACGACGTGGAGGTCGCGGGCGATCCGCAGCACGCGATCGACCTCGCGCAGCGCGGGGGATTCGATCTCGTCATCACCGACGCGCGGGCAATGGCACCCGGGAAACGGGGAACGCTGCTGGCTGAGGAGTTGGTGTCGCGGATGCCAGCACTGCGGGACCGCATCATTGTGGCCACCGGAGACGTGCGCCCGGCGACAGAAGAGACGCTGGCGCGTCTCGGCGTGCGTTACGTGCGCAAGCCTTTCAATCTGCGCGATCTTCGCGTGGAAGCCGCGCGCTTGTGGGAGGCAACGGCGCTGTCGTAGGATTCCGACGGCCAACCGTAGGTCGCCAGATTCACCGCGCCGCCGGGGGCGAACCGCACGCCTTCACGCAGCAGCAGCGCGCGTTGCAGCACGGCGCTGTGATCCTGACTCGACAAGGAAATGCGGCCCGCCGCGTTGATGACGCGCCACCACGGCACATCGTTGTCTTCGGGAAGTGCGGAGAGCGCCCATCCGACGGTGCGTGCCGCACCCGGGCGCCCCGCGAGCCGCGCGATGATGCCGTACGTCGCCACCCGTCCCTTGGGGATGTGACGGACCACGCGGTAGATCCGATGATAGAATGGATTCACAAGGGAGCCCCGCTAGTAGCTTACGCGCAGGACGTCTTCCAGCAAGCCTGCGTCCCCACCCCCCACTATTGACAAAATGTCCTCCACTGCTCTGCGCTCGCGCGGCCACGCGAACCGCTGGGCCGCGTCCCGGGCGCGCAGCCACTCCGCGCGATCATGCTCCCCCGAGAGCCGGACCGTCGCGCCCGGCGCGACGAATGCCGCGAACACGGGAATCAGCGCCAATTCGTTCGTGCGATGCTGATAAAACGCTTCGGTGCGGCTGAGATTGTAGAATTTGTCCGGCACGAGTCCCGTCTCTTCACGCAGCTCCCGCATCGATGCCTGCACCGGCGTCTCGCCGGGTTCGATGGTGCCGTGCACGGTTTCCCACGAGCCAGGACAACGGCCGCTCGCGCTGCGTCGGAGTGTGAGGATTTCGAGATTGTCGCCTGCACCGCGGAGTGCGTAGGTGTCCACAAACATCACGCGCGCAGAAGTCAGCGGCGTCGTCCGAGAACGGCTTCCAACCGCGCCGACAGCGCGCGCGCGCGGAATGGCTTGGTGAGAAAGTCGTCGGCGCCGAGCTCGAAGACGCGCACCTCGTTGTCCTCGTCGCCTTTCGCCGTGAGCACGATGACGGGAATGTTCGCGGTCGCCGGGCGCGACCGGAGGTGCGAGAGCACGCCATAGCCGTCGAGACCGGGGAGATTCAGGTCGAGCACGATGATGTCGGGCCCGACGCGATCGACCTGATCGAGCGCCTGCACACCGTCGCGCGCTTCGGTCACGATGTAGCCGTCACGCTCGAGTAAATCGCGCATCACCTTGCGCAGGCTGTCCTCATCGTCGACGAGCAGCACTTTCGACGCCGGCTGGCCGTGCGCGCCTGAGCGGCGCGTCTCCGCCGGCGGCGCAGGCTCCTCGAGCAGGTCGAAGTGCGTGGAAACGGGAGCGGCGACGGCGGGCTCAGGGAAGGAGCGAACGGTCACCGCACCGGGCCCCGGTGGGAACCGCAGGGCGTCCGTCCGCTTCTCGGGACCGCCCGGTGCCGCCTCGTCGGACGGAATGTCGACGACACGTGTCAGCTCGTCGAGCGTCGACTCACCGCGGGTCACGTGCGCGAGCCCGGAGTCCCACAGCGACTTCATGCCCCCGCGGCGCGCGGCTTCCGCGATCCGGTCGGCTGCTTCCCCCGCGGCGATGCGGCGCTCGAGCTCCGGCGTCATGGTCAGGATCTCGAGAATCGAGAAGCGGCCGCGATATCCGGTCATCGCGCAATCGGGACAGCCGGCCGCCCGGTAGAGCGGGGTGCCCTTGGGTATCCAGCGCCGCAGTCGCTCGGGCGGCGCCTCCATCCAGACCTCCTTGCACGTCAGGCAAAGTTTCCGCATCAGCCGTTGCGCGACGACGCCGCGCAACGAGGCTGCGATCTTGTACGCTTCGACGCCGATATCCACGAGACGGGTGACCGCGTTGGAGGCGTCGTTCGTGTGCAACGTCGAGAGCACCAGGTGTCCGGTGAGTGATGCCTGCACGGCGATCTGCGCCGTCTCCTTGTCGCGGATCTCGCCGACGAGCACAACGTTCGGGTCCTGGCGCAGGATCGAACGCAACGCCGCGGCAAACGTCAGCCCCGCTTTCTCCTGCACCTGCACCTGCACGATCCCCTGCATCCGGTATTCGACCGGGTCTTCGACCGTGACGATGTTGACGCCTTCGCTTTTGATCTGGTTGATCGCCGAGTAGAGCGTCGTCGTCTTGCCGGACCCGGTGGGCCCCGTCACGAGCAGGATGCCCTCGTGGTTCTCGAGCAGCCGCTTGATCGCGTCGGCTTCGCCCGGATTGAGGCCGAGGGTGTCGAGCGATTTGACCGTAGCCCGCGAGTCGAGGATGCGGATCACGACTTTTTCGCCGAGCTGCGCGGGCAGCGTCGAGACGCGCAGATCGATCGGCTGGCCGTTCACGGCCACGCGCGCGCGGCCGTCCTGCGGCCGCAGACGATCGGCGATGTCGAGGGACGACATGATCTTGATGCGGGAAATCAGGGGGAGCCCGGCCTGGCGCGGAATCTTCATGACCTGGCGCAGCACGCCATCGATACGATAGCGCACCGCCACCCCGCCCTCTTCTGGTTCGACGTGGATATCGCTCGCGCGCGACAGGATGCCCTCAGAGATGATCATGTCCACCAGGCGCACGACCGGTTTCTGACTGGCGTCCGCCTCGGAGATGTTGAGCTCCTCGGGGTGCGGCGCATCGGGAAGCGTCGTCAGGATCTCGGCGTCGCTCATGCCCTCCAGCAGCTTGTTGATCGCTGTCTCCGGCTTGTACATCTCGTCGAGCTTCTCGCTGATCTTGGAAGGCGCGAGCAGGAACAGCCGGATCTCGCGCGCGGTCGCGAAAGCGAGCGCTTTTTCCGCGTCGAGATCGAATGGGTTCGCCGTTCCCAACTCGAGAAACGAATCAGTCAGGCGCAATGGCAGAACGTGATAGCGGCGTGCGAGCTGCTCGGGTACCCCGTTACGCGCCGTGGGGTCGATTTTAGAAGGATCGGCGACCTTCAGCCGGAAGCGGTGGCACAACTTCTCGATGATCTGGGCGTCGGTCGCGATCTTCTCGGCGACCACGCAGTCCCACAGCGTCCGGCCGGACTCCGCCTTCCCCCGGAGCTCCTGAAGGCGCTCGGGCGTCAGGCCCTCAATGGATTGGGCCAGCCATTCGTCTGAGAAGGCGGTTACCGGCATGCGGCTGTCTCCAAGCTAGTCCCGGAGGCGGATCAGTCCAGTATCGGAAATCACAGAATGTCCCAAAAATCACGCGTGACGTCGAAGGCGATGTGCAACTGGCGACTCTGTACGCCGTAGCCTGCTTCCAGCCGAAACAGACCGAGCCATTCCGCGCCGAGGCCCAGGGTCACCCGGGTCCCCGGCGTCCCACGCCACGGAGTGATCGGCAGGGGCTCGCCAGTCCAGCCGAATGCCGAGTAGGGCGCGAGCGTGAGCGAGCCTGGCGTGCGGGCCGGGCCTGCGCGCAGCTGGAGAAATGGCACCGGCGTGCGCCACTCGAGGTGCACCAACGCCACACGGCGACCGCCCCACTCGCGGAACGCGTCGCCCAGGAGCGTCCCCCGGCCGCCCAGCACGAAGGCGCGATGCGGCGGCAGGTCGCGAGTCGCGAGGCCGAATTGCACGCGAGTCAACAGCCGCGTCGGTCCGGAACCAACGGGGACGAGCCAGTGCGCCGTGCCGCTCACGCGCGTGTACTGCTCGCCGATTTCCGCGGTTGCTTCTCCCGCGACATCGCGCCGTACCGCGAATCCTTCACTCCGACGCCGGATCGTCAGTGATGCGGTCGTATAGTCGCCATCGCGCACGGCGGGGTTGGGACGATATTGTCCTGTGGCGGGGGTCGATCGTACGCCGAGCGACGCGATGCGATCACGCGATACGCTGAAACGCCACTCGCCACGCGAGCCGATCCCGACGCGGACACCCAAACGGGCCCCGGCCGCGCGGTAGTAGTCGCCATAGTCGTCGCCGAACTCCTGCGCGCCGATCGAATTGAGCAGCGGCGCGATCACCGGCACGTCCGCGATGTCTCGCACCTGTCGATACGCGGCCAGCTCGAGCCCGTCAGCAGAGGTGAGCGCGACGATGCCCTTGCCCGCACGGTCGGCAAACCCGTAGTTGCCGAGCCCTCGCAGCTCGAAGCCGTCGTTGGGGGTGCGCAACACGAACCCCGCGCCGACGGCAAGTCCTTCTACACGATTGACGTGCACCAACTCGCTCAGTGCTCGCGCGCCGAGGCGCTGGCGTTTGAGCCCGGTGAGCGCGCGCCGTCCCGCAATGCGGCTGACCTCGGCGCGCACCTGCTGTAGATCGTTCTCGCGGACCGGCTCGGCGACATTCTGGATGGCGTCACTGAGTGGCACGCGCCACGGGAAGGAGTCGCGCTGCGCCTTGGGAAGCGCCGTGATCTCGTCGCCCCGGAACCAGCTCTCCGCAAGCCCGAGGTTGAACTGGTACCGGTCGATTTCCCAGCGGCCGCGGATGATGCCGCGGGCCGGAATGTCGAGCCACGTCGCGCGCCGCCGGATCTCGATTTCCTGGCGATAGGGCAGCCAGAACCGGCCTTCCCACAAGGCATTGTCCAGCACGATGCTGACGTCTTCGAGCTGCGGATCGAGGTACGCCTTCGGCGTGAAGTTGAACGCCATGCGCACGAGGTCGGCCGATTCCACATCGACGAACAGCGTCCCGACGATCGCCGGCTGGTCGAAGCGCTTCGGTCGCACGCGGAGCGCCACGACACGCACGGCGCGCTCGGCGAGGACAATGGCGGTCGTATCGCCCAGCGCGAAGTCGTACAGCTCCGTCCCACGGGGCGCGAGCGGATGCGGGACGTCCCGTACCTCATCGCCCTCACCGAGCCGGATCGCGCGCCCGAAATTGTTCTGGACGATGCCGAGGTGATCGCGGTGGTAATTGATGTCGGTCGGAATCTCGGCGCGATCGCGCCAGCCAATGATGCGCTGCTTGCTGAGCCCTGGCGCCTTCCAGTACACTTCCAGCTCCAACTGGTCCGCTTTTATCAGCCGTGGTGGCTCGGTGAGCCCCTCGCCGAACTGCCCGAGGAAGAAGAGAAATCCGTGAGCCTGGGCCCTGTAGTCGCGCAGCGCGGAATCCACCGCAGCGTGCGCGCGCCGGTCGATCGCGCGCCGCGCCAGCGCCAGGGCGGAATCGCCGTTCCAGTCCTGGGCGGCTCCCGTGGCGGGCAGCAGCAGCAGCAGGGCAACAGCCTCCCCCCAGCGCATCGCGGCGAAATCTAGACCATGGACCCACGCGACGCATTCCTCGAGCGCGCCAGACAGGGGGCGGGCATCGTGCCGGTGACGCGCGAAGTAGTCACGGACGCCGATACCCCCGTGGCTGCCTTCGCGAAAATCGCGCGGCCGCCGTTCGCGTTCCTGCTCGAATCGCTGGTCGGCGGCGAGCGCTGGGCCCGGTACACATTCCTCGGGACGGAACCGCGCGAAGCGTGGCGCTATCGCGGTCAGCAGATCGAGCGTTGGACGCAGGGCGCCGGATGGGAACCCGCCGGGCAGACCACGGATCCCATCGCGCACCTCGCGGACCGGATGCGTGCGCTGCCGACGATTGCGCTCCCCGGCTTGCCGCGCTTCACCGGCGGCGCCGTGGGATACCTGGGCTACGATCTGGTGCGCAGCATCGAGCGGCTGCCCGCGTCGCCCGCCGACACGCTCGGCGTTCCCGACGCGGTGGTGATGCTCGCGGACTCCCTGGTGATTCTCGACAACGTGTTCGGCCGGGCGATCGTCGTGGCCAACGTCGAGGTGCCGGCCAAGGCGTCCGCCGCGCAGCGCTTGCGGCTCTACGACGCAGCGCAGGAGCGCATCGACGCGTTGATCGGACGACTGGGGTCGACGCACCAGCTCACCCCGCTATCGCTGGATGGTGACATGCGGCTGCGTGCCGAGTCCACCTACCCCCGCGGTGATTTCGAGCGCGATGTCGCAAAGATCCGCGACTACATCGCCGCCGGCGACGTGTTCCAGGCGGTGCTGTCCCGCCGGCAGGTGGTGTCGGGTGCGGTGGATCCACTGCGGTTGTACCGCTACCTGCGCGCGTTGAATCCCGCGCCGTACTTGTTTTACCTCGCGCTCGACGACGTCACGTTCGTGGGCAGCTCGCCGGAGGTCCTCGTGCGGGTCGAGGGAAATGAGGTCACGGTCCGGCCGATCGCCGGCACACGACCGCGCGGCGTCACGCCGCCGGAAGATGACGCGCTGGCCGCCGCGCTGCGCACTGACGCCAAGGAGCTCGCCGAGCATCGCATGCTCGTGGATTTGGGGCGCAACGACGTGGGACGCGTCGCCCAATACGGCACGGTGCGCGTCACGGAATCATTGCAGATCGAGCGCTACTCGCACGTGCAGCACCTCGTGAGCGAAGTGCGCGGTCAGTTGCGGGACGGCTACGACGCGCTCGATGTTTTCCGCGCCTGCTTCCCCGCGGGGACGGTCAGCGGCGCCCCGAAGGTGCGCGCGATGGAGATCATCGACGAGCTGGAGCCGGAGCGGCGCGGGCCGTACGCCGGCGCCGTCGGCTACGTCGGTTGGGGCGCAGCGAGCATGGATACTTGTATCGCGATTCGGTCGGCGCTGGTGCTGCACGACAAGGTCGTTGTCCAAGCGGGCGCCGGCATCGTCGCCGACTCGGAGCCGGCGCGCGAATTCGCGGAAACCGAAGCGAAGGCGCAAGCGGTGTTGCGTGCGCTCGCGCTCGCCAAAGCTGGTGATTAGGGCCGTCGGGCCTATATTTTTCGGCCTGTGTTCAAGCTGCTGAGCACTTCCGGCGAGCAGTCGATCGATCTCCAGCTCGGGCGCAAACTCGTGGTGGGACGCGCTGTCACGAGCGACGTGCCGATCTACGATCCCACCATCTCCCGCCGCCACGCAGAAATCGTCATGACTGAAAACGGCGTGCGCGTCACGGATCTCGGCTCCTCCAACGGGACATTCCTGAACGGCGCCAAGATTACCGAGGCCGACGCGGGGGCAAACGACGTCGTGACGTTCGGCAAAGTCGCGTTCCGAGTGAAGGAAGTGACGGCGCCCTTGCCGCGGCCCCAGGTCGTGCCGCCCCCGGCCGACTTCAAAGCCTCGACCAAAGGTGGGGCGGCCGGGGGCACGATCGTCCGCCAGCTGCCGGTGAGCGTATCGGGTGGCGTGCCCGCGATCGTGATCGACCAGCCGCAAGGCGCGTCGCACCTCAAGGTCAAAGCCGACAATCTGGAAGAGCGGCGCGAGAAGAAGCTGTCGCTGCTCCTCGAGGTCTCCAAGGAGCTGTCGAAGCAGCAGGAGCTCGATCGCCTGCTCGACAAGGTGGTCGACTTCACGTTCCAGATCATGAACGTGGACCGCGTGTCGATTCTGCTGCTCGACGGCAAGTCGAACGAGCTGGTGCCGCGGATTTCCAAGAGTCGCACCGGCGATGCCAGCGCCGCGAAGCACGTGCCGCAGTCGATCGCCCGCAAAGCGGTGGAAGAACGGGTCGCGATTCTCTCGGACAACGCCGCCGCCGACGAGCGCTTCAAAGGCAAATCGATTCTCATCCAAAGCGTCCGCAGCGCGATGTGCACCCCCCTCATGGGCTCGGACTCCAAAGTCCTCGGCATCCTGTACGTCGACAATCTCACCGCGACACACTCGTTCGCCGACGAGGACCTCGAGTTTCTGATCGCCTTCGGGGGACTGACGGCCGTCGCCATCGAGAACTCACAGCTCTCGGACCGGCTGCGGCGCGAGGCCGTCGTCGTATCGAACTTCCAGCGCTATTTCGCGCCCAACCTCGCGTCGCAGATCGCGCAACAGGAAGGGGAAGTGGCGCTGGGCGGGACGAAGCGGCCGGTCGTGGTGTTCTTCTCAGACATTCGCGGCTTCACACCGATGTCCGAGACGATGAACCCCGACGAGATCGCGGGCCTCCTGACTGAGTATTTCACGGAGATGGTGGATATCGTGTTCGAGCATTCGGGAACGCTCGACAAGTTCATGGGCGACGCCATCATGGCGCTGTGGGGCGCGCCGATCGCCCATGCCGACGATGCCGACCGCGCGATGCAGTGCGCGCTCGACCAGATCGAGACGCTGGAAAAGATGAACGCGAAGTGGAAGGAATCGGGCCGCCAGCCGCTCGCGATCGGCATCGGCATCAACTTCGGGGAGGTGTTCGCCGGCAACATCGGCTCGAACCGGCGGCTCGAGTACACCGTGATCGGCGACGCGGTGAACACCGCGAGCCGGCTCTGCTCATCCGCCGGCCTGAACGAGATTCTCATCTCCGAGCCGTTCTACCAGGCGCTCAAGACGCCGCCCAAAGTCGAGGCGCTCGAGCCAATCCAGGTGAAAGGAAAAGCGAAGAAGGTACCCGTCTATCGCGTGAAGCGGTAAGGACGCCCGAACTTCGCCAGCAGGTCCAACGCCAGCCGCAGCGGCAGTCCCATCACGCCAAAGAAGTCCCCTTCGACACGCTCGATCAGCGGGGCGCCGAGTCCCTGGATGGCGTAGGCACCGGCTTTGTCGAGCGGCTCGCCGGTGGCGACGTATTCCTCCAGCGTGCGGCGGTCGTTGGGCCGGAACGTCACGCGCGACACGTCCAGCGCCTGTTCCAGCCGCCCGTTCTCGGCGACGGCCACGGCGGTGAGGACTTCGTGCGTCTTGCCCTGGAGCTGCTCCAGCATCTCGACGGCATTCGCCGGCGAGGTCGGCTTCTCGAAGATCCTGCCACTGAGCACAACGGTCGTATCGGCGGCGAGAATCACCTCGCCGGGCGCGCGTGGGAGCACGGCTTGCGCCTTGGCGCGCGACAAGCGGGTGACGTAGGCGTCAGGCTCTTCGCCGGGCAGGACATGCTCGTCCACGTCGGGCGCGATGACGCGGAACGGAATGCACAGCATTTCGAGGAGCTGCTTCCGGCGGGGGGAGCCGGAGGCGAGAACGATCGGTTTGGTGGACACGCGGAAAAAGATAGCGCGGGCTAAGTTTGGGCGTGCTCTGGATCGCGCTGGTCACCCTGCAAGCCGCACCTGCCGCTCCCGCCGGGCCGCCTGCGACTGACATCTATCTGGCCGACCTCCGCGTCGCCCAGGGTCGCGTCAGCGTCGGCGTGCCCGTCAACGTCACCGCCAGGCCGGGCTACGACAACCAGCCCTTTTTCCTCCGGGACGGTCGCGCGTTCCTCTATACGTCGATCCGCGAGGACAGCCAGGCGGACATTTACCGTTACGACATCGACACGAAGACGAGCATCCGGCTCACGACGACGCGCGAGAGCGAGTATTCCCCCACGCCGCTGCCGGACGGCAGCGGCTTCTCGGTGGTGCGCGTCGAAGCCGATTCGACGCAGCGCCTGTGGGCGTTCGACCTCGCCGGGTCGCGACCACGCGTGGTGCTCGATTCCATCAAACCGGTGGGGTACCACGCCTGGGGCGACGCCCACACGCTGGTCCTCTTCGTCCTCGGCTCGCCTCCCACATTGCAGATCGCGGATGCCGGTTTCCCGAGCGCCCGCGGCGAGGTGGTGGCCAAAGACATCGGTCGGTCATTGCAGCGGATCCCGGGGGGCGCGTCGGTCAGCTTCGTGCAGCGCGACTCGGTCGCCGGTCCCGCGCTCGAGGAGCTGGACATCCGCAGGCGTCGGGTGACGAAGCTGACGAAGGTTCCACCGGGCGCCGAATTCTTCGCCTGGATACCTAATGGAATCGTGTTGACCGCGAGCGGAACGACCTTGTATCAGTGGGATTCGCGACGCGGTGGAGCGTGGGAGCAGGTGGCGGATCTTGCCGCCGCTGGTCTCAGCAACGTGACGCGCCTCGCGGTGAGCCCACAAGGGGACCGCCTCGCGATCGTAGCCGTGCCGGTGGCCCCCCCCGCTAGCGCTCGAGAATCAGCGTCACCGGCCCGTCGTTGACCAGCTCGACATCCATCATCGCGCCGAATTCGCCGGTTGCGACGGAGATCTTGCCGCCCGATTTCTCACGCAAAACTGCCACGAAGCGCTCGTAGAGTGGAATGGCGACGGTGGGGGGAGCCGCGTCGATGAAGCTGGGGCGCCGCCCCTTGCTGGCATCGCCGTAGAGGGTGAACTGCGAGACGACCAGGACGCCGCCGCCGACTTCGGCGAGATCGCGGTTCATCTTGCCCTCGGCATCGCCGAAGACGCGCAGGCCGAGGATCTTCTCCGCCATCCACGAGAGCTGCGCGTCGGTGTCGGTCGGCGCGAAACCCGCAAGCACCAGAAAGCCGGGCCCGATCCCTCCGGTAACCCGGCCATCGACCCGAACCTCCGCGCGACTGACCCGCTGGAGGACGACTCTCACTCGACGGTGACGCTCTTGGCCAAATTCCTTGGCTGATCGACGTTGCAGCCGCGACGGACCGCGATGTCGTACGCCAATAATTGCAACGGAACGACGCTGAGCACCGGGGTCAGCAAATCGAGAGTCTCTGGAATCTCGATCCGATAGTCGGCCAGTTTGTCGAGCGCCGTGTCGCCCTCGGTCACGATCGCGATCACGCGGCCCCCGCGCGCCTTCACTTCCTCGATATTACTGATGACCTTCTGATGCACCCCGTCTTTGGGCGCGATGAACACGACCGGCATCAGATCATCGATGAGCGCGATCGGCCCGTGCTTCATTTCGGCCGCGGGATAGCCTTCGGCGTGGATGTAGGAGATTTCCTTGAGCTTGAGGGCGCCTTCCAGCGCGACCGGGAAGTTGTAGCCGCGGCCCAGATACAACACGTTCTGCGCGCGAATCAGCCGATCGGCCAGCTGCTCGATTTGCGGCGCTTTCGCCAGCACCTGTGTGACGAGCTCGGGCAGCTTGGCGAGTGCCCGCACGACCTCCCGCCCCTGCAGGATCGAGAGCGCGCGCAGCCGGCCCATTTTCAGGGTGAGCAGTGCCAGCGCCACGATCTGACTGGTGAACGCCTTGGTGCTCGCCACGCCGATCTCCGGGCCGGCGTGCAGATAGATGCCGCCGTCCACTTCACGTGCGATCGTGCTGCCCACCACGTTGACCAGCCCCAGCGTCCTCGCACCGCGCCGCTTCGCCTCCCGCAGCGCGGCCAAGGTATCGGCGGTCTCGCCGGATTGCGAAATGCCGATCACCAGCGTCCGGTCGTCCACGATCGGGTTCCGGTAGCGGAATTCGGACGCGTACTCCACTTCGGTCGGGATCCGCGCCAATTCCTCCATCATGTATTCGCCGATCAACGCGGAATGCCAGGAGGTGCCGCACGCCGTGATCACGATGCGCTGCACCTTCAGCAGCTCGTCATCGGTGATGTTCAGGCCACCGAAGCGGGCCGTCCCGTCCTCCTCGAGCAGACGGCCACGCAGGGTGTTCCGCACGCTCTCCGGCTGCTCCATGATCTCCTTGAGCATGAAGTGCGCGTAGCCGCCGCGCTCGATCGTCGCGAGGTCCCACTCGACCTGCGTGATCTCTTTTTCCTTCTCGGCCGCCGCGAGATCCATGATGCGGTAGTCGGTCGGCTTGACCTCCGCGATCTCGCCGTCGTCCATGTACACCACCGATCGCGTATGCGCGAGCACGGCCGAAGCATCTGAGGCGACGAAGTTCTCGCCGTTGCCGATGGCGACGAGCAACGGTGAGCCGCGGCGGGCGGCGACGATCGTATCGGGCTCGCGGCTCGAGATCACCGCGATGCCGTACGTCCCTTCGACCTGACGCAGCGCTTCCGCGGTGGCGTCCACCAGCGCTGCCCCTTTGGTGTGGGTCTCTTCGATCAGATGAGACAGCACTTCCGTGTCCGTTTGCGAACGGAACACGTGCCCGCGCTTCACGAGCGCCTGGCGCAGCGCGCCCGCGTTCTCGATGATGCCGTTGTGCACCAGCGCGATCGTGCCGCCGCAGTCCGCGTGCGGATGCGCGTTGACGGTGTTCGGCACGCCGTGCGTCGCCCAGCGGGTGTGCGCGATGGCGGTCGTGCCTTCCGGCAGCTGGCTGCCGAGCTCGCGCTCCAACACCGCGATTCTGCCGGGCGCGCGAAAGATCTGCATCCCCCCATTGACGACCGCGAGGCCGGCGGAGTCATAGCCGCGATATTCGAGCCGGTGGAGACCCTCGAGCACGAGGGGCGCCGCTGTTCGCTTGCCGGTGTAGCCTACGATACCGCACATAACCGCCGCCCTTCCTCGATCAGCCGTTCTGCGTCCGCGCCCGACGGCGCTTCCGCAATCAGCCGAATGATTGGCTCGGTGCCCGATGGCCGCACGTGCAGCCACCGATCCGGCCACGCGAGCCGCAGTCCGTCCTGCGTGTCCACCACTGCGTCGGGGAACCTCCGCCGCAAACCGTCATACACCGGCGCGAGGCGTGGCCCCCGAGGGACTTTTGCTTTCACGATCGTGTAGCGCGGCGCTCGCGCGACCAGCTCACTCACCGTGGCACGCTCGCGCGCGAGCAGCGCCAGCACCAGCGCCCCAGCCACCGGCGCATCACGACCCACGTGCAGCGCCGGATACATCACTCCACCGTTGCCCTCACCGCCGATGACCGCTTTCAACTCGATCATCTTCCGTGCGACATAGGCTTCACCTACCGCGGCGCGTATCACACTGGCGCCCGATGCCTTCGCGGCATCATCGACCACCAAGCTCGTCGAGAGATTACACACGACGGGTCGACGCGCCGACGGGCCGACGGCCCGGACCGCAAACGCGAGCGTGTAATCCTCGCCGATCGGGCGTCCCTGTTCGTCGACGATCGCGAGCCGATCGACATCCGGATCCACGGCGATGCCGATGTCGGCTTTGCTCCGGCGTACGAGCGCGCCGAGGTCTCTCAGATTCTCAGGCACCGGCTCGGGCGGCCGCGGAAACAACCCATCGGTCTCGAGGTTGATCGCCGTAACACGACAGCCCAACCGTTCGAGGAGCTCGGGCATCACCGCTCCGCCGGCACCACGCACGGTATCGAGCGCGACACGAAACCGCCGGCGGCGGATCTTCCTGAGGTCCACCGCCCGCAGCGCGAGCACGGCGGCGAGGTGGCGGGCAATCGCGTCCGCATCCGCCTCGACACCGCCGATCGCCTTGTAGCCCGCTCGTGGGAGCGACTCCCCCGCCGCCAATTCGCGTACCCGGGTCCCCGCTATCCCATCAAGAAAGATGCCATCGGGCCCGACGAATTTGAGAGCATTCCATTCGACGGGATTGTGGCTAGCCGTGAGGATGATGCCGCCGGCGGCCCTGTGGTGCTCCACCGCCAGTTGTACCGTGGGAGTTGCAACTAAGCCCACATCGACGACATCGCATCCCACCGAGACGAGGCCCGCCGTGGCAGCTGCCGCGAACATCGGGCCTGAGGTGCGCGCGTCGCGACCCAGCACGACGGACGGCCGTCGGGCCGTCGGGCCGTCGGGCCGTCCGTTCTTCGCCCACGTGCCGAACGCTGCCGCCCATCGGGCGACGACTTCGGGGGTGAGGTCGATGCCCACCAGACCACGAACCCCCGACACACTCACCATGAGGGTGTCAGACATGGACGCTCAATTTAATGCGCGAATCAGGCCCGACGCGCTTCCACGGCCCGGGTGGGCAACCGCAATGGCTGCAGCTGCGGCGTGGGGAGGGGGAGCGACGCGCCTTCGGCAAACGCGCGGAGGAACGCGCTGACGATATCGGGATCGAACTGCACGCCCTTTCCTTGCTCGAGCTCCCGCATCGCGTGCTGCACGGAGAGCGACGGGCGATAGGGCCGAACGCTCGTCATCGCGTCGAACGCGTCCGCCACGCTGACCAGGCGCGCTTCGAACGGAATCAGCTCACCCTTCAGCCCATCGGGGAAGCCGCTGCCATCGAGTCGCTCGTGATGGGAGCGGACGATGGACAGCGCGCCGGGAGCGTCTTTCATGAGTGGTCCCAGAATGCGCGCGCCAATCACCGTGTGCTCCATGATGTGGCGGTACTCCGCATCCGACAGCTTGCCTGCCTTGTGCAGCACGCTTTCACTGACGCCGATCTTCCCGACGTCGTGCAGCTCCGCGCCGAGTGCGATCGTATCGATGAGATCGGATTCCAGCTTCATGGCCCGCGCGATCTCGACGGAATAATTCGCGACGCGCATTGAGTGACCGCGCGTGTACGCATCCTTCGCCTCCAGGGCGTAGACGAGCGCGTGCACGCCTTCGAGAAACAGCTCTTCGATGCGTCGCGCCTGGACTTCGACGCGCTCCTCGAGACTCTGCTGATACGTGCGGTTTTCGATGATGAGCCGCCGCTTGTCGAGCGCCTGCGAGACTCGGGCCCGCACCTCGTCCAAGTGAAACGGTTTCGCGACATAATCGAGCGCGCCCATCTGCAGGCAGGCGACGGCGCTCTCGACTTCCGCGACGGCCGTGACGACGATGACCGCCGTCTCAGGCCAGCGGGTAATGATTTCCCGCAGCAGCGTGACGCCGTCCATTTCCGGCATGCGGAGGTCGGAAATGACGAGCGGCACCGGCCCTTTCTCGAGCTCGGCCACCGCCTCCACGCCCGATCCCGCCTCGGCGCACGTGAAGCCTTCGCCTTCGAGCAAGCGGATGAGGACGCGACGCAGCCGCGGTTCGTCATCCACGACCAGACATCGCATTCCGGAGAACGGTGGCATGGCGGCAAAGTATAGGTCGCTTGCCCCCCAGGGAAGCCGCCCTTACGTTCCGGCCATGACGCGCGTCGCCGATCAAGACCTCTCGCGCCGCTTTGCGACACGCGCAGTGCATGCCGGCTATGCAGGCGATCCCCTCAGCGGCGCTGTGATGGGCCCCATCTATCAGACCTCGACCTACATCCAGGAAGCACTGGGGCGCAACAAGGGGTACGAGTACGCCCGCACGCGCAACCCGACGCGCGAGGCGCTCGAGCGCAACATCGCGGCACTCGAAGGCGGGCTCCATGGCTTTGCGTTCGGGTCCGGACTCGCCGCGCTCGACGCGGTGATGAAGCTGCTCTCGGCGGGTGATCACGTGGTGAGCGGCGAAAATGTGTACGGCGGGTCGCACCGGCAGATGACGCACATCTGGGCGCGCATGGGGATCACGTTCACGTTCGTCGACGGCGGTGATACGCGAGCGGTGGCCGCGGCGGTAACCCCGAACACCAAACTCGTGTACGCCGAGACGCCCACCAATCCGATGATGCGACTGTGCGATCTCGCCGCCACCGGCGAGATCGCCCGCAAGGCAACAGCGCTGTTCGTCGTGGACAACACCTTCGCGACGCCCTTCTTCCAGCAGCCCCTCGAGTTCGGCGCCGACGTCGTGTTGCACTCGACGACCAAATACCTGAACGGCCACTCCGACATGGTCGGCGGCATGCTGGTGACGACACGGGACGATGTCGCCGAGCGGATCGGATTCATCCAGAATTCGTCCGGGGCCGTCCCGGGCCCGTTCGACTGCTGGCTCGCGTTGCGCGGCACCAAGACGTTGGCGCTGCGCATGCGCCAGCACGATGTGAACGGCCGCCGCATCGCCGAATGGCTGGAGAAGCATCCCAGAGTTCGGCGCGTCTACTATCCCGGCCTGCGGTCGCATCCGCAGCACGAGCTGGCGGCTCATCAGATGAAGGGCTTCGGTGGGATGATCAGTATCGAGCTCGGCGAGGAACCGTTCGCCCGCCGGTTCGTCCAGCGCACCAAGATTTTCGCCCTTGCCGAATCGTTGGGGGGCGTGGAGAGCCTGATCGGCCATCCGGCGACGATGACGCATGCCAGCGTCCCGGCCGAGATGCGGCGCCGCATGGGGCTCACCAACAGCCTCGTGCGGTTATCGGTCGGGATTGAGGATGTAGAGGACCTGATCGGCGACCTGGATCAGGCCTTGGCTGATGATTGAGGCAGTTGTGGAGGTAGGTCGAAACATGCGGCTCGATATATCGTAAGTTCGTGAATCCCATTGCTGGAGTAATAGATGACTGACGCCACATTACCGGCGGCTCGCCCGCGCAAAATTCTCACCCAGATCGCTCCCGTTTCGTGGGAGCATCCGGCGGATCGCGCCGCACTGCAGACGCTGCGATCGGTCCCGGGGTTCGACGAAGTCGTCAAGAAAATCGTCGGGTTCTTCGGCGAGCGCGGCATCCGCCTGCTGTTCCAGGCCAATGCCGTGCGCGTCGGGCCGACGCAATTCCCGAAGCTCCATCAGCTCTACACCGATGTGCTGACGACGATGGACTGGCCCGACCGCCCCGAGCTGTTCGTGTCGCAGACGCCCTTCGTCAACGCCGGCGCATTCGGCGTGGAGCGGCCGTTCATCGTCCTCAACTCCGGCGCGCTCAAGCTGCTCGATGACGACGAGATGCGGACCCTGCTCGGCCACGAGCTGGGGCACATCATGAGCGGCCACGCGCTGTACCACACCATCCTCATCATCATTCTGTTCGTCAGCGCGAACGTGCTGCCGTTCCTCGCCGGCCTCTTCCTCGCGCCGATTCGGTTCGCCTTGCTCGAGTGGTTCCGGAAGAGCGAGCTCTCGTCCGACCGCGCCGGCCTGATCTCAACCCAGGATCCGCAAGCGTCGATGCGCATGTTCCTGAAAATGGCCGGTGGCGGCGACATGAAGCAGATGGACCTGAACGCCTTCTTGACACAAGCCAAGGAGTACGAGGAAACGGGCGGCGCCGTCGACCGCATCTTCAAGATTCTGAACACGCTCGATCAGACGCATCCGTTCAACACGCTCCGGGCGGCCGAGCTGCAGCGCTGGGTGGAAGCGGGTGCATATGACCGGATTCTGAACGGCGAGTACACGCGCCGTGGTCCGGAGGCCGAGAAGCGGCCGATCGAGGACGACATCGACGAAGCGCGCGACCACTATATGAAGGAAGCGAAAGCGGTCGTGAACGACGTGGTGGACAGTGCCAAGCGGGCGGCCCAGGCTTTCACGGACGCGTTCAAGAAGAAGTGAGAGTACTGGTCGTCGGAGGCGGCGGCCGCGAGCACGCCCTCTGCTGGGCACTGCATCGCGATGCCGCCGCTTCTTCGTCTGACCTGAATCTGTTCGCCGCACCCGGCAATCCGGGCACCGCCGCCATCGGGACCAACCTTCCGATTGCCGCCACCGCCATAGACGAGCTCGTCGCAGCAGCCCACACCCACGATATCGACGTCACGATTATTGGCCCGGAAGCTCCGCTCGCCGCCGGCCTCACCGATCGCTTGCGCGGTGACGAACGGGCCGTCTTCGGCCCGTCCGCAGCTGCAGCCCGTCTCGAGTCGTCCAAGGCATACGCGAAGGAAGTCATGCGTCGCGCCGGCGTCCCGACGGCGAACAGTGCCACGTTCGTGGGCATGGGCCCCGCGCTGGAATACATCGGGGGCCACGCTGAACCCCTCGTCGTGAAGGCCTCCGGTCTCGCGGCGGGGAAAGGCGCGGTGGTGTGCCGGACGCGCGAGGACGCGGTGAAGGTCGTCCGCGCGATGCTGGACGGTTCGCTGGGTGAGGCGGGCAAGGAGGTGCTGGTTGAGGAGTTCCTCGCTGGCGAGGAGTTGTCCGTGCTGGCGCTGACGGACGGCGACCGCGTTCTGATCTTGCCTCCCGCTCAGGATCACAAACGCCTCGGCGAAGGCGACACCGGCCCCAACACCGGTGGCATGGGCGCGTACTGTCCCGTGAGTATTGCGACCGACGACCTGCTGGCGCGCGTCCGCACGGAAGTCTTCGAGCCGGTGCTGCGCGAGGTAGCGGCGCAGGGCTCGCCGTACGAAGGCGTCCTCTACGCCGGCCTCATGATCCTGCCGGACGGCGGCACGCCCTTGGTCCTCGAGTTCAACGCGCGCTTCGGCGATCCAGAGACGCAGGTGCTGCTCCCGGCGATGTTACCGGGTTTCACGCAACACCTCATCGCGATCGCCCAGCGACAGTGGCGTCCGCTGCCGACCCAGCAAGTCTTGGCTGTCGAGAGCGCCGCCGTCACGACCGTGCTAGCGGCGCGCGGCTATCCCGAAAACCCCGAGCAGGGCGTGGCGATCAGGCTTCCCGATCCGGCGGAACTGGGGAATGATGTGCTTGTCTTTCACGCCGGCACTTACCGCGACAACGAGGGCAGGCTGCGCACGTCCGGGGGACGCGTACTGAACGTGACCGGCCTGGGAGCCACCGTATCCGACGCCGCGCGCGCGAGTCGCGGCGCCGCCGAGCGGATTGCGTTCGAAGGCAAGACCTGGCGGCGCGACATCGCCTGGCGTGAGATTCAGCGTGCCGGAGCTGCCTGAAGTCGAGACGATCGTCCGGGAGATTGCCCCTCGGCTCGAGGGGTGCCGCATCACGCATGTGCAGCTCAGAAAGACCGACGTCCTGCGGCAGGTCTCCCAAGCCCGCCTCATCAAGACGCTGACCGGCAACACGATCGAGCAGGTGTATCGGCGCGCCAAGCACGCCGTATTTCGCCTGTCGAGCGGGCACCGCATGATCATCCAGCCCCGCATGACCGGTTCGCTGCTGCTGTACGATCGGGAACTGAGCCGTGAAGAGCTGAAGTATGCCGTCCTGATCTGCACCTTGACCGACGGCCGCAAATTCCTTTACCGCGACGTGCGCCGGCTTGGCACGATCTGGCTGCTGGATGAAAAGGGCTGGATCGCCTACACCGGTCGGATCGGCCCCGAGCCGCTGGAAGAGACGTTCACGCCGTTCGTCTTTGCGGACCGCCTCAAAGGCACGCGTACCGCTGTAAAGAAGGCGATCATGGATCAGCGGCGGCTCGCGGGCGTGGGAAATATCTATGCCAACGAAGCGCTGTTCGATGCGCGGCTCGATCCCTCGAAGCAAACGCATAAGCTGTCACTAGAAGAGTTCGCACGGTTGCACGCGGCAATCGTCGATGTGTTGCAGCGAGCGTTGGCATCCTCCGGCACGACCCTGCGCGACTATCGCACGGGCACCGGCGAGCGCGGCCGGTTCCAGTTCGAACTACGCGTGTACGGTCGAGGCGGAGAGCAATGCGTGCGGTGCGGCCGGAAGCTCACCATGACGCACAAGATCGACTTGCGGCAGACGACGTTTTGTAGACGCTGTCAACGATGAGGCGACGCCTTATCGAGTTCTCAGAACGCCCACCCCGCAAGGATCAGGAACGAGCGGGTCTTGTAGCTCTCCGAGCTCGTGATCGTGCTGAGCTTCAGGTCGGTGAGGCCGTAGACATAGCGGCCTTCCACCGTGAACGCGCTCGACGCGCCGAGGCGCGCGCCCCCGCCGATCACCGCCGCGTAGCTGGTAGACGGTCGGTCGGTGTCGGGGCACGGCGACGAGCCGGCGCGGCAGCGCAACTCGAAGGAGACCTGCGGGCCCGCGTAGGCGAAGGGTGCGATGCCGGGTGACGGAAACAACACGCGCATGAACAGTAGCACGTCCGCGTAATCGAGCTTCCGCGGAGGCGTGCAGGTTGCAACGGCGCCGCCTCATGACTCATACATGCCAACCCCGTGCCTGCGACACGCGGCGCAGCTCGGCCCAGAGTGAGCGCCGCGACGAGGCCAGCACGGGGTTGCCCGGACACGGCAGCCCAACCACGGGCGGGACGGCGTAGGCCGGCGCGAGCAATTGCGGGTTCTTGAAGTCCAACTCGTCGGCCGGATTGTTGGCGGTGGCGTCGCGCACCGTCAACGGATCGAGATTCCAGCGCCATTCGATCAGCCGCAGTATCGACGTATGATCGTAGACCACGTGAGACGTATGCGCCCGGTGCGCGAACGGCGAGATCAGGAGGGTCGGCGTGCGGAATCCGACGCGCCCGTCGGATCCCGCGGCGCGGTCGGCGTCGGGAAGCGGCGCGAGCGGCGGCGGGACGTGATCGAAGAACCCGCCCCACTCGTCGAAGTTGATGATCAGCACGGTGCGGGACCACGCCGGGCTAGTCGTCACGGCCCGATAGACCTGGTTCATGAACGCCTCGCCGGCGCGGACGTCGTTGAATGGGTGGTCGTCGAAGCCCGTGCCGGCGAACTCGCTGAGAAACGGCCCGTCCACGAAGGCGACGTGCGGCAGGGTGCCAGCGAGGCAGTCGGCGAAAAACGCCTCGAGCGGGCGGCTGATCCCCACGTACTTCTCGCCCCACAGCCCGAGAATCGGCACGTCGCCGAAGTAGTAGCGTCCGTCCAGCCCAGCGGCGGCGAGGCGGTCCCAGATCGTCGGTAGGGTCGACACCGTAAACGAGTTGTCGATCCGGTCGGTTTGGCCCGCGTGCTGGTAAACACGGTTGGGGAACGTGGGTCCCAGGATCGCCGCGAAGTACCGGTCGAACGACGCCCACTGCGGCGCCGCGTTGCCGAGGAAGGCGAGATCGCCGCGGCGATAGTAGCCGATCGAGAACACGTCGTTGACGCGCAACCAACCGTCGCAGGCGCCGTCGTTGTACTCGACCCGTGCGCCGTCGTACGAGTGATCCGGATCCTGATGACCGCACCCCTGGAAGTCGGGGGCGAGTGGGAATGTCGCGAACGACGCGCCGGCTGCATCGGAGTACGACAGACCCGCCTGCCTACCATCGGCCCGGGGGAGCCAACCGAGCAAGTGGTCGAAGGACCGGTTCTCCATCATCATGAGCACGATGTGCTCGATGCCGGACGTGTCGGGCGCTCCGCCGAATCTGCGGGCGGCTTGCATGAAAGGCGCGAAGAGCGAGCGGTCGGCACAGCCGAGGGCGAGGGCGCCCGCGGCCACGGCCCCGGTGGAGAGAAACGCGCGGCGTGACAGGGGGGAGGCGGAGCGAGAGCGTGACATATGACCTCCTGGGTTGCAGCGAGGATCGCTCCCGCGTGTGACCATTCGATCACCGCGATGTTCCACTCGTGTCTAGAATGCGGCTGTTGCGACGAGTCCACACCGCGCTCCCGCCCCGCTCTACGATCAATCCACAAACGCCCACAGCAGCTCACGGCTCTGCCGGTCCAACTGCTCCGGCGCCTCGAGGTGATACAAATCGCCCGCCAGATCGCGGATTAGCAGCCCACCATGCGGCAACGTCCGCGGCCAGTCGTCGAGCCTGGTCTGGAACGTCCGCGGACCCTGCCGAGTCTCTACGCGCCAGCGCCGGATCTCGACCTCCTCCTCGATCTCGAGCACCTTCGTGACCTCGAACACGAACCCTGCCACCGCGAGCGCCATCTCGAGCGCTGCACGAGAGCGCGGATGGAGCTCAGCAGGATCCGTCACGAGCGCGAACTCCTCCTCGTCGGAATCGCGCAGTGATAAATGGCGTGTGGGCTCGGACCAGGGGAAACAGCGGCGCACCGAAACCGGGCGCTCGTCCTCGCCCCGCACGGCCCACAGCGAGCCGTCGGACCGCCACTCGAGCCGGAGCTCGTCCGCGGACCTGTGTGCCCTACTTCTCTCTGGCCTGACGATCGTGGTTTCCATGTAACCTCCTTGTTATCGGATTTAGGCCAACTGAACCTGCAGCTCATACAGCTTCCGATACTTTCCCTCCGGCCGAGCTAAGAGCTCCGCATGCGTCCCGTGCTCCACTAGGCGGCCCTCCTCGATCACGAACAGCCGTGACGCCTTCCGCAGCGTCGAGAGCCGGTGCGCGATGGCAAACACCGTCCGCCCAGCGACCAATCGCTCGAGCGCTTGCTGGATCTCGCGCTCGGTTTCGGTATCCACGCTGCTCGTCGCCTCGTCCAGAATGAGGATCCGAGGATCGTGCAGGATCGCCCGCGCGATCGAGACGCGCTGGCGCTCGCCGCCCGACAGCGTGTGCCCGCGCTCGCCCACCACCGTGTCGTAGCCGTGCTGCAGCTTGGTGATGAAGTCGTGCGCGTTCGCCGCCTGCGCCGCCGTCACCACCTGGCTGAGCGGCGCCTCCGGCAGGCCGTAGCGGATGTTCTCAAGCACCGTGCCGTGAAACAGGTACGGATCCTGGAGCACCATTCCGATTTGCCGCCGGAAGTGCCCTGTATCGAGGCGCCGGATATCGACGCCGTCGATGCAAATCGCTCCCCCGGTCACGTCGTAGAAGCGCGCGATCACGTTCACGATCGTGGTCTTGCCGCCACCCGACGGTCCCACGAGTCCGATCAGCTCGCCCGGTGCGACGTCGAAACTCACGCCGCGCAGCACCTGCCGGACGCCGTCGTAGCCGAATGTCACGTGGTCAAACGTCACTCGGCCGTGCACCGGCTCGAGCCGCACCGGCACCGCCACGTCGCGGATCTCCGGCTCCGTATCGAGCACCTCGAACACCCGGTGCGCCGACGTCGTCGCCCGGTTGATCGTGCGCGCCATCTGGCCGATCACCTCGATGGGGCCGACGAACATCGTCGTGTAGAGCAGGAACGAGACGAACGTTCCCACCGGCAGCTGCGCGCCGGCCCCGAGCAGCCGCGGGACGGCGAACACCCACACCGCGACGGTCATCATGTGGACGCCGAGCATCAGCAACGGCCAAAACGTCGTCCACGACGCATGGATGCGGTTGAACTCGGCCGTCACGTCCTCGTTGCGGTCACCAAAGCGTCCGATCTCCCGCTGCTCCTGGTTGAACGCCTTGACCACGCGGATGCCCGGAATCGTATCCGACAGCACGTCCGTCACCCGTGACCACTTCCGCCACGCGCGGATGAACAGCCTCGTGATGTCTTCGCTGTGCCGGTAGATCAGCCAGCAGAAGAGCGGCACGGGCAGGGTCATCACTAGGCCCAGCCGCCAGTCGAGCGTGAGCAGGACGGCACCAAGCCCCGCGAGCATCACGAGCGAGAGCGACACATCCACGACGCCGAACGCCAGAAAGTCCCACAGCCGGTCGGTATCGGCGGACACGCGCGTGATCAGGCTGCCGGTCCGCTTGCGCGAGAAGAACGCGAGGCTCAAGCGCTGAATGTGCTCGTACAGCTCGGCGCGCAGGTCACGCGCGACCCACTCGCCCAGGATCGACATCAGGCGCAGCCGGACATGCGCCGCCGCCTGCCGGACGAGATACACAACCCCCATCGCGGCGACCGCGAGCCATGCGATCGTGACCGCGCGACCCACCGGCAGCGAGCCCGCCTGGGCCGGACGGACGACGCGGTCGATCAGATGGCCCGCAAGGTACGGCGGCACCAGACTGACCAGCGTAATCACCGTGGCGGCCGCCATTCCCAGCGTCAGCTGGCGACGGTACGGCTTGAGGTAGCCGAGCAGCCGCCGAATGACGGCCGTCTGCCGGCCGGAAACCAGCGCCTGCGCATCCCGGATCGGCCGCGCGACGCTCTCAGCATACAGCCGATCCGCATCGGCATCCGCGAGCTCCCGGGCGTTGCCCTGGATCTGTTCCTCGAGCACGAACCGGATGTTCTCGAACGCGCGCCGTTGCCGGTGCGTGTAGCGCAGGAGCGCCAGCGCCGGCTCGCCCGGGCTGCCGAGAATCGTGAGAGTGTTGGCTGACAATCCGGGCGCTTCACGCACCGCCTCGATGCGCGACCGCTCGACGCTGCGGACATCCCAGCCTTGGCTGTCGCGCTTCGCGACCGCGAGGTGCCGCGGGCCAAGGGCCAGCCATGCCTCGGTGAGCCGCAGGCCCTGGTCAAGGTCGGCGAGCGCGTAGAGCTGCACGGGGGCGCCCTGCCAGGCATGCTCGATCTGACGGCGCAGCTCCGCAGGGAGCCGCGTCGGCTGGGCCGTGTAGCGCGCAATGATGTGGTCGTCGAGTTGTTGCTGCGTGCTCATGTCCGTGATCCTCTCCTCACCCCTGTCCCCCTCTCCCTCAGGAGAGGGGGAACGCCTAACAGAACGGCCCCCCAGGTCCATGAAGCACCCGGAAGGCCGGATCACGGCATAGAGACGATCCGATCGACTTCTAGGGTGCTCCTCCACCTCCACCGGCGCCGGCGATACCGGACGCAATACGCCCACGCGCGTCGACAATCGGCGCGAACCGGCACAGCAGGCCCGGCCCTGCCCAGAGGCGGCGCAGCATCGGCGTAACGGTGGATTGACGAATCATTTCAGTCCGAAACCCTTTCGCATGTGATTCGGGAGGCTGCTACGCTCAAACTAATGAAGAGGCACGAAGCCGGTCAAGCCGAAGATTCACGATCCTCCCCGAATCGGGCGTCCCGAAGCGAAATCGAACAGCGTGGCGCGGCGCAGGCGGTAGAGCGCCGCCCAGTAACCGCGCAGCGCCTGGACATATTGGAGCACCGCCTGGTCCTTTTCGGCCTGGGCGATGTAAAGGTTGTCGATCGTGATGCGGCCGATCACGTAGCGATTGTACGCCACCTCAAACCGCTTGGCGGCGACACTGTCCGACTTGGTGACGAGTAACATGGTGCGGCGGGCCTGCCCTAGTTCAAGCGCGGCGAAGCGCGCGTCGTGCGCGAGCTGGTCCAGGGTGGCCGCCGAGAGGTTGGCGACCCGCTCGCGGTCGGCCTGCGCCGCCTGCACGCCTTCGTGACGGGCGCCCCACTGCCACAACGGAACCTGTACCGAGAGCGTGAAGCGCCGAGCCTCGAGCAGGTTCTGATAGGCGAGGCTCGCCTCCGGCGCAGTGGCGTTGAATCCGTAACTGGCCTGGACCGTGGCACCGGCGCCCGAACGAAGACGCGCCTCGGCGACGCTCCGCCGCGCCTGGACGTCATCGAGGGCGACGGCCGCCACCGCGGCCCGATTCTTCAAGGCCTCGGCCACGGCCCGAGCCGTGTCGGCCTCGAACTCGGGGACCTCCCCCGTCACCGCGACCTCGACCGTCGTCCCGGAGGGGAGATCGAGCGCGATGCGCAGCGCATCGGTCGCACGTTCGTGCTCCAGCCGCGCCGACTCGAGGGCGGTGCGGGAGCGGAGCAACGCGAGCTCGCTCTGCAGCAGGTCGTTTTCCCCGATCTTGCCGACCTCGAATCGTCCGGTGTTGAGGCGGTACAACGTGTCGTTCACCGCGGCGTTCGTCATGGCGTTGTCGAGCGCGACGCGGGCGGCGTACACATCGAAGAAGAGCGTGGCCGTTTGGAGAGCCACGTCCTCCATCGCTTCGAGGTATGCGCGTTCGTCCAGCTCGGCGCGCACCGCGTCCTCCTGACCGTTCCACGCGGCGGTGTTCGGACGCAAGATGTCCTGCCGCAGTCCCACGGATACCGGCGTCGAGGACCACGACTGGTAGGCTGCCGGGCCGCTGACCCTGAGCCGAGCCAGCGACGAAGACACAAACAGGTCGCCGCCCGTAACCGGGATTTTCTGAGCGAGGGTGACCGTCACGTTGGCGTCGGTCTGCTGCTGGGGGACGAATTCGGTACTGCCGTCATCCCGGAGCACCGGAATGATCGACTTGTTGTACGCCGGCACCGTTCCTCCGAGGGACAGCTGCGGCAGCA
>WNGP01000856.1_pt1 | contig 39733 bp, 35 predicted proteins | sample 5407671 | NCBI WGS metagenome assembly WNGP01 (sample SAMN13153381, study PRJNA577476) | soil metagenome | isolation source: 40 cm soil or saprolite under Garry oak tree replicate 2 | place: USA:California | collected 2016-06-15 | reverse complement strand
GGATTACCCGCGGCCTGGGCGAGCACCTGCCCCCGGGCCCGCCCGCGGGGCGGCCGCGGCTGCATATCCAGCAGGCGGCCGGCGTCGGCCGCGGACAGCGGCTCCAGATGCAGCTCGGGAAAACCGCGGTCAAAGCCGGCCGGCGGGGCCTGCCCCCGGGCGCCCACCAGCAGCACCACCGGCTCGGCGTCCAGGCGGCTGCCGGCGAAGGCCAGCGCGTCCAGCGAGCTGCGATCCAGCCACTGGGCGTCGTCAGCGACGACGAGGACCGGGGAGCGTTCCGAAAGGTCCGACAGCAGGGTGAGTACGGCGACCCCGGTGAGGAGAGGGTCGGGAGAAACGGGGTCCGCAGCAAGGCCGAGCGCGCTCAGCAGGGCCTGGGCCTGCCGGCCGGGAAGGCCGGCGGCACTGGACAGCGCCGGCCGCAGGAGCTGATGCAGCCCGGCGAACGCGAGTTTCGACTCTGATTCCCGGCCGGTGACCGAAAGTACACGCATACCTGCTGGCCGTGCCCGGTCGGCGGCGTCCGCCAGGAGCACGGTCTTGCCCATGCCCGCCTCGCCGGTGATGAGCAGGACCTGGCTAGCCCGCGGGACCGGATCCACCAGCGCGCGCAGCCGGGCCAGCCCGGCTTCCCGGCCGATGATACGGGCGGGATGCTGTGCGAGGAGTTCACCAGGGCCTGGCATGCGGCTGATCCTCTCGACCAGTGCGTTCATCAACGCCGTCCCCCAAGCTCAACAGCGACCATGGACCGGGCATGCCCGCAGCGCGCAAAGTGCAGTCACACCACGGATACCGCTCGTGCTTGTCTGGAGCCACAGTGATGACAGGCGTTACCACTGCGAACACGGAACGATGAGGATCGCGATGCCTTTTGTCACTGTCGGGCGGGAGAATTCAGCCGCTATCCGGATCTACTACGAGGACCACGGGTCCGGTTCTCCCGGTCGTGCTGGTCCACGGGTACGCGCTGAACGGGCACTCATGGGAAAAGCAGGAGGCAGCCCTGCTGGCCGCCGGGCACCGAGTGATCATTTACGACCGGCGCGGCTTCGGCGCCTCAAGCCGGCCAAGCATCGGATATGACTTCGACGCACTAGCCGCCGATCTTCATGTTCTGCTCAGCAGGCTCGACCTGCGCGGAGTGGTACTGGCCGGGTTCGCCATGGGAACCGGTGAGGTAACCCGCTACCTGGCAGCTCACGGCTCAGAGCGGGTCAGGGCAGCCGTGCTGGTGGCGCCGCTCCTGCCCTTCCTGCTCAAGACGAACGACAGCCCCGAAGGTATTGACCGGAGCGTTTTCGACGGCATCACGGTGTGTATCGCCGCTGACCGGCCGGCGGCGATGAAAGACTTCCTGGACCGCTCCTACAACGTCGATCTCCTGGGCGGCACCCGGGTGAGCGACCAGGCGTGGCAGAACAGCTTCTACGTGGCCATCTCCGCCTCGGCCCACGCCGCCCTCCGCTGCGTCACAGCCTGCCTGGAAGACTTCCGGGGCGATCTCGCCACCATCAGCATCCCCGTCCTGGTTATCCACGGCGACCAGGATCGCGTGCTGCCCTACGAGGCCACCAGTCGGAGGCTTCCCGCGTTGCTGAAGAACGCCCGCTTCACCATCATCGCAGGTGGGTCACATGCGATCATCTGGACCCACGCCGACGAGGTCAACCAGGCACTGCTCGACTTCATCGGCCACCCGGCCCGGGCCGGCAGACGGCACAGCGGACCTGAGAACCGGCCGCCGAGCGGATCGCAGAACGGGCAGGCCGGCTGACCCTTCGCTGTGACCTTACGAGCCGCCCTGGCTTCCGTGTCGTCCGCATGGGTGAGTAGGACGACGATCATGACCTCGGGGATCTACCCGGCGATCAGGTCGAACTCGTTGCCTTCGATATCGGCGAAGGTCGTCCAGCGGGACTTGTCTCGCTGCAGGTCGCGGAGCCTCTGGGCGCCCAGGCTCAGCAGGCGCCCGGTCTCGGCGTCGAAAGATCACCTGATCTGGGTAGAACAGCTTCGTAGTATCTGGCTCGAAAGACAGTCAGCCAAGGCATCAGATTCAGACCCATGGGCGGAATCCCGCCCAGGCGGATACTCCGACGAGCCGCCATTCTGAGGGCGGTTCCTAGTAGCCATATACCGACAAAGGCCAAAAAGGGGAGAGACCCTCAGGCACGAGAGCCCCTCCCTATAGGTGTCGGTTGAGTCAGACGCTAACGAAGCGTCCGCCTTAACCTGCATAGCGAATCGGACCCATGCGTCCGGGGTGAACCGAAGCGTTGGGCCGGTGCGGTCCTTTGTGTCTCGCACGAGTACGTGGCTATCGTGGCCGGCGACCTCGATGCAATTTCCCCCCTGAGCACCTGAATAAGATGCCTTGGTCCACTTGAGGTTATCGGTCATTGTCTAGATCACTCCGTATCTGACGAATCAGTTCTAGGGACTCATCAGGCGGCAGCGCGGACGCGCGAAGCAGGTTCACTATCCGCATCAGGTCGGCTACCTCCGCATGTCCCTCTACGATCCTCCCGCCGCTGTAACACTCCGTATAGCACACGGTAGGCGCATCAGCGAACTCATATACCGTTATGGGACCATCTGCCCCCGGCTGGTCACCCGCCGTGAACGGTAGTACCTGGAGAACGATGTTTGCGGCAGACTCGATCAGGCTGTCTAGCTGATCACGCATCGCGGCAGGACCGCCGACCATGCGCCTGAGCGCTCCCTCATCGAGCACGTACCACAGCGCGACCGGCTTATCCGCGAACAGGATCATTTTCCGCTCTAGCCTCGCCTGAACATGACGCTCTAGCTCATCATCGCTGCCCTGCCGTACGGATCTCAGCAGTGCTCTCGCGTAGTCTTCCGTTTGCAGCAACCCCGGAACGGCGCCTATCTCCCATCCGTGAATCCGCACCGCATCGCGTTCAAAGGCCAGCACCGGGGCAAAGAACGCAGGGTAGGACTCCCGTGCGACCTGGACTTGCCATCGTACGAACGTGCCGGGTGCGCCTGTTACATCATCACAGCGCGCCGCGAAGTCGGCGGTTGGTGAGCGCTTGCATTGCTCAACCGCCGCTACTAGGGCCGCCGAATACCCGAGCTTGTCCGCGAACGCCTGCTGAGTCAGCCCCATACGCTCGCGCCAAGCCTTCAGCTCACCCGCATACGTCCCTAGCGCCGTTTCGGACACGCCGTCTCCTGACCCATACAAGGCATCATGCCTAGGCGGACGCCGTTGCCGTCCGCGCTGTACTACTTCTCACGCTAGTCCTCTGGCTGCCAGCGTGGCTACCAGGGATCACGCGCGTCTGGTTCTGTTAGCCCGGACGCGCGTGATCCTCCGCCAAGACCCGGATGACCAAGGCGTAAGGACTAGCCACCGATGCCTACCGACCCAGCAGCCGTAGACCAGCCACCCCACCCTATGCATGCTTTGACAACCTATGAGTTGCGCGACTATCGCCGCCAGCTTGAGCACGCCATCAAGGGCATCTCTCCCGATGCCCCCGTGCAAGCTGACCTACGCAGCAAGCTAGACGAGGTGCTAGCCGAGCAGGAACAGCGCGCGAAGATAGCCCATCGTGCGTGAGCATGATGTCAGCAGACTGACGGCAAGCGAGCTTGAGCGCACCAGACGCGAGCTAGCGGCAAGCCTCACCCTTGCCCGACCGGGCTCGCCCATACGCGCGCCGATCGAGGCACACATGACGGCCATTGACACAGAGCTGGCAGAACGAAGCGTCGGCGGACCTGACAACTAATCCATGCTCCCCGTTCGCCCTGATCTTGGCGGGTTAGGAGCACAACGGGTAGGAGAGACGCCCCGGTGTCGCTAGGTGCCGGGGCGTCACCATGGTTGCGCTTGCTCACGGCTTGGGCAGTGACGGCGGACTCTTGGCGCTGTCATCGTCGCGCTTGTCGTCACGTGGTCCCATCCTCATCAGGGCACGGACGATATCCGGAAGATCATCTTTGTTGGCACGGATCACAGCCAAGACGGCGGCCACGCCAACAAGCGAAGGGGGACGACGATAAGAACATAGATAGGCACCACGCACGCCTCCACGACAAAGAGCCGTAGCCGCCTGCGTTCGGCCACGATTCTTAACGTGTCGTGGTACAGCGCCCTCCCCGGCGCTCCGTGACGTGCTCGTACCAGTAGGGCACACCATCACTGGCATCGGGACGCAGACCCTATGGGGGCCACCATTGCCCTGCGCAGATGAGTGTAGCAATTCGGCTGGCCGCGTACTCGTAGACACGCGCCGATGGCTAGGGCGTGTTGCGGGCTGTATGCAAGAGTCCGCAGGTATAAGGGCAACTAGGACCTGATCACTCCTCTGACCTGGACAGACGGGGTAGTTGAACTTCTCATTTGCCCTTCGGCACCTTATAGAACGTGATACGTGGCCCGCCGGTGTCGCCGTCGCCGGGGAGCAGGATCACGTGCTGCGAAGTGGAGTCTTCGGCAACCTGCCGCCCGAGAACATCGGCCCAGAAGCGGGCCAGGGCAGGGGCGTCGGCGCAGTCAATCGCGATTGCGAGCAGCGAATTGCTCATGTCGGTATTCCCTTTCATGAGCGGCGCCGGCTATGCGGGCGTCCGGAGGGCCTGGCGTGGACCGCACGGGGCTCACATGCCGGAGGGAATGGCGGCAGGGTCCTGCGCCGTTCCCGCCGGAGCGCCGGGGTCAGATGGCGGTGCGGCCGCCGTCGGCGGCGATGACCGCGCCGGTGATGTAGCTGGCTTTCGGGGAGGCGAGGAAGGCGATGACCCCGGCGATCTCGCCGGGCTGGGCGGGCCGGGCCAGCAGGGTGGTGGCGCCGAGGGCCTCGATGCGGTCGGGCGCGGCCCCGTTGGTCAGGACCGGCCCGGGAGCGATGGCATTGACCCGGACCCCTGAGGGACTGAACTCGGCCGCCCAGGACCGGGCCATCGCCGCCAGGGTCGCCTTGGTCGCGCTGTAGGCCGCGCCGCCGGCCAGGCCAATCTGGCCGGCCATGCTCCCGAGGTTGATGATGCTGCCGCTGCCCCGGGCGGCCATCTTCGGGGCCAGCGCAGCGACCAGGAAGTACGCCGCCCGGACGTTGGCGGCGAAGAGCCGGTCGAAGGTCGCCACGTCCAGGTCCGCGGTCGGCCCGAACCAGGAGAAGCCGGCGTTGTTGACCAGCACGTCGACCGCGCCCGCCTGGTCCATCCTTACAGATTGACGGACTTGTCATGCCGCGAGTGAGTGAGCCGCTCTAGTACGGCTTCGGCCGCCGTCTCGATGAGGTGTGCCACGTCACCGGGGTTGGAGACCATCGGGACGTGGCTGGACGGGATCTCGATGGTGGTGGCGCCCATGCGAGCGGCGAACTGCCGCTCGGCGGCCGGCGGGATCGCCTCGTCGTCGGCCGCGACCAGGTACCAGGACGGCAGCGTTTTCCAGGCCGGAACGCCCATCACGTCCCCGAAGGCGGACGTGGCCAGCGGCTGTTGCACGGCGTACATCACCCTTGCCCGGACCGGATCGACATCAGCGGCGAAGTGATTGACGAAGTCGTCCTCGGACAGCCAGCCGAAGCCCTGCTTGTCGGTGAACAGGTGCGCAAGCGCCGGGGTCACCGGTCCCTGCGACAACAGCCCGCCCAGCGATTCACCCTGGTCAAGCCCGAACGCGGCGATGTAGACTAGGCCGGCGACGTTCGGGGCATCCGCGCCCAGGGCGGTCATGACCTGGCCGCCGTAGGAGTGCCCGGCGACGATGGCGGGGCCGTCCTGGAGATCCAGCACCTGGCGTAGCCGGGCCACGTCATCGGCCAGTGCGGTCAATGGGAACTGGGGTGCGGTGACATGGTAGCCGTCGGCCTGCAGGCGCTGGATGACGCCGCTCCAGCAAGAGCCGTCGGCCCATGCGCCGTGGATGAGAACGATGTTCGGTCGGGCGTTCATCTCGGGGATCCCTTCGTGGTCGTGTCTTTTGGCCATCTTGCGGCGCAAGGCCGCGGCGGGGGTATCCGCAACGTGACTGCACCTTGCGGATGCCAACGGTGAGATCGGCGCGGCGATACGTGAGCCTGGGCCACCTGCTAGACGCCGAGGCCCGGCAGGGGCATCTGGTTTCGGTCCGCAAGTCCGCAGCCGTGCGCGGAGATGCGCGCTCATGCCGCGACGTGTGCTGAGGTCGGTGGTCTGGATTTGCTGCCTGACGGCCCGGCCGTGGTGCCACCGCCGCGGATATCGACGGATACGGCCGCGCGAAGAACGCCATGGTCCAGAAGATCCTCGCCGCCGCCGGGCTGACCAACGCAGAGTGAGCCTCCATCGACGCCAATCAGGTGCCGTCGCACGATGAGGTTCCCAGATAGCAGCCCAGGTCTATCGGATTACCGCATCTGCTGCTTCCCGGTCGTCGGTTTGTCCCCTCCTAACCGTGACCTGGCTGCGGTGAGATCGCCGAAGGAGGGGTAACACACCATATGTGAGCATGACCACGCCCTGAAGGACCTGAGCATGACCGCCGTTCGCCATTGTCGGCACTGCTGGGGAGCCTGCCCAGGCGACTGTGTTCTGGACGATACGGGCATGTGCGTTCACAACGTGAACGCCAGGATGATGAAACAGCTGAGAGCGCAACGGCCACTGACTCCGAAGTGGCTGCGGATGCTGTTCCGGGGCGCCCGGTAGCCGGCGTACCTCGCCTCCCGGCTCCGAGGTGCCGGCAATCGGATCGGACCCTCGCGGCCGGCGCAGTTGGCCGGTGCCTGAACTGCAGGAAGGCGTTCTACGCTCGCGGCGGCAATTGCTGCAGCGCCCAGGTGTTGCCGTCGGGGTCGCTGAAGGTGACGAAAGAGCCCCACGGCTGAACGTCAACGTCGCTGGCCTGCACGCGATGCGCGATGAGTTCTCGCCGGGCGGCCTCGACATCGGCAACGACGCATTGCACACCCTTCTGCGAGCCCGGCGGCATCTGGGTGATCCCGGTGCCCAGCACGATGGAGCACGCAGACCCGGGCGGGGTGAGCTGGACGAACCGCAGCTCGTCGCTGACCTGATAATCGTGGTCCGCGTGGAAGCCGACCTGCTCCACGTAGAACGCCTTGGCACGGTCGACATCAGTCACCGGTATCGCAACCAGTTCGATCTTCCAGTCCATATCCAGCACGGTACCCAAGGACCGGACAGCAAGGGTGCAGGCGCGGTCCCGTGCTTGCGCATCCAGGCGCATCCTCTGGCCGCGTCAGCTTACGGGCGGTGTTTCGCCGACGCTCGTTCGGCCTTCTCCGGAGCCAGATCCAGGTCCCGCCGAAGGCCAGCCACCGCCCCGCGCGTCCGGCCGGCCACCGCCCCGCGCGTCCGGCCGGCCACCGCCTCGCGCGTCCGGCTGGCCACCGCACGGTGCGGCCGGTCCGCCGCGACCCGGCGCAGCTCGTCGTTCGGCTTGATCAGCAGCGTGGTCGCGGTCAGCCAGAGCGCGGCGAACAGCAGGCTGCCGAGGATGTCGGTGGGGTGGTGCTCGCCGCGGTACACGCGCGAAAGCGCGACCAGGACCGGCATCGCGATCGCCGGGATGAGGAACAGCCAACGCCACCAGCCGTGCGCGTGGCCAATGACCAGGATGGCGATGGCGACGTAGAGGCAGCAGGTCGCCGCGACGTGCCCGGACGGGAACGCCGACGTGGGCAGGTGCGAGTCGAGCTGGGTGACGTCCGGCCTGGGTCGCTTGACCACGGCCGCGGCGGCGAGGAACGCGGCCAGTTCGCCGAACATCACCGTGGCGACGAACGCGGCCGGCCGCCAGTGCCGGGTGATGGCCAGGAACACCACGCAGGTGGTGAGCGCGACGATGAGGATCGCCTGGGTCGCCCCGAGCGTGCTGAAGATCTCGCTCCAGTGGGTCAGGCCTGGCGTGCGGTGGGCGGCGAACCAGTGCGGGATCGTCCGGTCGCCGAGCACGTTGCCCTTGCCGTCCTTGGTGATCAGCTCGCCGACGCCGACCATGGCGCCGAGAATCAGCACCCATGCCACCAGGACTCCGGCGGCGATGCGACCGTAGTGACGGACGCGCGTACTACCCATGGCGGACTCCTGTTGCGTCGGTTTCAGATCGGCGCGGGCCTCAGGTTCGAGGCCCTCGGTGACCGGATCGGTCACCGGCTGCCCGGCCGCGCGCCGGGTCAGTTCGAAGGCGAAGGCGGTGAGGCCGAGCCAGGTGATGCCGAGCGCCCAGCCCCCCAGGACGTCGGAGATGTAATGCACGCCGAGCAGGATCCGGCTGATCCCGATCAGGGCGACCAGCGTGCTGATCCCGGCGATGAAGGCGCGGCGCCACCGGCCGCGCATCGCGGGCAGGAAGACGAGGAAGATGGCTCCGTAACAGATGATCGAACCCAGCGAGTGCCCGCTGGGGAAGCTGTTCCCGTTGCCGTGGGCGACCGGATGGCCCACCAGCGGGCGCAGCCGGCCGACCAGCGATTTGAGCACCGGATCGAGCACCAGCGCGCCCGCGCCCGAGACCAGCAGGTAGATCGCGAGCCGCCAGCGCCGCCGGATCGCGAGGACGACCGCCGCGGCCCCGACGACCGTCCAGAGCACCCCGCCGCTGCCCAGCCAGGTGACCGCCTTGACCACCGCGACGATCGTGGCCTGGCCCGCGATCAGGCTGTTGATCCGGGTCGCGGCGCCATGATCGGCGGATTCCAGCGGGGCCCACCGCAGCCGCACCAAGATGAGCAGGAGCGCGAAGATCAGCGCCGCGATCGTGACGACGATGATGGGCGCAAGACTGCGGCGCGGGCGGTCGGAGACGTGGGCCGGCATGGACCTCGCACTGCCCCTCGCGCGGACGTTCACACCTGCCTCCGGATTAGCCGCCGGAGGCCCGTTTCATCTGGGCCGTCGCGGGCAAGGCAGTAGCCGACCTGCGTCAGCAGCGCGGCTGTGCGCGCCGGGCAGGCCAGGTACCAGCGATTCCGGGAGTACCCAATGACCAACCCCGACACGCCACGTCATGTCGAAGTCAAGGATGGCGACCGGACGGTCGCGGCCGCCGAGGTGACGACCGCCAGGGGCCCGGAGGGGACCGCCCGGACCTCGCTGCGCGCGACGACCGACCATGTCGGTCCCGGCTACCGGGCGGACCTGGTCGATGCCGTGATGGACCTCCCGGAGGTCCGGGCGAGCACCCGCCTGGAGGCCACCATCCCGCTCGGCGACGGCGAACTGCTCGGGCGCCTGCGGGAACGGACTCAGGACGCGGTCACGCGGGCGGCCGGCTCGACCGCCCTGGTGGACGCGGACATCCCCCATGCGGCCAGTCCACCACGCGAATAAATCCAGTCCACCATCCGAATAAGTGTGGACCTGCCCGATCCGGGCATGGGCAACGTCGAGCCGCCGCGCCAACGTCGCCGCGGCGGTGACCCGTGCCGGAAGGGTGCCCACGCCGGAAGCGTGCCGGAAGGAGGAATCGTGGCGATCGCGACCATCAATCCCGCCACCGGGCAGACGGTGAAGACCTTCGACGAGATGAGCGAGGCGGACGTCGAGCGCTGCCTGGCGGCCGCCGCGGCGGCGCACGAAAGCTACCGCCTGACCAGTTTCGCCGAACGAGCCGGGTGGATGCACAGCGCAGCCGGGATCCTGGATAAAGAACAGGACCAGATCGCGGTCATGATGACCACCGAGATGGGCAAGACGCTGGCCGCCGCCCGGCAGGAGGTCGCCAAGTGCGCCACCGCCTGCCGTTATTACGCCGAACACGCCGCCGGGTTCCTCGCCGGCGAGCCCGCCGACTCCGGTGCCGTCGGCGCGAAAAACGCCTACGTCACCTATCAGCCGCTCGGCCCGGTCCTGGCCATCATGCCCTGGAACTTCCCGCTCTGGCAGGCGATGCGCTTCGCCGCGCCCGCCCTGATGGCCGGCAACGTCGGGCTGCTCAAGCACGCTTCGAGCGTGCCGCAGACGGCGCTGTTCATGCAGGAACTGTTCGCCCGGGCCGGGTTCCCCGAGGGAACCTTCCAGACCCTGCTCGTGGGCTCCGGCCGGATCGAGGCGATCCTGCGCGACCGCCGGGTGATGGCCGCGACGCTCACCGGGTCCGGCGCCGCCGGGTCGGCCGTGGCGGCCGTCGCCGGCCGCGAGATCAAGAAGGTCGTGCTTGAGCTGGGCGGCAGCGACCCGTTCGTGGTCATGCCGTCGGCGGACCTGCCCAGGGCCGCCGAAAGCGGCACGGCGGCGCGCCTGCTGAACAACGGCCAGTCCTGCATCAACGCCAAGCGTTTCATCGTGCACGACGCGGTCTACGACGAGTTCGCGCGCCTGTTCGCCGAACATATGTCGGCCAAGACCGTCGGCGACCCGATGCTAGACAGCACCGACGTCGGTCCGCTGGCCTCCGAGCAGCAGCGCGACGACGTGGAGCACCTCGTCGCCGACGCGGTGGCCAAGGGGGCCCGGGCGCTCTGCGGCGGTGCCGCGCCCGAGAGACCCGGCTTCTACTACCCGCCGACCGTGCTGGCCAGCATCACGCCGGAGATGCGCGTGCACACCGAGGAGGTCTTCGGCCCGGTGGCCACCCTCTACCGCGTCCCGGACATCGACGCGGCGATCGAGCTCGCCAACGGCACGGAGTTCGGGCTCGGCGCCAGCGTGTGGACCAACGACGACACCGAACGGAGCCGGTTCATCCGGGATCTCGTGGCCGGGATGGTCTTCGTCAACGGCAACGTGACCTCCTATCCGCAGCTGCCGTTCGGCGGCGTCAAGGCTTCCGGCCACGGCCGGGAGCTTTCCGTCCAGGGCATCCGCGAGTTCTGCAACATCAAGTCGGTGTGGATCGCCTAGGTGCCCATCGTCGCGGCGTGCGTGACCAGCAGCGAGTCCGGCGGCACCAGGTCGACCCCGTCCGGGTCGGACAGGTACCCCGGTCCACGGCCGGCCCTCCCGGTGTGCCCGTACTGCCACACGACGCGGTGCGTCGCGGGGTCCACCACGCACACTCTGTGATTGAAGTCGTCGTTGAGCAGGATGTCGCCGTTGGGCAGCGGCAGGGCCAGCGACGGCTGGTTGAACCCGCCCATCCGCCACAGCACGCGGCCGGACGAGGTGAACTCGACGACCTGGCCGGGATCGGAGAAGTCGGCGGTCAGGTACCTCCCGGGGTATACCTCGTTGCTGTCCGACGGGTACAGCACCCCGGCCGGGTTCGCCGACCACGAGACCTGGCCGCGCAGGGACATCTCGTCGGCCCAGTCACCGTTGATCTCGGTGACCAGGTAATGCCCGTTGGTCATCGGGAACGCGCCGTTCGGGCTGCCGAAATGCCGCGGCGGATCGTGCTCGCAGGCATTCGTCGTCTGGCCGATGACCCGGGTCACGGTGTGCGCGGGCGGCGTGATGATCACCAGCCGGCAGTTCTTGATGTCGGCCGAGACGATGGCGCCGGCCGGGGTGAGCATCGCGTCGTCCGGGTTGAACAGGTGGTTCGGCCCGGAGCCGGGCACGCCCGGCACGCCGTACCGGTAGACGATCTTGCTGGTGGCGAGCGAGATCACGCTGATGACCTGGTTGTCTTCCTGCGTCACCACGATGTACTTGCCGTCGGGGGAGAAGAACGCGTCGTCCGGCTGCAGGAACGTCTGGCCGCGGGCGAGGTCGCCGGGCCGCGGGAACTCCCACCTGACCCGGCCCTGCGGGTCGACGATCAGCAGCCGGTTGTTGTGGTGGTCGGCGATGAGGACGTCGGCGGGCAGCGCGGACGGATCCGAACCCGGCGCCAGCCGCCCGGGCCCCGCGGCCGCCGCCAGCCATGGCGCCACGCTCGCGGCGGGCATCGCCTGCGGGGCGAGCCGGAACGTCGTCACCGCGGGCACCGGGCGGGCACCGTCCTCCCCGCCGATCAGGTAGCCGACACCCCCGCTCACCGCCGCGCCCGCGTAGCCGGCCGGCACCGGCAGCTCGCCCGCCACGCTCACCAGGGACGTAGCCGGGTCGAACCGGAACACCGTCCGGCTGGTTCCCTGCGCGGTCACCCCGCCCGCGACGTAGATCCGCCCGCCCAGGCTGAGCGCGGCCGCGCCCTGCACCGGCCGCGGCAGGTGGCCCGCCACGGCGGCCGCGCCGCTGGCCGGGTCGATCCGCTGGATGGCGTCCGTCGCGCCCGACGCCGTCTGGCCGCCGAACACCCAGATCAGACCGCCGGCCGCGGCCGTGGCGGCGTACCGGACCGGCACCGGCAGCCGCGCCGCCACCCGGAAGCGCTGCCCGTCCCTGGTGGCGAGCACCTGAGGATCCATTGTGGTGCCGTCGTAGCCCCCGACCAGGTAGCCGACCGGTCCCGCCGATACGCCTACTGAGTCCGAACGGGCCCGGCTCAGCGTCCCGACCACCGCGGCCTGCGTGCCCGGGGTGAACGCCTGGTCCGGGGTGAACGCCTGGACCGTGGGCACGCTGCTCGCCGTCCCGCCGCCCAGCACGAACGCGCGGCCGCCGACCATGAAGCCCGCCGCGTCGTGCGTCGCCTGGGCCAGGCGGCCGGCCCTGCGGGTGCCGCCGGTGACCGGGTCGAGGCTGGTCACCGTGTTCGCCGACGCTCCCGACGAGGTAAGCCCGCCGACGATCAGCAGGCCGCCGGGGCCGGGCAGCACGACCTCGCGGGATACGGCGGCAGGCAGCTGGTACGGCGCGGGCATGACCTGGAGCACCATCGCGGCGTCGGGCTGGGCCTGGTGGGTCGGCTTGGTGGGCCTGGGTACGGCCGGGTGCGAACCCGAGCACGACAGCAGGGAGCACACCGCCAGCGCGGCTGCCGGGCCGAGATGCCGGGCTGATATCAAGGCAAACCTCCACGCGCGGCACTACCCTAGTCCCGGTGGCCGAACCTGATTACCGCACACACGCCCGGGCCGGGATCGGCGCCCTGCAGCGCTGGTACGACCCGTCCTCCGGCCTTTGGCGGGGGACCGGCTGGTGGAACTGCGCCAACGCCCTGACCGCGGTGATCAGGTACACCAAGCTGACCGGCGACGGCAGCCACGCGGGCGTGATCGGGACGACGTTCACCGCCGCCCAGCGCAAGCACGCCGGTTTCGTCAACCACTACTACGACGACAACGGCTGGTGGGCGCTGGCCTGGGTCGCGGCCTTCGACCTGACCCGCGACAACCGGTATCTCGAGGTGGCCCGGGCCATCTTCGCCCGCAACACGGCGGGCTGGGACGACGCCTGCGGCGGCGGCCTGCGGTGGAACACGACGAGCGGCTACAAGAACGCGATCACCAACGAGCTGTTCCTTACCCTCGCGGCCCTGCTGCACCAGCGCACGCCGGGGGAGCAGGGCGGCTACCTGACCTGGGCGCAGCGGGAGTGGGAGTGGTTCAGCGCGCACGGGCTCATCGGCCCGGGCGGCCTGGTCAACGACGGGCTCACCGCGGCCTGCCAGAACAACGGGGGCACCACCTGGACCTACAACCAGGGCGTGATCCTCGGCGGGCTGGCCGCGATGTTCGAGATCACCGGTGACCGCGGCTACCTGACCCAGGGCGAGACGATCGCCGGCGCTGCGCTCAGCGAGCTGGCTACCGCGGGCGACCTGGCCACCGCGGGCATCCTGGCCGAACCCTGCGAGTCGGCCGCCCGCGGCTGCAACGAGGACCAGGCGCAGTTCAAGGGCATCTTCGTGCGCTACCTCTACGACTTCTGGCGGCAGAGCCGCCAGCCGGCCTACCGCGCGTTCATCCTCGCCAACGCCAGTTCGGTGTGGGATCACGGCCAGAACGCGGCCAGCCAGTTCGGGCTGCGCTGGGCCGGCCCGTTCGACCAGGCCACCGCCGCCCGGCAGGGCTCGGCCCTGGACGCCTCATCGCCGCCGCTGCCCTTTCGGCCTAGCCCACCCCGCTGCCCTTTCGGCCTAGCCCACCCCGCTGCCCTTTCGGCCTAGCCCACCCCGCTGCCCCTTGACAAGGTAGTGATTCATCACTACCTTAAGAGTCATGACCGAGACCAGACAGCGCGAGACCAGACAGCGGATGTCCGCGGCGGAGCGCCGCGAGATGGTGCTCGAGGCGGCCGTCGCCGAGTTCGCCAGCCACGGGCTGGCGGGTACCTCGACCGAGGATGTCGCCCGCCAGGCCGGGATCAGCCAGCCGTACCTGTTCCGGCTCTTCCCGACCAAGAAGGGGCTGTTCCTGGCGCTGGTGGACCGGTGCTTCCGGCGGGTGCAGGACACGTTCACGACGGCGGCGGGCGACCTTACCGGTGAGGAGGCGCTAGCGGCGATGGGCGATGCCTACGAGCTTCTCCTCGAGGACCGGACGCTGCTGCTGCTGCAGCTGCAGGCCTACGCCGCCTGCGATGATCCCGAGATCCGCGCCGCGACCCGGGCCGGCTACAAGAAGCTCTGGGAGCTGACCGAGACGCTGACCGGGCTGCCTTTCCAGCGCGTGGTGGAGTTCTTCGCCATGGGCATGCTGATGAACGTCGCCGCGGCCCTGGACCTCCCCGCCGTCGACGAAAGGTGGACCATCTGGTGCCCGAAGGACTGACTGACCTGAGCCAGTTTGGCTCTATTTTTTTGATCCAGCAAGGTAGTGACTACTCAATACTTAGGAGGCAGCCAAAATGACTACCAGACACCGCACCGCATGGACCTTCGCCATTACCTCGGCCGCGCTGTTCATGGCCTCGCTCGACAACCTCGTGGTGACCACGGCGCTGCCGTCGATCCGGGAGCACTTGCACGCGTCGCTGGAAGGGCTCCAGTGGACGGTGAACGCGTACACGCTCACCTTTGCCGTCCTGCTGCTCACCGGGGCCACGCTCGGCGAGCGGTACGGCCGCCGGCGCATGTTCACGGCCGGCCTCGGGTTGTTCACCGCCGGCTCGGCGGCCGCCGCGCTCGCGCCCGGCATCGGCGCCCTGGTGGCCGCCCGGGCCGTGCAGGGTGTCGGCGCCGCCATCGTGATCCCGCTGACCCTCACGCTGCTGTCGGCGGCGGTGTCCCCGCAGCGCCGCGGCCTGGCCCTGGGCGCCTGGGGCGCCATCGGCGGCCTGGCCATCGCGATCGGCCCGCTGGTCGGCGGGGCCGTGGTGGAAGGCGCGTCCTGGCAGTGGATCTTCTGGCTGAACGTGCCGATCGGCGTCGCGCTGCTGCCGATCGCCCGGCTCAGGCTCACCGAGAGCCGCGGGCCCTCGACCAGCCTGGACCTGCCCGGACTGGTCCTGGCCAGCCTCGGCCTGCTCGGCATCGTGCTCGGTGTCGTCCGCGGCAACGACCACGGCTGGACCAGCGCCACCGTCCTACCGCCCCTGGTGATCGGCGCGCTGCTCATGGCCGCGTTCATCGGCTGGGAACTGCGGGCGCGGGAGCCGATGCTGCCGCTGCACCTGTTCCGCAGCCGCGGCTTCACCGTGACCAACGCGGCCTCGCTGCTGATGTTCTTCGGGATGTTCGGCTCGATCTTCCTGCTCGCGCAGTTCCTCCAGGTCGTTCAGCATTACAGTCGCCCCGGTTGCGGGCGCGCTGTCCGACCGCATCGGCGGGAGGCCGCTGCTGGCCACCGGGCTCGCCCTGCAGGCCATCGGACTCGGCTGGCTGGCCGCGGTGGCCAGCCCCACCGTGCCCTACCTGACCCTGGTCCCTGCGTTCGTCGTCTCCGGCGTCGGCATGTCCCTGTTCTTCGCGCCCGTCGCCAACGTCGTGCTCAGCTCGGTGCGCCGGGACCAGGAAGGCATCGCCTCCGGCGTCAGCAACGCGATCAGGGAACTGGGCGGCGTGTTCGGGATCGCCGTGCTCGGCGCGGTGTTCTCGGCCCGAGGTGGTTACGCCAGCGGGACGGCGTTCGTTTCCGGCCTGGCGCCCGCGGTCTGGGTCGGCGGGGCGGCGGTGGCCGCCGCCGCGGCCGCCGCGCTGTTCCTGCCCCGGCTGCGCCCAGGGACGGTCAGCCCCACCACCGAGCCGGTCGCGGAACTCGACCTCGTTCGCTAGCCCGCCAGTCACGGAGCCCGGATCCCGCGCCAGCCGCGGGACCGGGCTCTGCCTATCACCGGGCCTATCACCGGGGCCGGGGCCGGGGCCTACCGTTCGGCCGTCTTGTCAAGCACCGGTTTCACGTCGATCACCGGCGTCCCGTCGAGGGCCTCGAGGCCGTCCACCTGAACCCGGAGCCCGTCGACCGCGATCACCGCGACGCGGTGCAGGCCGACGGGGTTGGGCCGGTCTGGGGACCGGGTACTGAACACCCCGGTCACCGGGTTGCGCGGGTCATCGCGGGGGCGGGTGACGAGCACATCCCGGTCCGCCCGGTCCAGCCAGGTCAGTACGACGATCTCGGTCCCTGGCCGCAGATCGCGGATGGCTTCGGCGACCCTCGGCTCGAAGGCCAGCCAGGCCGGCGGGGCGCCCTCGTCGCCCTGCCGCGGCGCCTGGGCTCGGTCGGTCAGCACCGATTCCACCCAGCCGACCGGAACGACCTCGTAGCGCGTCTTTGTCACGATGCCTCCCCGGGAGCCAGTCCCGCCGCTCGGGCCGGCCGCCCCGCTTGTTCCGCGCCAGTCCAGTTTCCAGTGTCAGCCCCAGTGCCGGCAAGACACGAATCGGCAATGCCTGATTATGCACCTTCGGGCAATTGGGTAGTGCTATGGTCCTCTAGCCGGATAGGCCTGGATTAGTTACTTATACGGGGAGTAGCCGTGTATCTGGCTCACGGGGCGCGGGCTTTGGCCGCGGGAATTCTAGGCGTCGCGGTGGTCGCCACCGCCGCGGCGGGGCTGGCGCTTACCCCGCCGGGCCCGGGGCCTGCGATCGCGCCGCGAGCGCAGGCGCAGACGCAGGCCAGCGTGATCATCACCCCGGGGGTGCGGCACCTGCAGCGAGAGTCCAGGCAGGGTCCGTCGACCACGGCCGAGTGTGAGCAGTCGCTGCAGATTGCCTGCTACAACCCGGCGCAGATCCAGCAGGCCTACCACCTGCCAGCGCTCTATTCCCACGGGGTCACCGGCAAGGGCGCCACGATCGTCATCGTCGACCCCTACGGCTCGCCGACCATCGCCAGCGACCTGCGCCACTTCGACAGCGTCGAGGGCGTGCCAGGCCCGCCGTCGCTGCGGATCATCAGGCCCGCGGGCAAGGTCCCCGCCTTCAACGCGAACAACGCCAACATGGTCGGCTGGGCCAGCGAGACCACGCTCGACGTGGAGTACGCGCACACGATCGCGCCCGGCGCGAAGATCCTGCTCGTCGAGACGCCGGGCGGCGGCAAGGCCGGGACCGTCAGCATGCCGCAGATCGTCACGGCCGAGAAGTACGTGATCAGGCATCATCTCGGTGACGTGATCAGCCAGAGCTTCGTGGCCACAGAACAGGCCATCGGGTCCGCCGCGATCCAGTCGCTGCGCGGCGCCTACCTGGCTGCCTACTCCAGCCACGTCACGGTGCTGGCCGGCTCGGGCGACAGCGGCGCCACCGGGTTCGAGTCGGACCAGCAGAGCTACTACACCCATCCGGTGGCGTCCTGGCCGGCCAGCGACCCGCTGGTGACCGCCGTCGGCGGCACCCGCCTCAACCTGGACGCCAACGGCAACCACAACTCCGCCGACACGGTGTGGAACGACACCTACAGCCGGACGGCGAACCAGCTTGTCAACGGCAATAACGGGCCGAACCCGCTGGCCGCCGGCGGCGGCAAGTCGGTCATCTTCGGGCGGCCCTCGTACCAGAGCGGCGTCCGCGGTGTCGTGGGCACCCACCGTGGCGTGCCCGACATCTCGATGAGCGCCGCCTGCACCGGCGCGGTCAACGTGTTCCAGAGTTTCGGCGGCCAGCCGGCCGGCTGGTACGCGCTGTGCGGCACCAGCGAGGCCACGCCCCTGTTCGCCGGGATCGTGGCGCTCGCCGACCAGGTGGCCGGCCACCCGCTGGGCCTGATCAACCCGGCGCTGTACAAGCTGGCGTCCGGACATGCCCCGGGCATCGTGCGCGTACCGTCGGGAAACAACACGGTGTCGTTCCGCCAGCGCGGCCGTTCTTACACGGTGCACGGCTTCAGCGCCCGGTCCGGATATAACCTGGCCGCCGGCCTGGGCACGGTGAATGCCCAGTCCTTCGTAACCGAGCTGGCCCGCCTGGCGGGCCGTTAAAAACGGGCACAAATAGGCGACTAATCGCTCAGCCAGACCTCCCGGTTCACCCGCGCCCGCCAAAGGTGCGGACGATGGAATCGCTGCGGCTCGACGACACCATCGAGGACATCCTGATCACCCTCGGCAAGCAGTACCACCTGATCCGGCTGCTCAAGAACTCCCGCGACGAGCATGGCCTGTTCCTCTACCTGGTCCTGGACCGGCAGAGGGCCAACCTGGCGCTGGCCCGCCACAACCTCAAGCGGCTCGAGGGCGAGCTCTCGGTCTGAGGCAATTGACAGCATTCTGTCCATATGACAGAATGCTGTCATGAACACCACCGCAGTGCACGTCGCAGTATTCGACACCCTCGCCGACTGGGAGATCGGCTACGCCACCGCGCACATCCGCCGTGACCAGTGGCAGCGCGAGCCGGGCCGCTACTCGGTCGTTACCGTCGGCCCCACGCGGGAGCCGGTCACCACGATGGGCGGCCTGCGTATCACGCCGGACATCGCCCTGGCGGAACTGCGCCCGGACGACAGCGCGATGCTGATCCTGGCGGGCGGCGACCGGTGGGCCGAGGCGTCGATGGCCGGTTTCCGCGCCGCGGCACGGCGCTTCCTGGCGGCCGGGGTACCGGTCGCGGCCATCTGCGGCGCGACCTTCGGGCTCGCGCTGGAAGGCCTGCTCGATGATCGCGCGCACACCAGCAACGCCGCCGAGTACCTGACGTACAGCGGATACGCTGGCGGCGACCGGTTCGTCACCGAGCCGGCGGTGACCGACGGGGACCTAATCACCGCGAGCGCCGTGGCGCCGGTGCACTTCGCGCAGGCCGTCTTCAGCCGGCTTGGACTGTACGAGCCCGGGGTCGCCGCGTCCTGGTTCAAGCTCTACGGAGAGCGTGATCCGGCCGGCTTCTTCGAGCTGATGTCGGCGTGACCCGTCGCGAGCAGGACCTGCTGTCCTCGGCTTCGATCACCACGTTCAAGCTGAACGGCCAGTTCCTCGCGCTCGCCGAGGAACTGGCCCGCCCGGCCGGGCTGACCGCCGCGTGGTGGCAGGTGCTCGGGGCGGTGCTCGGCGAGCCGCTGCCGGTGGCCGGCATCGCCCGCGAGATGGGCCTGGCCCGGCAGAGCGTCCAGCGGATCGCGGACATCCTGGTCGAGCGCGGTCTGGCCGAGTATCGCGACAACCCGGCGCACCGGCGGGCCAAGCTGCTCGCACCGACGGCCTCGGGGCGCGCCGCGATCGGCTGGATCGGCCCGGCCCACGCCGCGGCGGCCGGCCGGCTGGCCGCCGTCCTCGGCGAGGAGGCCCTGGCCGGCGCCGTGGCCACGCTGCGCGCCCTGTCCGCTGCGCTGGAAGAAATCCAGCCGGGTGTGTAGACCAGCCCGGTCCGGGCAGGGGCGCTAGGACGAGAAACCGGAACCTACGACCACCCCGGAGGAGAATCCCGTCGTGACCGCCATACCGGACATCACGCTGAACAACGGCCAGACCATCCCGCAGTTCGGCTTCGGCGTCTTCCTGGTCAAGCCGGAGGACACGTTCGCCGCGGTGAGCAGCGCGCTGGAGGCGGGCTACCGGCACATCGACACCGCGGAGATGTACGGCAACGAGAAGGAGGTCGGCGAGGCCATCGCCAAGTCCGGCCTCGACCGCGCCGACGTGTTCGTCACCAGCAAGCTGAGCAACGACGCACACGAACCCGACGACGCCCGCCGCGCCTTCGACCGCACGCTCGGCGCGCTCGGCTTCGACTACGTTGACCTGTTCCTGATCCACTGGCCGCTGCCGACCCGGTACGACGGGGATTACGTGTCGACCTGGCGGGCGCTGGAGGAGTTCTACCGCGACGGCCGGGCCCGGTCGATCGGCGTCTCCAACTTCCAGCCGCGCCACCTGCGCCGCCTGCACGCCGAGGGTCAGGTCCCTCCGGCGGTTGACCAGATCGAGGTCCACCCGTACCTGACCCAAGACGAGGTTCGCGGGTTCTGCGCCGATCACCAGATCGCCGTCGAGGCCTGGTCGCCGCTGGCGCGCGGCCACGTGCTGAGCGACCCGGTGATCGAGTCGATCGTCGGCCGGACCGGCAAGACTCCGGCTCAGGTCGTGCTGCGCTGGCACATCGAGCGCGGCGACATCATCTTCCCGAAGTCGGTCACCCCGGACCGGATCAGCGAGAACATCGACATCTTCGACTTCGAGCTGGCCGGGGCCGAAGTCGAGGCGATCAGCCTGCTGAACCGGGACGAGCGGACCGGCCCAGACCCGGACAAGTTCGACATGATCTGACCTGCCTCACCCGCTGTACAGCTCGGCGCCGGCCAGTGGGACGGCGCGGCTGGTGTCGACCGGGCCGAGCACGGAATCGGCGGGCACGCATCAGATCCCGCCACCCCTCGTCCCGGCTCATGGCGGCGGTGGCCATCCCGGCGACCTTCCTGCTCGTCTACGCCCTCACCCAGGTCACTGGCGGCGGAGATTTCCCGGGCTTCGCGGGAGCGTAGCAGATCAGCACGGACCCCGGCGCCTGCTCCGGCGGATGGCGGCTGTGCACGATGCCGGCACGACATGGCCGGCGGGAAGCGGGCGCACCGGAACCGTCCGGGCTCAATGAAGACGGCGGCGCACGGCGGGAAGCGCAGCCAGGCCAGCGACCACGAACCCCGCGGCCAGCGCGCAGAGCATGCTGCCGAGCACGTCGAGCGGGTAGTGGTCGCCGAGATACACGCGGCTCGCCGCGACGGCGACCGCAAAGCCCCCGGCGGCCACCAGCGCCGCGAATCGCCATCCGGCCCCGGTGACGGCGATGACCAGCGCGACCGCGAGGACGGCCGCGGCAGTGGTGTGGCCGCTCGGGTAGGACGCGCCGCTGTCGGCCGCCATGGCCTGCAGGGCGGCCGGGGGGCGGGGCTCGCTGATGACCTTCTTGGCGACCTCGGCCAGCGCCAGGGCCCCGCCGATGGTGCAGAAGGCCATGAGCGCGGCGAGCTTGCGGCGGCGGGCGAGCAGGATGAGCGGCACGACGATCATCGCGGCCGGGCCGAAGATCTCCGGCGTGGCGATCGTGGAGACGCCCTTCGCGAGCGCGGTGAGCACGCCGACGCGGTCGTGCGCGGCGATGTGCTCGTCCACCCTCAGATCCAGCCGCGCGACCGGGCCGGCCTTGGCGATGAAGCCGAGGATGAACGTCGCGACCACGGCGGCCACGCCGGTGATCAGGGCGAGCGCCGAAGCGGCCGGCGCGGCAGCGGGCGCACGGTGACGTGACATGCGGAGGGCGGACACGCGGGATATCTCCTTGCGGACGGCTGCTGTTCACCTGCGATTCATCTTCTACCATACTGTAGAAGTTCGTGGTGAGGCCGGGTGCGGCGTCAAGTTTCATGAATTCCGGCCCCGGCGCAATGCACCGAGAGGACTTCCTCCTCCGGCCACCTGTCCGGCGGTAGGTCGGCTGGGTACCGGCCCGCGGGGCGCGCCGCGGTGGCGGCATGCCGCAGGCACCGCTGGAGATACGGCGCGTGCTGATCGAGGACATCGCCGATCCGGTGCACGGGTGCCAGTGCGCTCGGTCGCATTGAGCGAGGTGCAAGGCCGGATGGCCGGCTGGTTCTTGCGAGGACTTTCCTCACGATCATCAAGACCACACCTTGGCGCGCCGAGTCGGCCTGGGAGATTCCCCGGGCCAGCTCTGGCCTGGTCCGGGCCGGTTCGTTGGGGCGGCCCGGACCAGTGCACGTGGCGGCTTCAGGTGCCGGTCAGGCTGGGGACGTTACCGCCGAGAGTCGCCCAGCTTGACCAGCCGTTGTTCGGCGCGGTCTGCCAGATGTGCCACAGCGCGTTGTCATCCCCGCGGGCGAAGGCCTCAAGGCGCGCATCTTGATTCTGGAACACGACGGGATCACCGGGCAGGTTCCCGCCGAGGGATGCCCATCCGGACCAGCCGTTGCCCGGCGCGGTCTGCCAGATGTGCCACAGCGCGTTGTCGTCACCACGGGCGAAGACCTCAAGGCGGCCGTCTTCGTTCTGGAAGGCGGCGGGTTCTCCCGGCAGGTTGCCGCCCAGAGTCGCCCAGCTTGACCAGCCGTTGTTCGGTGCGGTCTGCCAGATGTGCCACAGCGCGTTGTCATCCCCGCGGGCGAACACTTCGATACGGCCGTCGAAATCGTGGAATACGGCCGGTGATCCCGGGATGTTCCCGCCGAGAGTCGCCCAGTTTGACCAGCCGTTGTTCGGTGCGGTCTGCCAGATGTGCCACAGCGCGTTGTCATCCCCGCGGACGAAGACCTCCAGCCGGCCGTCGGCGTCCTGGAATACCACCGGCTGGCCGGGGAAGTTCCCGCCGAGGGACGCCCAGTTTGACCAGCCGTTGTTCGGCGCGGTCTGCCAGATGTGCCACAGCGCGTTGTCATCCCCGCGCACAAAGACCTCGACGCGGCCGTCCGCGTTCTGCGCGAGCGTTCCGCCGGCCAGCACTACGTCGTACCGGACCGGAGTCACCACATCGAGGTCGGTCGCGTTGGTCGGCACCTGCTGGTTGTCGGGCGGAGCCCACGGGCGCAGCCCAGATCCGCCAGACCAGGGCTGGAGATCTTGCACGATGGTCGGTGAGGCCGCTGCCGAACCGTACACCTGCTTCGGGTCGAGCCGCCAGGCCTGACCCGGAACGCGCTGCCACGCAGCCAGCAGGCGGTCGACGTTGGAGTGCAGCAGGAAGACGAACGGGTCGTGGAACGAGAAGTGCTCCTGGGCGATGGAACCGCCGATGTAGCCATGCACAGCGTCATGAGCTTGATGGAGGCCGCCGGGCGCGGTGTCGAACTGGGTGTACTGATCGGCCTGCGCCGCGGCGTTCCCCGTGCTGATGATGCTCGCGTCAGATCCGATGCCGGGAGCTCCGGGTGCTCCGCCGTTGACGTCGCGCCAGATGTGGGTATGCCCGCCGCCTTCGGTCGATTCGAAGTTCTGCAGCGGCGGCCCGGCGCTTGGCGGGACGGGGCTACCCATGAACTGCGGCGTGAACAGGTCCGTGGTCGATCCGGCGCCGTTGCCGCTGGCCCGCGGGTCGGTCGTGAAATCCCAGTAGTGCAGTGAAACCGAGGGATCTGCCTCGCGCAGAAGTGTCTCCAGCCGGCCGATGAGCACCCGGTGCCAGGGAAGGAAGGCGGGCCCCCTGTGCACGTCCTGGCCGGCGGCGTGGGCGCTTTTATGGATGTCCTCCTGCTTGTCCCAGTACGTGACCCCGTCGGGATACACGAACCTCGGGTCCGCGTCGAGGGCGATGAAGGCATCCCGGAGCCGCGCCCGCTGCCCATCGCTAATCTTGGCCACGTTCCGGCGGATGCCGTCTCCATGTGTCATATCGTCCCCCTAGTCGAACGGTCCGGGCCTGCTCGCGCTGCGCTGAGCGTCCCGCAATAGAACGGAGCACGCACGGCGCCCCGCTGATACATGAGTGCGCCCGGCCACTTGGCGACAGCACTAGCCACGGCCGCGTCCATTTCGTGGCCGACAGGAGGAATTCCCCGGCACCTGGATCCCGGCGGAAATGAGCGCAGCGTCGGCCGGAGATCCGCCGATGACGTGCCGGGCCAGCGATCAGCGGGCTGCCCGGCCGGTCATGCCGACTCGCCAGCTGACTGTGCGGCATGATGACCGCAGGGAGGTAAGCCCGCGGGTTTCGCGGCTGAAGCCAGGAACGCCGATGGCGCGGTGACTGCTCTTGGAGCAGCTGGGCAGCACACCCTGGTCGTGGATAGGCGCAGGCCGACGGCGGCGGCCGCGGTTTCAATGGCCGGGAGCTTGTGCACCTGGCCGTATCGACGGGCATCGCATCCTGACCGTGCGCCATGCGGATGCCGTGTCTGAGCGCACCAGGAGAACCGGAAGGGGCCATCGGGCACAGAGGACTCGATGAGCACGATTCTAAATCCGTCAGCTGACCGATGTCTTGCGCTGCAAGTTGCAGCACTATTTGTCGTGCAACAGACATCGAGCACTGGACCATCTGCTCGAAGCTTCCCCGGGAGCAGCCGCGCCCAGCGACAGCGCTCCCCGGGGCCAGCTCAGACCAGCGCACGAAGGAACCTGATGAACGCGATGGCGCCGACCCGTCCGATCGAACTGCAGCTGTGCCGCGTCCGGCTGGCCACAGGACCGGCCGCGGCGGCCGGGGCACGCAGCCAGGTCCGGGCGGCCATCTGGGCCTGGGACGTCCCTGCCGACCCGGACGTCGCGGTCCTGCTCACCAGCGAACTGGTGACCAATGCCATCAGGCACGAGCCGGGCGGGACCATCACCCTCGTCATCACCTGCTCCCCCGGCCAGCTGCGCGTTGAGGTCCACGACACTTCGCGGTTCTTGCCGGTGCTGCAGGACGCCCCAGCCGACGCCGAGGCCGGGCGGGGCCTGACGCTGGTCGCCACCTTGTCGGCCGACTGGGGCTTCTACCGCACCCCAGCGGGCAAGGCCGTGTACTTTACGCTCGCGTTCCAGCCCGGTCTTGCCGACGGCGGCGAACGCGGTCAGATGTGGGGACGGTGAGTCATGTACACCCGGCGCCTCACCGTCCCCACTGCAACGCACCTGCGATTCCCGAATCAGCGAGGTAGTGACATGGGAACACTTACGCCCGGAGATCTACCCGGAGGCCCGGGTTCCGGTCCTTACTGGGTGAAGAGCTCCCTGAGTCTGGCCAACGGCAACTGCGTCGAAGTAGCGAACCTGCCCGATCGCGGGGTCGGTGTCCGCAACAGCAGGGACCCCGACGGTCTGGTTCTGCAATTTACGCCGGACGAATGGAGCGCGTTCCTCGGAGGCGTGCGAAACAGCGAATTCGACAGTTTCGGCAGGAAGTGACCGCCGAGGCGCTGCGCACCGAAGCTTCGGACACGCGAACGCCAGCGACCCGTCCGCTAACCGCTCGCAGGCCCCGCGTCAGGACGCCGCGGACCAGCGGATGGCGAAGTCGGCCAGCGTGTAGCCGAGCGCGTTCACGGTCGGCTGGACGAAGTTGTTCCGGATGATCTGCGCCGCCTGTGCCTCGGCGGCGTTTATCAGCGGGCGGGTGACCTTCGGGTTTTGCCTGACTTGCGCGAACGCCAGGTTCTGCGCCTGACCGTAGAGCACGGACACGGCAAACTGCGGCCGTATCAGGGCGCCGCACCCGAGCCCGGGATAGGTCCAGCTGTGCTGCACGTCGATCGGATGCGACAGCGTGTTGTCGACCGTGACATCGTGCACCGACTGCGGAAGCTGCGGGCGGGGCAGCACGATGGTGACGCTGACCCGGCCGGGCGCGCCGGTCGCCGGGCGGCTGAGGACCCGCAGCCGGTAGTGCCCCGCCGCGGGCGTCCACCAGGATGGCCCCGGGTTGAGGTCCACGGTGGCCGACGCGTGGCCGACGGCAGCGAAGGTGCTCGAATACCAGCAGGGCCAGATGCCGATGTCCTTCGACACCTTGTGCGTGAAGGTGAAGTTGAAGTTCTCCGTGCCCAGCGCCGGCCGGGAGATTCCCTCGATCTTCTGCAGCACCCAGGGGCCGACGTCGGTATCGGTGGTGATCCCGGCGCTGACCGACTGCCACGGCCAGGCAAGCCTGACATGCGGCAGGTGGACGTTGATCCCGACCAGGTGCAATGTCGCGGACAGCGCCGCCAGCACCGCCCAGGCGATCGCCTTACGGAAGATCAGGCCCGCCAGGACCAGGGCCGCCGCCCACTTGAGCTTGCGCGGGATCCGGCGGCGCCGAGGGCGGGCGCGGACCGTGCCGGGCTCGCGGAAAGGACGCCGCGGCGACTGCGGCTCGGACGGCAAATACCAGGTGTCGTCGTCGTCCGGGTCGAGATCCGGCGGCGCGGCGTGGCGGTACGATTCGTCCGGCCGAAGGGCCGCCGTCCTCATCTCGTCCGGGCGGTTCGTGGACAGCATTCCCACGAGGAAAATCAGCAAGCGCAGCATCTGGCCTACCTTCTATTCGCTGGTCATCGAGGGCTAGGCGAGGGCCGGATACCCGAGGCAGAGCACGACAGGCACCGCGCCGAACGGCAACCGGAATCGCGTGCCCGGCTTATCCGGAGCGTTCGGCTCCTTGATGTCGGGCCAGCGCATCTTGACGTGCTGTGCCGTCAGGCCCTCCATCGAGTACGGGAACTCCATCGCGGAAATGCCGTGCAGCTTGAGCAGCCCGCCCCAGCGGAATGCCGCGAACACCTTGGCCAGGTCACGGACGGAAAGCGGGCGCCGCGCGGTGATGTCGAGCCAGTAGACCGCCATCGCGAGCTCGATCAGGTCGCTGGCGCACTGGCCGAGCGCCTCCGACTTCGTGCGGTACACGGTCCCGCCGGCGTTGACCGTGCCCAGCTTTTCTCCGTAGACCGGCGAGTAGCGCGGCTGGGCCTGGCACTGCATCCAGTCGCAGGCGGCCAGCAGTTCCCAGCGGATGCCGCTGCGGCTGGCCACGTCGTCGTACAGCGGCTCGGCCCGGCTCAGCGGCGCCTTCGCCGTGGTGATGAACGCGGTCGTGACCGCCCGCGGGATCTGCGGCACGTACCGGCTGGCGCGGGCCACCGCCCGGACCTGGCGCGGCGCGACCCTCGCCGCCGGGCGGCTGGCCTGCGCGGCCCGCTTGACCGGCGCCGCCGTGGCCGCCGGAGCGGACCGAACCGGCCCGGTGGCATGCGCGTCGAGCAACCCGGGAATCGTCGCCGCGCCCGCGTCCGCCGCTCCGCCGGGCCCGGCCGCCACCTCCTGACCCGCGGTCCCGCCCTGGCTGCCGCTCCCGCTCGGTACCGCCGTCTGCGGCGCGGCCGGAGCCGAGGCGCTGTAGCGATACAGGTTGTACAGCCGCATGATCGCGATGAGGTTTGAGCCGTACTGCGGATCCGTCGCGTAGACGCCGGTCAGGTCGGCCGCGAAGGCGTCCGGAAGGTGCCGGTCGGCCATCGCGTGCTGGTAGCTGGCGCCGGTGGCCAGCAGCTGGCCGTGATCGGCGATGCTCTGCGCCACGTTGTGGTACACCCGAAACGGCGCGGTGAGCGTCACCCACTGGCCGTTCGCGTACTCGCGCGTGGGCAGCATGTCGGAGCCGGCCGGCCCGGTGCCCTTGATGCCGAACAGGTTGTGGTCTCTGATCGCCAGCGCGCTCTGACCCCAGCCCGACTCGTCTATCGCCTGGGCGATCGTCACCGCCGCCGGGATGCCGTACCGGCTCTGCGCGGCCAGCGCGCCCGGCGCCACCTCGCTGATGAAAGCCTGCTGCGCGGCAGTGCCCGGGACATGCGCCGCGGGCGGGTTGTTCCTGGTGTACGACGGCGTGGTCGGCGAGGATGACCCCCGGGACGTGCCATCGGGCGCCGCCGCCTGCAGGCCAGGGATCGCCGCCGTGCCGCCACGCTGGCCCTTGCCGGCCCGGGACGCCGCGCCTGCCCGGCGCGTGTTACCCCGCTGCCCCTGGTTGGACTTCGCATGTGCCGCCCCGCTGCCTGCGCCCGCCGCGCCGATGCTGGCCGTCGCGCCGTTGCCCGTGGCCACGACGGCGTCGGCCATCATGCCCGGCACCGCCACCATGGCCTGTGTGCCCACGCTTCCCGCTCGGCCTGCTGTGCCCGCCATCCTGGCCGTACCTTTCCCGGCCGCTCGCCCGGCGCTCGCCGTCCGGCTGCTGCTCGACGTCAGCGCCGCCGTGCCCGTCCCCGGAACCGCCGCGCCGCCGGCTTTCGCCGACGCCGAACCCCCGGCCGACGCCGAACCCCCGGCCGACGCCGAACCCCCGGCCAGCGCCGAACCCCCGGCGGGGCTGCCGCCCGCCGCCTGGCTCACGGCGCTGAGCAGCTCGCCGTTGTTGACGAAGCCGGTCACGCCCTGGCCGGCCAGCGGACCTGTGAACGTGTGCGCATTGACGGAGAGGTTCGGGCTGGAGTCCCCGCCGATCGTATAGAGGGCTCCGGCCGAGTACTGGGTCACCACCTCGACGTGACCGTCGAACATCACCCAGTCGCCGGGCTGGGGCCGGTAACCGTCGCCGACCGGGTGCCAGCGGTGGTGCGCTTGCGCGTCCTGCAAGACCGAAGTGATCTCGGGTGAGGCCGGGTTGGGGTCGACGCGCACATCGGCCCACTGACGCAGCGGCCACGGATAGGTCGTGCCTCCGGTCGCCCAGCTTTCCTGGCCGGTGGCCTGCGCGCCGAGCGCCAGCGTGAGGCTGGCGAAGGCGGCGCAGGACTGACCGTGATCCACGCCGTCGATGCTGGCGTTTCCCCAGATCATGGCCTCCATTTCGGCCGGGCTCTTGGACTGCGCCATGCGGAGGTAGTACTTGGCCACCTTGACGACGGCCGACCGCAGCGCGCTCTCACCCGGTGATTGGGCACCCGGCGATTGGGCACTCGGCGATTGGGCACTCGACGATGCGGCGTTCGCCGACATGGGCCTGGCCGGCTTGTCGAGGGCCAGCAGGTGCACCGGCATTCGCGTCGGTGACGTCATCTCGTCGACCGTTCCGTGGGCGAAGGCGAACCCGGTCATCGCTCCGCACGTACTGAGGCTGACAAGCGCGGTCGCCTGCTGCCACGTTGGTTTCCTCACGGGCTGCACAAGATCACCTTCTTCCGCGTTTCCGCAGCGACTGGATGGCCTCGCGAACGATTCCGACCTCGGTGGTCCGCTCCTTTAGCTCGCGCCGGGCAGTGTCTTGAGAATCGCCTGGACCTGCGCGTTTCCTGGGTTGTTGGCGTTCGCGAACAGCACGCTGACGTCATAGGCCGCCGCGGGCGTCGCGCCGACCACCCACTGCCGGTAGGTGTCGGCTACCAGCGCCGCCTGACCGGTCGCGCTGGCCACCGGCTGCGCGCACAGGCTCGGGAAGCCCGCGCGCGAGACGACCGCCGACGAGCCGGTGTACTTCGCGCAGTTGGCGGGGTTGCTCTCCAGCCCGGGCTGGACCGTCGGCTTGCCGCTGGTGCTGGTGAGGGTGGCCCCGCCGATGATGTTGTTGATGGCCCTCGCCGCCACCTGGAGGCTGTCGACCGGATCCATCGGGTTGTACGGGTGATGCAGGTTCAGCGACCAGGCCACCTCGCCGCCCTGGGTGGGGGTGATGGGTTCCAGCCCCTGCCTGCCGGTCTTCGCGTCGGTGAACTGCGGGTTGTCACCGCTGGTCATCAGCGCGAACACCCACAGGATCTGGCTCGTCGTCTTCCCGCAGGCGAAGTTGACCTGTCCGGGCTCGGAGGCCACGTTGGGGTTCTGGCAGGCGGTGGTGATCTCGCCCTGGACGGTCGCCACGCTCGGGGGCCACGACGGGCTCGCCCGGAAGATGAAGACCGACGCGATGGCGATGACTACGACGAGACCGGCCACGGCCAGCACGACCTTGCGCGACCGCGCCATCCGGGCCCGGCCGGCGCTGCGCCGCCCGCGGTCGATGAGCGTCTGGGTGCGCGTCTGGGCGGACGGCCCGCGGCGCCCGGATTCAGGCCAGCCCGGCCGGGATCCGGTCCGGATGATCGTCGTCAGCTCGTCGTCCGGCTCTGGCGCCTCATCGTCGATGAAGTGGTGCGGCGCTTCGTCGGGCTGGTCGTCAAGCGGCCGGGCCTGCCTGGGCGGCGCTGGCCTTGCTGGTGCTGGCCTTGCTGGTGCTGGCCTAGGCTGTGCTGGCCTAGGCTGGGCCCGCAGCATCCCCGGCCGGGCATCCCTGATCCCGCGCGGTGCCCCGTCCCGGCCATAGCCGGTCTCCGCGAGCTCCCGGCCGTGGGCCTCACGCCAGTCGAATAGCTCGTTCTCGAGGTCCGTGGCTCTGAGTTCTAGCTCATTGAGCCATTCTTCATCTTGATCGTTAAAGTTTTCGAACTCTTCCGTCATCGTGTTCACCTCCAGCGTCTGGCTTGAACTGGGGCACTCCGGACAAGCGGCCGGCGTGCGGTCTGCCTGGCGGCAGTTACCTAGGCGGGCGGCATTCGCCCGGGCGAGATCGGGGGCGGTGACTCATCGGCCCCCGCCTGACCAGACCGCGCCTCTGCCTCGCCGTGCCGACCCATGTCTGCCATTAGAACACAAGATCGATGACCGTGGGAAGAGTTTGTTTACACAGCTTAGCTGCGTTCGAAGCCTGTTCCCGGCCGCCACGCGGACCCCGCGGCCCGTCCCGGGATCAGCGCGGGGCGGCCCGCACCGGGCGGCCCGGCCGGGCGTCCGCCACGATGCCGCCATCCCGCACCACGAAAGTGCCGTTGACCAGGACATGCCGGATCCCGCCCGACGGGCGCGTGCTTTGGAGGTAGCTCGCCCGGTCGGTGACCGTCGCCGGGTCGAACACGACGATGTCCGCGTCCCGCCCCGCCTGCAGCCGGCCCTTGCCGCGCATGACAGGCACCCGGCCCTCGAGCAGCCGGGTCGGCTCCAGGCTGCATTTGGCGAGGGCCTGGGCCAGGCTGAGTGGCCCGCCGCCGGTGAGCGGGCCCCCGCGGGTCAGCAAACGGAGCGCCCGGCTGAATGTCCCGGCGGTGCGGGGATGCGTGATCGCCGTGGACGGCAGCGGCCACGCCAGCGGGTCGGCCGGGGGAGCGGTCCAGGTCAGCGGCATGGCGTCACTGGCCACGACCGCGCCGGCAAAGGTCAGCGACCGCATCAGCAGGGCCTGGTCGGCCCGGTCGTCCTCGCTGAGCAGGTCGATGATGACCAGGCCCCCGGGATCGGCCTGGCGTAGTTCGCGCAGCCGGGCCGCGCTGGCGACCCGCTCACCGGTCGGCGCGTAGGTGAGGGAGGACGGCGTCAGGCCCCGCTCGCCCAGCCGCTCCGGCGCCAGGAACGCGGCGCCGATGCCGGTCATGCCCGAGCCGTACGGGTACGCCTCCGTGGTGACCCGGGACCCGGCCGCCTGGGCCCGGGCCACCAGCGCGAGCACCCGGTCGATATGGCGCTGGGAGGTGCTGTTGATGTGGCAGTAGTGCATGTGCGCGCCGGTCTGGGCGGCGGCGCGGACGATCTCCTCGGCGCCGTCGGCCAGCGTGCCGGGGACCATCTCGATCAGGTCCCTGGCGTGGGTGAAGGTCGGCACGCCGGCCTCGGCGGCGAGTGCCGCGACGCGCAGGTACTCCGCCGGGCTGACCGCGGGCGCGTATCCGAGCAGGACGCCGATGCCGAGCGCCCCGTCGGCCAGATCGGCAGACAACCGCGCCAGCAGCGCGCTGACCTGGGCGGGTTGCGCCGGACGCTGCCAGGCCGGGTCGGAAATGCGCGCCATGAAGGCGCCCAGGCTGGCGTCAGGCGGCAGTCCGGCCACCGCCTCCATCCTGGCCAGCGCCCAGGAGGTGGCGAAGCCGTAGTTGACCGGGCGGCCTTGCGCCGCGGCGCGGCGGTAGGCCTCGGCCACCGGGGTGACGCCCGCCTCGAGCTCCAGCGCGGTGGTTACGCCGTCCATCGCCTGCAGCCGCAGGCCGCCCAGGTCGGTAACGTGACTATGCAGGTCGATGAACCCGGCCGTCACCACCTGCCCGGCCACGTCGACCTGGGGCGGCCCGGGTGGCAGGCCGGACCCGACCGCCGCGATCCTGCCGTCCGCCACGGCGACGTCCCGCACCCCGTCCAGCCCGGATTCGGGATCGATCACCCGGCCGCCGCGCAGTACCAGATCCCAGTCGTTCACCGGCACCTCCTCGGCAAGAGTGTGCCAGAGGCCGTCGGCTGTTAGCCTGGCCAGGCCACCGGAGGACGGCAGGGCGGACGGCGGGCGTGTGGCGGGCGGACGGCGGGAGGGCAGATGACGAGCGGTGAAACGCTCCCACGCGGCGACGCGGCCCGCGGCGCGCAGACGCGCCAGGTCGGCATCGTGGTGGTCGCGCACGGCGGCCAGGCGTCGAGTACCCAACCCACCTCCGCACTCCAGCCGGCCGTGCTCCGCATGATCCCGGTCGCGGCGGCGATCCGACACGGGCTGCGGGAAAGCGGCGGCATGGTCCAGCGACCGCGCTTCCGGGTCCGCGGCTGGAACGGCGTGCAGGCCTCCCCGGTCGGCGACCTTAACGAGGCGCTCGACGCCATCGCCGCCTCGGGGCCGATCCCGGTCGTGCTGGTCGGGCACTCCATGGGAGCGCGCGCCGCGGTCCGCGCGGCCGGGCATCCCGTGGTATCCGCGGTGGCCGGGCTGGCGCCCTGGCTGCCCCGGGGCGAGCCTGTCGATCAGCTGGCCGGCCGGCGTGTGCTGCTGGTGCACGGCACCAGCGACGGCATCACCAGCCCCGCAGAAACCTGGGCCTACGTCCAGCGCGCCCGCGCGGTCACCCAGGTAGCTGCCATCGAGGTGCGTGACGGTGACCACCCGATGCTGCGCCGCGCGCGCCTGTGGCACGCGATCGCGGCGGAGTTCGCCCGCGCGGCCCTCGGCCTGCCGGCCGGGGACCTGGCCGCCGCCGTGACGGCGACGGCCGCGGACCCGCTCCGCACCGTACTGTGACGGCGCAGTGCTCTGACGGCGCAGTGCTCTGAGGGCGCGCAGCGCGGCCCCGATTTCCGGCATTTGTCAGCTTCGGCTAATTAGTCGGTAAAGCGCATTAGCGACATATAACGCCCCCTGTCCAAAGCCTGTGACCAGGAGTGAATCACTAAAAGCGTCTGCCTCATCGCTCAGTGTGCTATATAAAAAGGCAATGGCAACTTGCCCCGTCTGCCGGAGTACGGGGGAAGGGGTGTTGAAGTGGCGAGATTGGTCCCTGTTGGGCACGCTAATGCCGGATTCAAGCGCGCCGCCTGGCCACACGACGTACTCGCGGCCCGGGAGCCCGTCCGGATCCGGCATGCCGCGCGGCACGCGAGAACCTCCGACGTGAGGCCTCGCCACCGGACGTCTCTGTCCATCCGGTCCGCCGAACGCCGCCGCTGGGCCGCGGACCTCACCGGTCCGGGCAGCGGCGGGCTCGTCGTGTACGGGGTGGGCGGCATCGGCAAGTCCACCCTCGCCGCGCAGATCGCCACGCGGGTCGGCAGGCTCCAGTCCGGGCGCGTGATCAGCGCCGTCAACGGCGAGGTGCCGGCGGCGGCCTTCGCCAGGCTGGCCGAGGCGGACGTCGTCATCCTGGACAACTTCGATGACAACCTCATCCAGGAGTCCGGCCAGTGGACGGTCCGGGATCCGGCGCTGGCCGCGCTGCTGACCAGCTGGACCGGCAAACTGCTGATCACCTGCCGCCACCCCTTTACGCTGGGCGAGCCGGCCGGACGGCCGCGCCAGGCCCGGCTCGCCTTCCGCAGGCTCGGGCCGCTGACCCGTTCCGGCGCCGCCGAGCTCACCACCTCGCTGCCCGCGATCCGGCTGCTCGCCGACGCCGAACGCGACCAGGTGTGGCGCCTGACCGCGGGCCATCCGCTCGCCATGGAATACCTGGACCTGCTGCTGGCCCGGGGCGACCGTTACCCGGACGTGGCCGCCCGCATCGGGGCCGCGATCACGGCCAGGACCGGACAGCCCGTGCCGCGGACCGAACCCACCGAGCTACCCCAGGCGACCGCCGAGCTGGTCGCCAGCGCCGCAGGCGACCAGATGTTCGGCGAGCTGTACGGCCGGCTCGGCGCCGGGGCCAGGTCGCTCCTGGTCCGCGCGTCGGTGTTCCGGGTGCCTGTGGCGGCCGGGGTGCTCGCCGCCCGGCCCGGGCCGATCGCCGAATGCGAGGCCGCGGGGCTGCTCACCATCGGCTCCGTCCCAAAGGCCCCAAAGGACCCTAAGGGCCGCGAGCTGGACGTGCATCGCTGGACGGCCGGCCAGCTGCACCGGCGGCTGGCCGAAGACGACCTCGGCGCCCAGGTCGCGACCGCCCACGGCCAGGCGGCCGGTTACTGGCTGTCCCGCGTCGGCGCAGGGGCCCAGTGCGCCGAGGTCGAAGCCGGCTATCACCAGCGCCGTGCCGCCGAACTGGCCCGCGTGGCCGGGCCGCCCGCGGTCCGCCGCGCCGCGGCCCGGCCGCGCCGCCGCGTGATGGTCCTGGCGCTCGCGGCCTTGTCGCTGGTGCTGGCCGTCGAGGCGGGCCGCGAGCTGTCCGCCCCGCACCTCGCCTCGGCCGAGGGCCCGGCCCGTTCGGCGTCCTCGGTGCCGGTGCCAGTGACGGGCGCGACCATGGCCCGCGACCAGGCCGCGGCCTGGGTGGCCCGGCAAGTCGGCGGCGGCGCCATCCTGGCCTGCGACCCGGCCATGTGCGCCGCGCTGGCCCGGCACGGCGTCGCGGCCGGGAACCTGCTGGTGCTCGGCCCGGGCGCGGGTGACCCGCTCGGATCCGGCCTGGTGCTCGAGACGGCCGCCGTGCGGGGTATCTTCGGCGGCCGCCTGGCCAGCGTGTACGCGCCGGAGGTACTGGCCGGCTTCGGCGCCGGCGCGGGCCGGATCGACGTCCGCGTGGTCGCGCCGGATGGCGCCGCCGCCTACCGGACCGCGCTCGCCGCCGACCTGCGGGCGCGTCAGGCGGCCGGAGCCCAGCTGCTGCGCGACCTGCGGATCACGGTGACGCCGTCCGCCCGCGCCGCGCTCGCCGCCGGGCAGGTCGACGCGCGCCTGCTGATGACCCTGGCCGCGCTAGCCGCCAGCGAGCCGGTCCGGGTGACCGGGTTCGGCGACCGGGATCCCGGCGCCAGCGCGCGCCTGCCGCTGCGGACGGCCGTGATCACCGCGCCCGCCGCGACCGCGCGCCGGATGCTCGCCTTCGCCCGCGCCCAGCGCTCGCCTTACCTTGCCGCGCACCTGGACCTGAGGCCGGGACCGGGCGGCGAGTCGGTGCTGACCGTCGGTTTCGCCGCGCCCGCCCCGCTCGGCCTGCTCCCAGGCCATTAATTCCGAACGGACCGGGTTCGTGCCCCGCCTGCCGAGCCTCGCTCGTCTCGGGTGAACCCGGCCGGGCCCCGGTGCGGATGGCAACCTGGCCCGGCTGGTCAACGTCGTCGCGCCCATCGTCACCTCCCCGGACGGGCGCCGATCCCGGGCGGAGCAGGCTGACGCTGTCCGTGGTCAACCGGGATCCCCGCCAGGCGATCCCGACCCGCATCCGGCTGCTCGACGCCAGGGCGACCGGGGTGATGACCGTCCACGAGGTCACCGGGGACGGCCCGGACGCGGTCAGTACCTTCGCGCGTCCCGACGCGGTGAGCGTGTCCAACGCCAAGCGCGAGGTGAACGGCGAGAACGTCGACATCACCTTCTCTCCGCACTCGTTCACGCTCCTCGAGGTGCAACTGGCATGAGGCGCTCACTGGCGGCATGCCGCCATTGAATGCCGATGCGTCCGGAGAACCCTCTTTTGCCTATTCGCGCAAGTTGTCCGGGATAAAAGGTTTTGCCATCCGGTCGGCCCGGATGGCTGCTTTCGCACCCGCTATAGGTCTCGGTAACGGTTCGTGCACGATCGCAGACCGGCACTACTAGATGATCACACCCGTGCCATAGAGTCCGGCTTGCAGCTAGCGCATACAGGAAGTGAGATTGCCGTGACTTTTCCGGATCCGTACGCCCAGGGGGGTGGGCGGGAGGCTAATCAACCGCCGCCCGGCCAGGGATATAACCCGCCGCCGGCGGGCCCCGGCTATGGCCAGGCCAACGAGGCGTACGGCCAGGCGCCGCCGAGCGCCGGGTTCACCCCCGCGCCTCCGGTGCCCGCCGGCTACGGCTACGGACAGTCTCCGGCAGCCGCCGTGCCGCAGGGGATGTACGTCGACCAGATGTCCGGCCTGCTTCTGCCGGATGGCACCGAGCTGGCCAGCGTGGGCCGGCGTATCGGCGCTTATTTCCTGGCTATTCCGCTTGCCGTCGTCACGCTGGGCATCGGCTACATCATCTGGGGCCTCATCGTCTGGGGCAACGGGCAGACTCCGGCGCTGCAGGTGCTCGGGATGCGGGTCTGGCGGCCGGAGACCAACCGGGTGGCCGGCTTCTGGCACATGGCGCTGCGTGAGATCGTCGGCCGCATCGGGGATGGCATCTTGAGCCTCATCACCGAGATCACCTCGTTCGTGCTCTTCGTCGCGGGCAAGGAGCACAAGGCGCTGCACGATTACATCGCCGGCACCGTAGTGCTGTACGACCCGAACAAAGTGCTCGCCAGCTGACGATTCGCGCCCGCTACCCTAGGCGGGTGCCAGAAAACGCCGACGGGGCCGTCCCGGCCACGCCCGGGCCCAGCCATGCCGGGACCGCGGGCTGGGACTGGACCGGTGCCCCGGCTGGCGCGGTTCGCCTACGAGCTCGGCGCGGAGAGCGTCGCCGACGGATACCTCCGCGGCCTGCGCGACGGCGGCTGGACGGCTTCGGCCGACGCGGTGCGGACCGCCATCGCCGCCTGCGGCGCCGCTAAGTTGCCGAATTCGGTGCCCATGTCGCTGGACGGCTTCATCGCCGCTACGGCGGCCACCGCATCTTACTCGGCGACCTCACATTGACACCCCTAATCCCTTCGTTCGCTGTTCGCTCATAGATTCGAGCCGTTGCTAATTTACGTGGGTTGATTCGGGCTTGTGGGTGAATTATGGGGTCTATAGTGCACAAAATCAACCCCAAAGCCCCGATCAACCCCGATCCTTGCGGGACCGAACGCACCATGACACGCTCGCGTATCACTACACGCAGGGGCATCACCGCGCGACCAAGGGGCAGCGAGCGCAGCCATGATGATCGTCTCGGCCCGGCCGGCAACGTGACCAAGAACACGATCACCCGAGCACGTCACATACGTCACTCTGGTCACATGAGCCAACAGCAGGTAGGATCTACCAGGTAGTAGCCCCGTCGATACCGATTTGTTGTCCATTTCCCCCTATTGGGTTATCGCATTCCGACTGACCCGAATGAGTAGCCGAACTACGGTATTGCCGCATGGAGGACCCAGAGGTTGTCGCCGCCATCGTGGCTGGTGACCCTGCCGGGCTCGCCGAAGCGTACGACCGGTACGCCATGCCGCTCTACTCGTACTGCCGTTCCATCCTGCGCGAGCCGGCCGATGCCGCCGACGCGGTGCAGGACACGTTTCTCGTCGCGACCGCCAAGCTCCAGGACCTGCGCGATCCGGCCAAGCTGCGCTCCTGGCTCTATGCGGTCGCGCGCAACGAATGCCTGCGCCGGCTGCGGGCCGGGAACGCCCTGCATGGCCTCGAGGAGGCCGCGGACATGCCTACCCAGAGCGCCGAGATCGGCGCCGCCACGGAACGCGCCGAACTCGAGCAGCTAGTCAGGGCCGCCATCGCCGGGCTGAACCCGGGCGAGCGGGATGTCATCGAGCTGAGCCTGTTCCATGAGCTTAACGGCATTGAGCTGGCCGCAGCGCTCGGGGTATCGCGCAACCACGCCCACGCGCTACTGTCGCGTTCGCGCAGCCAGCTGGAGCGATCGCTCGGCGCGCTGATCGTCGCGCGCACCGGCCGCGCGGCCTGCGCTGACCTGAACGCCATGCTGACAGGCTGGGACGGGCAGCTGACCGTGCTGATGCGCAAGCGGATCAGCCGGCACATAGAACAGTGCGAGGTCTGCGGGGAACGCAAGCGCCGGGAGCTGACGCCGGGGCTGTTCGCCGGCGCGGTACCGGTGGTGGCGCTGATCCCGGGGTTCCGCGAGCAGTTGCTGAGCATACTGGCCGATCGCTCGCCTGCCGGAGCGGCTCATCGGCTGACGGTGGCGAATCGGGCAGGCCCGTTCGGGCCCAATGGATTTCCCAAGCCGATCAGCCCGCCGGGAACCGGGCCGTGGCACCACATCCGGCAGCATCCGCACGCCGCGGTAGCCGGCGCGGCCACGTCGGTCGTGGCGGCCGGGGCCATCGTGGCAGGAGTCATCGCCGGCCAGCATCACGGCCAGCCGGCCGTCGGCGCGGCGGGAGGATCGACGCACGGGGCATCCGGCAGCACCACGAAACCGGCTCCGGCGCACGGCGGCCCCGCCGGCCAGAACGGCAACACCGGCGACGCCGGTAGCGGCGGCCATGGGCTGACGCCATCGGCCTCGACGCGTGGCGGTACGACCACCCCCGTTGCCTTGCCGTCGCCGGGGGCGGCCAGTTCGGCCGCCGCCACCACGAGCCCGACGCCGGCGCCGGCCACCACGAGCCCGACGCCGCCGAGGGCCGGCACGTTGTCGGTCTCGACCGGCCAGGTCAAGCTGGTGTCGGTCAGCGGCACCGCGACCGGAAGGTTCACGCTCACCGCCAACGGCGGCCCGGTCAGCGCCTACTCGATCACGGTCGGGGCTACGCTGGTCGGCAGCATCAGCGTCTCGCCCTCCTCGGGTTCGCTGGCCTCCGGCGCGAGCGTGACGATCAGCGTGACCTCGACCAGCCTGGTCGCGCTGGACGGGCAGCTCACCGTGAACCCGGGCGGCCACACGATCACGGTGGTGGTCAGCGTCAGCCCGTAGCTCCGACGCCGTAACGATGCCGGAACGCTCACCGGTTAGGGTGGCCGGTATGGAGGGGAAACCAGGTCACCGGGTGGTTTCGGCACGGTCGGCGATCGTGCTCGGCGCGGTGGTCTTCGTCCTGAGCGTCGCCGCCCTGGTGCTCCGCGCGTCGGCCGGCCAGTCCGTCGGCGACCTGATCCGGACGATGACGCTGCTGGCCATCGTGGCGGTCGGGACGCTGGTGGCGGTCCGTCGGCCCGGCAACCCGATCGGCTGGCTGCTGCTCGGCGCCGGCCTGTCCTTCTCGGTCAACTCGGGCGCCGTCGCCTACTCAATCCTGGATTACCGGCTTCATCACGGCATGCTGCCGCTGGGCCGCGTCGCCCTCGCGCTGCAGCCGGCCTGGGCGACCGGGCTGGTCATGGTCGCGGGCTGCCTGTGGCTGTTTCCCGGCGGGCACCTGCCTTCCGGGCGCTGGCGCCGGGTGGGCGGGATCCTGTTCGGCACGGGCCTGGTGTACGGGGCGCTGACGTTCGTGCCGTTGGCGATCGCCGCCGCGGCGCCGTCGCTGCGGGTCGCTACCGACGGGACGCCGGTTGCCATCGAACACCCGGCCGGCGTCGGCCTGCTCTGGGTGGCCCTCGAGAACGTGGGCTTCTTCGCGCTGCTGCTCAGCTGGATCGTGTGGCTGGCCGTCCAGGTACCGAAGTACCGCAGGTCGGACGGCGAGCGCCGGCTCCAGCTCAAATGGCTCTACAGTGGCGCGGTCGTGTTCATCGCCTGCCTGACGGTGACCACCCTGGAGCCGAACTACCCCTCCGCGAGCTGGCGTGTCGTTAGCGCGGTGGTCGCCCCCGGCGTCGCGGCCCTGCCGGTCGCGCTGGGGATCGGCATCTTGAAGTTCCGGCTGTACGAGATCGACCGGATCATCAGCCGCACCCTGTCCTACACGCTGGTCACCGGGCTGGTCATCGGCGTGTACATCGGCGTGGTCACGCTGACCACGCAGGTCCTGGCGTTCCCCGGCCAGGTCGGCGTGGCGGCCTCCACGCTGATCGCGGCGGTGCTGTTCAACCCGGCCCGTAAACGGGTCCAGCGGGTGATCGACCGGCGCTTCAACCGTGCGCACTACGACGCCGAGGCCACCGTGGCGGCCTTCGCCGGCCGCCTCCGCGAGTCGGTCGACCTGCCGTCCATGGAACGAGAGCTCGCCGCCGCGGTCCAGCAGGCCTTCGAGCCCGCGCACGTCACGGTCTGGCTCAC
>WNGP01001748.1_pt1 | contig 39772 bp, 33 predicted proteins | sample 5407671 | NCBI WGS metagenome assembly WNGP01 (sample SAMN13153381, study PRJNA577476) | soil metagenome | isolation source: 40 cm soil or saprolite under Garry oak tree replicate 2 | place: USA:California | collected 2016-06-15 | reverse complement strand
GGGCCGCGAGGGCGGCGAGCTTCAGGACCGTGAAGAAGTTGACGGTGATCGCCGCTGGCTCGACGCCCTGGTAATTGACGACCGAGAGCACGACGATCGCCGCCACCGCGACGCGCGTGGTCAGCTCAGGGGGCAACCCAGCGAGCGTCACGACGTATCCGGCGAACGTGACCGCCACCGCGGCCGTCGCCCCGGTGGCGATGACGAGCAGCAGCGCCCACCCATATAGGAACGCGGGCAGCGGCCCGAAGGCGTCGCGTAAGTAAACGTAGCCGCCCCCCGCCCGCGGGCTGCGCCGCCCCAGCTCCCCGAAGCACAGCGCGCCCGCGAGCGCGATCAGGCCCCCCAGCACCCAGGCGACCAGGGTCAGGCCCGGCGAGCGCACCCGCGCCGCCACCACCGCGGGGCCCCGGAAAATGCCGGCGCCGACGATGCCGCCGATCACCGCCATCGTCGCGGAGAAGAGGCCGAGGCGGCGCGCGTAGGTCGTCAAGACAGGGACGAGGGACGGGGGACGGGGGAGGCGTAGATCACGCGCACCAACATATACTCGTCCCCCGTCCCCCGTCCCCCTTCCCTCGCAGCGTCCCCCCGGTGAGTTTTCCTCCAGCCCACGCTCGCGAGGATTCCCCGATGCCTCCGACTTCCTTCGTTCTGAACGGCCGCCCCCGCACTGTCACCGCACCGCCCGATACGCCGCTGCTCTGGGTGTTGCGCGACAACCTTGGCATGACCGGCACGAAATTCGGCTGCGGCATCGCGCAGTGCGGCGCGTGCACGGTGCACGTGGACGGAGCCGCGACACGCACCTGCGTGCTGCCCCTCTCCGCCGTCGCCGGCAAGCACGTCACCACGATCGAAGGCCTCTCGGCAAGCCGCTCCCATCCCGTGCAGCGCGCCTGGATCGAAGAGGATGTGCCGCAATGCGGCTACTGCCAGTCGGGCCAGATCATGGCCGCGGCGGCGCTGCTCGCGGCTCACCCCCAGCCGAGTGACGACGAGATCGATGCGGCCATGACCAACATCTGCCGCTGCGGGACCTACCAGCGCATCCGCGCCGCCATTCATCGCGCCGCGAAGGGAGCCTGAGATGAGCAACCAACCCCAGGTGACCCGGCGTGAGTTCCTCGAGACGGCGGGCGCCGTCGGCGCAGGGCTGGTCATCAGCTTCCATCTCCCACCGGGCAGCCGCGCGATGCCCCCGACGGCACCGTGGTGGCCCAACGCCTGGCTGCGCATCGGCACCGACGACCGCGTCGTCGTGGTGGTGGACCGCTCCGAGATGGGCCAGGGAGTGACGACTGCCCTTCCCATGCTCCTCGCCGAGGAGCTGGAGGCCGACTGGACCAAGATCCGCATCGAGTTCGCGCCCGCGGCGAAGCAGTACTTCAATCCCTTGTTCGGCATGCAGGGAACGGGCGGGAGCACGAGCGTGCGGGCGGCGTGGACGCTCCGCAAAGCGGGCGCCGCGGCGCGCGACATGTTCGTCACGGCGGCCGCGACCACCTGGAAAGTCAACAAGGCCGAATGTCGCGCCGAGCGCGGCGCCGTCGTCCATCCAGCCAGCAAGCGCCGGCTGACCTACGGCGCGCTCGTCCCGGCCGCGGCAGCCCTCCCCGTGCCCCAGGACGTCCCCCTCAAGGACGCCAAGGACTGGAAGATTCTGGGGACGCCCGTGAAGCGGCTGGACACACCGCCCAAGGTGGACGGCAGCGCGCAGTTCGGGATCGACGTCAAGGTCCCCGGGATGCTCGTGGCCGTCGTCGCCCGCTGCCCGGTGTTCGGCGGCAAGGTGGCGAGCTTCGACGCCACCAAGGCGAAGGCCCTGCCCGGCGTCCGCCAGGTGGTCCAGATCTCCTCCGGCGTCGCCGTGGTCGCCGACGGCTACTGGCCGGCGAAACAGGGCCGCGACGCACTCGACGTGAAGTGGGACGAGGGCGCGAACGCCACTGTAACGAGCGCGAGCATTTCCCAGCTCCTCACCCAGCGGGCGGGCCAACCCGGCGCCGCGGTGCGCCACGACGGCGACCCTGACGAAGCGTCAAGCGGCGCGGCCACCAGGCTCGATGCGTCGTACGAGCTGCCCTTTCTCGCCCACGCCACCATGGAGCCGATGAACGCCACCGCCCACGTCCGCGCCGACGGCGTGGACATCTGGGCCCCCACGCAATTCCAGACCGGCGCTCAGGGGCTGGGCGCCCACGTCGGGGGTGTGGGCCCGGAGAAGGTGAACGTGCATACCACCTACTTGGGTGGCGGCTTCGGGCGGCGCTTCGAGCTGGACTTCATCCAGGAGGCGCTGGAGACGTCGAAGGCGGTGAGCGCACCGGTGAAGGTCATCTGGTCGCGCGAGGACGACATCCAGCACGACCTGTACCGGCCAGCCTGCGTCCATCGCCTCACCGCGGGGCTCGACGCCCAGGGTCAGCCCGTCGCCTGGACCCACCGCATCGTCGCCCCGTCGATCATGGCGCGGGTGTTCCCGAACATGGTCAAGGACGGGCTCGATGCGGAGGCGATCGAAGGCGGCAAGGAGATGCCGTACGCGATCCCCAACGTCCACGTGGACTACGCGCTGACCGACACCGGCATCCCGGTCGGTTTCTGGCGCTCGGTGAACAACTCGTTCAACGCGTTCGCGGTCGAGAGCTTCGTGGATGAGCTGGCCCACGCGGCGAAGCGGGACCCGTACGAATTCCGCCGCGACCTGCTGGCGAAAGCGCCGCGCCACCTCGGCGCCCTGAACCTGGCCGCGAGCAAGGCCCGTTGGGGCAGCCCGCTCGCGAGCGGCCGTGCCCGCGGCATCGCCGTCTGGAAGGCGTTCGACAGCTATGTGTCCGAGGTCGCCGAGGTGTCGATCAACGCAGACGGCGAAGTGCGCGTACACCGGGTAGTGTGCGCGGTGGACTGTGGACCGGTGGTGAATCCCAGCATCGTCGAGGCGCAGATCGCGGGCGGCATGGTGTACGGGCTGACGGCGGCGCTGTGGGGCGAGGTCACGATCGACAAGGGCCGCGTGCAGCAGAGCAACTTCCCCGACTACAGGATGCTGAAGATGGCGGAGATGCCCGCGGTCGAGGTGTACATCGTGCCGTCGAGCGACGCGCAGGGAGGCGTGGGCGAGCCGGGCACGCCGCCGATCGCGCCGGCCGTGTGCAACGCGGTATTCGCGCTCACCGGCAAGCGCATCCGGAAACTGCCGATCGGGAAGGTCGTGTGAGTGGAAACCGGACCCCGCATCCGGGGTAGACCGTCTCGTATGCGCGCCCTCTTGCGGCGACTCGGGGCCTTCGGCCCCGCCCTCCTGCTCTTGGGGACGCCTGCGGCTCTCTCCGCCCAGTACTTCGGACGCAACAAGGTCGAATACGATTCCTTCAAGTTCTCGGTGCTGAAGACCGAGCACTTCGACATCTACTTCTATCCGTCGGAGCGCGCCGCGGCGACCGAGGCGGGCCGCATGGCGGAGCGCTGGTACGCCCGTTACACGCGCATCCTCGCCTACCAGCTGCACGGCCGCCAGCCGATGATCCTCTACGCCAGCCACCCCGAGTTCGAGCAGACCAACGCCATCGCGGGCGAGCTGGGCGAGGGCACGGGCGGCGTGACGGAAGTGCTGAAGCGGCGCATCGTGCTGCCGCTGGCCAGCTCGCTCGCGCAGACCGACCACGTGATCGGCCACGAGCTGGTGCACGCGTTCCAGTACGACATCACCGGCCAGGGGCTGGGCGCGAACTTCCGGCTCCCCGGCGCAGCGCGGTTGCCGCTCTGGTTCATCGAGGGCATGGCGGAGTACTTGTCGATCGGCCCCGTGGATCCGAATACGGCCATGTGGCTGCGCGACGCCGCCCAGCACCACAAGCTCCCCACCATGCGGCAGCTCTACAACCCGCGCTACTTCCCGTATCGCTACGGCCAGGCGTTCTGGGCGTTCCTCGCCGGCCACTACGGCGAGGCGGTCGTGGGGGAAACGCTGCGCAAGGCGGGACACTCAGGCGACGCGGAGCTGGCGCTGCAGCAGGTCACAGGGGTGAAGGCCGATTCGCTCGGCAAGCAGTGGCACCAGGAGATCGAGGCGGCCTACGCCCCGGTGCAGCAGGCGGCGGAGCCCCCCAAGAGCATCGGCAGCCTGCTCGTGGGCGGCGACAAGCGCCCCGGCCTGAACGTCTCCCCGGCGCTCAACCCCGACGGCAACCAGCTGGTGTTCTTCTCGCAGCGCGATCTCTTCTCGATCGACCTGTACGTGGCGAACGCGCATACCGGCGAAGTACAGCAGCGCATGACCCAGACCGCCCTCGACCCCCACTACCAGAGCCTGGAGTTCATCAATTCGTCGGGCGCCTGGGATGCAGAGGGGAAGCGGCTCGCTATCGGGGCGATCGTCGACGGCAAGGCCGTGCTGTCGGTGCGCGACGCGGCGACCGGCCGCACGGAGCAGGACATCCCGCTGCCCGAGATCGGCGAGGTCGTCAACCCCACCTGGTCGCCGGACGGACGCTACATCGCCTTCTCGGCGCTGGTGGATGGCTTCAGCGACCTGTTCCGCTACGATCTGGTCCAGAAGCAGGTCGAGCGCCTCACCAACGACGCGTATGCCGATTTCGAGCCGGCCTGGTCGCCGGACGGGCGCGAGATCGCGTTCGTCACCGACCGCTTTTCCACCAAGCTCGATGACTTGAGCTACGGGAACTACGAGCTGGCGCTGCTGGACGTGCAGAGCGGAGCGATCCGGCGGTTGGCGGCGTTCGACGCTGCCAAGAACATCAATCCCCAGTGGGCGCCGGACGGCAAGAGCGTGTACTTCGTGTCGGACCGCAACGGCATCTCGAACGTGTACCGCCTCGAGGTCGCGACCGGCACCATGCGGCAGGTGACGAACCTCGCTACCGGCGCGAGCGGCATCACCGATCTGAGCCCGGCGCTCGCGGTGGCGCAGCGGACCGGGCGCCTCGTGTACGGCGTGTACGAGGCCGGCGGGTACAACCTGTACGCGGTCGACTCCGCCGCGGCCCTCGCCGGTGGACCGCTGCGCGACCTGCCCCGCGGGGCACAGCCGGCGGCGCTGCCGCCCGCGGAGCGCGTCTCCACCCAGTTGGTGGACGCCCAGCGCGACGCCGTGACCGGGCTGCCTCGCGACTCAACTTTCCCGACCAAACCGTACGCCGCCGGCCTGTCGCTCGACTACGTGAGCCAACCTTCGCTCGCCATCGGCGTGGACCGGTTCGGTACCTACGTGGGCGGCGGCGTGGGGCTGTTCTGGAGCGACATGCTCGGCAACCACAATCTGGTGACGGCGGTCCAGGCGAACGGAGGGTTCAAGGACGTTTCCGCGCTGCTCGGCTACCAGAACCTGAGCCACCGCTGGAACTGGGGTGTCGTAGCGCAGCAGGTCCCCTACTACTCGGGGGGCTACCAGGCGGGTGTCGGGACCGCGCAGGGACGGCAGGCGCTGATCGAGCAGGTCGTGCTGTTCCGCCAGACGAACCGTGAGCTGGGGCTGATGGCGGCCTACCCGCTCAGCGCCGCGGCGCGCTTCGAGGTCTCGGCCGGAGGCGACAACATCACCTTCAACGAGCAAGTCGAGACGCAAGCCAGCCATCAACCTGGCCACGGGGAGCGCCGCGTTCGTGTACGACAACTCGTTCTTCGGTGCGACGAGTCCGATCCTGGGCCAGCGTTACCGGATGGAGGTGTCACCCGCCGCCGGCTCCATCACCTGGATCGGCGTGCTCGCCGATTACCGGCGCTACTTCATGCCGGTGCGGCCGTTCACCATCGCCGTGCGGGCGATGCACTACGGGCGGTACGGCGGCGGCGCCGAAGATAGCCGGCTCAGCCCGCTCTACCTCGGCTACCCAAGCCTCATCCGGGGTTACGACATCGGCTCGTTCAGCGCCAACGAGTGCCCCCAGAACGGGACCAACTGCCCCGCGTTCGACCGGCTGCTGGGGTCGCGTCTCCTGATCGGCAACCTGGAGCTGCGCTTCCCACTGCTCGGCGTGCTGGGCCTGGGAAGCGGCTACTACGGCGCGTTCCCGATCGAAGCCGCGTTGTTTGCGGACGGTGGCCTCGCCTACTGCCCGGGGGACAACCCTGCGTTCTGCTCCGGCGACAACCAGCCGGTTTACAGCGTCGGCGGCGGCGTGCGCATCAACGTGCTCGGCTACGCCATAGGCGAGATCGACATGGTCCACCCCTTCCAGCGCCCCGACAAGGGGTGGTACGTACAGCTGAGTCTGACGCCGGGATTTTGAGGGACGAGGGAAGGGGGACGGGGGACGTGTCCCGCCTCCCTCACCCGTCCCTCGTCCCTCGTCCCTCGTCCCGTTTCCAGACCGTCCGTCCGATGAGCCAATCCATCCACCGATCCGGTAGCCCCAACATCAGCCGCGTGAGCAGGGCGTAGTCGGTCACGAGGATGCGCGTGGGAGGCCGGCGTGCCGTAAGAGCCTTCGCCACGGCACGCGCCACACCGTCGGGAGACGGAGCGCGGCGGGCGCCGCGTAACGCCTGGTCCCGGAACCGTTCGAGCGCGGGACCGTAGTGCGTGGCACGATACGGGCTCAGGTCCATCGCCTCCACCTTGTCCCAGATCCTGCTTTGCACGCTGCCGGGCTGGACCACGATCACGTCCACGCCGAACGGCAGCAGCTCGCGCCGCAGGCTGTCCGACAGCCCCTCGAGCGCAAACTTGGACGCCACATAGGGCCCCATGAACGGCAACGCGGCGCGGCCCGACACGGAGCTGATGTTGACGATGCGGCCGTGGGCCTGCTTGAGGTGGGGCAAAAACGCCTGGGTCACGGCAACCACACCGACCACGTTCACCTCGAGGATTCGGCGCAGCTCCGCGAGCGGCAGCAGCTCGAGCGGCCCGGCGACGGGGATGCCCGCGTTGTTGACCAGCCCGCCGAGGGGCCGGCCAGCGAGGGCACGCTCGACCTCGGCCTGGGCCTTGGCGATGGCGGCGGCGTCGGTCACGTCCATCGTCACGGGCGTGGCGCCGAGCTTCGCGAGCCCCGCCGCGTCCTGCGGCCGCCGGATGGTTCCGAACACGACGACACCACGGCGCGTCAGCTCGCGCGCGATCGCCGCCCCGATGCCGGAGCTGGCGCCGGTGACGAGCACGGCGCCGGTCACGCGGCACCACCCAACCGGGTGGCTCCGAGCCACCGCATCAGGCTACCTTGTCCCGCAGCGCCGGGCCGCAGCACGAGAATTGCGAGCACTGGGGGGTAGATACTCGAGGGATTCGCTCACCACCAGGAGCCGTCCGATGAACCGTCAGGATTTCATCACCACGCTCGAGCGCGAGTGGCGCACCAAGCCCCGCTGGAGCGGCATCACGCGCCCCTACGGCGCCGGCGACGTGTACCGGCTGCGGGGCTCGATCGAGATCGAGCACTCGCTCGCCCGCTACGGCGCCGCGCGCTTCTGGCTGCTGCTGCACGACGAGCCGTACGTCCCGGTGCTGAGCGCCATCACGGGCAACCAGGCGATCCAGCAGGTGCAGGCCGGTCTCAAGGCGGTCTACGTGAGCGGCTGGCAGGTGGCGGCGGACGCGAATCACGCGCTCGAGATGTACCCCGATCAGAGCCTGTACCCGTCCGACAGCGTGCCCATGGTACTGCGCCGCATCAACAACGCGCTCAAGCGGGCCGACGAAATCCACCATCTGAGAGACGATCACACCATCCATTGGTTCGCCCCGCTCGTAGCGGATGCGGAGGCCGGGTTCGGCGGGCCGCTGCACGCCTTCGAGATCATGAAGAAGATGATCGCCGAGGGAGCGGCGGGGGTGCACTTCGAGGATCAGCTCGCCTCGGTCAAGAAATGCGGGCACCTGGGAGGCAAGGTGCTCGTCCCCACGAGCGAGTTCATCACGAAGCTCGTCGCCGCCCGCCTCGCGGCCGACGTGTGCGGCGTGGACACGATCCTGATCGCGCGCACGGACGCGAACAGCGCCACACTCCTCACGAGCGACACTGACGAGTACGACCGCCGCTTTCTCACCGGCGGGCGGACCACGGAGGGGTTCTTCCAGGTCCGCGACGGCATCGAAGCCGCCATCGCGCGCGCCCTGGCGTACGCGCCGTACGCCGACCTGCTCTGGTTCGAGACGTCCAAGCCCGACATGGCGGAAGCGACGCAGTTCGCGCACGCGATCCATGCGAAATTCCCCGGCAAGCTGCTCGCCTACAACTGCTCCCCTTCGTTCAACTGGAAGCGGCACCTGGGGGAGCGCGAGATCGCCTCGTTCCAAAAGGAGCTGGGCGCCTTGGGTTACAAGTTCCAGTTCGTCACGTTGTCCGCGTTCCATGCGTTGAACCTGAGCATGTTCGAGCTGGCGCGCGAGTATGCGGAGCGCGGCATGGCGGCCTACGCGGAGCTGCAGCAACGCGAATTCAACTCACAGGGCGCGGGCTATGAGGCGGTGCGGCACCAGGACTTCGTGGGCGTCGGCTACTTCGACGAGGTCACGCAGCTCGCGACCAACGGCCAGTCGGCGACGCTCGCGATGGACGGCTCGACGGAGAAGGCACAGTTCCAGCACCCCTGACGCGAACCGGGCCCGCCGCGCGGGCGAGCCCGGTGTGTTTTCAGGCGCTGCGCGTCACTGCACCGCGTTGAACGCGTTCACCCGGCCCAACCCGTAGAAGTCGTCGTTCCCGGGCTTGCCGAGATCCTCCGCCGAGTGGCGCAACACGGCCTCGACCCCCGCCGGCCCGATGCGGCCGTACTTCTCGATGATCAGCGCCGCCACGGCCGCAGCGGCAGGCGTCGCCATGCTGGTCCCGGCTGCGAAGAAGTACACGTTGTTCACCGGGCCGAGGCTTCCCGGGCTGATAACAAAGTCGAATACGAAGCACGGGGCGACGATCGACCCGGACGGGATCCGGGGGATCGAACAGACGGCACTGCCGGGGAGCCGGGAATCGCCTCCGGGGGCCGCAAAATCGATCACGGACTGGCCGAAATCGGTATATGAGGCAGGGTCGTCGAAGTCCGTCGCGCCTAACGCGAAGCCCTCCGGCGCGGTGGCCGAGATCGCCAAGACGTGCGGCGACTGCGCCGGCAGAACCACGAGGTTCGCTGTGTGGTCGAGGTCGAGCGCGCTGTTCGCCGCAGCAGCGAAGACGGTGACCCCCTGCTGATACGCGTATGTGGTCGCTCGCCCGATTGCCTCGGCAAGCTGGGCGGCCCCCACGCCCTCGCGATAGAAGATCCCACCGAGGCTCATGTTGATGATATCCGCCCCGGCGCCGCCCGCGGCGATCGGAGTCGCGGCGTAGACGATCCCCTGGATGACGTGCGCGAAGCTGCCGCTGCCGTTGCTCAGCGCCTTCACGCCGATGATCGTGGCTCCGGGGGCGATGCCGATCGTGCCGACCGCGTTGTCCCGCGCCGCGATGATACCCGCCACGTGGGTGGCGTGCGAGAAGGTGATACAGGTCGTCGCGGGGGGAACAGGCGTGCAGGGGACGTCTTGGTTGAATGCAAAACCAGGGACGAACGAGGCCGAGTGCGCTACGTCGACGCTCCCGTTGAGGTCGATGTGGTTGTTGTTTAACCCTCCATCGACGACGGCGACGCGCACCCCTGTCCCGCGTGCCCCGAGGTCCCACGCCTCGGGCGCGTGGATCGCCTTGGGCGCCCACTGGGCGTTGAAAAAAGTCTCGTCGCTGCCAATGCTCGCGCCGCCAACGCCGCCCGTGGCGTCCGCGTCGACGGGAATCGCTGTCTCATTAGGATCGACCCACTGCACGACCATGTCCTGCGTCACCGAGCTCACGCCCGAGATCTTCTCAGCGCGGGCCGCAAAGCCGGCGTCGCCCGACGCCGCGAACGCCACGCCAATCTGGGGAACGGTGCCGGTGAGCGCGCCGCCCGCGGCCTGGACCGCCACGGCCAGCCCCTTGGGTAGCGCGTTCCCGGCGCCGAGGATCACGTAGGAGGTGGCGCCGCCGGCGGCGGCAACGGTGGAAGCGGAGATGCGCGCGGCGGCGGGGCCCCGCGGCGCGACCGCCACTTCATCGACGCACGCCGAGAGGCCGAGCGCGCCGAGTAGGCGGATAGATGTGAGAGTCAGGGACTTCATGGGCGGGCTCCTAGAGCGAGAGGGACGGGAGCAAACGTGCGCGGCACTCGGCCGATCCGCAATGGCGCGCATGCCACTGCCCGCGTTAGCTTAGCACGGACCAGCGGAGGCTAAGTCCGTGAAACGTTCGACGCTGTACAGCCTGGCCGTGGTGTTCGCCATTGCGGCGCTGTTCTTGCTCATGACCACCGCCAGTGCCAAGGTCGAGTGCCGCGTGTGCTTGGACTATCGCGGCCGCAATAACTGCGCCACGGCGGTCGCGGCCACCGATAGCGCGGCGCACCGGGCCGCCCAACAGACGGCGTGCGGCCCGATCGCGCAAGGCATGGACCAGCAGATCGAGTGCGGTCGCATCCCGCCGGCGACCCTCCAGTGCCGGCCCCGGTAGCCCCCATCACCCGAGAGGCCTCATGCGGACGCTCATCGTGATCGCGGTGCTCGCCGGCCTCGTGCCGACCCGCGCGCCGGCCCAGTCGCCACAGTTCGAGCCGGCGCTGCGTGCCGCCGCCGCGCTCGAGCTCGCGGGTCGCCGCGGGACAACGCCCCTGCCTCCCCGCCCGTCCTTCAGCGCCGACTTGGCGGCCCTCGCCACCCGGCGCCAGCGCTCGACCGGCAAGACGCTGATGATCGTCGGCGGTGCCGCCGTCGTGGCGGGGCTGCTGGTCGGGGACGGCGGGGGCACGTTCCTCGTCCTGCTCACCCAGGACGCGCCCCGGCCCGGTCAAGTGTACGTGATGGAGCGGGTGCCCCAGCACGACGGCCCGGAGACGGTGCTCGAGATGCTCAATCGGGCCGAGGGCTTCTTCGCCTTCCAACCGGCCGACCAGGCGGACCCGCTGCTCGTGTCCAAGGCCCACACGGTGTCCGTCTCGACAGATCGCCAGGCGCCGATCGCCGACCCCGCTAGGCTATCTGCGGCTAAGCTGCTGGGCCTCGAGCTCGTCCTCGCGGGCGGGTCCACGATCGGGGGCTGGGCGAGCGTGGAGCTGCCGCCCAATCACTCACGCCTGCTCGACTATCTCAACGCGTCGCGCGATCCGTTCTTCGCGGTGTGGACGCACGCCGCCACGCACTACGTCAATCGGGCGCATGTGCTCTTCGCCCGCCCCCTGGACTAGCGCGGACCATGGCGGCGCGTATCGACCCGTTCGTCGAAGTGCTGCTGCGGGAGCAGGGCGATCAGTTGTACCTGCTTCCCGACGAGCCGGTCACCATGTTGAAGGGCGGCAAGCCGCGCAAAGTGAGTCGCCAGCCGCTCACCGATCAACACATCTACGCCTTGCTCGTCGAAGTAGCGCCGTCTGAATCCGCCGATCACATCGACAGGATGGCCGAGACGGAATTCGATTACGCCGCGGATCGCGGTCTGGTGCGCGTCCGCATCGTTCCCGAGCTGGGACGGCTCACGGCGGTCGTGGCACCGATCCCCAAGGGCTCGCAACCGGGCGCCCCGGGCACTGCTCCGGCCGCCCCCCCAGCCGCCCCGAAACCACCCCGTTCCTCCGCAATCGCCGCCGCGCCCATGGTCGAGACTACCGCAGGGGCGGGGGCAGCCGTCGGCGCAGGGGCTCCCGCGACGGCGGGCGCCCGCCGGGCTGCCGGAGCGGGAGCCCCTGCGCCGGCGGCCACGGCGGCGCCTACGCTCCCCGCCGAATTCGCGGCTCCCCAGTACCAGGCGGCCGAGCGCGCGCTGGGCGACCTGCTCAAGAAGCTGGTGCAGTCCAAGTCGTCCGACCTGCACCTGCGCGTGGGCGAGCCGCCCCTGTTCCGCACCAACGGCGAGATCCAGCGCCAGTCGCTGCCGCCCATCACGGGCGACCAGCTCGAGCTGCTGCTGCTCGCCATCATGCCCGATCGGAACCGGGGCGAGTGGAAGGAGACAGGAGACTCGGATTTCGCCTACGAGATCGCCGGTCTGGCCCGCTTCCGCGTCAACGCGGCGCGCGACCGCAAGGGCCCGTTCGCGGTATTCCGGGTGATCCCGGCCCAGATCGTGTCGGCGGAGCAGCTCGGGGTCAGCAAGGAAGTGCAGGCCCTCTGCTACCTCACCAAGGGTCTGGTGCTCGTGACGGGCCCTACCGGCTCGGGGAAGTCCACCACCCTGTGCGGGCTGATCGACCTCATCAACCGCAACCGCTCGGATCACATCATCACGATCGAGGACCCGATCGAGTTCGTGCATGAGAACAAGAAGTGCGTGATCACGCAGCGCCAGGTGGGCGTGCACACGGAGAGCTTCCGGTCCGCTTTGCGGGCCGCGCTGCGCGAGGATCCGGATATCCTGCTGGTCGGCGAGCTGCGCGATCTCGAGACCATCGCGATCGCGATCGAGACGGCAGAGACGGGGCACCTCGTGTTCGGCACGCTGCACACGACCACCGCGGCATCCACGGTGGACCGCATCATCGACCAGTTCCCTGCCGACCGCCAGGCGCAGATCCGGGTCATGCTCTCGGAGTCGCTGCGGGGGGTGGTCGCGCAGACGCTGTGCAAGCGGATCGCCGGCGGGCGGATCGCCGCGCGGGAGATCCTGCTCACCACCCCCGCGATCTCGAACCTGATCCGCGAGGGCAAGACCTTTCAGATCCCCTCGATCATCCAGACCTCGAAGCAGCTGGGGATGCTCACGCTCAACGACGCGTTGGTCGATCTCGTCGAGAAGAAGGAGATCTCCCCGGACGAGGCCTACATGAGGTCCGTCGAGAAGACGGGCTTGTCGGCGTCGCTCAAGGCGAAGGGCTTCAAGATCACGCTAACGGGCTGACGGCCACCTGCCGCCCCAACGCCACCGTAACGTCCCGTATCCGCTCCATCAGGTCGGCAAACCCGTCCAGCGTGAGCGACTGGTCGCCGTCGGAGCGCGCGCGGTCGGGATCGGGGTGCACTTCGATCAGCAGGCCGTCCGCGCCGGCCGCGACCGCGGCGAGGGCGAGGGCCGGCACCAGGTCGCGGCGTCCCGCCGCATGGCTCGGATCCACGAGCACAGGGAGATGCGTCTCGCGTTTCAGGTAGGGCACGGCGCCGATGTCGAGCGTGTTGCGCAGCGCGCGCTCGAAGGTGCGGATGCCGCGCTCGCACAGCATCACGTGCGGGTTGCCGCGCGCGAGCACGTACTCCGCGGCGAGCAGCAAGTCCTCCAGGGTCGCCGATAGGCCCCGCTTCAGGAGCACCGGTTTGCCCGCGTCCCCCACCTCGGTGAGCAGGGCGAAGTTCTGCATGTTGCGGGCCCCGACCTGAAGGCAGTCGGCCTTCTCGGCGACGAGCGCGACGTGCCGCGTATCGAGCACCTCGGTGACGATGGGCAGGCCCGTCGCGTTCCGGACCTCGGCGAGCATCTCGAGCGCCTTTTCTCCTAGCCCGTGGAACGAGTAGGGCGACGTGCGGGGCTTGAACGCGCCCCCCCGCAGCGCCGTCGCGCCTGCCGCTTTCACGGCCTCGGCCGTGGCGCGCAGCATGTCCTCTCCCTCGACGGAGCACGGCCCCGCGATCACATGCAGCGCGCCATCGCCGACCGCCGCATGACCCAGCGTCACGAGCGTGTCCCCGGCCGCGAACTCGCGGGCGGCGAGCTTGTAGGGCTTCTCGATCGGCACGACCGTCTCGACCGCGGGGAAGGCGAGCATCGGCACCTCGCGCAGCCGGTCTTCGTCGCCGATGCAGCCGACGATGGTGCGGGTGACGCCGCGCGACACGTGGGGCGTGAGGCCGAGCTGACGCACGTGCTCGACCACCTGGGCGAGCTCTTCCTCGGTGACATGCGGTCGCAGAACGATGATCATGCAGCGCTCCTCGAGACGGTCCGCAAGACGAACGGCCCCGGTGGATCGCCGGGGCCGTCGGTTCATGTGGGTCTGGGCTCTGGTCTTAGCTGCTCACTGCCGCCCTGGCGCACGATGCCGACGACCCCGCGGGGCTAAACCAGAACGCGAAGTAGTAAGTCGTGCGCAGCATCATGAAGATAGCGTAGCCTCTTACCACACGGCTGTCAACGCCGTAGAATGGCCGTCCCAACCAAACCCTCCGGAGGACGTATGCGCCTAGTTCCGGCCTGCTGTACCGGCGTAGCGATCGTGTTGCTGCTGCCGCCACGCGGCTATACGCAAGAGAAGATGGACAAGATGGCCCCGATGCCGGGGATGGCGGCCCCGGCGATGACCGACGCGCAGTGGCGGCCATCGTCCGCATCGACGCGGCCAAGAAGACGACGGTCCAGGTCCGCCCCGGCACCAACGGGTTCACCTGCTCGCTGATCCCCGACGAATCGAAGGCGCCCTTCTGCGGCGACGCGAATGCCTGGACGTGGTTCACCGGCGCGTTTACGGGCCAGCCCAAGCCGATGAACACGGGTCCCGGGATCTCCTACATGGCCCAGGGCGGAATCCATTACGAGACCGCGACGGGCGACATCACCATGGAATCCGGGCCCGGGACGAAGTCGGTCGGCGAGCCCCCGCACTGGATGCTGATGTGGCCGTTCGACGCTGCCGCGACTGGGATTCCGACGAAGCCCAATCCGGCCGGCGTCTACATCATGTTCGCAGGCACGCCGTACGCGCACCTGATGGTCTACCAGAATCCGGCGGCGATGAAATAACGGCGGTCGAAGAGACGGCGGTCGGAAAAGCGGCGGTCAGGTGGTTCTGACCGCCGCTTGACGTGGCAGGCTACGGCGGCGGGATGCGCCGTTCCGGCACGACGATGCTCCAGAGCTGTCTGGTCCAAAGCGTCTTGCCGCTCTTGGCGTCCGTCGCTGTGAGCGTGGCGGTCGCTGCGTACGACAGCGTGAATCTGCGATCACCCAAGACTGCGCTCAACGGTCCCTGTGAGCTTGGGATGGGTCTCGCCTCGTCCAGGTGCTTGGTAGGGCAGAGGGAGACGCCCCGGTTCGTGAGATCGATGTCCGCCGATCCGGAATCGCCGTATGGTCGGATGGTCGCCCCGCCGGACCCGCCGTTGATCACTGTTTCCCAGCTGACATGGGCTCGGTCGCCCTCGATCCGCACGTCACTCCAAAACGGCTGGCCCCAAGGAGCAAGCGGGGACGCGACCCAATTCGGCAGCGGGATGCTCTGAGATGTTTCGACCTCGGCGCCGCTCGTCGGGTCGAGCTGGGCCACGTGGAGCACGCTGGCGAGCGTATCGCGCTGCTCGAAGACAATCACTCGACCGCGCCAGATGCCGACCGGTCGGGCGGGGTACGCGTGCGCCACTTCACCGTCCCGTCGGCGAGGGCTAACGCCGTGGTGAGGCCCGCGTCGGTTTGAACGTAGGCCACGTTGACGGTGGGATCGGCCACCCCAGCGGGGAATCGAATGAACGGCGCACTAGAAACGGAAGCGCGCGGCGCCCAGTCCTGCGCCGGCCCCCCGGCTCCCATGACCCAGCCGGTCGCCGCGAGCTGCGGCGCGCTCGGCAGGGTGTATGCGGCCACGCTGTCGTGATACGCGACCACCAAATCTCCGTTGACAAGTCCGGCCACGGACCTGTGCCGCACCACCGGGAGCTCGCACAGCTGAGTCAGGTTTCCGTCCGGTGAGACGTGGCCGACGCGCTTGTCGTCGACGAGGAGCACCGCGCTGTCACTGAGCAGCAGGAGCTGCGCAAACAAGCCCGCCGGCGGGCTCGTGAGGTGCCAACGCTCCTGCCCTGCGGCGAACCCGGTGACCGTCAGCATGAGCGGCGGCGGGTGACACGAAGGAGACTGGGGGGGGCACGTCTGGGGAATGGGACTAATGCTGGCCGTCACCACCCGATCGTCGTCAAACACGACGTCTCCCCCGCTGACGGCGGTGGACATCTCGAAAGGTGGCTGCGCCTCAGGGAGCGCTCGGCCGTCGCGGTCGACGGCGATCACCGCGGGGCCGCCGCTCGTCACGCTGGGCAGCAGGTAGAGACGCTCACCGTCCGCGGTCATCCGCGCCGCGGGCCCGTCGATATGGGTTCTCCATAAGACCCTGCCGTCCGACGCCATCGCCGTCAGCCAGGCGTCCGTGGCGCTCGCGGCGGTTGCCGTCACCAGCGCGCGACCCACGCGCGCGAGGGCACTGGTTTCCAGCTCGGCGTTCTTCGCGAGTCCCGCCCTCCGCAGCTCACGTGAGAGGTCCGCTCGAAGATCGCGAGACCAGACGATCCGCCCGTCCGCCGTCCGGCGCGCCTCGATCCTCGATCCGAAGGCGACGACCAGCAGATCGTCCCGCATGAGTGCCGTGCTTAGCAGGCCCGGCCACGTCCTCGCCCCGAGCGGCCGGCGCCAGCGGGCCCGGCCGTCGCGCACCGCAACAAGCGTGTGAGTGATCCCCACCTCCCGCCAGAAGAAATCGCCGGTCGAGTTGCTCAGGAAGGGCGGGGCGATGTAACCGGTCGTCGGGGGAGGCTCGTACATCCAGCGCTGCGGACAGGGGGCGATCGGTGCTGCGACGGCCTGCGCGCGAACGGGAGGGGCCGGCAACCAGCTCAGGGTGGTGAGCGTGGCGATCCAGCAGGCAGTGGTGCGGAGCACGGAGAGCCACCGGTCGGATTTGAACCGACGACCGCTCGATTACGAATCGAGAGCTCTACCACTGAGCTACGGTGGCGTGGCCCTAACTTAGCGGCGCGCTGCTCGACGCGGTACTCCACATCGCGGGCCGAGCCCAGCCCAAAGCACCACTCCCGTCCGCTCGATCAGGCCGCGTGCCCCCGCCGCCACAAGTAGTAGATCACGGGGATCACGATTAACGTGAGCACCGTGGACGTCACCATTCCACCCACCATCGGCGCAGCGATCCGTTTCATCACGCTCGCCCCCGCACCGTGACTCCACAGCGCCGGCACGAGCCCGAGCATGATTGCAAGCACGGTCATGAGCTTCGGCCGCACACGGTTGACTGCGCCGTGTTCGATGGCGCCCACGAGCTCCGCGAGCGTGGGACGCCGCCCGCCCTGTGTGACCGCCTCCCAGGCGTGATCCAGGTAGATCAGCATCACCACACCGGTCTCGGTCGCGACACCGGCTAGTGCGATGAATCCGACCGCGACCGCGATCGACAGGTTGTAGTCGAGCAACCACATGATCCACACGCCGCCGACGAGCGCGAACGGCAGCGACAGCATCACGATCACCGTTTCTGCCACAGTCCCGAAGGTGAGGTACAAGAGCAGCGCAATGATGCCCAGGGTGAGGGGGACGACGACCTGCAGTCGCGCCTTCACCCGCTGCAGTGCTTCGTACTGGCCACTCCAGCGCAGCCAGTAGCCCGTCGGGAGCTTGACCTCGCGCGCGACGACCCCCCGCGCCTCCCGCACGTAGCTGCCCACGTCCCGCCCCCGCACGTCGATCGAGACCTGGTCGTAGAGGTAGCCCCCCTCGCTCCGGATCATGGGGGGGCCGGGGCTGAACTGAATGTCGGCCACCTGCCCGAGCGGCACCTGCGCGCCGTCACCGTTGCCGACCAGTAGCCGGCTGATCGTGCTGGGGTCATCCCGGAAGTCACGGGCGTAGCGCACCTGCACGGGGTAGCGCTCCCGGCCCTCCACCGTGGTCGTGATCTCCTCCCCGCCGAGCGCCAGGCTGATCACCTCCTGCGCGTCGCCGGTGGTGAGCCCGTAGCGGGCGAGGGCATCCGCGTCCGGCCGGATGTCCAGGTAACGTCCCCCGAATGACCGCTCCGCGTAGACGCTCGCCGTCCCGGGAAGTGGCGCGAGCACGCGCTCGATGTCTTGCCCAATCCGCTGAATGGTCTCGAGGTCGGGGCCGAAGATCTTGACCGCGAGGGTCGTCCGCACGCCGGTCGAGAGCATGTCCGTGCGGTTCTTGATCGGCATCGTCCACGTATTGACGGCCCCCGTGAGCCGCAGCTGTTGATCCATTTCCGCGATCAGGCGGTCCTGGGTCATCCCCGACCGCCACTCGGACTCGGGCTTTAGGTTTACGATCGTCTCCACCATCGACATCGGCGCCCAATCGGTGGCGGTGTTCGCCCGCCCCGCCTTACCCCACACCGACGCCACTTCGGGAAAGGTCATGAGGATGCTGTCCTCGACCTGGAGCAGCCGCCGCTGCGTGGTGAGGGACAAGGCCGGCAGGGTATTTGGCATGTACATCAGCGACCCCTCGTTCAACGGTGCCATGAACTCGCTCCCCAGCGCGCCCAGCGGTACCAACGTGAGGACGAGCAGGGCCGCCGCCCCGCCCAGCACAAGCCACCGGGCATCGATGGCCCAGCGGAGCACCGGGCGGTAGAGCCGGATGGCCCAGCGATTGAGCGGATTCTCCGCTTCCGCGCGAATCTTCCCTTTCACGAACCAACCCATCAGCGCCGGCACGAGCGTCACAGACAGGAGCGCCGCCGCGGCCATCGCGAACGTCTTGGTTAGAGCGAGCGGCCGGAACAGCCGCCCTTCCTGGTCCTCGAGGGTGAACACCGGGAGGAAGGACAGCGTAATGATGAGCAGCGACATGAAGAGCGCGGGCCCGACCTCCCGCGCCGCGGCAAACACGCGCTCCCAATGCGGCCTGTCCGGCTCGTGCTCGACGTGCTTGTGCAGATTCTCGAGCATCACGATCGCGGCGTCGATCATCGCGCCGATCGCGATCGCGATCCCGCCCAGGCTCATGATGTTGCCATTGATCCCGAGCCAGCGGATCACGGCGAGCGCCGCGAGGATACCGAGCGGCAGTGTGGCGATCGCGACGAGCGCGCTCCGCACATGCAACAGGAACACCGCGCACACGAGCGCAACGATCACCGACTCCTCGAGCAGCGTGCGCCACAGCGTCTGGATCGAGCCATGGATGAGATCGGAGCGGTCGTACGTCGGCACGATCTTGACGCCCGGCGGGAGCGCCGGCGCGATCTCGGCGATCCGCTGCTTCACACCATCGATCACGCGCAGCGCGTTTTCCCCGTAGCGCATCACCACGACGCCACCCACGGCTTCGCCCTTCCCGTCCCGTTCCGCGATGCCGAGCCGGAGGTCCGGGCCGATCGTCACCCGCGCCACGTCGCCGACCCGGACGGGGCGGCCGTCCTTGCCGACACCGACCGCGACCTTCTCGATGTCTTCCACCCCCCGGAAGTAGCCGAGGCCCCGGATCGCGTAGTCGGAGCCTGCGATCTCGACCGTACGCGCGCCGACGTCCTGGTTGGCCCCCCGCACGGCGCCAATCACGTCGCGCGCGCCCACGCCGTACGCGAGGAGCCGCGCGGGGTCGAGCAGCACCTGGTATTGGCGCACGAACCCACCCAGACTCGCGACCTCGGCCACGCCGGGCACCGCCTGGAGCGCGTAGCGGACCTGGAAGTCCTGAATCGAGCGCAGCCGGTCGGGCCCGTACGGCCCCACGACGGCGTACTGGTAGACCCAGCCTACCCCGGTGGCATCCGGGCCCAAACGGGTCTTGGCTCCCGCAGGCAGCCGGCTCTGAATTGCGTTCAGGTACTCGAGCACGCGCGAGCGCGCCCAGTAGAGGTCCGTACCGTCCTGGAAGATCACGTAGACGAAGGACGAGCTGAACATCGACTGCCCCCGCACCACCTTGACTTTGGGCACGGCGAGAAAGGTGGTGAGGAGCGGATAGGTGACCTGGTCCTCGACGACCTGCGGGGCCTGGCCCGACCAGTCGGTGTAGACGATTACCTGAGTGTCCGAGAGATCGGGGATCGCATCCACGGGCATCGTCCGGAGCAAGAGCGCCCCCGCTACGAGCACGAAGATCGCGCCGAGCGCCACGAGCTCGCGTCGACGGATGGACCAGGCGATGAGTTTCTCGATCATGGCGTCTTCATTCCGCCCATGTTGAGCCCCATGCCCATTTGGAGCATGAGCCCCTGAATCGCGGCGGCGAGGTTGGACTCCGAGTCGAGCAGGAACGTCGCCGAGGCCACGACTTCGTCGCCGGGCTTCAAGCCCTCGACGATTTCGACGAGTGAGTCACCCCGAAGCCCCACACGCACCGCTCGGGGCACGAACCGGCCGTCGCCGCGGTTCACGAACACAAGGTTCCGTGTGCCCGTGGGCAGCACGGCAGTGAGCGGGACACTCACGCTGGAGCGACTGGCGGTGGGTAGCTCGGCGGCGCCATACATCCCGGGCCGCAGCGCGCCCGCCGGGTTCTCGATCTCGACCCGTGCCGTCAGCGTGCGCGTCTTGGGGTCGAGCTCGGGATGAATGAAGGTCACCCGCCCGCGGAACGTCCGCTCCGGAAGGGCGTCCACTCGGATGACCGCCGACGTCCCGATCCGTACCGCCGAGGCGTCCTGCTCGAAGATCGCGAGGTCCGCCCACAGCACTCGGGCGTCGGCGATCTGGAACAGGTTGTCCCCCGCCTTCACCGCCTGGCCTTCGATCACCATCTTCTCGGTGATCTCCCCGACGCGGGGGGCCCGCAGCAGCAGGGTGCGCGTCGCCGTGCCGCGCGCCTCTAGGCTGTCGAGTTGGTCCGGCGGGATGTCCCAGAGCAGCAGGCGGCGACGCGCCGTCTGCGCCAGGGTGTCGTCCTTGAGGCGCCGTGCGAGGAGGTACTCCTCCTGCGCACTCACCAGCTCCGGCGAGTACAAAGCGAGCAGGGGCTCGCCCACCTGGACCGTCTTACCGACGTAGTCCGCGTATAACCGCTCCACCCAGCCATTCACACGGGCGTTCACGTACACGAGCCGCGGCTCGGCGTACTTCAGGACACCCACCGCTCGCACGGAGCGGCGCACCGGGCGCTCGGTCGCGCGGGCGAACGTGATGCCGAGACGCTCGGCTTCGGTGCGGTTCACGGGCAGGCCCGACGTGTCAGCGCCGGCAGCCGGCATCCCCGGCATGCTGGCCATCTGTCCCGTGTCCTGCATGGCGTTCATGCCCGCCATCTCGTTGCCTCGAGGGGGTTTCTTCTGGCATGCGGTCAGCGTGACACCGGCGCCGAGCAGGCCAATCAGGACGCGCTTCACGGCCGCTCCTCCCCTGCGGTTAACTGCCGCAGCATGACGAGTTGTGTTTGGTAATCGGCCGCGACGGCCACCGCTTCGAGCTCCGCCCGATAGAGCGCATCTTCGACCGAGAGCAGTGCCAAGAATTCAGCGCGACCCACCTGATAGCTCCGCAACACGGATTCGACCGTGCCGCGCGCATTCGGCACCACGCCGTCCACGAGCAACACGAGGCGTTGCTCCCCCGCCTGGACACGGGCGGCCGTTTCGGTGACTTCGCGACTGAGCTGGAGCTCGGTGTCCCGGAATTCGGCCGCCGCAGCCGTGGAATCAGCACGCGCGGCGTCCGCCAAGCGGTTCTGCTTGCGCCACGCCCAGATCGGCAAGCGCAAGCCCACGAAGGCCGAGAAGAAGTCCGGGAGGTTGGATCCTGACACGACAGGCCTGTACCCATAGCGTGTCGAGAGTGTGAAGTCTGGCCGCGCCCCCAGCCGTTCGACGCGGATGCTTTGTGTCGCTTGCTCGACCGCGGCCCGCCGCGCCGCGAGCCGTGGGTGCGCCGCAAGGGAGAGAGCGACCAGCGAGTCGGCCGGCGGCAGGGGTACTACTGCTGCGCGCATCGCTACCGGATCTAAGGGTGCGACCCCAATCGCCTCTCCAGGCGCTCGGTTCCGCAGCACATTCAACGCGGCGAGGGCGGCCACGCGCTCGCTCTCCAACGCGAACGCCTCCGACCGCAGGCGGTCGCGGGCCAGCTTCGCCTGGAGCGGATCGCTCTGCGGCGCGGTGCCCGTCGCGTAGCGGGTCGTGCTAAGTTGGACAGCGACGTCAAGAAGCTCTAGCTGACGGCGCAGAGTCTCCAACGCGGTCACCGCATATCGCAAGCGGTAGTAGGCCGCCGCCATCGAAGTGGTCACCTCACGGCGAACGGTGCCTTCTTCCGCTCGTGCGCCGGCCGCAGCGGCCCGCATGACTCTTGAGCGAGCCCCAAGTGAGCCGGGCCACGGAATCTCCTGGCTCAACTCGGCGTCCGCCTCGGTGAAGTCGCTCTGGTTGAACGCGAAATGCGGCAGCGCCAGGTCCATCACGCCGACCGACAGCGTGGGGTCGGGCAGCGTGCCAGCGGGGCGGATGCGGAGCGTCGCGGCTCGGACGGCCGCTTGCCGCTGCGCGACGGTCGGGTTGCGCGCGAGCGCTTCAGCGACCAGCGATTGTAGAACCGAATCGCCGGCGACGGGCGCTGAGTCCTGCGCGTGCGCAGGACCGGCGCCCGCCATCACGAAGGCGCTCGCGGTCAGAATCAGGTGTCGGACTTGCATACCTCTCCTCGCCAATCAGTTTCCGGCGGAACGCGCCGGCCCCGCGCCGCATTCCAGGGGCGCGTCAGGGCACACTTCGCTTGGGAGAGGCTAGGCTTGGGGCGGAGGAGGAAGCGGCGGTTGCGGGTCAGCCGGGGCCAACGCCGAGATGCCGGTGCCAACCATGTGGGATTCCCGAGCGGAACCGGAAACAGCTCCGCCCAGCGCCACGACTGCGGGCGCCGTGATCGCGCAGAACGCTGAATTGGCGCACGGGGTAGCGTGGGTCGTCGCGGCGACGACCCGCCCAGACATGTGGGACGTCATCTGCTGGTCGCAGTTCGCCGGCGTGGCTCGTTGGACGTGGTCACACAACAGCGGCAGGCCTACCGGCAACATCTGGCCGCTCAGCAGCAGCGTGGCGACTACTCTGACGAGTGAGAAGTTCATGCGCAATCCCAAGATAGTGGACAGCCGGTGCGCGGAGTCAAGCCCCCTCGTCCTGCCGAGGCGGGCACCGGCTCGACCCATAGGAGCAGAAGACGCAGCAGTCCCCAGGCTTGGGTCGAAGACTCGTTCGGCACGCCGAGCACTCGTAGAGGTGCACGCAGGCGTTGGTCGGCATCGTTTCGGTCTTCTCGTACCCGCATTGCGGGCAGGTGACAGTTGCCGTCAGCTCAGTCATGGCAGCCTGGTATTCAATCTGCCTAGCTCGGCGCCTCGGCCGCACTTCGAGGGTGGGTACTGGAAGGCTCAGCCGTAGGGTTGGCTTCAGTCTGCGGCCAGCGCTAGTGGGCGCTGGCCGTCACGGATTACGAATCGAGAGCTCTACCACTGAGCTACGGTGGCGTGGCCCCTAACTTAGCGGCGCGCTGCTCGACGCGGTACTCCACCGGCTTCACGCGGTGCCCCTCGCCTTCCTCTCCCCTTCTGCTGAGCACCGTTGGGGGAACGTTTCGCCTCGGCGATCGTTGTCTTCGACCACTTCGAATACGAGCCCTGAGGCCGGATCACGCGTGTTTCCTTCGCTTCAGACTTCCTGATCTATGACGTGCTGTACCAGGACGGCAGGATCGCCGAGCTGCGAAACAATACCGCGGGCAATATGGATCGGCTGCAGTACGTCTACGATGCAGCCGGACGAGTGGAGACGGTCAACTACGTTGATCCCACAGGCACCATCTTTGTCAAAGTGCGGCTCACGTACGATGGAGACAAGCTCAGTAAGTTGGATCGGGAACGGCAACTGGAGGCCGGCTTCACCATCGAGAAGACGTTGTCGTTCTCATATTACGACGATGGCAACCTCGAGGAGATCGTTGACCATCGTCCCGCGATCAACGGTCAGGAGGCGACCACCACCGTTGACCGGTTCGAGCAATACGACGACAAGCTCAACGTGGATGCCTTCGGCCTCATCCACAATGACTTCTTCGATCATCTCGTGCTCTTGCCGAACGTGCAGTTACAGAAGGGGAACCCGGCCCGCGAGATCCTCACGGGGGTGAGCACGAACTTCCGCTTCGATTACACGTACACGTACGATGAGCGCAAACGACCGCTCACCAAGGGAGGAACAGCCACGATTCTGACCGGGCCCGACGCGGGACGGACCTTCCCCCTCAGCACGGTCTTCTCCTACTACTGAAATGCAGGAACATCGGCTGCAAGGCGCGCGCGACTCACGGGGTCTTGCACGAGGGCGTGCACGTGGCGTGATTGGATGCCGAAACCTCAGTGAGGAGGAGAACAATGGGTGGCGTACGAGTATTGGTCGGTACGCGCAAGGGCGCGTTCGTCCTCACCTCGGATGGCAAGCGCAAACGGTGGGATGTGGCCGGCCCCCACTTCGCGGGGTGGGAGATCTACCACGTCAAGGGCTCGCCCGTGGATCCAGATCGGTTGTACGCGTCGCAATCGAGTGGGTGGTTCGGGCAGGTCATCCAACGTTCGTGTGACGGCGGCAAGACGTGGGAGACGCCCGGGGGCGGAATGACGAAGACGCCAGGCGGCATGCCCGCGGGCGAGAGCAACAAGTTCGTCTACGACGCCTCCCCGGGCACCGGCAAACCCCTCACCACCCACCAGTGGTACGACGGCACGCAGCATCCCTGGGAGTTCAAGCGCGTCTGGCATCTCGAGCCGTCCCTCACCGATGCAGATACGGTGTACGCCGGGGTGGAGGATGCCGGGTTGTTCCGGACGAGCGACGGCGGCAAGACGTGGCAGGAGCTCGCCGGGTTGCGCGGTCACGGCACCGGGCCCAAGTGGCAACCGGGCGCCGGTGGCATGTGCCTGCACACGATCCTGCTGGATCCGAGCGACCCCAAGCGCATGTTCATCGCGATCTCCGCCGCGGGCGCATTCCGCACCGATGATGGCGGCAAGACGTGGCGCCCGATCAACCGGGGCTTGCGTTCCCAATACATCCCCGACCAGACGGCCGAGATCGGCCACTGCGTACACCGCATCGCCCTGCACCGCTCGCGCCCCAACGTGCTGTTCATGCAGAAGCACTGGGACGTGATGCGCTCGGACGACGCCGGCGACTCGTGGCGCGAGGTGAGCGGCAATCTGCCGACCGACTTCGGGTTCGTGATCGACGTGCACGCGCACGAGCCAGACACGATCTACGTCGTTCCGATCAAGAGCGACTCGGAACACTATCCGCCCGACGGAAAGCTGCGCGTGTACCGCAGCCGCACGGGCGGAACCGAGTGGGAGGCGCTCACGAAAGGTCTGCCGCAACGCGACTGCTACGTCAACGTACTGCGCGACGCGATGGCCGTCGATTCGCTCGATTCGTGCGGCGTGTATTTCGGCACCACCGGCGGACAGGTGTACCTGTCGGCCGATGCCGGCGACAGCTGGGAGCCCATCGTCCGGGATCTGCCGGCGGTGTTGTCCGTCGAGGTGCAGACGCTGCCGTGATTCGTGTCGTGCTCCCGCCGCACCTGCGGACGCTGGCGCATGTCCAGGGCGAGGTAACGCTGGAGGTCCAGGGCCAGGTCACGCAGCGGTCGATCCTCGAGGCGCTCGAGGCCCGCTATCCAATGCTGCGCGGAACGATCCGCGACCACGTCACGCAGCAGCGCCGGCCGTTCTTGCGATTCTTCGCGTGCGACCGGGATCTCTCCCACGAGCCGCCGGACGCTCCCCTCCCGGACGTCGTCACGTCCGGGGCGGAGCCCTTTTTCGTCGTCGGGGCCATCGCCGGCGGCTAGGCCCCGGGCCTACGAATCGCGTGCTGTGAACTCCCCCTCCCACCGCGCGATCACCACCGTGGCAAGACAGTTGCCGATCACGTTCACCGACGTGCGCGCCATGTCCATCAGCTCGTCGATGCCGAGAATCGCGAGGATGGGCCACTCCGGGAGGCCGAACGAGGCCGCCGTCCCGAGCAGGATGACGAGCGTGGCTCGGGGCACGCCGGCTACTCCCTTGCTCGTGAGCATCAGCGTGAACACGATCACCAGCTGGTGCCCGAACGAGAGCGGGATCCCCGCGGCCTGCGCCACGAAGATGGTCGCCAGTGACAGATACAGCGTCGAGCCGTCGAGGTTGAAGCTGTAGCCCGTGGGCATGACCAGGGCCACGATCTTGCGAGGCACGCCGAGCTGCTCCATCCGCTCCATGGCGAGCGGCAGCGCCGCCTCGGAGCTGGTGGTGGCGAAGGCGATCGACACCGGCTCCGCGATCGCCTGCACGAAGCGGCGCAGCGGCACGCGCGCGAGCAGCGCCACCGGCAGGAGCACGAGCAGGAGGAAGGCGATCAGGGCCGCGTAGAGCGTGGCCAGCAGCTTGAACAGGTTGAACAGGATCCCCAGTCCCATGTGTCCTACGGTATACGCGATCGCCGCCCCCACGCCGATGGGCGCGAAGTACATCACCAGTTTGGTGAACTTGAACATCACCTCCGCCAGGCCCTCGCAGAACACCAGCACCGGTTGGCGCTTGGACTCTGTCACGAGGGCCAACGCGATCCCGAACAGGATGCTGAAGACGACGATCTGCAGCACGTGTCCCTCGGCCACCGCTTTGGCGACGTTTTCGGGAAACGCGCTGAGGATCGCCTCCGCCGCGGTCTGATTCTGACCCGTGATCCCCGCCGGTTGGACCTGCGCCGGCGGCGTCACGCCGACGCCGGCCCTCGACAGGTTGATGGCGGCGAGCCCAAGGAACAGCGCGATCGTCGTCACCACCTCGAAATAGAGGAGGGACTTGAGACCCATGCGCCCCACCTGCCGCAGGTTCGAATGGCCGGCGATCCCGACCACGAGGGTGGCGAACAACAAGGGTCCGATGATCGTCTTGATCAGCCGCAGGAAGATCAAACTCAACAGCCGCGCCGATTGGCCCACAGTGGGCCAGTCGTGCCCGATCTCGGCGCCCAGCGCCATGGACACGAGGATCCAAGCCGTGAGCGAGCGCCGCCGCCAGGCATACAGGACGAGCCCCGCGAGGCCCACCCAGCGACCCACTAACGCGAGCGTAGTCATTGTTGCGGTCCGCGACGCTATCGCGAGCGGGCCGGCGCGTCAAGCCGCGGGTAGACGGTTACGTTTCGGATGACTCTCTGAGGCAACGCGTGCAGGGGCGTGTCGCTATCCGTGCGCTGAAGCGCCGGCTCGGCGTGAGGCGCGTCCTAAAGGACGCACTGGGAACGAACGCCCTTCAGGGCGCGCCTGCGGCCGAGCCGGCCCTTTAGGGCACGGATCACGACGGGGTTCAACGCATCACGGGGGTTCAACGCATCACGTAGGAGGTTTCCATGTCCTCTGCGATATCACGCCGCGCGTTCGTGACGAGCGCCGCCACCACGGCGGGCGCCGTGGCGCTCGGATGCCGCGATCCCGGAATCGCCGCGCCGTCGCTCGCGCAAGTCGCGCGCCGAGACCTGCCCGAGCCAGCGTCCTCCGGCATCGAGCACGTGGTCGTCTTCATGATGGAGAATCGGTCGTTCGACCACTTGCTCGGCTGGCTGCCGGGCGTGGAGGGGCGACAGGCGGGGCTGACGTATGTGGATTCCGCCGGCGTGGCGCACGCGACGTTCCCGTTGGCCCCCGACTACCAGGGCTGCGGCTATGCCGATCCCGACCACACGTACGCGGGGGGACGGGTCGAGTACAATGACGGAGGGTGCGACGGGTGGCTGCGCGCCAACGACGTCTTTGCTATCGGGTACTACCGCCGGCAGGACCTCGCCTTCCTGGGCCGTGCCGTTCCCGACTGGACGTCCTTCGACCAGTATTTCTGCGCCATCCTCGCCCCGACGTTCCCCAATCGCATCTACCAGCACGCCGGCCAGACCGACCGGATTGACAACACATTGGACATCTCTCAGCTGCCGACGATCTGGGACCGGCTCGCCGCCCGGGGGCTGACGGGCCGCTACTACTACACCGACTTGCCGTTCCTGGGGCTGTGGGGCGCCACGTACACCCCGATCAGCCGCACCATCGATGCGTTCTACGCCGACTGCGCCGCCGGCACGCTCCCGCACGTCGCGTTCGTGGACGGGAGTTTCCTGCAGGAGCTCACCGGCACGGGGGCGGACGACCACCCCTACTGCGACATCCGCGCCGGCGAGGCGATGATGAACGGGATCTATACGGCGGTGACGCAGAGCCCCGCGTGGGATCGCACGGTCCTCGTCATCAACTTCGACGAATGGGGCGGATTCTTCGACCACGTCCCGCCGCCCGTGGCGCCGATTCCCCCCGCCGACCAGGCAGCGGGGAACACGGATGGGCGGCGCGGCTTTCGCACGCCCGCCCTGCTCATCTCACCCTTCGCCCGCCGGAAGCATACGTCGCACGTCTTGTACGACCACACGTCGGTGCTGCGCATGATCGAGTGGCGCTGGGGCCTGGAGCCTCTCACGGTGCGTGACGCGACCGCGAACAACCTGGCTCAGGAGCTGGATTTCAAGCACGCCGCTGTCGGGGCCCCCGTGTATCCCGTCCCCGCAGTTGCCGGTGCGCCCTGTCCCATCCGACCGGTCGCTGCCGTGCCGGGGCCGCGTCGTCCCACCGGACGCGCCCATTGGGCCGGACTGCGCGAAGTCGCACGCCGGCATGGGTGGGACATGTAGGCTCGGGCGGGTGATCTGCGAGGAAACGCTCGGCCGGCTTCCCGGCCGGGCGTTTTCATGTCATGATCTCGCGGCCCTGCAAGCAGTTAGTGCACGTGTCGATGGCGCGCCGTCTCGTTCGTCGTCTACGTGGAAGCGAAGCAACGGCTCCGAACCCCGAAACCCGGGAGAGACGACCATGCGGTTCATGATCATCGTCAAGGCCGACAGGAACTCCGAGGCGGGCATTCTGCCGGACCAGCAGATCCTCACCGAGATGGGCAAGTTCAACGAACAGCTCGTGAAAGCCGGCGTGATGCTCGCGGCCGAGGGGCTCCACGCCAGCTCCAAGGGGGCCCGCGTCAGGTTTGACGGGGCCAAACGGACCGTGATCGACGGGCCCTTTACCGAGTCCAAGGAGCTGATCGCCGGCTTCTGGCTATGGCAGGTGAAGTCGAAGGACGAGGCGATCGAGTGGCTCAAGCGGGCGCCCTTCGGCGGCGGGACTGAGGTCGAGATCCGCCAGGTGTTCGAGGCGGATGACTTCGGTCCCGCGCTGACGCCTGAGGTCAGGGCGCAAGAAGAGCGCATCCGCGCGCAAGCAGCGAAGAAGCAGCCCGGCCGATGAGCAGGGCCGGCTCCGAACCCGAAACCAGAAGGAGATACGACGATGTCAGCCACCAAGAGGACTAGCGCGCTGCTGTGGACCGTTCAGGGAGTGCTCGCGGCGCTGTTTCTGTTCGCGGGCGGGTACAAGCTGGCCCTGCCACTCGCGGCCCTGGCGAAGCTGAGCCCGCTCCCCGCCCCGTTCCTCAAGTTCATCGGCGCGTGCGAGGTCACCGGCGCGATCGGCTTGATCCTGCCGGGGCTCCTCAAGATCCGGACCGGGCTCGTGCCGCTCGCCGCGGCGGGTCTGGTCGTCATCATGGTCGGCGCAACGGTCGTCACGGTTGCGACGCAGGGCGTGGCACCGGCGGTGCTCCCGTGCGTCGTGGGCATCCTCGCCGTGACCGTCGCTTACGGGCGGTGGCGGCGGGCGCCACACGCCGGATCGTCTCACGCCCAGTACAGGCCCCTCAACGCCGGGTGACGGAGGAACGGACCATTGCGCCGCGAGCGTTAGTCGATTTCGTAGACCCTGGTTCGACGCATTGGCAGAGACCGGAGACTCCGGCTCGGAACTCCAATCGAGAGGGTGACGACGATGCGCTTCATGATGCTGGTGATTCCCAAGGCGTACGAGACCGCGAGGGCGGACGTCGTGCCCCCCGCCGACCTCGTCGCCAAGATGACCAAGTACAACGAATCCCTGACCAAGGCCGGCGTGCTCCTCGGGCTCGACGGGCTCACGCCGCCGGCCAAGGCGGCCCGGGTCAAGTTCTCGGGCGGCAAGGGCAAGGCCACGGACGGGCCGTTCACGGAGGCGAAGGAGTTGGTGGGCGGGTACTGGATGATCCAGGCGAAGTCGAAGGAGGAGGCGGTGGAGTGGGCCAAGCGCGCGCCGATGCTGGACGGCGATGTCATCGAGGTGCGGCAGGTGCAGGAGATCGAGGATTTCCCCGAGGACGTCCGGAAAGCGGCGGGGAGGTAATGGCGTCGGCTACCCACCGTGCGATCGAGGCGGTGTGGCGGATCGAGTCGGCCCGCCTCATCGCCGGGTTGGCGCGGATGGTGGGGGACGTTGGGGCGGCCGAGGACCTGGCACAGGATGCCCTGGTCGCCGCGCTCGAGCAGTGGCCGGAGTCGGGCGTCCCGGACAACCCGGGCGCCTGGCTCATGACCGCGGCGAAGCGCCGCGGAATCGATCAGTTGCGCCGCAAGAAGATGCTCGAACGCAAGCACATGGAGCTGGGCAACGAGCTCGAAGCCCGGCAGCAGGCGGTCCCCGATCTCGACGCCGCCATCGACGATCAAATCGGCGACGACCTGTTGAGCCTGATCTTCACAGCGTGTCACCCCGTGCTGACGACCGAAGCACGGACGGCGCTCACGCTGCGCCTGCTCGGCGGCCTGACCACCGAAGAAATCGCGCGGGCCTTCCTCGTGCCGACGGCGACGATCGCGCAGCGCATCGTGCGGGCTAAGCGAACCCTCGCCGCGGCGCGCGTGCCGTTCGAGGCCCCCCGCGGGGCCGACCTGGCCGCCCGGCTGGCCTCGGTGCTCGAGGTCATCTACCTCGTCTTCAACGAGGGCTACTCGGCGACGGCCGGTGACGACTGGTTGCGACCCGCGCTGTGCGAGGATGCACTCCGCCTCGCCCGCATCCTGGCCGAGCTGGCGCCGCGGGAGCCCGAGGTCCACGGGCTCGTCGCGCTGCTCGAGATCCAGGCGTCGCGCGCATGGGCGCGGACGACTCCGTCGGGACAGCCCATCCTGCTGTTCGATCAGGATCGCGGCCGCTGGGATAGGCTGCTCATCGGGCGCGGGCTCGCAGCGCTGGAACGGGCGGAGGCCTTCGGCGGCCCGCTCGGCCCCTACACCCTTCAGGCCGCGATCGCCGCCTGTCACGCCCGAGCCCGCACGCCCGAGGAGACCGACTGGACGCGCATCACGGCCCTGTACGATGCGCTCGCCCAGCTCACCCCGTCGCCCGTGGTGGAGCTGAATCGCGGCGTGGCCTATGCCATGGCGTTCGGCCCCGCCGCGGGCCTCGAGATCGTGGATGCACTCGTGTCCGAGCCGGCCCTCAAGGCGTATCACCTCCTGCCGAGCGTGCGCGGCGACCTGCTCGCCAAGCTGGGTCGCTTCGACGCGGCTCGCACGGAGTTCGAGCGCGCGGCGGCGCTCACACGCAACACGCGCGAGCGAACGCTGCTGCTGGAGCGCGCTGCCGCGTGCGGGCGCGGCGCGTGATCGTTCATCTCCTGGACGGCACCTACGAACTGTTCCGCCAGTTCTACGGCCAGCGCCGCGCCAACCAGGGCGAGGACAAGCCGTTCGGCGCCGTCGTGGGTGTGCTGCATTCGGTACTGGAGATGATCGAGCAGGGAGCGACGCACCTCGGCGTGGCCACCGACCACGTCATCGAGTCGTTCCGCAACGAGCTGTGGCCCGAGTACAAGACCGGGGAGGGCATCGAGCCCGCGCTGTGGGCGCAGTTCCACCCGCTCGAAACGGCACTCGCCGCCATGGGAGTGGCGGTGTGGCCCATGGTCGAGCTCGAGGCCGACGACGCACTCGCCTCGGCGGCGCGCATCGCCTCGGGCGACGAGCGGGTGGAGAAGGTCTGCATCTGGACGCCCGACAAGGACCTGGCCCAGTGCGTTCGCGGCGAGCGCGTGGTGCAGGTAGATCGCCGCGGCAACGAGGTGCGCGATGCTGACGGCGTGCGGCGAAAGTTTGGCGTGGACCCTGTCCTGATTCCGGACTTCCTTGCGCTCGTCGGCGACGCGCAGGACGGCTACCCGGGTATTGCAGGCATCGGTCGGATCAGGGCGGCACGGCTGCTGACGCAATACGGGCCAATCGAGGGATTCCCGGCGGCGGTCTTGGGCGAGCAGCGCGAGCTGGCGCTGCGATTCAAGGACCTCGCGACACTCAGGACCGATGCGGAGCTGTTCCCTGACGTGGACGAGCTGCGGTGGCGCGGTCCCTCCGATGCGTTCGCGGAATGCGCCGCGCGCATGGGTCGATCGGTCCATCGTCGAGGGGCCGATCCCCCGCGCCGTCTGGCTGCTCGCCTGGCCGACGGCGGTGCAGAACTTGATCGGCGGGCTCCAGGGCGTCGTGGATCACGCGCTCGTGGGCCACTTCGTGGGGTACGCCGGGAACGCCGCCATCGGCGTCGCGATCCAGATCTTCATCGTCGTCATCGCGTTCGTCATGTCGGTGTTCACCGGGATGGGTGTCCTGGTGGCCCGCTTCGCGGGGGCAAACGACCCCGACAAGGTCAACCGTACCGTCTACCAGGCGTTCCTCGCCGCGCTGGTGCTGTGGGGCGTGGTACTCGCCCCCCTCGGCTGGTTTCTCGCGCCCTCGCTGCTCCACGTCGTGAACGCCGCGCCCGCGGTCCGCGCCCAGGCGCTGCCGTTCCTCCGCTTCGTCGGCAGCATCGGCATGCTGCTGTTCTTCATGGTGAGTGGCGCCCTCCGGGCGGCGGGGGACGCGCGCACGCCGCTGCGCCTGGGCGTGCTGCTCACGGCCCTGAATATCGTCTGCAACGTGGCGTTCATCACCGGCGCCGGACCGTTGCCGCGATTGGGAACGGCGGGCGCCGCCGTCGGCAGCACCGTGGCGGGCCTCGCGTTGAGCGGCGTCGCCGTGTACCTGCTGCTCTCGGGGCGGCTCCCCGTTCGCTGGCACCGCGGCATGGACTGGCGGCCCGACTGGAGCGTGATTCGAACGCTGTTCCGTTTCGGCCTGCCGACCGGCATCCAGGGGATCGCGATGAACGTCGCGGGGGTGCTCTTGCTCCGCTTCATCGGCTCCCTCGCGCAGAGCGCCGAGGCACAAGCCGCCTATGCGGTCTCCTACGGAGAGCTGTTCTCGTTCATCACGTGGACGTCGGTGGGGTTGATGGGTGCGGCCGCCACGGTGGCGGGACAGAATCTCGGGGCCGGCCGTCCCGAACGCTCGGTGCACGGCGTACACGTGGCCGCGGCACTCGGTCTCGGCCTCGCGGCGGCGATCGGGCTGCTGTTCCTCGCGATCCCGCGCGCCCTGCTCGCCCTGTTCGGAATGACCGACCCGGTCGTGGTCGGGCTCGGAACGCAGCTGTTGGGCTTCCTCAGTGTCTCGGGGTTGTTCGTGACCGTGGCCCTCACCTACACGGGCGGACTCCAGGGCACGGGCGACACCCGCTCGCCGCTCTACATATCTATCGTTTCCCAGATTGTCGTGCCGCTCGGCCTCTGCACGCTGCTCCAGGGGACGCGCGGATTGCGCCCCGCCGACATCTGGACGGCGATCCTGCTCGGTCACATGACCCGGTGCGCTCTCTCGATCCTGCGGTTCCGCCAGGGCCGCTGGCGCGACATCCGGGTGGAGGTAGAGCCGGCCGGCGCGTAGCCTGCACCGCGCGGCGATGGGAGTGATGATGCGGATGCCCTGGCCCGGACTCGAACCGGGACGGCTTGCGCCACTGCCCCCTCAAGACAGCGTGTCTACCAATTTCACCACCAGGGCGGGCTCGGAAAGCTAGAATCCCCCGGGCAGCGAATCAAGCCGAACGACGCCGGCGCTGGCCCGCCGCGCACCTTTGCGTACCTTAGGAGCCATGGAACTCTGGATTCCGTTCGCTTTCGGCGGCCTGGTAGGAGCGGCCCTCGGTGTCCTGGTCGGTCGCTACCGCGCGGCCGCGTCGCGCGGTCCCCAAGTGGCGCCGCCGCCCTCGCCGTCACCCCCACGCCCGGCGCCGCCCGTCGACGTCCGGCGGGTGGCGCTGGACGAGGGATCGGCCAATGTGCTCAACGCCCTGAACAACCGCCTCGCGGCGATCGGCGCCCTGGCCGACCTGCTGCACGGCAGCCCGCTCGACCCCGAGCGGGCCCGGGCGCTGATGATGCTGCACGGCGAGGTCCGCCGCGCCGCGGAGATCACTCAGCACTTCCTCGAGCTGGCCGAGCACCCCATCGGCGCCGCCGAGCCGTCCGACGCGGCCGTCGTGCTGAACGGCGTGCTCGCCGAGCGCGAGGTCACCTTCCGGGAGCTGGGCGTGAAGCTCAACCGCACCATCCCGCACGACCTCCCCATGGTCGCCTGCCCGATGGCGCAGCTCACGGAGATGTTTACCCGCCTGCTCGATTTCTCGCTCCGGCGGCTGCGCGACAGCCAGCCGCCGCGCGAGCTGCGCATCCTCGTGACCGACACCGGTCCTTCGCTCACGATCGCTCTCTCCGACACCGGGGCGCCGCTCTCCGTGGAAGCCGAGCAGCGCCTGGTCTCACCGTTTCGGTTCACGCAAGGGGGCGGCGGCGATCACGCTCCCCAAGAGCGTGCTCTCTCCGCTCGCGCAGACTTCGGCCGCGACGCCGTCGCTCCCCAAGATGCGCATCCTCGTCGTGGACGACGACGCCGTGAACCGCCAGGCGATGCGCCTGCTGCTCGAGCGCGAGGGACATGAGGTGGTGGCCGTGGAAAACGGGCTCGAAGCGGTAGAGCGGCTCGGGCCCGCGAGCGAGGGGTTCGACGCCATCGTCACCGACCTCCAGATGCCCCGGCTCGGCGGCCGCGCGCTGTGGGAGCAGCTCGCCGACGAGCGCCCCCAGCTGGCCCGGCGCTTCGTGTTCGTCACCGGCGACCGCGCGCGCGACGAGACGCGCCGCTTCCTCGAGGAGTGTGGCCAGCCCTCCGTCTTGAAGCCCTACGACCTGGGCGACCTGATCACGGCGATCGGCAAGGTGACGAAAAAGAAGTGATCAGGGCGTCACGCTGCCGAAGAAGATCTCCAGGTTGTCATTCAGCGCCCCGGTCTTGGGCGCGATGCCCGTCCACGTCAGCACGGCGTGATCGCCCACCGAGGCGATGCCGTTGTAGTCCCCGATGAATGGGCGGACGCTCGAGCCGGCGGGCACACCGGAGAGCCCCGGATCGAACCCGCTCGTGCTCACGCGCGTCGAGCTCCACGTGGCCCCTCCGTCCGTGCTCCAGGCGTAGCTCAGGTCCACGAGGGCGTTGCCGCTGTAGCTCCGGTCGTCGAACATGACATCCAGACGGCCGGCGGACGCCAGGCTCAGCTCCGCCCCGAACCGGTCTCCACTCCCCGGCGCGATAACGCGGGGGGCGGACCACTGCGCCGGATCGGATACGCCCGACGCCGGCGCCGACGTGAAGAACACCTGGGCCCATCCGAGGGCGTCCACGTCCGCGTACACCACGTCCAGCCGGTTGCGCGTCGCGTCGAACGCCGGCGCCGGGTAGGAGCCCGGCCCGCGGAATGGATTCCCCGAAATGTTGAAGCAGTACGGCGGATACAGGCACACGGGGTTGTTGTAGACAGAGAAGACGATCGGCGTGGTCCACGTCACCCCGCCGTCGTGCGAGGCGGTGACGTAGTTCGCCGTCCCTTTCCCCCCCTGGATGCCGTTGTCGAACGTGAGGTACAGCGTGCCGTCCGGAGCGATCGCGATCCGCGCGTCTTGATTGTTGCGGACTGCTGCGGGGGTCACTTGCACCGGGGTCGAGAAGCTGCGTGCACCGTCGCGCGAGTAGGCTACCTGCACCGGTGAACGCGTGCCGTAACCGTTGAACTGGACCCACGTCACGTACACCGAGCCGGAGTAGGAGCTCGCGGAGCCATTGTCGACCGCGATCGACTCATGGTCGGGGAACTGGCCCGTGGACCCCTTCGACTTCCCGATCTTGTTGTCCCATACCGACACCCGCGTAGGCTTCCGGGTGACGCCGTCCGGCCACGTGCGTCCCCCGTCGGTCGAGCGGGCGACATACAGCGCGATCTGATACGGCGGCGTGAAGAAGTTGAATGCCTGCGCCGCGAAGTACGCCGTACCGTCAGGTCCGTACGCGACCACGGGGTCGCCGGCCGCATCATAAACGCCCGTGCCCGGCACCGTGGGATCGTTGGTATACCGTGTCAGACCGGGAATGAAGCCGTTCGGTAGCGTGGCCGACCAGCTCTTGCCGCCGTCGAAGCTCACGTTGTAAGCGACACCGTCGTTGTAGTTCCAGTCATTCGCGCCGGTGAGGATGTTGCTGGCGTTGCGGGGATTCACCGCGACCGGGGTCTCGTTCTGGGCCGTGGTGTCGCGGCTCACGTCGACCACGAAGATCGACGGCCCCCTGGAGTTGGCGGCGAAGCTCGGGGACCGCGGGGCGGTGGTGACCGGACTCTCGGCGACGCAGGCGGCGATGCCGAGCCCCGCCAGCGGGAGAAGGACCAGCAGACGCGCTCGCATGGGTTCACTCCTGGCAAGGGGAACTCGCGGCAATATGCCCCGGGGCGCGCGCGACGACCAGAGGCTCCTCCGGCGCCGCGTCGGGTACCAACACGAAACAGGAGCCCCCATGACCACGCCCCGCTCGCGCCTCATCGCCGCCGCGTTCGATCACGGCCAGATCCCCACCATCGCGTGCTTCAGCAAGGCCACCGTGGACCCAGGGGTGGACTTCGACCGGCTGGTCGCCGCCCTCCAGAAGTTCGCCGACCAGTACTTCACGCCGGTGTGGGGCACGCCCGCGCGGCTCGTTCGCACGACCGGTTTTCGGAAAGGCGCGTGGGCGCTCGCGCTGCTCGACACGGCCGACGTCGCGAACGCGCTCGGCTACCACGACCTGACCCCCGACGGCCTGCCCCTCTCCAAGGTCTTCGTCAAGACCACGCTTGCCGCCGAGCAGAAGGTCAGCGTCACCGCCTGCCACGAGCTCGCCGAGATGCTCGTCGATCCCGCGATCAACCTCGCGTCCACCGGTCCCGGGAATGCCTTCTATGCCTACGAAACAGCCGACGCGGTGGAAGAGGAGGAATTCCTCATCGACCGCATCCCCATGAGCGACTTCGTCTATCCGGCCTGGTTCGAGGGCTTTCGCAAGGCGGGCTCGGCGCAGTTCGACTACCTGAAGAAGGTGCGGCGCCCGTTCCAGATCCTCCCGGGCGGGTACATGCCGGTGTTCAAGAACGGCCGCTGGACGCAAATCTTCGGCTCGCGGGCCAAGGCGCGCCGCTTCGCGCGCGAAAACCGGCGCGGGCACCGCAGCACCTATCGCGGCCGCACGCACCGCATGCGCCCGTCGCGGCCGAAAGGCTAACGGCCGCGGAGATAGCTGTCGGTCTTGTCGAGCCAGTCCTGTCGCGGCGGCACGAAGATGTCCACGTCCAGCGTGTCCTCGAGCGCCTGCGCCTCGTGCGGCAGATTGGACGGCAGGTGCAGCACCTCGCCCGCCCGCACGACGACTTCCCGCCCCCCGTCCGCGCCGATGAGGAACCTGAGCGCCCCCTCGAGGATGTAGGTCAGCTGCTCGTTCTCGTGCACGTGCCTCGGGACCACGCACCCTTTCTTCAGGTACACGTGCGCCAGCATCACCCGCTCGCCGGTGATGAGCCGGCGGGCGAGACGGGGAGACAATTCCTCCTTGGGCAGGTCGTCCCAGCGAATCAGCCGGGCGGAGTCGGGGCTCACCACCCGAGGCCGACCGCCAGGGTCAGACGCGAGGCGACCTGCCCCTCTTCGAACCGGCCCGTGGGGTCGCTGAAGGTGATCAGCCGTGCCCGGCCCCCCAATTCGAGGAACACGTCGCCCCACGGAATCACCCGGACACCGAACTCGGCCCCGGGCTCCACGCCGCTGTTGATCCAGCGCACGGTCTGAGGGGGAAGAGGTGGCGCGCAACAGGGGATCGGCGCGCTCGACGGTGACGCCGCCAGGGGGCACACGATGTCGGCGCCCAGAACGCACGGCGGATAGAAGGTCTGGTCGAACGCGCGACGGTGGTAGCCGACGGAGCCGCCGAGATAGCCGGTGATGCGGTGCCTGGGCGACGCGGATGCGAACGAGAGTGGATACACCCGCCCGTACAAGTCCACCATGTATTCGCGAGCGGGATGAAGCAGGTCGAAGCTGGCGGCGGGGAACTGGCTCGACAAGGGAACTGTGGTTGTCAAGGGAACCGCGTAGTAGGGCGTCTGCCCTCCCCACCACCGCGCCAGGGACACTCCCAGGGCGAACCGGCGCACCACGAGCGGCTCGACGGAGGCGCGAATCTCTCCGGTGGTCAGCGCCGCGAGATCGAGCGACGCGCCGGGCCGGACCTTCGGCGCCTGGGCAACCAGCGTCGCATGAGCGAGCAACAACGGCAGGAATCGACGCATGGCGACCTCCGAGCGCAGGAGATTACACCAACTAAGCCAAGACTTGAGAGTTGCGCAAATCCGTGGCTCCGAGGCGTGCGCGCCACACGGGGGCCCCTTACCCCGACCCGACGCCGCAGCCACGCAACACGATGCGACCGTCGCGCAGGCGCGGCATTGCAGGCACGCACCTTGCCCCACCGGTGGCGACCCTCATCCGCGCCCTGAGAGGTGGCATCTGGGAACCAGTGTAAGCCGCGCCGACCCTGCACGGGGCCCGGCACTCGTCCGCTCGCGACCGCGAGCTCGCAAATCGGACGCCAAGGCCGTCGTGCCTCCCCTCCTCGGTGGGCTGGATCTCCTGGAGGAGGTCGCTCACGACCTGCGATCCCCGCTCAACGCCATCCTGCTCCTGGCGGAGGAGGTCGCGAGCGGCCGCGACGGAGCGATCAACACGGTGCAGCGCAAGCGCCTGCGCCTGATGTACGGTGCGGCCCTGCACCTCATGTCGGTGACCAACGACGTGCTCGAGCTGGGCACGGGTGGCTTGCAGCTGCTCGAGCGCGACCCGGTGCCCCTGTCCGTCACGGACATCCTGGAGGCGGTGCGGGACATCGTGCGACCGCAGGCCGAAGAGAAGGACCTCCCGGTTCACCTGTGGCCGCTCGGCCCGCACCAGCGCCTGGGACACCCGGTCGCCCTGAGCCGAGTCCTCCTCAACCTGACGATCAACGCATTGAAGTTTACGGAAAAGGGGTTCGTCTCTCTCTCGGCGGAAGAGCGGAGCGCAACGCGTGTGGAGTTCTCGGTGCGCGACACCGGTCCCGGCATCAGCGCCGCGGGCCTCGAGACACTGTATCAAGCGGTTCGCCGGGCGCGCGGGCGGAGCGGTTACGCATTTTCCAGCACCGGCCTGGGCCTCGCCACATGCCGCCGCCTGGTGGAAGCGATGCAGTCCGAGCTGCACGTGGAAACGCGCCCCGGATGGGGTACGCGCTTCTCCTTCGAGGTGACGCTGCCTCGGCTCCGCCTGCGACGCCGCACTGATTGACTAGGGGCGTCGCCCCGCGCGCACGGCCACTCGCAGGGTGAGCGCGGAGACCTGTTCGCGGCGGCGCACCATCATCTGCGGGGGAAAGTCGCAGCGCTCCAGCTCGTACCAGAGCCCGCCTGAGACCGGGCCGCGGCGGTACTCCACCCCGGCAGCCGTGGCTACCGCGAGGTCGGGCCGGTCGAGGCCGTTCACGTCGACGACCGGCAGCCACGCCGCCCGGATGACGCCCGCCGCCGCAGGCCCCGCCACCGCGAGCCGCACCTCCGCGCCGAGACTCAGGACCGTCCAGCGCTGTCGACCGACGTCGGTCGAGTAGGCTCGCCGCGCCGCCGCCGCACGGAGCCCGAGCCATGACAGCGGGCGGACGCTGGCAGCCGCGCCGACCTCGCCCAAGTCGCGGTCGAACGTCTCGGGGGTCCGGGCGGCGAGCGTCCCGCCGCGCGCGGTGAGATCGAGATCGAATCGGTCGCCGACACCCAGCCCGAGCGCGACGCCTGCCACCGCGCCGCTCGATCGCTCCACGCCGAAGCCTGCGTCCACGCGGTGCTCCACGACCGACAGCACGGTCGCCCCCGACACGGCGACCTGCGCGGCCCCAACGCCCGGGGCCGCAG
>WNGP01001214.1_pt1 | contig 39931 bp, 36 predicted proteins | sample 5407671 | NCBI WGS metagenome assembly WNGP01 (sample SAMN13153381, study PRJNA577476) | soil metagenome | isolation source: 40 cm soil or saprolite under Garry oak tree replicate 2 | place: USA:California | collected 2016-06-15 | reverse complement strand
GCCAACGCCCCGAGGAACCCGGTGTCACGATCCTACAGACGTACTTGCCGGCGAACCTCGATCTGAGGGGACTCGTCCAGGCGCTCCGCGGGAGCTGGATCGGACCGTTGCGGTGGTACGGGCTATCCGAGTTCGCCGATGGAATGCGCCTCGTGTGGGCCCTCGAGGACGATACGATCCGACTGGAGACGTTCATCCGCCCGGGTCAGCTCATCGTGACGGCGAACGTCGCGGGCCCGAGCCATTTGGACGACGCGACGCGCCTGGGACACCTCTTGTTCCAACACATCGCGCGCGAAGCGTCCCGCGAGCCGTATGCCGGCATTAGCGGCTGACGCGTAAGTATCCAACCTCTTGCGGCGACTTTGCATACACAATGTGACCCATCTCCGGAGTCGAGATGGGGTGGATCAGCTTGCTGCCGAGTGTCCGATGAGGAGAGCGGAAATCGCTTTATATGACTCCGTCGTCTCATTAGCTCCGGACGAGATTCTTGCCGGACTCTGACCAAATGCACCTTCTCGAAAAAATTCGCGGAAGGGGCAAAGAGTACTCGCTGGTCTCTCGGGGAAGAGTTGTCCGAATCGTCGCGAAGATCAAGAACCGATCGGAATCGCGTTCTTTCGCTAACCTGATCTTGACGAATCCTGGAATCTGTTCGCTGTTCTCCCTCCAATGGACCCAAATCAGTCTCCTGGAGGAAGCGAGTCTCCCTGGTCTGTTTAGCATCGCACTGGAAGGCGACGACCCACAGACAGTCCTCGGACGCGAAGCGAAAAAGGGAGCCGAGCACGGCACGTTCGCCATTGAAAAGATCTTGGAAGGCGCGAAACCGCGTCTTACGACTCAGCTTGAGAGCTTCGTCAAGAAACTGGAATCAAGTGGAGTCAAGATCGAAGCGCTGGACCAAGAGACGTTCGTTTTTCATTTCCTGCGTGCGTTGGGCTTGCTGTCTGCGGGATCACCTTTGCGGGCCATGATTAGTCTGCTGAAGCCTTACGAGGACCACATCGCAGACGACCTGTCGGAAGTTGCTTTGTCGTTTCTGAATGCTACAAAGTCTGGTTTCCTCACTTATGCGGTAGCGAGACGTGCGACGGTGATGAAAGCGTGTGGTCTCGATGAGGAAACCTATGAACGGTGCATAGCCGCATTAGTCGAAGATGGATACGCTCGTCCGCTCCTTTCTATAGCTTGGTGTGAGCGGCACAAAGAGTTGCCAACATCAACATACCTGGTTGGTCAGCGAGCTCTCCCGCGAATGAAGTGTGACGTTTGCAATCATGGCCTGAGCCATGGATGCCTCTATGTCCTCTCCTCGGCGGCAATGACGGTCGCTCGACAGTACGAAGGCGTCATGCCATACCTTATTGGCCTCAACCTGGAGCAGCGCGAGGTAGCTTGGAACGCCGAGATATTCATCCAAGGACAAAACGAAGACGTCGAGAAAGACATCCTCTATCAGTTGCCAGACGGAAATCTTGTCGTCGTCGAATGCAAAGCCTTTGCTACGGACGTGCCCGCGAGAACGATCAAGTCAAATTTGGCGAGTTCGTTTGACCAACTCTCGAAACAAGTTGCCTCTCTGCAAAGAGTTGGGGCTAAGGTCAAACACTCAGTCCTGGCTACAAACTACACCCTCGACGCTAGTTTCGAACAGCACGTCAAGAGTCTGTTGGAGAAGCCGAGTAACGCGCCGTTGCGAAAAACCCAGTTCAAGGTGGTGGGACCAGGTGGGATCGGACTGTTACCTGGCTTCAAGACCGAAAAGACTTGAGTCAGGCAATGACAATTGCATCATGTCGTTACTGTCGGTGATGGTTCAGAAGCCAGCGGCTACTTCGTCGACGCGCGTTTGGCTCTGGCTAACAGATCGATCGCTGCGAGATACGAATGAAAGATCCAGGGATAGAAAAGCTCTTTCCGGTATCCCGTTTTCTGCCGTTCGTTATGGTGTCGGATTCCGAAATTGTTAGCAATAGTGAACAGTTCTCGTTCTTCATTGCTGGGCAGGATGGACGTTGCCTTTTCTCGAAGGAACTCGAGGACCGCGGCAAGCTCGCGGAGGCAATCAAGCCTATCCTCGTTCGTTACGTTGCGACTAAAGAAGAGTTTGCAAGCGCGATCAACCTTCGAATCTACGTTCTCCTCGTCGCCATACGGCGTTCTTTCGTCAACCAGCTCTTTCAGACCGCGCGGTTCAGGGAGGAGTTCGATAACGCCTTGTTCAGTCAGGCGATGCGGAGGTTCCATACGACCGAGTGTGAGATTCCATTCACTCCTCCACTCACGCCGCCCGTCTCTCGCTACTGCCTCGTGAACGTGGATACCGCACTTGTTCCACGCATGATTGTGCGACTGGGTGGGTTTGGCGACATAATCATAGAAATACTCAATCAAATCAAAGAGGTCATCTCGGGTGGCTTTGTTCACATTTTCCGCTGTCGGCAGAAGATGTTGTCGGTTCACTCCGAACCGGACTAGAATTTCCTCCGCCAGTGATGCACCTAGGTCACCAGGCACATACCCTTCGTCAACGCAGTTCTTTCCGAAAGCCTTCTGGAAATAACCCTGCCGATCAAATTTCCGATATATGTGGTTGAAAGCGACCGCAAAAAGCTTTTCATCAACCAAACCTGGCCTGGATCTACCGGCCCTCTCAGAGAAGTATTCGCGTACCACAGGGTATCTATTCAAGCGGGGATATTTCAAGGCAGCGTCGCTCTGTCGGACGCAGGGCCTCAAGACGACCGCCACTTTCGTATGATCCTCCTGGCACGCTATGTGACGTAGTGATCACTGCGTAGCGTCACGCCACTTCGTGAATAGCGGCCGCTTCCGCCCCCAGGAACTTGATGAACCGAGGACACCATTCAGGTTCGGGCGGTTACTCTGGCCAAAGTCCAGAATACCGAGGTGGTACAATGCTTGCGCGAGTGCTTGTCGAACGAAGGGTACTCCCTAAGCGCGGAGAAAAGGTACGGCGAGAGAGGCGTCGATATCATAGCTAAACGTGATGACGTGACTTACCATGTCGAGGTTATTGGCTACAAATGGCCCCGAGCCGGTTCTGGCTGGGGACGAGATTTCTTCGAGGCGTTCTTCCACGCGGTCTCGCGACTAGACGAAGGCGCCGAACACGTAGTGGTTGCCGTCCCCTCCATTGCAGAATCCGGCCTCCGCGAACGCGCCCGCCACCACCGAATTGCCTGGATCCGAATTGCCGGGGCCTTCCCCGAGTTGGAAGTCTGGCTTGTGGACCTCAGTACTCGGACATATCGCCAAATAGCTTGGAAGGATTGGCTCGAGCCCAGCAGGGAATGACGATTGGGGGCGGTTCCGTGGCAATCGCGTCATAACGTCACCTCTCGGCGCCTGCTCACCTAGGCGGGCTTCTCCATTCTACGTCTGCATACGCCGCGTTCATGGCGGCGAAGCGGTAGCACCTCGACGCGACATCCAACAGAATCCACGTCTCATTGTATCCCAATTGACCACTGTTAGGGCCACGAAACACTTATCTTAGAGGCATCCATGGGTCTTGACATGGGAGAGGTTGCGACCCGTGTGAAGATCATAATGGGGCAGTTCTCGGTTGAACTCGAGGGAACCGAGGCCTTCGTCCGTGAAGAACTCAAGTTTTTCGAGGACAAGTGGCTCAAACAGGAGCCAACGGCGCAGGGCGCGCCGCCGCCACCTGGACCACTTACGCCTACCGGAGGCAAGCCGACCATCAAGCAGTTCATGGCTCAGAAGTCTCCCGACTCGGATATGGAGGCGGCGGCAGTCGTCGCCTACTTCTTGGCCGAAAATGGGGGCATAAAGGAGATCGACAAGAAGCTGCTAAGTGAATGGACCACCAAGGCTGGTAGAAAGCCGCCGAAGGCGCCGGGACAGACGCTTACAGATGCAAAACGGAAGAAGGGTTACTTTGACAAAGGTAGCACGACTAACAAGTTCAAGCTGTCCGACACCGGCCGCTACCTTGTCGAGCACGAGTTGCCGAAAGCAAAATCGTGAGGAAGGATCGAATTGGCGAAGGCTAAGATTATACTCGCGAGTGGCGCGACAGTCTCACTCGAGGGTACTCCCGAAGAGGTCGCGGGTTTGGTGCATCAGCTCACCGGGCAAGCACCCAAAGCATCCTCTAGATTAGGGGGCAAGAAGACGCCACAAGGTCCTGTCGGTTATATCCGCGTGCTGAAGGAAGAGGGCTTCTTCAAGACGAAGAAAGCGATTGGCGAAATTCAGAAGAAACTCGAAGAGCAGGGTCATATTTACGGCCAGGGGGGCTTGTCGCCCGCGTTAGTAAAGCTGGTGCGGTCCCGTACTGTGAGGAGGCTCAAAGAAGACGGCGTCTGGAAATACGTAAATCCGTAGGTTCCATGAACGCGAATACCCGGAAACGTCTTCTTTCTGACTTCGAATCCCTTGACGATGGCCTGAAAGTCGCAATCGCGGGAATCGATTCCCCATTGAAACTGGGTTTAGCCGCACTCATGTTGGCCAAAGATCGTACGAACGTCCAGTGGTTGACGTCCGCCGAGATCTCCAAGGCCCTAGAACGAGCAGGCGTTGCTGTCACCCCGGATCGATTGGAGAAAGCGCTCGCGCGGGCTAATGACCGTGTCAGCAGGAGACGAGACGGTGACGAAGGTTCGTACAGCCTTATGACGAAAGGTCGGATGGAGGTCGAGTCGATCCTTGGCGTTGGTAAAATCAGCGTATCCTACGTGGAAGGAGACAAGCCACGAACTGCGAGACGCGAACTTAGGGAAATTCTCGGTGGAATTCGGGGCGTAATCCGAATCTGCGACCCTTACTACGGCATCCGGACACTGGACGCCCTGGAAGACAGGAGCGACCGAAAGCCGAATTGCGGACTTGCGACGATCCGGCGGCTCTACACGACAGGTACGTTCTCTCTGATTCTGCCTTGCTACTCATCGGTCACGGACTAAAGGACCTCGGGGGGAAGGAGTCGTTTGTCGTGACGATCCCCAGGGACTTGGCCCCTGACCTGCTCGACGATGTAAGGGAAGCGTTCGACCGTCGATGGTCGAAGGCCAATCCGGTTTGATGAGCGTGTGATGGTGAAATCGGAACCACCGTGGCGGCAATCGCCCTCTCGGATATCAATGAAGGATAGACTCGTTCGTACGCGAAAGCGAATCGAGCCGGCCGAAGCCAAGCGCGATTCGGTTGACAACCGCCAGATTCCGCCCCCTGAGAGAAACTAATCCTTCCAAGGAATTGATTGCGCGAATTCGGCTATCCAGCCAGATTGGAATTCTGCACGAGGCTAGCAATGGCATCAGAATGCCACAGGGGTGATTGGGGAGATGGCCCAGTTCTCTGAGGTTGAATCCCGCGGTCGTCACAACGCTCTGACAAACCTGTCATCGTGCGCCCCCTCGGGTAGAAGGACGAGCGTAATACCCTCTAGATCTTGCTGATACTTTCGAAGCGTCGCATCGAACGCGTCCTTTTCGGTGACGAAGAAGTATTTGAAGCGAGCCTTCGCGGCCCCAAGCTTGACGAAGTCCTTCCGAAACGTCACCTCTTGTTGCGCCCCCAATTTGTTGCCCGCGTAGGGGATTGTGGTCTTTATCTCGGCGACCACCCGATCGCCCTCCGATGTGGTTTCGTCGATGTCGAGACCGGGCGCCCCTTGGGCCTTCGATGAGATGTCAAGGCCTAAGAGTCGGTGCCTTTTCAGCAGGAAGTCCTTCGCAAGTAGAGCACCGACAAAACTGACATCGTTGTTGAGGTTCCCGAGAACCATCTTGATTTCGACGAGCCACCTGTAGGCGACACCAATCTCAGACGAAGTCAAGTCGGGAATCCTCTCCGTCAGGAGGCCAAACAAGTTTCGCATCTTGTTCTCAACGCGATCAAGGCACATCCTCTCCCCCACCTCAAGCTCCATTCCTCACCCCTCAGGCGATTCACGAACTAGCGTATTTCTCTTTCAGTTCGTCGAACGGGGCGCGACACTTGCGCCAAATCGTCTTGGGTCAGTTGGGACGCTTACGAAAAACGGAACGGGCCTCGGCAGAGATGAGAGCACCTCCGAAGCCCGGGGCCGGCACTTCAACTGCCCTTACCAGACCCATCTGGTATTCTGGGCGAACAAAGGGCTCGTGCCAGCCCCCACGCAAATCGGTCAGCCACAGCCCTGAGTCGCCGAGCGATTTGAAAGTCCAGTGCTCGGGCCCTCTTGGCAGGTCGTCGTCGACCAAATCAAAATCGCTCCTGCGGACGATCAAACCACGCACGAGCTGTTCTCCGTCGGTGTCTCTGGCAGTGAGCAATCCCACAGGTTGGATGCTCAGCTTGTCCCGCGGCCTGTAGTGGTGTGTCTTTAGATTCTCCCACGTCTCGTAGACATCGGGTGACTCTCCGATCAGGTCGAAGAACCGTTCAAACCGCTTGGTCGGGAACAGGATTTCAGAAACAAGAAAACCGCAAGAGAAGTGCGTGAGCATACGCTTGGAAGTGGATGGTTGAGCCGCGACCCAGAACAGGCAGTCGGCACCACCGCTGAGACGGACCTCGTCGATAAAAAGCGCTGTCTCGGTATGATGGTATTCGCTGAGGCCGGACGCTTGATATCGTTTCCGTTGCTCGTTCAATGCAGTAACAAAGTCTCTCGCCCCAAACCCGTGCCAGGAAACCGGATCCTGGGCAATGGTGAATGCACCGCCTTCGGTGAACCCGAAGCAATCGTCAAAGTGTGCCAGAAGTTGTTGGGTGTCTCTAACGTAAACGTTCCTGGTGAAAACCGCCTCGAGAATGTAACTCCTCGACCCAGCCCGGTACCAGATCGGTGAGAAGACCAAGCACATGGGTCCGCGCGACCGATTTGTCAGGTATGTCGATAATCGACCAGCCAAGTAGATTGCCGGGCTGGACAGAACCAGGGAAGGCGGTTTTAGACGCCGCGCCCGCTCAGAAAACACTCGCTTTCTTCCGTGACCCCGCGGTTCCCAGATGCCTCCTGCGGCCTCCACTCCCTTACGCGACAGCAGCCCCTCGAGGTTCTCGCCGCCAGTAAGTAGCTTCTGAAGATCTTGACCATCGATGATAATCACTTGATGTGGCGTTGCCCTTTCGAGCAATCGAGTTGCAGTTGAGGGCATGATCGAGTTTGTCAGAAGCAGGCCAACATACGCCGAAGGCCCATGCCTGACGCGCTCAACAAACTCCCTGATTTCCCCCGCTGTGAGCCTGTCGTGTTCCTTGAACCGACACTCGACTTTCATGAACTTTCCTTGGAATTCAGCAACCCAATCAACCTCGGGGCCGTGCGGTTCGTAGACCGAGGAGCCCAAAGCGGTGAGTAGTTTTGCAGCAAATTCCTCGAACAGTGCTCCGCGGGCTTTGCGAGGCGAAGCCGGAACTCGACTCAGGCTCAAGGCTAGGTCTGAAAGAAGAGATGTGCTTGGCCTCAACGTGGGGGATTCGACCGATGGACCTAAGTAGCTTCCCGTCGGAGCCAAACACCGTGGATCGTCATCGCTGAAGATGTCGTGGTTGATGGGACGGAGGTGGACGGGGTCGCAGTTCACGGCCGCCATCCTGGTGATCAACCCGTGAGCGGGGCCGAAGATTCCCGCTCGTGTACTGGTCGAGTTTCACACGTTGCTGGTCTCGGTACGGTTGTTCCTTCACCACGTCGTTGAGCCAGTACAAAGCCCCTTCCTCGAGATTGAAGGAAGCCCAAGAAGTGAAAGCCGTGCGGCTAGTCGCGGTGGCAAGCAGCCCGGACTGACGAATCCCGGCTGCTTTTTGGCGATCGCTGAGATCATAGAGACGCTCCACACTGAAGGCGTCTGCGAACCTCGCGCCGACGCGAACCTTCGAGGGGTCTGGAGCTCTGGAAGGGGTAGCCCCGCCTTCGATCTCAGCGAGATACGGAGACGGCAGACCTTGTCGGGAGACGAGATGGAGGCGCTTCATGGCTCGCGTGATTGCGACATAGAACAGCCGCCGTTCTTCAGCCGGCGCGTCCCCAGCGCTCATACGCACGGGCTCCAACACGTCCGGATTCTCGACCTTGGACGGGAAACCGAAAAGGTGGTCGCTGGCGTTGGCGACGATGACTATGTCGGCCTCCAATCCTTTTGCCTTATGCGCGGACAGGATGCGCACTCCCTGCACGTCCCGATCCGGGTTCCCCACAGGAACTCCATTCCGTCGGCAGGCCTCGATGACGTCCTCCAGCAGGTGATTGGTTCGGCTGAGGACGAGGATACGATCTGCAGGGACTTGGCGAAGCTCTTGACGGACGAGCGAGGCCGTGCGATCCACGATCGCCGAGTCGTCATCGGACACTTCATGCACGTACGCCTCCCCGCGCTCGCGGCTGGAGATGACGACTTGTTTGGGCACTTGCTTTTGATTGCATGCAATGAGTGCGGCGCCCGCCTCCACGATGACCGCGGGAGAACGGTAATTCATGTTCAGCATCGTGGTCGATGCCGGACCGAAGTGCGACTCGAAATTGATGATGTGATCGACGTCCCCGCCTGCGAAGCCATAGATCGCCTGCCAGTCATCGCCGACCGCGAAAAGGCGGGCCCCCGTCACCGCGATGAGAGAGTTCAAGAACCGCGCCATCGCGGCCGAGGTGTCCTGAAATTCGTCCACGAGCACGTGCTCGTACTTCGGAAGAGGATTCGTGCCACTTTCCAGGATGTCGGCGGCCCGATGTAACATATCGGAGAAGTCGATACGGCCCTCGGCCGAGAGCGCTGCCTGATATCGCTCGAGAACCGCAATTCCGAGTAGCCCAAAGTGGTGAACTCGTGGTGTCGACCTCTTAAGATGCGGTTGTATTTCCTTCGGCTCCCGCCGCATCGCTCGCGCGTTGGTGATGAATTGAACGAGCAGTTTTTCAATCGAGCTACCAATGTACTTCAGATCCCCAAAAGATTTCCCGATCTCTTCGAATGTCATGGGCCGCAAGACGATACCGCCACGAGTCAACCGCTCTCGAAGTGCAGAGTCCAGCGTGCCCTCGGTTCGTTCGTAATCATAGAATTCGATGAGCGTCTTCCCTTCGTGGCGGAACTGATCTCGTTTCCACGCCATGCCTTCCTTGTACTCGGCGGTTGAAGTCGTCCATCCCGCAGGCACTTCGCCGGATCGATTGACCCCCCAATATTCGACGGAGGCCCCACTTTTGGGAAGCGTGAAGTCGGGGTGATAGGCGCCTCGTCCCCCGTCGACGCTGGCCCAGGACGCCTTGGCCTCATATTTGTATTCGACATGGTTGAAGAAAAGGAAGTCCGCAATCATCCGTTCGCCAATAGATCGGACATGCTCCCCTCGCAGCGTTCGATACGTCTTGTCGCCGCCGACCGCGGGTGCACTCTCGTCCTCACTTCGATGAAAGTTGAGGATTGCGTTGATGTAGAGCTGAGCAAGGTGCGGGTCCTGCCCAGTCCTTGCCTCTCGCAGCACAGCGGCAACTAAGGAATCCGTCCATCGGTCGTCCGCGACACTCATGGGCCCTGTGGCGGTCGCTTGAACGACACGTTTGCCGAGCGAATGAAGGGTCGAAACTGTGACGCCCTCCCTCTCGCGATCCGCGATCGGAACTCCCATCTGCTTGAGTCGATCCTGCATTTCCTGGGTGGCCTTGTTCGTGAATGTGACGGCCAAGATGGCCGTCGGACGAACGCCCCGCTCCAAAAGGTATCGGATTCGGCCCACAATAGTTCGCGTCTTGCCCGAGCCTGCTCCGGCGATCACAAGGTTACGGACGTCGTCGCGCACGATTGCTGCCTGTTGCGCCTCGTCCGCCTTGAGTTCCTCGACGAGTAACTTCGAGTGGCGGGCCATCATTCGCCGCGCATAGTTCTGGTTGTGTCCGTTGAGGGTTTGCCGCAGCTGGTTCGCTTGACGGAGGTTGCCCTCGAACTGAGCCCGAATCGAGATATCCCGTGAGCGGCGAACGACTTTGGCGATCGGAGGTAGGATTCGTTCCGCGATTTCGGCGACTTTCGCTTCGAGGGGCCTCCGGACTCGTTCGGGGATGTAATCGCCGGTGCTGACGAAGGACTGCAGAGAGCTTTCGATGCTCTGAAGATCGGGAACGACTTGCTGTAGTCGAATCCCGGCCTGGTGGATTTGCCGTTTCCTGTGCCACAGGAACGCGGCAATGCCTATGACGGCGGCCGCAGAGACTGGGGCCAGTAGTAGCGGGTCCATCCCACCACCCTAGGGTAGAACGTAGAGCACTGTCGAGAAACTTAAAGGACTTTGCTACGAGGCTTCATGTGTTGCTGAACGCGTACGTTCTTGCATGGTCGGGAGTAAGCCCATTGCCCACGACCTCGAGGAGAAAGCTGTTGAGGTCGTGCAAGAATTCCTTCAGCCGTATCTCAATGGATCCGAGGACTACGTGCAAGAATATAGTCCCGGGACAGCCACGCCAATCGTCACGAAAGGTGAGGTAGCGCTGGCTGCTCAAAGCCTGCTGTTGTGGAAGAGTTCCGCGCGGATTGAGCGTCTCACGCGATGGTTGATTGGCCTGACAGGAGCGTTGGTGGCACTGACAGTCATCCTGGCCATCCTGACTTGGAGACTCGGGCGCTAGGCCTGCCAGAAGTTTGCTTGTCCATCCCGCGGACATCGCCTCTTCTCTCGCACGGTGACAATCGCTGTGGAGTGTAACTCACCGGACAACGCTATGCCGATTGTCGCCCGCAGAATCAGGCAATGCTAGGTTCCACCTGCGGCTTCCGCGCGCATCGCTCGGTTTGCTCCGACAGGGGCGTTCCGGAAGTCCACGGGACCTCTTTGTCTTGCCCAAATCCTTCTCGCTCAACGTGTTCGGAGCATTGACATGCCGACACGGCTGGCAATTGCTTTTTAACCCTTCTTCCCAATGTATGACATTGTGGTTAACCTTCCGTCGACGAACCAGCTCGCTGCGCTTATCACACTTGTTGTTTTGCTCGTCTCCTTTCCAGAGCACGTCGATTTCGGTCCACCTAGTGTTTCGCCTCTCTACACCGGCTACCAGGCGTTCGTGGCTGATCCTTTCCGCCAGGTCGTCTATGAAGCGGGCTTCGGCGTAGAGATTCTCGACGAAACGACATTGGCATTGGTTGACACAATTCAGGTCAACGATACGGTTAACGCTCTCGATCTGAGCGCTGATGGCAACTTCCTCTATGCAAGTACGAACCCGTACCAGGGCACGCCCCAGATTTTCCAGATAAGCCTGAACACACGACTAGTCGTCCAGGCCCTCAACGTGTCGTTCTCACCACACAGCCTGCGCGTAGGACGATCGGACCGAATGTACGTGAGTCAAGTAGGTGGTTCGTACCTCCATATTCTCAATTGGACCAGCGGTCAGGAAATTGGAAATCTGTCGGTGTGGGAGGAGGTACTTCTCGAGACAAATCCCTCGGGCGCAAGGTTGGTTCTTGTGGGGGATAGCGTGACCCCGACGACGATGTATCTTTATGACATCACGACCGACACGCCTACCCTCCTTGGTCAAGATCATCATGACCTCTGGATGACTATCCCGCAGTTCGCCGTAGACTGGACCCGCGGTCGGGTATACTTGCCCGGCAGTTTCAACGGTTACGGCGCCGAGGTCATCACTTTGCCAGACATCACTTTGTCGGGCGTATTGCTGATGAAGGCGTATCCTTACGGGGTGGCCATTTCACCGGACGGCCAATTTGTGTATGGGCTGACGAGCGGCGGCGGTTGGCCGAACTCTCTCTATGTCTTCAACGTGTCGGATCCCGGTTCGCGGAACGAAGTCCCGCTCTCCCGCGATACGAATGGCGGTCTCCTCGTTTCGGGGGACGGCCAGTTCCTCTACTCGCTCGATCCGCTTTGGAGACTCCCGACCCCGCCTGACGTCGACCCACGCTATCCCTCCCCAGACTCGAGTCAGGACACGTCCCCTGCCAACATCTCTGCGAGCGTCTGGCTGGGATTGCCCGCGGTCCAGCTCACTGACTTCGCACTGACGCTTGACGAAATGCCGTTGCCGGCTCGATTCGCGGCGACCACGGAACTCCGCGCCAGCTTGAACGCCTCTCTCATGAATGGATACCGCACCGTGAGGGCTTCGATTGACTGGTCGAACGGGAACAATTCGGTGACCTGGTCCTTTACGAATGCCCAAGTCCCGCCGCTCATTATCTATCCTTGGTACCCTTCAATCTACATCGGCCTGAACTACACTCCGGACTACATGCGAGCGCGCACGTTTGCAACTGTTCCCAATGTTGAGCTAAACCAGGCTCGAACTACACTCGACGGTCAGCTCCTCATCACACGCGTTCTAAGCCAAAGCGAGATTCAGGCGGACATTGCATGGAATCTCTCGGCAGGCGAGCATGTCGTGGCGATTTGGGCGAACACGAGCGCGGGAGACGAACTGGCGATCTGGACGCTCGTAATCGGACCCGAGCCGCCGTTCCCTCCGCTCGAGTTCTTTCCGGATTCCAATGGCTTTAACATTTCGGTTCCGTCCGGATGGGCACGGAGATACAACGCACCGGTCCTCGACCGCACATATTCGCTGGTCCTGCAAGGTCCGAGCAAGAATGGATACGCGACCACAATCGCGATTGGAAACTTCTCAGATCCAAAAGTTGGGGAGAATTCGACGTATCTGGCCTCTTTCGTCAACCGATCCTTGGCCCTTGCGGTCGGCTTCTGGCCGAGCGCGTACCTCCTAGGGGTCGCGTTTCGTGAAGTCAGTGGGCACACCGCGGTAGATTTCGAAATACGAGATCCCAGCTGTTGCCACGAGGAGAGGATCGTCGCCATCGCCGACGAAGGTCGGGGGCGCGTATGGCTCATCGTCCTGGCGGTTCACGAATCCTTTTTTGGATGGGCGAATACGACACTCGAAAGAATGGTTCGAGATATCCACATCGAGTCAGCACCAAGCGAAGGCGGATTACCCAGCGCATTGCCTGCTGTGCTGGTGTGGGGGATTGTCGCGATAGTGATTGTCGCGGCTGTAGTGTTCGTCGCTCTCGTGGTGCGAAAGAGACGGGCGCTGCCGCCAAGCGGTTAGTGGCAATGTAATCGACGGGCATTTTGGAGTCCGGTCGATGATCAGAGTCAAATTCACATGCGAGATTGGAACGAGGAAGACGATAGGTGTGAAGTGTGACTGAACGCCTGCGATTCGAGTCAACATACTCGACCGCCGACATATGCCTCTGAGGTTCGACATGACCACAACGGTCGGAATACGAAGCAAGGACGGCGTCGTCCTCGCGGCCGATAAGCGCGCCTCGAAGGGGTTCTTCGTCGGATCCAAGGTGGTCCAGAAGATCTTCTCCCTCGACGGCGCGACCGCGGTGGCGATCGCCGGTGCGATGTCGGACGCGGAGTACCTCGTCAACCTCGCGAAGGCCGAACGCCGGCTGCTCGCGTTGCGTCGAGGCTACCCGCTGTCCGTCAAGGAGAGTGCGAAGCTGATCTCGAACATCGTCTACTCGTCGATGAAGAGCTACAACCCGTTCTATGTGGAGCTCGTCGTCGCCGGCGTGGACCGGGAAGGCGGGCACGTGTACACAAGCGACATGAGCGGCGCGATCACCTCGGAGGACTTCATGTCCTCCGGCAGCGGCTCGCCGATCGCGTACGGCGTCCTGGAGCAGGGATTCCGCAAGGAGGCGTCCCTCGACGACACGAAGAAGCTCGCCGAAGCGGCCGTGCGGGCGGCGATGGAACGCGATCCGGGGAGCGGGAACGGCGTCGACGTGCTCGCGATCCCGAACGGGCATGCGTGGGAGGCGAACTGAGATGGCGGCGGAAATGGGACGGATGCCTTTCTTCTACAACCAGGAAGGTCGGCTCGTCCAGGTGGACTACGCCCTCCAGGCAGTTTCCCGCGGCTCGACGACGCTCGGTCTGAAGACGAAGGACTTCGCGGTCCTGACGAGCCAGGTGAAGCCGACCCGGCCCCTGATGGAGCCCGCGGAGAAAGTCTTCGTCGTGGACGACCACATCGGCGCGACCGGGAGCGGATACATCGGCGATGTGACGACGCTCCTCGATCAACTCCGCGTCGCGGCCCAGCGCCACCGACTCGTCTACGACGAGCCGATCGACGTCGGCACGCTCTCGCGGAACCTGTCGGAGTACCTGCACGAGTTCACGATGTACGCGGTGCGCCCGTTCGGCGCGTCGATCATCGTGGCGGGCGTCGACGACCTCGGCGTCCAGCTGATCCAGGTGGACCCGAGCGGCACGACGTTCAAGGGCTCGGCCTTCGCGATCGGGCAATCCTCGGACGAGGCGCTTGAGACGATCGTCAAGGGGTACCGGCCCGACCTGAGTGTCGAGGAAGCGGTCGCCCTGGCGACGCAGGCAATCGAGGGCGTGAACGGCGGCGCCACGCAGATCGAGCACGGAGTCGTCACGACCGGGACGAAGCGCTTCGAACATCGCCACAACGGGAACGCCGGATAGACCGGCGTGTTCCCCCTTTTCCGATAACGCCGTCAGTCCACCGCCGTGGATTCAATCCTCCGGCGGGCTTGACCAATCCTTTTAGCGACCGTCCGGCTATCCGGCGGTCCGACGGGAATGCGCATCGTCTCCCTCCTCCCCGCCGCCACGGAAATCGCGTACGCCCTCGGCCTCGGGGACGACCTCGTGGGCGTCTCGCCCGAGTGCGACTATCCGCCGGCGGCCCGCGACAAGCCAGTCGTCAGCCGCGCCCTCCTCCCGACCGAAGGAGTGTCGAGCAGTGAGACGAGCCGGATGGTCGGCGAGAAACTGGAATCGGGCGGCGCACTCTACCAAGTCAACGAGACGGCGCTGCGTGCGGCACAGCCGGACGTCATCCTGACACAAGGCCTCTGCGAGGTCTGCGCGCCGACCCTTGGCGATGTCGAGGACATCGCCCGACGTCTGCCGAGCGAGCCGGACATCCTCTCGCTGGACCCGCATCGCCTCGGGGACGTCTTGGCGGACATCGAACGGATGGGGCGGACGTGCGGCGTCGAAGATCGGGCCACGGAGGTCGTCGAGATGCTGCGGGGACGGATCGCCCGCGTGCGGGTCCGGGCCGCGTCCGCCGAGGATCGTCCGCGAACCCTGTGCCTCGAATGGCTCGAACCGATGTTCATCGCCGGCCACTGGGTCCCGGAGATGGTCGACCTCGCGGGTGGCGCGGACGTCCTCGGGCGTCCGGGAGAGAAGTCCCGTCGCGTCGAGCCAAAGGAGGTTGTCATGGCATCACCAGAGATCGCGGTGCTCATGCCATGCGGCTTCGACCTCGAGCGGACGCGCAAGGATGCGCCGGTCGTCAGTCGGACGCGATGGTGGTCGGACCTCCCGGCCGCGCGATCGGATCGCGTTTGGACGGTCGACGGCTCGAGCTACTTCAATCGGCCCGGGCCGCGCCTCGTGGACGGGCTCGAGATCCTCGCGCACATCCTCCAGCCGCGGTTGTTCCCGAGGCCGCCGCGGCCGAAGGACGCGCATCGGGAGGTGGGCTGACGGCGAGGCTCTACACGCGCACGGGGGACGCAGGCACGACGGGACTCCTGGGGCCCGAGCGGGTCTCGAAGGACGACCCGCGCGTCGAGGCGATGGGCGCAGTCGACGAGTTGAACGCGGTGATCGGCCTGGCGCTCCTCGCGCAACGCGACAAACGGATCCGCGAACTCCTCGGCAAGGTCCAGGACGATCTCTTCACCGTCGGCGCGGAACTCGCGATGGCCCACGGGTCCGAAGGGACCAAGGTGCCTCGCGTGACGCCGGACCACGTCGCCCGGCTCGAGGCGGTCATCGAATCGCTCGACATCGGCAAGGTGACGGAGTTCATCCTGCCCCGGGGATCCGAAGGCCTCGTGCGGCTGCACTGGGCACGGACCGTCGCGCGACGGGCGGAGCGTCGGGTCGTCACCCTATCGAAGCGCGAACCGGTGAACCCGGAGCTGCTGCGATACCTGAACCGGCTCTCCTCCCTCCTCTATCAGATGGCCGTGTGGGTCCAGAGAAAAGGCCGCACGAAGCCGAAGCATCCGACGTACGCGCGGTAGTCGAAGGAAGCCTTCATCCCCTCCTCGACCCATGCGTATGCGGAGGGGGCGCTTGATCGTCCGCCATGTGATCATCGGAACTGTCTTCACATTGGCGGGAGTCGTAAGCCTCCTTTTGCCCGAAGCCCCGTTCATCTGCATTGGCGCGCTCATCTTCGGACCGATCGAGTTGCTGATCGGGCTCTTTGGAGAAGGGCGGCGACGCAGGCGGGCCCCGGCAACCCCGTTCGTCGGCTGGACGGGCGTGGCCGCGGCCGGCGCTCCCGTCGATGCCCCCGGTGGGGCTCCGGGAGGACCGACCGCGAAGTTCTGTCATTCGTGCGGAACGCGGAACGAAGGGCTCATGATGTACTGCCGGAACTGCGGCGCCCATCTCAGCTACCCGGCGGTCACGGGGGAGAAGGGCTAGGGGCGCAGAGCACGAGCCGGTGAATCCGGAGTTGCAGCGCTCTCTGAACCGGTTGTCCTCGCTGCTGTATCAGATGGCGGTGTGGCGACAGAAGAACTCCCGTTTCTACCGGACGTGACTCACGCGCCGAGCATCCGTCGGTAGAATCGTACGACGCGATCCCAGGCGTCCTTCGCTGCGGTCTCCCGATAGGTTGTCCCCCGCGTGTCGTTGAAGAACGCGTGCGCCGCGCCCGGATAGATCCGCATCTCGAAGTCTTTCTTGAACTGGACCATCGCCCGCACGAGCTCGTCGAGGTGCTCGTTGATCTTGACGTCGTCCCCGCCGTAGAGGCCAAGGACGGCTCCGTCGATCCCACGCACGCGCTCGATCGGCGTCGGATTCTCCCCATAGAAGATGACGCACGCGCGGATGCCGCCCTCGCACGCGACGCGAGCGGACATCCCGCCGCCGAAGCAGAAGCCGACGGATCCAATCCGGTCGGGCACGACGAAGCGCTGGTCTCGCAGGTACGCGACCGCGGCGACGAGGTCTTTCGTCAGCCGGTCCTTCGGGAGGCCTCCGATCAGCTGGCGGACCGTCGGAGCGACAATCGCCCGCTCCTCCGCGGGGAGCTTCGCGAGTTCCTCTTCCACCAAGACGGGATCGCGGCGCGGGAGGCGGAACATGAACTGCATCGCCTTCTGGACCGCGTCCGGCGTGAGGACCGCCGCGAGGTCTCGACTCGCGAACAGGTTGGGGGCGAGGGCAACGTACCCTTCGCGGGCGATGCGACTCGCGACGTCCTTCGTGTGATCGACGAGCCCGAAGAGCTCATGGATCACCAGGACGGCCGGTCGCGGACCGCCGTCCGTCGGGCGAGCGAGGTATGCGGGAATCGTGCCACTCTCGCCGCGAAATTCGACCATCACCTCCGAGATCTTCTGCGTCGGCGTGGCCACCACTGCGTCCGCGAGTCACGGCGGCATCATAAGGCTTCGCCCCTGTGTTCCTCCTGCGCAATTGATAAGGCGCGGCAGGCCATCGCGGCGACGTGGCCATCTCGTTCACGAATCTCCTCGAGCTCGAGGAGATGGCCCGAGAGAAAGTGCCTCGCACGACGTTCGACTACATCGCCGGAGGCGCGGAGGACGAAATCTCCCTTCGACGGAACCGAGAGGCGTACGACAAGTGGGCGTTGCGGCCCCGCATCCTGACCGACGTCTCGAAGCGCGACACGCGGGCCGTTGTCCTCGGGGAACGGGTCACGATGCCGATCCTCGCCGCGCCCACATCGTTCCACGCGCTCGTCCATCCGGACGGGGAGGTCGCGACGGCCCGGGGCGTCGCCGCCGCCGGCACGATCATGGTCGCGAGCACGATCTCGACGAAGCCGCTCGAGGAGATCTCGGCCGCGGTCGACGCGCCGCGGTGGTTCCAGCTCTACGTGTACAAGGACCGCACGGTCACCAAGGAACTCGTGCAACGCGCGGTCAAAACGGGGTACAAGGCGCTCTGCCTCACCGTGGACACGCCGATCCTCGGCCGCCGCGAGCGGGACGAGCGGAACGCGTTCACGCTGCCGCCGGGATTCGGCATCGCGAATCTGAAACCGGTCGGGTTGGATGGCATCCCCCAGGTGGAGCACGGGTCCGGGTTTGCGAAGTACGTCGCGGACCTGCTGGACCCCTCGCTAACTTGGGACGACGTCGACTGGCTGAAGTCGATCAGCCCGCTCCCGCTCATCATCAAGGGAATCATGACCGCTGAAGACGCCGCGCTTGCGGTCGACCACGAGGTCGCGGGGATCATCGTCTCGAATCACGGCGGCCGGCAGCTCGACTCGACCCCCGGCACCCTGGACGTGCTGCCGGACATCGTCGCGGCGGTGCACGGCCGCGTCGAGGTCTACATGGACGGAGGCGTCCGGCGCGGCACGGACGTCGTCAAGGCGATCGCCCTCGGAGCGAAGGCGGTCCTCCTAGGCCGGCCGATCCTCTGGGGCCTCGCGCTCGGCGGCGCGGACGGCGTGCAGGGGGTGCTCGACCATTTGCGCGTCGAACTCGATGCGACGATGGCGCTCACGGGTCGCACGAGCATCAAGGATCTCGACACGACCCTGGTGCAGCGGGCCTAGCGTCGGGCGACGGTCTCGAGGAACTCGATCAGGATCCCGACGGCCTCGGAGTTCCCGGTCGGCACGGGAGGGAGCCGTCCGAGGGCGAGCTTCGCGGGGATCAGCTCCTTCAATCGATGGACGTCCTCGTGGCGGTATCCGAGGGCCGCGGCGTTGCGCTCCGCCTCCGCATGGCCCGCAGGCGGGATGGCGATGACAGGCGTCCCGGCCGCGAGCGCTTCGTTGATCGTCCCCTTGCCGGCCGTCGTGATGACAAGGTCGGACGCGAGGACGTAATCGTGGAGGTTCGGGAGGAATCCGTACGTGTACACGCCCGGGGCGGGATCGACCTTCAGCTTCGGGCCGCTCACGACATCACGAACTCGCCGATCGCGGTGCCCCCGCCCGTGACGAGGATCGTCTTCTTCCGGAAGAAGAAATCGTCCCGCAGCCTGTCGCGCGGTGCGCTGAACGGGCGGACGATCGGGCCGACCCGCCGCACGTTCGGCCACGAGGGACCGGGCTCGGCCGTAAGGATGACGTCGACCTTCCGCGCGAATCGCGCGAGCCAGAGGTTGCCGCCCCCCTCGACGACCCGGGAGAGTGGGTCGCGGGCGAAGTCGTGCCGCAGTGCGTCGAGGACCAACGCCGTCGGGATGCCCCCCCGGACCGCCTCGCGAGCGGCCGCGAGCTCGCTGTCCGAGATCAGGAACCGATAGTATCCCCAGTCCGCCTCTCTCCGGAGGAACCGCCGCGCGATCCGCAGGTAGCGCGCGTAGTCGACGTACCACCGCCACGCCGGCCCGAGGACGCCGTCGGCCGCACGCCAATCCGGTGCGGGCGGCATCGTGAGGGCGTCGAACCCGCTGGCGACCAGGAGGTCCAGGGCCGGTGAGCCGGCGAGGAAGAGCGGATACACGTCGGGCCGTCGTTCCTGGAGGCCGCGCGCGAGGGCGACCGCACGCGTGGCGTGGCCCAATCCCTGCGAATGGACCGCAAAGTAGCCGCGCAGCTCGTCCACGGATCGACCCATCGACCCGACACGGAAAGACCTTCGGGCCGCCTTGCCCGGCACGGGCTCGGTTATATACCCACTAGGTCCTAGGGGCGCACAGGAGAACAACGGGAGGGAAACCAATGGGCGTGGAGGAGAACAAGGCGACAGTGCAGATGTTTTACGACGAAGTGTTGAACCGCGGGAATCTCGACGTGATCGACAAGATGACCGCCGAGAATTACGTGGACCATACGGCGCCGCCAGGGATGCCGCCGGGGCGGGAGGGCGAGAAGCAGTGGTTCACGATGCTACGCGCGGCGTTCCCCGATGGCCAGACGACGATCGACGACATCATCGCCGAGGGCGACAAGGTCGCCGTCCGGGCCACGATGACCGGGACGCACCAGGGCGACTTCATGGGCATCCCTGCGACGGGGAAGCCGGTGACGATCTCCGGCATCGATGTTACGCGGTTCCACGAGGGACAGAGCGTCGAGCATTGGGGCCAATGGGACATGGCCGCCCTGATGCAGCAACTCGGCGTCGCACCGCTGCCTCCCCAGGCCGCGGCGACGTCCGAAGAATCGGAGACGCCGGAAGAGTCGGAGAACGAGTGAGCCGCCCTCCCCTCGACTCGGGGCTCGGCTGAACCGTGCGCGGGCGACGCACTTTCGCGCGTCCCCGCCATGGGCTTTTATGGCGCCCCGCGTTCCTGAGACCGTGGACCTCGCCCGCCTCGCGAAGTATCCGTTCCTCCGGGAAGCCTCCGGGTTCGTCCTCGGGGAGAAGGTGAGCCTCGAGGAGATCCTCCTCGAGCCGGCGTACGCCCGAGCGCGGAGCCTGGGCAAGGCGCGCGTCCTGGATGCCCTCGAGAAGGGGCCGGGTTCCGAACGGATTGCGGTCGCAACGGCGGACCAACTCGCGGGCCTCCTCGCCTACCCGGTCGCGCGAATCCTCGTCTCGGCCCTGGAGGACACCTACCTCATCCGTCGGTTCGCGCTCCGCGAAGCGGTTTCGGCGGAGGGCCGCCTCGCTTCGGAGCCAGACGACTTCGTCGTCCACCTCGCGGCCGAGATGGAGATGGACCTCCGACGGGAGGACGGCGGTTTCCGACTCCACTTCACGGACTTCCTCCGCTTCACGAACACGATGCGTGACACGCCGTGGAAGCTGATCAACCAGCCCGTCGAAGGCGGGTACGTCGTCCTCCGGCGGGACAAGGCGCTGCGGGTCATGCGGAACGCGATCCAGCGGCACATCGAGCAAGGCCTCCCGCTTCCGGTCAACGAGGACATCCTCGCGGCGTTCCGAGGCGACCTCGCGGAGATCCGCGGGACTCTCATGGCGAAGAAGGCGACCTTCAAGGCGGAAGACATCGGCAAGGTGAGCATCACCCGCTTCCCGCCGTGCATGTACAACCTCCTCGCGCAGATCCAGAACCACGAGAACGTGCCGCACATGGGGCGCTTCGCGATCGTCGCGTTCCTCCATCACATCGGCCTTGGCAACGAGGAGATCTTCCGGGTCTTCGGGGACGTGCCGGACTTCGCCGCGGACGTGACGAGGTACCAGATCGAGCACATCACCGGCACGTCGAGCCCGACGGAATACACGCCACCGGAATGCTCGACGATGAAGTCGTACGGCATCTGCCCAGGCCCGGACCGCATCTGCATGACGATCAAGCATCCGCTGTCCTACTACCGGGTGAAGGGGCGCGAGCGGAGGCCGCGGGGCGAGAACGCCTCGACTGCCGTCTAGGGACCGAAGCCGCGCCACGTCGACACGGCGCGCTGCACCGCGGTTGCATGGCCCAGGACCGCGAAGAGGACCAAGAACCACTCGAGCGGCTGGAACGCGAGCGGGGGCACGCCCCAGAGGACGCGCCCACCCGGGGACACGATTAGCTGGAGGAGCCCACCGATGAAGAGGAGGACGAGGCGGTCCGCTCGACCGAGAAGGCCCGCGTAGCGTCGGCCTTGACCGACCGCCTGGGCCTGGGTTCCCATGTAGGACGTCAGGAGGACGCCGAGGAGCGCGAGCGTCCCGACCCAGAGCCGGCAGTAAATCGAGAACGCGATGCCCCCGATCATGAAGACGTCCGCGTAGCGGTCGAGGACGTGGTCGAGGAAGTCTCCGCGGGGGGACGCCTTCCCGGCAAGCTTCGCGATCTTCCCGTCGAGGGCATCGAGATACGAACTCGCGAGGAGCAACACGAGCGCGAGGGCGAGGAACCCGGCGCCTCCGAGAGCGAATGAGATCCCCGCACCCGCCGCCGCCAGGAGCCCGAGCCACGAGACCGCGTCCGGGTTCACGCGGATGAGGCGCTTCGCGACCGGCGCGATGAGACGGTCGGCCGCAGCGCGATAGCGGTCTAGTACCACGAGAGCACCTCCTGGCTCCAGTCCACGGACCCGGGTTCGCGACCCTCCACGCGGCCTTGGAGGATCTCGAGGACCGCGTCGGCGCTCGTCTCCGCCGTCGCATCGGTCGTATCGACTTCGTACACAAACGGCAACCGGGCCGCGGCCTCCTGCGTGATGACGTCGATCGCCTCCGCCTCGACGTTCTCGCGAATCTTCGGCTCAGGCCAGCCGCGCGCTTCAAGCCGGGTTCGCAGGACCGACGGTCGACACCGGAGGATCACGGCGAGGTTGACGTCCATCCGGTGGCTGTAGTGGGCCTTGAGGAACGCGACCTTGGCCGGGATGTGTAAGGATTCGCGCAGCCGCTCGACATCCACCTCGTCCGCCTGGCGCGACTCGTCTCGGCCGACCACGAACCCCTCACGCCGTGCAATTTCGTCGAGGTCGAACACGGCGTAGCCGCGCGCGGCGAGGATGGCGCACGCCGACGTCTTCCCGGTGCCCGGGGTCCCCGAAACCGCGATGAGCACGGAAGACGCGAGGAGCTGAGACGTTAAATCAGTTTTGTTCACGCCCGCGTCGAGGCCGCAGGAACGACTCGGACCGGAAGGCGAAGCGATCTCGGAGGAGCAGGCCGGCCAAGCCGCTGACACAGTACATGGGAACCGCCAGGAGGTAGAGGGGCAGTCCCAGGCGCACGATGAATGCCATCAGGTCGTCCGCGCGCACCTCGAGAACTCCGGTGATGACCGGCGAGACCGCGAAGACGAACGCGATGGTGAGGCCGATCGGCACGGCGATGAAACTCTGCAGGACCGAGGACGGAAGGTCTTCCGTGACGAGGCCGGCGAGGATGCCCGCAATCGCGAGGATCGCGAGGACGGCGGCGATCGACGACTCCCCTGCGGCCGGCACGCTGACGTTCGGGAACAGGAAGTAGAACGTGCAGTAGCCGAGGGCAAGACCTAAAAAGGCGGCGATTCCGACCGCTTTCAGCGGACGTCGGAACCGTTGAAGGAACTCAGCCACCAAGGTTCAACCCTTCCTCTCGTTCGATCCGTCCGATCTCGCGCAAGTACGCCGCGGCCGTGGGGGACGTGGCGGCGGGGACTCCGTCGATCAGGAAGTCCATGCGGACCCAACTGATCCATGTCGCGGAGGCCGGACTGCCCGTCGTCGACGCGTAGTAGTCCGTGATGTTGCGCAACGCACCGAAGCGGCTCGGGTCGAGGCTCGCGGACAAGGCAAACCTGAACTCGTAGGACACCTCGCCAGTCGCCGGGACGGGATCGACGGAGACCTCCGTGGAGTTTCCGAAGATTCGATAGAAGTATCGGGAGCCGTTCGCGTCCAGCAGGAGGTCGTCCGCGATCCGGCGAGTGGCGTTCAAGCCGGCCTCCGCGGGGCCGTCCTCGACCCACGTGCTGAAGGCGAGGAGCTGGAGATGCAAGGTCCGGGTGCTCGGGTTCTGCACGCGGACGTCGAGGGTGAGCGTCAGCGAGCCATCCGGCCGGAGCGACCCGTTGGTTTCGGTTCCGGAGAAGATCCGCGTCGTCACCGGGGTGATCGTCAGGGTCCGTTGGGCCACGACCACGGAGGAATAGGTCCACGCCGACCCAATGCCCAAGGCCGCGAGCACCACCGTCATGGCGGCGACGACGAACCAGATCGGACGGTCGGGGCGTCCTCCGTACGGCGTCAGCCGAGAATAGCTCATGGCCCGCCCGCCGCGGGGGGGAGTGCCTCCGCGGGCGGCATGACCTCCGCCGGGCTTGGCTCCGTCAATCTCCCGTCGAAGATGTCGTTCGCGAAGTGGCATTCGGCGAAGTGACCCGGTTCCACCTCGATGAGGGGCGGCGCCGTGGTGGCGCAGATTTCCTGGGCGAACAGGCAGCGGGTCCGGAACCGGCAGCCGCTCGGCAGGTTGATGGGACTCGGCAACTCCCCTTTGATCGGGACCTGGGTGTACACGTGGGCCGGATCGGGGACGGGCACCGCCGCGAGCAAGGCCCGGGTGTACGGATGGGTCGGGCGCGCAATCAGGGTCTCGGTGGGTCCCGTCTCGACGATGCGGCCAAGGTACATGACGGCGATCCGGTCCGACATGTACCGGGCGACGGCGATGTCGTGCGTGATGAACACGTACGGGTTCTGGTACTTGTCGCGCAGGTCCAGCATGAGATTCATCACGCCCGCGCGAATCGACACGTCGAGCATGCTCACCGGCTCGTCCGCGATGATGATCTTCGGGTGGAGCACGATCGCCCGCGCGATCGCCACCCGCTGTCGCTGGCCGCCCGAGAGCTCGTGCGGGAACCGCTGGATGAAATCTTGGCCCGGCCGCAAGCCCGCATCCTCGAGGGCCCGGATGACGAGCTCCGCGCGTTGCTCCGTCGAGGAAGCGAGATGGTGTATCACGAGTGGCTCTGCGACGGTCCGGAAGACCGTGTACCGGGGGTTCAGCGACTCGTACGGATCTTGGAAGATCATCTGCAGGTCTCGACGGAACCGGAAGAGCTCGCCGCCGGAAAGGCTCGCGATGTCGACCCCTTCGAACTGGATGTGGCCTTCCGTGGGATCCTCGAGGCGGGAGATGAGGCGACCCGTCGTCGTCTTGCCGCACCCCGATTCGCCCACGAGACTCAGGATCTCGCTCTCGCGCAGTTCGAAGCTGATGCCGTCGACCGCGTGGACCTGGAGAACGTTGCCGCGGAGCGATTGCAGGAATCCGCTCCGGAGCTCGAAGTACTTCTTCAGGCCGCTGACCCGCACGACGACGCCGTCCCCTGGCGTCGGCCGGTCCGCGACTTCCTCCATCATATGTGCAATCCCCCTTGAGAGAAAAAGTCCTGCGTGAAGTGGCAGAGCGCCCGATGCCCGACCTCAGGGATGACGTACGGTGGCGCCTGGACGGTGCAGATGTCTTTCGCATACTTGCACCGGGGATGAAACCGGCAGCCCGACGGGGGCGTCAACAGGCTCGGCGGGCTGCCCGGGATCGCCTCGAGGCGGTGCTTCGCCCCCGTGATGCTCGGGAACGCACCGAGCAGGCCCTCCGTGTACGGATGCAGGATGCGCTTGAAGATGTTCTCCGAGGCGCTTTCCTCGATAATCTCGCCCGCGTACATGACCGCGATCCGGTCGGCGACCTTCGCGACGACGGAGACGTCGTGGGAGATGATGATGATCGTCATGTGCATCGACTTCTGAATTCGAAGGACCTCATCCATGATCTTTGCGGCGGTGATGACGTCGAGAGCCGTCGTCGGCTCATCCATGATCACGAGCTTGGGGTCGAGGGCGAGTGCCATCGCGATCATGGCCCTCTGCTTCATTCCGCCGCTGTATTCGTGAGGGTAGTTGTCGATCCGGTCCGCCGGAATGCCGACGAGCTGGTACAGACTCTCGACTCGTTTCCGCGCCGCTTCCTGCGTGAGGTCTTCGTGGGCTCGGATCGCTTCGATGATCTGTGTGCCCACGGTGTACACGGGATTGAGCGCGTTCATGGCGCCCTGGAACACGATCGAGATCTGCTTCCAGCGCACGGCGTTCAATTTCGGATCATAGTCCCGCAACCGGCCGTCCCGTCGCCGGACCATGTCCACGAGATCCCCCTCCTGCGTCGCAGCGCGGAGTCGGTCCTTCGCCTCCCGCAGCCCCTTCCGCATCGCCAGATCCCTTGCGGAGCCGTCATCATCCGAGAAGCCCGCGACGGTCTTCCGTAGCTGACCGATCTCGTCTGCGAGGTACTGCCGATAGGTCTGCGAGAGCGGATGCCGGAGAAGCTCAATGCGCTCCTGGAGTTCCCGAACCTCCTTTGCGGACTCATCCGACTGGGCCGAAGCCGAGAGCCGGTCGAGCGCGGCTTGGGCCTGAGCGAGCTCCATCTCGATCCGACCCTCTGCGAGCTTCCAGTACTCCGGGCGGAAGCGATCCGCGCGACCGTCCGGCGAGAAGAGGATCTGGCCGCCGAACACGTACGCGTTCGGGGGAAGCAGTTGCGTGATCGAGTACGCGAGGGTCGTCTTCCCGCAGCCGCTCTCTCCGACGAGCCCGACGGTCTCCCCCGCGCCGACATCGAGGCTCACCCCGTCGACTGCCTTGACCCAGCCGTCTTTCACCCGGAAGTACGTACGCAGATTCCGGACGGACAGCAGGGCCACGCCTAGCGCCTCCGAAGCCGAGGATTGATGATCTCGTCGAATCCTCGACCAAGAAGGTAGAACCCCAGGGAGAGCAGGGTGATCGCGATGCCGGGCGGGAGGAGCCACCACCACGCGTTCAGCGCACCGCCGAACGTGAGGACCTGGGATAGCATGCCGCCCCACGAGATCACGGTCACGTCCCCGAGGCCGAGGAAGCTCAGTGCCGCTTCCGTGATGATCGCCCCCGCGACCGTGAGGCTCATGTACAGGAAGCTGAACGGCAACACGTTCGGCGCAATCTGGAAGAACATGAGGCGAAGATCGTTCGCGCCCGAAACCCTCGCCGCGTCGACAAACGGTCGTTCCTTCAGCGTGAGGACTTGGGCACGTATGACCCGGGCGATGCCGGGCCATCCGACGATCCCGATGACGAAGATGATGACCCAGATGCTCGGCGCCCAGATCGAAGCGAGGATCAGCACGATCGGAAGGAAAGGAAGGACGAGGAAGATGTCCGTCATCCGCATGAGGAGCGTGTCGACGATCCCTCCAAAGAAACCGGCAATCAGGCCGATGAGCGTGCCGATCCCCACGGCGAACACCGCGGCGAGACCGCCGACGATGAAGGCGACCCGTGTGCCGTAGAACAGTTGGGTCAGGATGTCCGCTCCGCGGAAGTCCGTCCCCAAGATGTAGTGGTTCCCGGACGGATACGTGCCCGGCGGCAGAGGCACGCGCGGCGTCCCGAGGAGCTGGAAGACGACGGTCTGGCCGAGGGTCGGATCGGTCCAGGCTCCGTATTCCTCCTGTTGCGTCAACGCTCCCCCGAACAACGTGCCGCCGAGCGCACCCGCGTAGCGGAAGAGTGTCGCCGTCGCCGGAGGTTGGATTGTAAACACCTCGGGCACAACTTCCTCGGCACTTCCGAACGTGGTGTCCTGCGTCACGATGCCGCCGTTGGCCGGAAAGATGAAGATTTTCGATCGTTCGTCGACCTCGTAGAACCAGCGAAGGCGACCCGGGAAGTCCGCGCGGAACTGGAGGGTCTCTCCCCCCGTGTCATTGACGCGGATAAGGTGCGTCGTACCGTTCGCGCCGACCGCCGGATCGAACAGTGCGAAGTAGACCGTTTTTCCCCGATAGCTCGTCGGCGCCCCGACGGGCTGCAAGGCCGGATCGGGCAGGGCGAACTCGTGGATGAGCCGGAGAGAATTCATTTCGAGGAACCCAACGCCGGAGGCGACGCTCGTCCGGAGCGGCAGATAGAGCCGCATCGGGAAGGTCGACCGCGTGAATCCGATCGAACCATCCACCACCGCGGATTGCCCGTCGAGCGTGAGCGGGACCCAGGTGCGAATCGGACCGGTCACGTTGTGGACCTCAAGGGTCCCATTCGTCAGCGGAAGCAAAATCGCCTGTCCCGGACCCGACCGGTAGTCGTCGATGACATTAACACCGTCCTGGTCGTAGTACACGAACGGCGGTGCGGACAGGCTCTCATTGTTCCACAGCACGATTTGGCCCGAGGGGCCCGTGGGGTCCGTGCTGTGCACGTAGGTGATCTGGAAAACCACCGTGTGGTTCAGATCCGACGCGTAGAAGTACCGGTAAGGACCCACGTCGCGGCCGGGGAGACCGGGGAACGGGGCAATGTTGAACTCCGTCGGGAGGACGAGCATGTTCCCTCCGGACGCGGGATCCTCCCCCGTGTAGACTGGATCGAAGCCGAGGCGCGACCAGAAGATGAGGGATCCTCGAAACGGGTCGATCACATAGAAATCGCGCTGTGCGAAGAACGCAATGGCGCCGTTGTCTCGGCCGTCCCCGTTCGAGTTCGTCGAGTTCTTGCCGGGGACGATGTAGTAGAGGGACGTGAGCGGCGCGGCCGGGTTCGGCGTCGGGCTGATGGAGAAGTCTTGGGTGATGTCGAAGGTCAGGGAGTGATTCCCCGCTTCGAACGGGGTCTCGTTCGTCTCGAGAGTGCCCCGCAGGTAGTCCATCGTGATGAACCCCTCGCGGGCGTAGTTGATCAACCAAACCCCGCCCTGACGGTCGCTCGACAACGGCGTCGTCGGGCCCATGACGGGCGCGAAGTACGTCAGATTCGGCGACAAGGCGCGGTCGTACGAGGACACGGTGAACCGATCGGACTCGGGGGCCTCGAAGTTCCGAGGGAACGGCGAGATGACCGGCGCGAGGACTGCAATGGCGGCGAACACGAGCACGATGGAGAGTCCAACCATCCCGAGATAGCTGCTCCGGATCACCGAAAACGAGCGCTTCAGCGCCTTCGGCACCCGCCGGAGGAGACGAAGGCTTGCCACCGCCGACGCGAACGGGGACCCTTCAGAGGCGGACACGAGGATCGAGCACTCCGTACAGGATGTCGGCGACGATGTTTCCGAAAATCACGAGGACGGCAATAATCCACAGGAGTGCGCCCGCCAGAAACTGGTCTTGGTTCACAATCGCCTGCAAGAAGTAGTAACCGAGACCGAAGTAAGAGAACACACCTTCCAGGATGATGGCGCCTCCGATGACGAACGCCAAGCTGATCGTGAAGGACGTGACGACGGGCAGGTAGGCGTTGCGGGCGGCGTGGCGTCGTCGCACGGTGCGCTCGGAGAGCCCCTTCGCGCGGGCGGTCAGGATGAAATCCTCTCCCATGACCTCGAGCATCGAGGTCTGCATGAGGAGGATCGTGCCCGCCGCGCTGATCATGACGAGCGCGAGCATGGGGAGCGCCGCGTGGTAGGAGAGATCCACGAGCTGGAAGAACGGGTTCCCCGGTCCGAGCGACGCGACGAGAGGCACCGCCTTCGCGGTCGCCTCCGGATCGCTGAATCCGTGCAACGGGAACCAGCTGAAGGTGAAAGCGAAGATCCAGAGGAGGATGAGGCCGATCCAAAACGAGGGCATGTTGTAGAAGAACAAGCTGCTCACGATGACTGCACTCTCGCTCGCCCTCCCGCGCCGCCACGCAATGAAGGTGCCGACCACGACGCCGATGAGGTACTCGATGATCACCGCGCCGCCGAAGAGGAACATCGTCCTCGGGGCCGCGGTCGTAATCACCTCGGAGACGGGCCGACCTTCGAGAAACGAGTCGCCGAAGTCCAGGCTGAACATGTTGTAAACGAACTTGCCCATGCGCACGAGGTATGGATCGTTGATCCCAAAGGTCCGGTTCAGCTGCTCCAGGCGGGCCCGGTCGAACGTGGGATCCGCTCGGAACCGGTCGATGGGGGTCCCCGGCATTGCGTCGAAAAGAATGAAGACGATGATGGTCACGATGAAAAGCGTGATGATGCCCTGAATCGACCTCTTCGCGATGTACCGAGCAAGAGCAGCCATCGGCCCAGCCCCCTGTCCCCGCTATCTTTCAATCCAGGAAGCGTATAAGAACGTTTTCCACTCCCCCTCGCCTCGATCCAAGAAAAGTTGGAAAGGGGACCGGGACCGAAGTCCCGATCCCTTGGTCGCCTACAGATTCTCGTCGGACGAAAGCTCCTCCTCGGAAGCTTGCCCCTCCTTCGACGTCTTGGGCGGGCGTTTGCGGCGGCTCATCATGATCCCGACCGCCGCCCCCACCGCGATGCCCACCACGAGAAGCCCACCGCCCAGGCCGTACGCCAGGGTGTTGTCCGGTCCCGGCGCCGCCGGGATCGACGTGGTGACCGACTGGCTGCCGACCGCCACATCGTGGCTCCCTGCCTGCGTAAAGACGTACGAGAACGTCACGGTCTGCGTCGCGCTCGCCCCGATCGTGATCGACTGCGCCGCGACGGTGGAGCCACCGACCTGCAGGAAGACGTTCGCGGGTCCCGCCACCGGCAAGGTGTTCGTGACCTGGACCGTCACCGTCGAGGCTGAGCCGGCGGCCGCCGGCGTCACCGAGAGGGACGCGTACGACAAGACCGGCGCCGACGCGAGGATGCCGTACCACGCGCGCGTCACCTGCGTCCCGTCGGGCGTCGTGATGACCGCGAGGTTCTCGAGCGCTCCAGCCGTCGCCGTGAACGTGAACGACGCCGCGCCGTTCGCGTCCGTGAGGGCCTGGTACGGGCCGCTCCAGACCGTCGCGTTCGCGATCGGATCGCCCGCGCCGTTCGTCACGGTCACCGTCGCCGTGGCCGTGCCCGACTCCGGAACGAGGGTCTTATCCACCGCAGCGGAGGCGAACGCCGTCGCCGTGGGCACATAAAGGTAGCCCCGGACGAACTCGAACGGAATCTTCGCGATCAGCACCTGGAAGGTCGGCGCAAAGAAGAAGTCGCCGTAGCTTCCAGAGAACAGCTGCTCCCGGCCTCCGTACGCATATCGAGGATCGGCCGGGATGAGGCTGAAGTAGACCGCCTGCGACAAGCTTAGTGGGGGCAGCGCGAGCGACCGCTCGGACACGTTCCACCGTAGGACGCCGTTGGCGTCTGCGGCGATCGTCCCGCCGAACGCGCCCCGGATGTTCCGGCCATCCCGGCCCGGACCTCGGATCAGGAAGACCTCAACGTTCGAGGCGACGACACCACCGCGCTTGTAGAACTGCGCCGTCACCTCTTGCCTCCGGCTCAGGGAGGTCAGCACCGGCGTGGCCAAGCTCACGGAGCCCAACGCGAAGACCGGGGCACGCTGGATGACCAGCCCGGAGCTGATCGAGAACGTGCTGTCGCGAATCGCCGAGAGGAAGTTGCAAGCGTCCGCTTCAATGTGCATCTTCGCCCCGAGGGGCTTGCCGACGTATGCCCGGACCTGCACCGGCGAGTCAATCTTGTGCGGCAAGGCCGACAAGGGCAGCGTGAACGATCCCGTCGCGTCCGTGACGCTCGTGACGTTCATGTAGTACAAGCCAGCGAAATCGGCCGGCCACGTCGACGAGTCGCAGGAGTCGATCACGGGGAAGTCGCCGACGACCTCGAGGTCCTCGACGAAGTGTTCGACACCGTACGCCGAGCCCTGGCCCGCGGAGGCCTGTAAGGTGCCTCCGAGGGTGCCGAGCCCGAAGAACTGCATGTCCAGGCCCGTCGAGTACTGCGGCACGCTGTAGTCGTACGACCACGGGAACTGCGCCGGGAGGCCCAAGTCGCCATAGGATACCTGGAACAACACGGGGACGTTCGGCGCGGCTGCACCCAGCTGATTCACCACGTTGACCGTGATGTCCGAGGAACCTTGCGGCTCCGAGAGGATTGCGCGGCTTGACATCGTAACCCTCGCGGCGTATCCCGTGGCGGTCCCTTCGCGGAGGAACAGGGACACCTCGTCCGTCACCTGGAAGGCATCGTTCCGGACCGCGAAGCGAGCGGCGACGTTGGTGCTGTTGAGGTCGGTGACCGCATTCGCCGTCGGGGCGAACGTAAACGAGGCGATCCCGTTCGTGTCCGTCCGGTTCGAGCCCGCAGACGCGGGCGCCACGGAGACGTTCCAGTTCGATGCCGGCATCGCGACGTCAACGTCGAGGCCGGATAGCGCTTGGCCCGCGTAGTTCGTCACCTTCACGGCGATCGTCGTGGTGGAGGTGGCCAATGGACCGACGACCAGTCCCGGGGTGCCTTGGACCGCAACGATTCGCCAGCTCGGCGGCGCGTCGTTCTCGACGAACATCACGATGGACGCGCTCTGCGAATCGACGGCGACCGTGTCCGGAATGCTCGTCGTCGCTTTGACGATGTCCACCAACTGTTGGTTCGGGAACTTCGCCGCGGTCGCTGGCGCCGTGTAGGTGAACGAGACGTGGCCTTGCGCATCCGTGGCGGCCGAAGCCGGCGCGATTCCTCCGAGGACCAGCGTCGTGTCAACCGTGACCGTGGCACCTGGGATCGGAGAGCCGACACCGTCAATGAGCGTCGCCAAGATCGTCGCCGTGTTTCCGGTTCCGATGACCGGAGTCGCGGTCGACAAGCTGAGGGTCGCGATCGGGGCCGGAGGCCCGACGGTAATCTCGAGCAACTTCGTGGTCGAGGCGCTCGAGGTCCCGAGCGTGGCGATCGCCTTGAGGAACAGGTTGCCTTGGATGACGGGCACCTTCCAAGCGAACCGAACATGCCCGCTCGCATCCGTCGTAGCGCTCATCGTCCGGTACTCGGAGCCCCAGCTCGCGTTCAGCGTCACGCTCGCACCGCTGACCGGTGCCAGGTTCTGCGCGACGAAGGCATCGACGTTCACCGTATGCCCGCCAATCGCTCTCTCAGGCACCGTCAACGCGACCGAGAAGACACCGCTCGGCGGCGGCACAACGACCGAGCCCGCCGGATGAATCTTCACGAGGGACCAGAAGTTGTACAGCTGCGGCGGGGTGTTGACCCAGCCGACCCACGCGTCGTTCCGGTACGCGTTCAGGTTCTTGCGGTAGTACAGGACGTTCCACGGGATGTCGTTCGTCACGATTCCCTCGATGTCCTTGACGACCTGGATCCGGGTGGGCGTGTCGAGGGTTGTGTCCATCCGGTCAAGGAGCGCGTCCACGCGGGCGTTGTGGTAGCCCGCGGAGTTCGAACCGGCCGGGTTGATCGCGACGTCGTTCTTGCTGGCGAAGAAGTCGCTCAGGTACGACTCCGGCGTGCCTGTGAGGAGCCAGCCGAGGATGTAGATGTCGAAGTCGACCTCGGTGAAGGCCTTCGACACGATCGTGTCGAAGCTCGTCGGGGCGGCGTCGATGTTCAGCCCGATCGCCTTCAGGTTGTTCGAGATCATGATGCCCGCGTCGGCCCGGACCGGATCGTAGTCTTTCGGCGGGGTGAGGATCGTCGCCTTGATCGGGGATCCGTCCGCGTAATCGCGGAACCCGTCGCCGTTGCGGTCAATCATCCCGTACTGGTCCAACAGGTTCCTCGCGCCTTGCAGATCGAACGTCGGCGGAGCGGCGCTCGAATTGATGTATCCCGCCGTGTGGATGGAAATCGGGACGTACCCTTTGATTCCGAAGCCGCCCATGAGCGTGTTCACGATGTAGTCTTTGTCGATCGCCATCGAGATCGCTTGGCGGAGATGCACGTCATTCCACGGTTTCCGGCGTAGGTTGAACGCGAGATAGAAGTAGCCGGCATCCGTGACCTGTTCGACGCTGATCGACGGGTTCGCGCGCACCTGCGTCAGGAACCCGGGGGTCAGGGACCAGATCAGTGTGTCAACTTCGCCCTTCTGGAGAGCCAGACTGATCACATCGAGGCTCGTGAAGATCACGAACTTGATCGAGCGGAGGGACTCCGGGAAGAGCGGATAGGAGACTCCGCGCCAGCTGACGCTGACTCCCTTGCCCCAGTACCCATCGTACACCGAGATGTGGGAACCGGATTTCGGGCTCCAGGAGTCGAACTTGAACATCCCGGTCCCAATCGTCGAGGCGGTCTGGGTCGCGGTGTTCCCGAACGAGAAGTCCGCGGAGTAGTCGTCGCTGTCCGTGATCGGCTGGAGGGACGTGATGTTGATCGGCCGCTGGGCCGTGTTGATGTGGTTCGTCCAGATCGACTTCGGGATGATCGGCACCTGCAACGTCCCGAGGAAGAACAGTGCATAGGGCTTCGAGAGGTGGAAGCGTACCGCATCGGAGGCCGCCGGGGACGGCTCCACGCCGACGTGGGAGACCGCGCTGCCACCGGTCCAGTGCGGCCAGATGGGCGCATCCCACCAGAGAGCCGACGAGATAAATGTCTGGTAGGTCGACCACTCGAGCACTTGGTAGCTGAAGACGACGTCGTCCCGAGTCATGGACGAACCGTCATGGAACGTCACGCCGGGCCGGATGTAGACGTCGACCACGGGTTGCGGGCTCGTGGGCGGCACAATGAACGTGAAGCCCGGGCCGCTCGTTCCTTTGGCCGGATTTGCGAGCGTCGCGAAAACGCTGTAGTCTGGATCGTTGCTGAAGAGCCCTTCGAAACTGTACCCGACCTGATACGCGTTCCAAACCGTGTTTGTTTCCGGGTTGAAGTAATCGAGGGTCGTCATGTCGTTCTGCAATCCGATGACCAACTCAGTCCGCCCGCCCTGGGCCGCGGCCGGTGTCGTCAAGAACACGAATCCTGCAGCGAGCAGGACAAAGACGAGCACGGTCGCGCGGAGTCCAGGCGAGCGCAAAAGCTTTAGTTCCATTGTGTTCCGCTCCTCTCCCCTAGAAGGACCGTTTCGAGGGAAGGGAGAGCACGCTATAAATAGGTTTTTCCAAGACGAGAACTTTGGACGGTTCACGGACCGTTCTACGTTGTCAGGCGGGCAATCTCTCCATAGAAACTCGGACAACCGGGCGCCCAGAATCTAGCCGTTCTGTTGGGACGCCGTGCGAACCGCCGAGCGAACGGTGCGCGAGAAACGAAGCCGCAATTCCAATTCGTCTTCGATCGATTTCCACTCGGCAGCCACCTTCGGTTTGAGGAGCACGCGCCATGTAAACGGATACCTTACGTCCATGAGAACAAGCGGCTCCGCGGGCAGGAGGCCGAAGTCGTGTCGCTCGCCGCGAAGCGAGGCGCGGATGTCGTCCTCGGAAATCTCCCCCGTTGCCGTACCGACCACGGCGGCGACGATGCGACGGACCATGGCGCGGCGAAAGCTCGGGGCCCGGATGTCGAACAGGATCGCGGGGCCGTCGCGCATCACGTCGATGCGGGTGATCGTTGTCGGCCCTCGCGGCGGATCCGAGGTGAACGAACGGAAGTCGTGCATGCCGACGAAGAGAGAGGCCCCCGTTCGGAGCGCATGGAGAGGGATGCGTTGTAGGAGATGGTAGCGATACCATCGCTCCTCCGCGTGGCGGGGGTGGAACCCGTCCGGAACGGCCGCCACGGCCCACGCCCAAACCCCTCGCGCGCGGTCGTTGAATGCGCCCACGACGGCCTCGGGTTGAAGGGCCGAGTCGAAGGCAATGACGTTGCCCACGGCGCTGACACCCCGGTCGGTCCGGCTCGCACTTCGAAAGAATGCGGCGTTCGGATCGACAATGGCTCTCGCGGCGCGGAGCGCAGCGATGCACTCCCCTTCGACGGTTCGCACGTTCGGCTGTCGTTGGTAACCGAAGAAGGGCCGACCGTCGTACGCGATCTTGAGCGCGACCCGCATGCGAACCGTCATTATCTTGCCTAGAATATAGCGAATCCCGAAGCCCATGCCTTCGGTCCGGGTCGTCCTCGTCGAGCCAAAGAACGAGGGCAACGTCGGCGCCATCGCGCGAGCGATGAAAAATTTCGGGGTCGAGGACTTAGTCCTCGTCCGGCCGTGCCCCTTGGGCGCGGAGGCGCGGCAGCGCGCGATGCACGGCGCGGACATTCTCGCCCGCGCGCGGACGGTGCATGACGTCGCAGAGGCGACGGCGGATCTCGACCTCCTGGTCGCCACGTCGGGCATCGACACGGACAACGAAAAGAAGTTCGCGCGGATCGCGATTCCTCCTCGCGAACTCGCCGCGAAAGTCGCGGCATTCACCGGACGCGTCGGAATCCTCCTCGGCCGGGAAGATTTCGGCCTTCGCGACGAGGAGATCCGAGCCTGCGACCTCCTCGTGACGATCCCGGCGTCGAAGGGCTATCCGATCCTCAACGTGTCTCACGCGGCGGCGATCCTCCTCTACGAACTCCATGCGGTGCACGGCCCAGACACGAAGTCGCGTTCGGCGTCGGGCTTCGAGAAGGAGACGCTTCACGAGGCGTTCGGCGCCCTCATGGCCTCGACGGACTATCCTGCGCACAAGAGCGCGCGCACGAAAGTCATGTTCCGTCGACTCATCGGTCGCGCCATCCCGACGAAATGGGAATTCCATGCGCTCATTGGCGTGCTCCAGCGAGCGACGAATCGAATCAAGCGACTCGAGCGCGATCGCTAGATCAGCGGGCGAGGCCGATCCCGAGGGAGCGGTCCGTCTTCTCCATGCTCCGCCGACCGTCCTTCTCGAGTTCCAGGAGCGCGCGGATCGCGTCGACGTTCTCGGGGACGACATCCGACTCTTGGTGGACCGCCTGGAAGTAGTAGAGTCGCTTCCCGTCGACGACATGGACGCCGTCCCGCCACACGGCGACCTCGTAGAGGTCGGACCGGTTCCGCGAGAGGTCGCGGGCCATTTCCATGATCTGCGCCGTCGACTTGACGCCCTCGCCGCCTTCGACGAACGTGATGCGGGGCTGCCGCTTCCAGACCTCGACGATTCGGTCCTCGTCCGTGGCCTTCTTCAGGTCTAGGCTCACGACGTGTACGTGCATGAGGGTCGTGGGGACCTTCAGGGCGATCGTCTGGATGTTCAGTTTCGGGAGGACGCTCTGAACGTCGGGTCCGTGGTGGCTCGGCATCTCGAGCTCCGGCTCGATCGCGTTGATCGGCCCCTTCTTCGAGTCGCCGGGGTCCGTCGCGCGGCGCACCATGACCGCGAGGACGCGTTCCACGCCGAGCCCGGTGTCGAGCGGATACAGAGTACGGATGAGGCCGGTCGTGTTGCACGACGGGACGCGGACGAACGAGGCGCCGAGGCACTCGTCGTAGTTCGCCGCGGCGTTGAACGAGAGATTCGTGAGCGCGTGATCCTCGCCGCCCTGCCAGATCGCCTTCACGCCCGCTTTCTCGTAGACCTTCTTGTAGCCGCTTTCCTCCGGCGTGCAGTCGACGACGAGGTCCGCGTCTTTCAGCGCGTCTCCGAGGACGCCGGACGCCTTGACGCCCGCTTTCTCGAACTTCCGGAGGGCGTCGTCCGTCGCCGCGTAGAGGGCGTACGCCTTCCGCACGGCGAGCTTCGCCTCGAAGTCGGGTCGCGTCTTCACGACGCCGACGACATTCATGTCGCCCTGCAGGGCGACGGCGTCGGCCACGCGCTTTCCGATCGTCCCGTACCCGTTGATCACGATCTTCGCCGGCATCGGGAAGCTCCGATCGCAGCGAACGGCCGAGGGACGTAAAAGACTTGTGTGGACGCGCCGTCCGACGGGGCCGGAGAAGGTACTTCCGGGCCCGCGAGGATCCCGGGCCTTGCACTGCTATTACTGCGACAAGGACGCGAGGGCCGTGTGCCGATTCTGCGGCGCCGCGGTGCGCTCCGATCACACGAAGGCCGGCCGGTTCGTGGCGGCTGGGCGTCCCACGGGGAGCTGAGCGAGACGCGGGCCGATTACGTGATCGTCGACAACGCGATCTGGTGCGGCTCCTGCTCCGTGCAGCCCATGTACGCGATGCGGCAAGTCGGAAGCCCGCGGAACCTTCTTGCCGCTTCCGGGGATTGGCCACGTTCATGCGTTGCAATTACTGCGACAACGAAGCGCGGGGCACATGCCGGTTTTGCGGTAGCGGAGTCTGCCGGGATCACATGACGACGGGGCGATTCGTCAGCGGGATCGAGTGTCATGGATCGTATCCTCTCATGCGAGACTACGTCGTCGTCGACAACGCGATCTGGTGCGGCCGTTGCGCCGCCCACCCTCCGTCGACGACGTCCGGGATCGAGTCGAGAGCCTAGGACTCGTAGAGATCCCGCCGGATGCGCGGGACCATCGCCATGAGGACGGCGGACTCCGTGAGCGCGTCGCGATCCAGCCGCCGATCCGTCAGGTAGCCGATCGCGCCCTGCTTCGAGCCGATCCCTCGGATCCCGGTCAGCGCCGCCATGGCCTCGCCGACCGTGTTGCCCTCCTTCACGCGGCGGACGACCGAGGGCGGATACGCAAACCCGGGACCGTGGCCGACCGTCACCCGGCCGGCGCGGTCGACGATCGCGCAGTACTGGACGTCGAAGTAGTCACCGACCTTCGGCTCCCAGACGAGCCCTGCTTCGATCCCGACGCCGAAGTCGGCGGTGCCCAACGCGTTCCGGGCCCGCGCCACCGCCCCGCGGATCGCCTCCGCACCGAACGGCTGCTCGGGCACGTCCGTCGGCACGCGAATCCGGGAGACGGCCGCCCGCCACGACAGCGACTCCAGGGCGCGCCGGACGGCCCGGACCTTGACCGGGTTGTCGGTGCCGACGCGGACGGCGAGCGGCTTCGTCCGGAGGCCGTGCTTGTCTATCACGCCGGCGCGAATCCGCCGCGAGGCGATCGGGAGTCCGTCTTGGGCCAGGACCATCGGCACATCCCGGATCTCCAAAGGACGGAGACCTTTCCCGACCCGGGCCTCGTTCAGCGCCAGGGCGACCGCATGGCGCTCGGCCGACACGACGAGGACGTCGAGGTCCGGGAGATCGTCCGCGGGGCCGAAGGGATCGTCGATCGGCTCAATCCGCGCCGGTCGCCATCGGCGGCCGCTCAGGAACCGCTTCAGGTTCCGCTCCCGAACGCGGTACGGGTTCACGCGGGTCCGCGACTCGCGGGCAAATCGATCGGTGGTCAATCCGATCAGGACGAACGCCGGCCGACCCTCGAATGCGGCGCGCAGAAGGGCCTCGTGACCGTCGTGGAGGATATCGAACGTCCCCCCGAGGACGACGCGCATCCATCGCGCATCCGGTGCGCGCGATATAAGCGTGATTAGGGGGCGAGACGGCCCTCGTGGATGGCGATCAGATCGGCGTACAGCGCGTACGCGGTCTGCCGCAAACCCGGGTTCCGTTCGACGATCTGAAACTCCTTCAGCATGTCCGTGCGGACGAGCAGCGAGGACGAAGTCCCCGTGATGGGGAACAGCGGCTGGTCGGGAGCGACCGCCTCGATCGCGACCGACGCCTTCACGCTCCGCCCCTCGCGCCACCCGCGGGCGACTTGCGCGAGCCGCCGTCCGCCCGTGCGCGCCTCGCGGACGCCCGCCGGATCGACGGAGGAGACGCCCTGGCGCGGGACTTCCTCCGGCCGGAGGGATCCGCCCATGAGGACGTTCGCCAGGAGGCACGCCTTCACGGTCGCGTCCCAGCCGTCGAGGTCCATGGACGGATCCGTCTCCAGGAATCCGATCGCCCGCGCCGCCGCGACGCCCTCCTCGTACGTCCGGCCGGCCTCGATCTCGGACAGGATCAGGTTGCTCGTGCTGTTCAGGATCCCTTCGAACGATTCGATCCGCGCGCCGCGCATCGCCTCGAGGAAGAGGCTGAATACCGGGGCGCCGTCCATGACGGTCCCTTCGAAACGGAAGCCGAGGCGCTTCGTCCGCGCGATCTCGGCGAGGCGGCGGTAATGGTAGACGACGGGGCCCTTGTTCGCCGTGATGACGTGCTTCCCGGCCGCGAAGGCCGCGAGGATGTGGTCCAGCGCGAGTTGCCTCGCCGCGATCCGGAGCGGGGTGACCTCGATCACGACATCGGCGCGGATGCGGCGAATCGCCTCGACGGAGTCGTCCCGCACCGGACGTCCGCACGTCTCGATCGAACCGCCCGCCGCCGCGGCTCGCACCGCCTTGCGGAGATCGACCCCGCTCGCGCTCTCGACGCTCCCGTGGTGCGCCGTGAGGATCCCGACCACCGCGGGCTCGAGGCCGTGGTCCCGGGCGAGCGCCCCGCGGCGTTCGACCAGGAGGCGTGCGAACTCGCGCCCCACGTTGCCGAATCCCACGAGGAGGAGGCGGCGTCGCGTGCGGACCACCTCACACGTCGAGGACCTTCCCCATCCCGCGGCGGAGTGCGGCGTCCACGACGAGGTTCGCCACGGCGGCGTCCTGCACGCCGACCCCGGTCAAGTCCGCGACCGTGATCTCGTCGTCCCGCTCGCGACCCGGCTTGATGCCGGCGGCGATCTCGCCGAGGTCCGCGTAGACGTCCTCGCGCCGCATCGCGCCGGCCTCGATCGCGTGGTGGATCTCGCCGAGCCGCGCGCATTGGTCGAGGCGGTCGGCGACGACCTTGTCCGCCTTTCGGAGCACGCCGACGTCCAGCTCCCGCTTCTCCGGGCCGTCGGAGCCGACCGCCGTGATGTGCATCCCCGGCCGCACCCAGTCCGCGCGGACGAGCGGCTCGCGCGACGGCGTCACGGTGACGACG
>WNGP01000269.1_pt1 | contig 39988 bp, 38 predicted proteins | sample 5407671 | NCBI WGS metagenome assembly WNGP01 (sample SAMN13153381, study PRJNA577476) | soil metagenome | isolation source: 40 cm soil or saprolite under Garry oak tree replicate 2 | place: USA:California | collected 2016-06-15 | reverse complement strand
TCGACGATCGTGGAACAGGTGGCCAACGGGGTCACCACCCGGATGGCGGTCCTGTACCTGCTGCTCGGCGGCACGGAATTCCCGGCAACGGAGCTCCCGGCGGGGGCCCGGTGACGGCCGGGGCAACCGGGGCGACCCGGGACGGGCAGGCCAGCTGGCTGATCCGGGGCGTCACGATCCCGGGAGACGGCGAGCAGAGCTCCGGCGGCACCGACATCCTGCTCAGCGGCGGGTCCGTCACGGCCATCGGATCCGGGCTGGATCATCCTGGTGCCCGGGTGCTCGACGCCGCCGGCCTGATCGCCCTGCCCGGGCTCGTCGACCTGCACACCCACCTGCGCGAGCCGGGCCGCGAAGACGCCGAAACGGTGGCGACCGGGACCGCGGCGGCGGCCCTCGGCGGCTACACCGCGGTGCACGCGATGGCCAACACCGACCCCGTGGCCGACACCGCCGGGGTGGTCGAGCAGGTCTGGCGGCTCGGCCGGACCGCGGGCCACTGCGACGTCCAGCCGGTGGGCGCGGTCACCGCCGGGCTGGCCGGCGCCAGACTGGCCGAACTCGGCACCATGGCGGATTCGGCCGCACGGGTCCGGGTGTTCTCCGACGACGGCCGGTGCGTGTCCGACCCGCTGCTGATGCGCCGTGCCCTGGAGTACGTCAAGGCCTTCGACGGGGTGATCGCCCAGCACGCGCAGGACCCTAGGCTCACCGAGGGCGCGCAGCTCAACGAGGGCGAGATGTCCGCCCGCCTCGGCCTGGCCGGCTGGCCCGCCGTGGCCGAGGAGGGCATCATCGCGCGCGATTGCCTGCTCGCCGCGCACGTGGGGTCGGCGCTGCACGTCTGCCACGTCTCCACCGCCGGGTCCGCGGAGATCATCCGCTGGGCGAAGTCCAAGGGGTGGCCGGTCACCGCCGAGGTCACGCCGCACCACCTGCTGCTGACCGATGAGCTTGCGGCAGGCTACGACCCGGTGTTCAAGGTCAACCCGCCGCTGCGCACCGAGGCCGACGTGGCGGAGCTGCGGCGCGCCCTGGCCGACGGCACCATCGACTGCGTGGCGACCGACCACGCCCCGCATCCGGTGGAGGCCAAGGAAACGGAGTGGGCCGAGGCGGCGTTCGGCATGACCGGGCTGGAGACCGCGCTTCGGGTGGTGCAGCTGGCGATGGTGGACACCGGGCTGCTCGACTGGGCCGGGGTCGCCGACCGGATGTCCGTCCGGCCGGCCAGGATCGGGCGACTGACCGGCCACGGCACCCCGCTGGCGCCGGGCGCGCCCGGCTACCTCACCCTGTACGACCCGGCGGCGCCCGCCGAGGCGGTGACGCTGGCCGGGGCGTCCAAGAGCCGCAACAACCCGTTCGCCGGGATGGAACTGCCCGGCCGGGTGGTGGCCACTTTCCTGCGCGGCGTCCCGACCGTGCTCGACGGAAAGCTGGCCTGATGTGACAAGCCCTGATGTGACAAACACTGACATGACGCACCCGGCCCTGCTCGTCCTGGAGGACGGCACCACGCTGCACGGCACCGCCTTCGGCGCGGAGGGGGAAACGTTCGGCGAGATGGTGTTCAACACCGGGATGACCGGATACCAGGAGACGCTGACCGACCCGTCGTACTGCCGTCAGATCGTCGCGATGACCGCGCCGCACATCGGCAATACGGGCGTCAACGAGGAGGATCCCGAGTCCCGCCAGGCATGGGTGAGCGGCTACGTGGTACGCGAGCCGGCCCGGCTGGCGTCGAGCTGGCGGGCCACCCGCGATCTCGACACCTATCTCCGGGCCGAGGGCGTGACCGGCATCGCGGTGCGCGGCACCAGGCTGCTCACCCGGCGGGTGCGCGAGCAGGGGGCGATGCGGGCGGCGATCAGCACGGTGGAGAGCGATCCGGGCCGGCTGCTCGAGCGGGTGCTCGCCTGCCCGGAAATGACCGGGGCCGATTTGGCCCGGGTGGTGAGCACGCCCGAGCCCTACACCGTCCGCCCGCCGGGGCAGGCCAGATACCGGGTGGTCGCCGTCGACCTGGGGATCAAGGCGTCCACGCCGCGGCACCTCGCCGCGCGGGGCTGCGAGGTCATGGTGGTGCCCGCCACCGCCTCGGCGGGGCAGATCCTGGCCTCCTCGCCGGACGGCGTGTTCTTCAGCAACGGCCCCGGCGACCCGGCCGCGGCCAGGTACGCGGTGGACGCGATGCGCGGGGTCCTGGAGGCGGGCGTCCCCGTGTTCGGCATCTGCCTGGGCAGCCAGATCCTCGCCCTGGCACTCGGCCTGAGCACCTACAAGCTCCGGTACGGCCACCGCGGTGTGAACCAGCCGGTGATGGACCTGGCGACCGGCCGCGTCTACATCACCAGCCACAACCACGGCTTCGCCGCCGCGCTCCCCGGCCAGGCAAGCGGCCCGGGAAAACGCGGCGTCTCCGCGGAAACGTCCCACGCAATTGCGCCAGGCATTTCCGCGGAAACGTCCGGTCCGGACCGGGCCGACCAGGCCACCTGGGCGCACGTGCCGTCGCGGGCGCGGCAGCCGTTCGACACGCCCTACGGCCCCGCGCTGGTCAGCCACGTCAACCTGAACGACGGCGTGGTGGAGGGCCTGCGCCTGCTCGAGCGCCCGGTCTTCAGCGTGCAGTACCACCCGGAAGCCGCTCCCGGCCCGCACGATGCCGCGGATCACTTTGATCACTTCTGCACCCTGCTCGAGCGCGCCCGGTGAGGCGGCGCGCCGATTTGTCTGCAGTTTGCGGGGTTACAGCACCCGAAACTGCAGACAAATCCTGGACGTCTGCTCCCGGCGGGGGCGCGGAGGCCATATCGGATCAGGGGGTGAGCCGTGCCGAGGCGTGAGGACCTGAAGTCGGTGCTGGTGATCGGGTCCGGCCCGATCGTCATCGGGCAGGGCTGCGAGTTCGACTACTCGGGCACCCAGGCCTGCCGGGTGCTGAAAGCCGAGGGCATCCGGGTCAGCCTGGTCAACTCCAACCCGGCGACGATCATGACCGACCCCGAGTTCGCCGACGCCACCTACGTGGAGCCGATCACCACCGAGACGCTGGAAAAGGTCATCGCCATCGAGCGCCCGGACGCCGTGCTCCCCACCCTGGGCGGCCAGACCGCGCTGAACGCGGCCGTGGCCCTGCACGACCAGGGCGTGCTGCACAAGTACAACGTCGAACTGATCGGCGCCACCATCGACGCGATCCGGGCCGGCGAGGACCGCGAGCGGTTCAAGGAGATCGTCACCGGGCTCGGCGCCGAGGTCCCGCGCAGCCAGATCTGCCACGACCTGGGCGAGTGCCTGTCCGTCGCCCAGGACCTCGGCTATCCGGTCGTCATCAGGCCCTCGTTCACGCTCGGCGGCCTCGGGTCCGGCATCGCCACCGACGAGGCCGACCTGCGCCGTATCGCCGGGACCGGCCTGGACGCGAGCCCGACGCGCGAGGTCCTGCTCGAGGAGAGCATCCTCGGCTGGAAGGAGTTCGAGCTCGAGCTGATGCGCGACCAGGCCGACAACGTGGTCGTCGTCTGCTCGATCGAGAACATCGACCCGATGGGCGTGCACACCGGCGACTCGGTCACCGTCGCGCCGGCGATGACGCTCACCGACCGCGAGTACCAGCGGATGCGCGACACCGCCATCGCCATCATGCGCGCGGTCGGAGTGGACACCGGCGGCTGCAACATCCAGTTCGCCGTCGAGCCGCGCACCGGCCGGATGGTCGTGATCGAGATGAACCCGCGGGTGTCACGGTCGTCCGCGCTCGCCTCCAAGGCCACCGGCTTCCCGATCGCCAAGATCGCGGCGCGGCTGGCCATCGGCTACACCCTCGACGAGATCCCGAACGACATCACCGGCCAGACTCCCGCCTGTTTCGAGCCCGCGCTGGACTACGTGGTGGTCAAGGTGCCGAGGTTCGCGTTCGAGAAGTTCCCCGGTGCCGACACCGCGCTCACCACGCACATGAAGAGCGTCGGCGAGGCGATGGCCATCGGCCGGAGCTTCCCCGAGGCGCTGCAGAAGGCCCTGCGGTCGCTGGAGAGTAACCATGGTCCGTTCGGCTGGAAAAATCCCCCGGGGGATGCGGCGGCCCTGCTGCGTGCCTGCCGGACCCCGCACGACGGCCGGCTGGCCACCATCCACCAGGCGCTGCGGGCCGGCGCCAGCGCGGCGGACATAGCCAGCGCAACCGGCATCGACCCGTGGTTCATCGAGCAGATCCAGCACATCAACCAGACCGCAAGCCGGCTGGCCGCCGCCCCCGCCCTGGACGCGGAGACGCTGAGGACAGCCAAGCAGAACGGCTTCTCCGACCCGCAGATCGCCGAACTGCGCGGCACCACGGAGACCGTCATCCGCGAGATCCGCTGGGGTCTCGGGGTGCGGCCGGTATATCACGCGGTGGACACCTGCGCCGCCGAGTTCGCGGCCCGCACGCCGTACCTCTACTCGACCTACGACGACGAGACCGAGGTGCCGGAGGGCACCACCCCCAAGGTGATCATCCTCGGCAGCGGCCCGAACCGGATCGGCCAGGGCATCGAGTTCGACTACGCCTGCGTGCACGCGTCGTTCGCGCTCGCCGACGCGGGCTACGAGACCGTGATGGTCAACTGCAACCCGGAGACCGTCTCCACCGACTACGACACCTCGGGCCGGCTGTACTTCGAGCCGCTCACCCTGGAGGACGTGCTTGAGGTGGTGCGCGCCGAGCAGGCGAGCGGCCCGGTAGCGGGCGTGATCGTGCAGCTCGGCGGGCAGACGCCGCTCGGGCTGGCCCGGGCGCTTGAGGCCGCCCGGGTGCCGGTGGTGGGCACCTCGCCCGAGGCCATCCACCTGGCCGAGGACCGCGCCGCGTTCGCCCGGGTGCTCGAGAAGGCCGGGCTGATCGCGCCGAGATACGGCACCGCCACGTCGGCGGAAGCCGCGGTGCAGATCGCCCGCGAGATCGGCTATCCGGTGCTGGTGCGGCCTTCCTACGTCCTCGGCGGGCGTGGCATGGAGATCGTCTACGACGACGCCACGCTGCGGTCGTACGTGTCCCGGGCGACCGACGCCGGCCCCGGCCACCCGGTGCTGATCGACCGGTTCCTCGACGACGCGATCGAGATCGACGTCGACGCGCTCTACGACGGGTCCGAGCTCTACCTCGGCGGGGTCATGGAGCACATCGAGGAGGCGGGCATCCACTCCGGCGACTCCGCCTGCGCGCTGCCGCCGATCACCATCGGCCGCGGCGACGTCGCGCAGGTCCGCGCGGCCACCGAGGCCATCGCCGCCGGGGTGGGCGTGCGCGGCCTGCTGAACGTGCAGTACGCCATGGCCGGGGGAGTGCTGTACGTGCTCGAGGCCAACCCGCGGGCCTCGCGCACGGTTCCGTTCGTGTCCAAGGCCACGGCGGTGCCGCTGGCCAAGGCCGCGGCGCGGATCATGCTCGGCAGCACCATCGCCGAGCTTCGCGCGGAGGGAATGCTACAGGCGGCCGGCGACGGCGGCGAACCGCCGCTGGACGCGCCGGTGGCGGTGAAGGAAGCGGTGCTGCCGTTCGGCCGGTTCCGGGATCCGGCCGGGCAGGGGGTGGACACCGTGCTCGGCCCGGAGATGCGCTCGACCGGCGAGGTGATGGGGATCGACGCGGTGTTCGGCACCGCGTACGCGAAGGCCCAGGCGGCGGTGTACGGCTCGCTGCCGGTGAAGGGGCGGGCGTTCGTGTCGGTGGCCAACCGGGACAAGCGGTCGATGATATTTCCGGTCAAGCGCCTTGCCGACCTAGGTTTCGAGATCTGGGCCACCGAGGGAACGGCGGAGGTGCTGCGCCGCAACGGGGTTCGTGCCAAGATCGTGCGAAAGCACGGCGACGGCCCAGGCCCCGATGGCGAGCCGACCGTGGTGACGCGGATACTCGCCGGTGAGGTGGACCTGATCGTGAACACGCCGTTCGGCAGCCCAGGGCAGTCCGGCCCGCGCCTCGACGGCTACGAGATCCGCACCGCCGCGGTCCGCCGCGGCATCCCCTGCGTCACCACGGCCGCGGGACTCGCCGCCGCCGTGCACGGGATCGAGGCCATCATCCGCGGCGAGGTGGGCGTACGGTCGCTCCAGGAGCACGCCGCGCTGATCGCGAAACGCTTATGGCCCCGGTCCAGATCCGCGGCACCGTGCTGACCCTGCGGCGCGTCGATGCTTATCATGCCCTGACGCTGGTCGCGCCGGCGATCGCGACCAAGTTCCGTCCCGGCCAGTTCATCACGATCGCCGTCGGCGGCCAGGAGACCTCCATGCTCGGGCGGAGGGCCTTCGCCGTGCACGACGTGCGCCCCGACCACGGCGGCACGGTGGAGTTCGTGTTCGAGGTCCGCGGGCCGGGAACGAGCTGGCTGGCCTCGCTGCGCGCCAGGGACGTGCTGGACACGGTGGGGCCGCTCGGCCGGCCCTTTCCCATCCCCAGGGACCCGTCGAGCTGCCTGCTGCTCGGCGTCGGCTACGGCAGCGCACCCCTTTTCGCGCTGGCGGCGCGGCTGCGGGAACGTGGCTGCAGCATTGACTACCTGCTCGGCGGCGAGAGCGCGGACCGGGTGTTCGGGGCGCTGACCGCCCGCAGGAACGGTCGCAGCGCGGCGGTCGCGACGACCGACGGCTCGTTCGGCGCCCGTGGTTCGGTGACCGGCTTGATGGAGCAGATCATCCGGGAGGCGCGCACCGATGTGATCTACGCGTCCGCGCCGGTGCCGGTGCTGCGTGAGGTCACGGCCATCGCCAGCCGGTACGACATCCCCGTGCAGGCGTCGGTGGACGTGCCCATGGCCTGCGGGACCGGGGTGTGCATGGGGTGCGTGCTGCCGGTCACAGGAACCGACGGGATCACCCGGATCGTCCGCTCCTGCGTGGACGGCCCGGTGTTCCGCGGCGACCTGGTCCGCTGGGATGACGTGGGCACGATCCCGTTCGACGCGCTCGGCGCGCCCGGGTGGAACCCGGCGCGGACACCGGAATCGCGCAATGCCGGCTGACATGAGGGCCCGGCTCGGCCAGGCCGAACTGCCCAACCTGGTGCTCGCCGCGGCCGGCTGCGCGGGCGCGGGCCGTGAGCTCGCGCAGTTCATCGACGTGGCCCGGGTCGGCGCGCTGATCAGCAAGTCGATCATGGCCGAACCCCATACCGGCAACCCCGCGCCGCGGCTGGCCGAGACGCCGAGCGGCATGCTGAACTCGGTCGGCCTGCAGGGCCCCGGCGTGGACGCGTTCCTGCAGCGGGACCTGCCGTGGCTGCTGTCCCGCGGCGCCCGGGTCGTGGTCTCGATCGCGGGCCAGACCATCCGCGAGTACGCCGGGCTGGCCGCCCGGCTGTCCGACACGGCCGGGGTGACGGCCATCGAGGTCAACCTCTCCTGCCCCGACGCCGAAGACGCCGGGCAGTTGTTCGCGCTCGACCCGCAGCGGGCCGGCAGCGTGATCGCGGCCGTGCGGGGCAGCGCCAGGTACGACATCCCGGTGTTCGCCAAGCTGTCGCCGGACGTGACTGACATCGTGGCGGTGGCCAGCTCCTGCGTCGCGGCGGGCGCCGACGGCCTGTCGCTGATCAACACGCTGCTCGGCATGGCCATCGACCCGGCCACGATGCGGCCGGTGCTGGCCGGCAAGTACGGCGGCCTGTCCGGCCCGGCCATCAGGCCGGTCGCGGTGCGGTGCGTGTGGCAGGTCAGGGCCGCCTTCCCGGACGTGCCGATCATCGGGACCGGCGGCGTGCGCACCGGCCGGGACGCCCTCGAGCTGCTGCTCGCGGGCGCCTCGATGATAGCGGTGGGCACGGAGATCATGCACGACCCTTCGGCGTGCTCGCGCGTGCTGAAGGAACTGGAGGAGGAACTGGCGGCCATCGGAGCGGACCGGGCCGCCGACGTGATCGGGCAGGCCCACGGCCGGATTCCCCGCGGCCTGGCCCGGCGTGCCTAGAACCCAAGGAGAGGATGGTGCCCGTGAGCAAGCTGGCGCCGGTGGCTGTCGCGCTTGACGCGCCCGACCTGGAGACGGCCGCGCGGTGGGCCGCGCTGGTAACGCCGCACGTGAGCACGGTCAAGGTCGGGCTCGAGCTTTACCTGCGCTACGGGCCGGAAGTCGTCGCCACGGTGCGGGGAGCCAGTCGCGTGTCCGTGTTCCTCGACCTGAAACTGCACGACATCCCGGTCACGGTGGCCGGAGCCGCGCGGGCGGTCGCCCGGCTGCGCCCGGACGTGCTCACCGTGCACGCGGCCGGGGGCGCCGACGTCATCCGCGCCGCCGTCGAGGCGGCCCCGAGCACGATGGTGGCGGCGGTCACCGTGCTCACCTCGCTGAGCGACGACGACCTCGGCCAGATCGGGCTCAGCGGCCCGGTGCCGGATGCGGTCCTGCGGCTGGCCACGCTGTCGGTGGCGGCGGGCGCGCAGGGCCTGGTCTGCTCGCCGCGCGAGGTCTCCGCGGTCCGGTCCGAGGTCGGCAAAGATGTGACGCTTATCACGCCGGGTGTCCGGCCGGCCGGCAGCGAGGCGAACGACCAGGCGCGCGTGGCCACGCCGGAGGAGGCGCTGCTGGCGGGGGCGGATCTGCTGGTGATCGGCCGGCCCATCACCCGGGCGTCCGATCCCGGCGCCGCCGCGGCGGCCATCGCCGCGTCGCTGCGCCGGGTGGCCGTCGCAATGTAGCACCACCGGCGGTGACCTGGGGTGACGCCCGCCTTACCCAGCGAGTATGATGCGGGCGGAAGCCATCGCGAGGCAGGATAAATATCATCGTCACAGTTGAGACTCACGTCACCAAATATCCTTCGAGTTACCCTGGTGTCGTAGTGAGATGAGTGGGACATGTCTGCCGAATCCGTGACGCGCCGCGCTGATGCCGAACCCGCGGGGCGTGGATGGCCTACGCTGGTGTCCGGTGGCGTACTCAATGAGATATCACCACGTGAGACCCCTAACGGGGCGGGGGACGCGGCTTGATAACTCTAGGTAATGAACCGCTTACAGAAGGTAATATATTTCAATTTGTAATGACGTAACCGGCAGTTTGCGTTGCCTAAAGGGTACGTGATTGGCTAGTTTCCCCTCCCGACAAACCTTTTTCCAACGAAACCCGAGGTGACCCCGAGTGGCTCTTCCTCCCCTCACTCCCGAAGAACGTGCGGCAGCCCTGGAGAAGGCAGCCAGAGCACGCAAAGAACGCGCCGAGGTGAAGAACCGCCTCAAGCGCGGGGCCACGTCTTTGTCAGACGTCATCAAGGAAGGCGGAACCGATGACGTGATTGGCAAGATGAAGGTCTCGGCTCTGCTCGAATCCCTGCCGGGCGTAGGCAAGGTCCGGGCAAAGCAGATCATGGAAAGGCTTGGCATCGCGGAATCGCGTCGTGTGCGCGGCCTGGGTACCAACCAGCGCGCCGCGCTTGAGCAAGAGTTCGGTGCCGATATCTGAACCGCGCGGCAGACGGGAACCGAGTCCTAGCAGTGCCGCGGTCGCGACCCCGGTGCATTCGCGACTGACCGTGCTCTCCGGGCCCTCCGGGGTCGGGAAGAGCACGGTCGTCGCCGAACTCAACAGGACCTGTCCCCAGATCTGGATTTCCGTGTCGGTCACGACGCGGCGCCCGCGCCCCGGCGAAGTGGATGGGCGCGAATATCACTTTGTCGATGACAACGAGTTTGACCGGCTGGTCGCCAGCGGGGCGTTGCTTGAGTGGGCGCGGTTCGCTGGCAACCGGTACGGCACGCCGCGCGATCCGCTTAACCAGAAGCTCGAGGCCGGGGTGGCCTGCCTGCTCGAGATCGACCTGGCCGGGGCGCGGCAGGTCAAGCGCGCGGTGCCGGAGGCCCGGCTGGTGTTCCTGGCCCCGCCGTCCTGGGACGAGCTGGTGCGCAGGCTCACCGGACGCGGCACCGAGCCGGCCGAGGTGCTTGAGCGCAGGCTGGCGGTCGCCAGGGAAGAGCTCGCGGCGGCCGGTGAGTTCGAGGTCACGCTGGTGAACACGTCCGTCAAGGACGTGTGCCGCCAGCTGGTAGCCTTGGTGGAGCAGTGACCTACGGAAGGCAGAACGTGGCAGGGACTCAGGCCCACCAAGTCGCCGACGGCATCATCAACCCGCCGATCGACGAGCTTCTTGAAGTCGTGGACAGCAAGTACCGGCTTGTCATCATGGCCGCGAAGCGCGCACGGCAGATCAACGCCTACTATTCGCAGCTCGGTGAAGGGCTGCTCGAGTACGTCGGGCCGCTGGTGGAGACGCGCAGCCAGGAGAAGCCGCTGTCCATCTCGCTCCGTGAGATCAAGGAGCGGATGCTGCACGTCGAGGCCATCGAGGGCTGACACCAGGGGATTTTGGGTCCATGTCTTCCCGCGTCGTCCTCGGTGTCGGCGCGGGTATTGCCGCGTACAAAACCTGCGAGCTGCTCAGGCTGCTGACCGAGTCCGGGCATCAGGTCCGGGTCGTGCCGACCCCTGACGCGCTCCGCTTCGTCGGCGAGGCGACCTGGGCGGCGCTGTCTGGCCAGCCGGTGACCACGGACGCCTGGACCGGCGTGTCCGAGGTGCCGCACGTCCGCCTCGGCCAGTCGGCCGACCTCGTCCTGGTGGCGCCCGCGACCGCCGACCTGATGGCCCGGGCCGCCGCCGGGATGGCCGGGGACCTGCTGACCGCGACGCTGCTTACCGCCCGGTGCCCGGTGCTGTACGCGCCGGCCATGCACACCGAGATGTGGGAGCACCCCGCCACCCAGGCGAACGTGTCGTTGCTGCGCCGCCGCGGCGCCATCGTGCTCGAGCCCGCGGTCGGCCGCCTGACCGGCCAGGACAGCGGTGCCGGGCGGCTGCCCGAGCCGGCCGCGATCTTCGCGGTCGCGACCCGGCTGCTGGCTCGCGCCGCTCTCGGCCCGGACCTGGCCGGCCGTCGTGTGGTGGTGTCCGCCGGCGGCACCCGGGAGGAGATCGACCCGGTGCGGTTCATCGGCAACTGGTCCACCGGGACGCAGGGATACGCGCTGGCCCGCACGGCGGCCGCCCGCGGCGCCGAGGTGATCGTGGTGGCGGCCAACGTCGCGCTGCCCGATCCGGCCGGCGCGAAGGTCACCCGGGTGGTCTCGGCGCGCGAGATGCATGACGCGGTGCTGGCCGCCGCAGCGGGCGCCGATGCCGTGGTGATGGCCGCCGCGGTGGCTGACTACCGCCCGGCGGCGCGCAGCGCGGCGAAGATCAAGAAGGACGGTCAGCCGCCGGAACCGCTGCGGCTGACCGAGAACCCGGACATCCTGGCCGGGCTGGCCGCCGCACGGCGCGGTCAGGGCCGCCAGGATAATGATTCCGAACGGACCGGGCTCGTGCCCCCGGCTCCCGTACCCCAGCTTCTGGTCGGGTTCGCCGCGGAGACCGATACCTCCCCGGAAGGCGCCCGCGCTAAGCTAATCCGGAAGGGCTGTGACCTGCTCGTCGTCAATCCGGTGGGGAACGGGCTCGGGTTCGGGACGCCGGACAACGAGGCAGTTGTCTACGGCGCCGACGGGACGGTCACCCCGATCCCGCGCGGACCAAAGGAAGCCCTGGCCGACGTGGTGTGGGATCTGGTGGCCGCCCGGCTGAGCTGACACGAGCACGCCGCGAGGCCGACCTGAGCACATGGCCGAACCAACCCGTAAGTCCAGGATAAACTCACCGCAGTCCCCTGAACGAGGAGAAAAGACCGTGGCGCGTCGCCTCTTTACCTCTGAGTCGGTTACGGAGGGTCATCCGGACAAGATGGCCGACCAGATCAGTGACGCCATCCTGGACGCACTGATCAAGGACGATCCGGGCAGCCGCGTGGCGGTGGAGACCCTGATCACCACCGGCCAGGTGCACGTGGCCGGCGAGGTCACCACGCAGACCTACGTCGACATCCCCGGCATCATCAGGGACAAGATCCTCGAGATCGGCTACGACTCCTCGGCCAAGGGTTATGACGGGGCGTCCTGCGGCGTGTCGGTCTCCATCGGCTCCCAGTCCCCGGACATCGCGCAGGGCGTCAACGACGCGTTCGAGTACCGCGAGGGTGAGGGCACCGACGAGCTCGACCGGCAGGGAGCGGGTGACCAGGGCCTGATGTTCGGCTACGCGTGCCGCGACACCCCCGAGCTGATGCCGCTGCCGATCATGCTGGCGCACCGGCTGGCCCGCCAGCTGTCCGAGGTGCGCCGCGCGGGCACCGTGCCCTACCTGCGTCCGGACGGCAAGACGCAGGTGACCATCGAGTACATGGGGGACACCCCGGTGCGGCTGGACACCGTGGTGGTCTCGACCCAGCACGCGCCCGACATCAACCTGTCCGAACTGCTCGCCCCGGATATCAAGGACTACGTGGTCGAGCCGGTCCTGGCCGACGCGGGCATCGACTGCGAGGGCTTCCGGCTGCTGGTCAACCCGACCGGCCGGTTCGAGATCGGCGGGCCGATGGGCGACGCCGGGCTGACCGGGCGCAAGATCATCATCGACACCTACGGCGGCATGGCCCGCCACGGGGGAGGGGCCTTCTCGGGCAAGGACCCGTCCAAGGTGGATCGCAGCGCCGCCTACGCCATGCGCTGGGTGGCCAAGAACGTGGTGGCGGCCGGCCTGGCCGACCGGTGCGAGGCCCAGGTCGCCTACGCGATCGGCAAGGCCATGCCGGTCGGGCTGTTCGTCGAGTGCTTCGGGACCGAGAAGGTGCCGGTGGAGCGGATCCAGGACGCGGTCATGCAGGTCTTCGACCTCCGGCCGCGGGCCATCATTTACGCGCTCGACCTGCTGCGGCCCATCTACGCGCAGACCGCCTCGTACGGGCACTTCGGCCGCACCGAGCCCGACTTCTCCTGGGAGCGCACCGACCGCGCGGACCAGCTCCGCGACGCGGCCGGCTTCTGACCCGCGGCCTGCGCCATGTCCTGATCTCCGCCGCGGTTCTGGTAGGACGGAACCGTGGTCAAGGGACCGAAGGATCAGGCGATAAGCGAGCGGCTGCCCGTCGCCCGGGTCGCCGTGGACATCTCCCTGGCCCACCTCGACCGCCCCTTCGATTACCTCGTCCCGGCCAGCCTGGACGAGACGGCCGTGCCCGGATGCCGGGTGCGGGTCCGGTTCGCCGGCCAGCTGGTCGATGGCTACCTGCTGGAACGCATCGAGACCAGCGAGCATCAGGGCAAGCTGGCCCGGCTGGAGCGGGTGACCTCGCCGGAGCCCGTCCTCACGCCGGAGATCTTTGACCTGGCCAGGACCGTGGCGGACCGGTACGCGGGCACGCTGGCCGACGTGCTCCGGCTGGCCATCCCGCCGCGGCACGCCACCGCGGAACGGGAAGCGCCCCGCGCGCCGGACGAGTCCTCCCGCGAGCCGGAGGCGAGCGGGAAAATACCGCCGGATCCAGGCTCGTGGACCCGCTATCCCGCCGGGACGGCGTTTCTGGCCGGCCTGGCGCAGGGCCGCCCGGTCCGGGCGGCCTGGTCGGCGCTGCCCGGTCCGGAATGGCCGGCCGAGATCGCCATCGCCGCCGCCACTACGGCTGCCGCGGGCCGCGGTGTGGTCATCGTCGTGCCGGACGCCCGCGACCTGGACCGCGTCGACGCGGCCCTGACCGAAGTGACCCAGCCCGCCGTCGGTCACGTCTGCCTCACCGCCGACCTCGGGCCGGCCGAGCGCTACCGCCGCTGGCTGGCCGTGCGCCGGGGCCTGGTCCAGGTGGTCGCGGGCACCCGGGCCGCGATGTTCGCCCCGGTCGCCGCGCTCGGCCTGGTGGTGCTCTGGGACGACGGCGACGACCTGCACGCCGAGCCGCGCGCGCCGTACCCGAACGCCCGCGAGGTGCTAGCCCTGCGCGCTCACAGAACCGGCGCGGCCGCGCTTATCGGCGGCTTCGCCCGCACGGCGGAACTCACCCAGCTGGTCGCGGGCGGCTGGGCCCGGCCGCTGGCCGGCAGCCCGGATTCGCTCCGGCAGGCGGTGCCCAGGGTCAGGGCCGCGCCCGACGAGGCCGAACTGGCCAGGGACGCCGCGGCGATGACCGCGCGCCTGCCCAGCCTCGCCCTGCGCACTGCTCGTCAGGCCCTATCGGGCGGGGCTCGTCAGGCCCTATCGGGCGGGGCTCGCACCGGTCTCACCGATGGGCCCGTCCTGGTGCAGGTGCCGCGGCGCGGCTACCTGGCCGCTATCGCCTGTGGCCGGTGCCGCGCCCAGGCCAGGTGCGCCATCTGCGGCGGGCCGCTGGAGATCGGCGGCTCGCATGCGACGCCCGGCTGCCGGTGGTGCGGGGCGCTGGCGGCGGACTGGACCTGCGCCCGCTGCGGCTCGAACCAGCTGCGCGCGCTCGTCACCGGCGCGGCGCGCACCGCGGAGGAACTGGGCCGCGCCTTCCCCGGCGTGCCGGTGCGGGCATCGGGCGGTCAGCACGTGCTCGCCGCCGTGCCCGCAGAACCCGCGCTGGTCATCGCCACGCCCGGAGCCGAGCCGGTGGCGCAGGGAGGCTACGCCGCGGCGCTGCTGCTGGACGGCTGGGCGCTGCTCGGCCGGCCCAGCCTGCGCGCCGCCGAGGAGGCGCTGCGCCGCTGGATGAACGCGGCCGCCCTGGTCCGCCCGGCCGGTCCCGTGGTGGTGCTGGCCGAGGCGACGCTGCCCGCGGTACAGGCGCTGATCCGCTGGGATCCCGTCACCTTCTCCGAACGGGAGCTGGCGGAACGCACCGAACTCGGCTTCCCGCCCGCGGTGCGGATGGCCTCGGTGACCGGAACGCCGGAGGCGGTCGCGGACTTCGTCGGCGCGGCCGGGCTGCCCGCCCAGGCCGAGGTGCTCGGGCCTGTCCCCCAATGGGGGGCCGGGGGGGGACGGGGGGGCGGGCAGCCCCCCCGGCAGTGCTCGTCTGGGGGGGATCGTCCCCCTGAGGAAAGCAGAGTGCTGATCAGGATCGGCAGGGGAGACGGCCTGGCGCTCGCCCGGGCCCTGCACGCGGCCCAGGCCACCCGCAGCGCGCGCAAGAGCGGCGGCGTCGTCCGGGTTCAGCTCGACCCGGCCGAGGTGGCCTGACGGATAGAATAGAACCTCGCGGCGCCACGTTGAACAGGCGGTCGCCGTCAGGTCCCCAGGAGGATTTTCGTGAGCGTCAAGCCGATCCGTTTCTTCGGTGACCCGGTGCTGCGTACGCCGGCCGAGCCGGTCCGCGACTTCGACGCCGAGCTGCGCAGGCTGGTCAAGGACCTCACCGACACCATGCTGGACGCGCCCGGGGCGGGCCTCGCCGCCCCGCAGATCGGGGTGGGCCTGCGGGTCTTCACCTACCACGTGGACGACAACGAGCCCGGGCACCTGATCAACCCCTCGCTGGACCTGTCCGAGGAGGAAGACGAGGACGACGAGGGCTGCCTGTCGTTCCCCGGCCTGGTCTACCCGGTCAAGCGGGCGTGGGGCGTGGTGGCCAAGGGTTTCAACATGTACGGCGACCCGGTGACCATCGAGGGCACGGAGCTGCTGGCCCGCTGCGTCCAGCATGAGACCGACCACCTGGACGGCATCTTGTTCATCGACCGGATGGACCATGCCCAGCGCAAGGCGGCCATGAAGGCGATCCGCGAGGCCGAGTGGTGGGGTGACCCGGTCCCGCGGGTACGCGTGTCCCCGCACGAGACCCGTGGCCAGGCCTTCTGACATGCGGCCTTCCCGCCTGCTGGCCTGTGACGTCTGATGCGCCTGGTTTTCGCGGGTACGCCCCAGACGGCGGTTCCGGCGCTTGACGCGCTGCTGGCGTCCCGGCACGAGGTCGCCGCGGTGGTGACGCGTCCCGACGCCCCGGCCGGCCGCGGCCGCAAGGTCGGGGCCAGCCCGGTGGCCGCGCGCGCCGCGGCGGCGGGACTCGAGGTGCTTACCCCGGCCCGGGCGCGTGACCCGGAGTTCCTCGCCCGGCTACGCGAAATAGGCCCGGACTGCTGCCCGGTGGCCGCGTACGGGGCGCTGCTGCCGCAAGCCGCCCTGGACATCCCGCCGCGCGGCTGGGTCAACCTGCACTTCTCCATCCTGCCGGCCTGGCGCGGCGCCGCGCCCGTCCAGCACGCCATCCTGCACGGCGACGACGTGACCGGCGCCAGCACGTTCCTGATCGTCAAGGAGCTAGACGCGGGCCCGGTGTACGGGGTGCTCACCGAGCCGGTGCGGCCCGACGACACGACCGGCACGCTCCTCGGCCGGCTCTCGCTTGCGGGGGCGGAACTCCTTGTCGCGACGCTGGACGGGATCGAGGACGGCACGGTCCAGGCCGTCCCGCAGCCGGCCGAGGGCGTGAGCTTCGCTCCCAAGATCAACCCGGACGACGCGCGCGTGGACTGGAAGCTGCCCGCGCACGTGGTCGACCGGCAGATCCGCGCGTGCACCCCGGATCCCGGCGCCTGGACCGAGCTCGACGGCGCCCGCCTCAAGCTCGGCCCCGTGTCTCTCGACGCTCCCAGTGCCGCGGACCCGGCCCCGCCGCCGGACCTCGCGCCTGGCGAGCTGCTGGTCGGCCGTCACGCGGTGTTCGTCGGCACCGGCTCCCGTCCGGTACGCCTCGGCGACGTCCAGGCCCCGGGCAAGCGCCGCATGACCGCCCCGGAGTGGGCCCGCGGCCTGCGCTCCGATGGCCCCGCACGGTTCGGCTGACGTGCCCGCGCACACACGGCGCTCAAGACCACCCAGATCCCGCGCCGGCCAGCCTCAGCCCGGCCAGCCCTCGGCCGGGCAGCCCCGGGCCGGCCGCCCGCGCACCGATCCGGCCAGGCGCGCCGCCTACGACGTCTTGCGGGCGGTCGCGGACCGCGACGCCTACGCCAACCTGCTGCTCCCCGCTCTCCTGTCAGAACGCGGCCTGGCCGGCCGCGACGCCGCCTTCGCCACCGAACTGACCTACGGCACGCTGCGCGGCCGCGGTACCTACGACGCCATCCTGACCGCGTGCAGCGACCGGGACGAGATCGACCCGCCGGTTCGCGACGTGCTCAGGCTCGGCGCGCACCAGCTGCTGGCCACCAGGGTAGGCTCTCACGCCGCCGTGGCGACCTCCGTCGACCTGGCCAAGGACGTCTGCGGTCCCCGGCCGTCGGGCTTCGTCAACGCCGTGCTGCGCCGCGTGGCCACCCGCGACCTGGACGCCTGGGTCCAGATCGTCGCCCCGGACAAGTCCCGGGACCCGTCCGGCTACCTGGCCGTCCGGCACAGCTACCCGCGCTGGATCGTCGACGCGTTCCGCGACGCGCTCGGCCCCGCCAGCGCGGCCGAGACCGAAGACGCTCTCGCCGCCGGCAACGTCCGGCCCGAGGTGGTCCTCGCGCTCAATCTCAATCCCGCCGATCCGCCGGACCCGGACGCGGCCATAGCGCTGCCAGAGGGCGAACGGACCCGCTGGTCGCCGTACGGCTTCCGGCTGGCCGGCGGTGACCCGGCGCCCCTGGTCGCCAGCGGCCAGGCCGCCGTCCAGGACGAGGCCAGCCAGCTCGCCGCGCTCGCCCTGACCAGGATCGGCGTGCCCGGCGAGGACAAGCTCTGGCTGGACCTGTGCGCGGGTCCCGGCGGCAAGGCCCGGCTGCTGGGCGGTCTCGCCGCCGCCCGCGGTGCCCGCCTGGTTGCCTCCGACATCCACCCGCACCGGGCCCGGCGCGTCCTGGACGCCCTGAGCCATGCCGGCGGCGGGAACCATGGCGTCATCGCCGCCGACGGGCGCCAGATGCCATGGCCGCCGGGCACGTTCGACCGCGTCCTGGCCGATGTCCCGTGCTCCGGCCTGGGATCGCTGCGCCGCCGCCCCGAGGCCAGGTGGCGCAAGGTCCCCGCCGACGTGACGGAACTCGCCGTCCTCCAGCGCGAACTGCTCAACGCGGCCATCGACTCGGTCCGGCCCGGCGGCGTGGTGGCCTATGTGACCTGCTCCCCGCACCTGGCCGAGACCCGCGATGTCGTCATCGCTGTAACGCGGAGCCGGGACGACGTCACCATCCTCGACGCGCCCGCCATCCTCGCCGAAGTCCCCGCCCTGCGCGACCCCGACCCCAAAGACCCTGGGTTCGCCCAGTTCTGGCCGCACCGCCACGGCACGGACGCGATCTTCATCGCGCTGCTCAGGCGCTCCGATCAGGCGCTCCTCAGGCGCGGCTGAGGGCCCGCGCTGACTTCAGCCGGGCGTTGCCGATGTCGGCTCGCTGCCCCTCGGCGTAGCCGTCGCTGTAACCCCGGCCGCTGTAGGTGATGCGGGTTCGCCTCGTCACCGGGTACGCCTGTTCCAGCTGCTGGCGGATGACCACCGCCCGGTCGGCCAGGACCAGGGCGGTGCTCGGCCCGGCTTGTGTCTCGCCTTCCGCGCTCGTGGCCGCCCGGTCCTCGGCCGCCTTGACCCGGGCGATGACGGCGGTGACGAAGCCGAGCAGCCAGCTCCGCCGCCAGGCCCGGACGCTGCGGACCCCAGGCGGGACGACAGTGGTGGTCAGGCCCCGGGCCATCTGCAGCAGCAGCGAGGTGTACAAGATGTCGGCCCGCTCGAGGTCTGAGGTGTAGCCGAATACGTGGATGCGCGCGCCGGGCTTGGTCGTGCTGAGCATGACGCACTGGCAGCGCATGGCCCCGGCCAGGCCGGCCAGCAGGTGCGCCCGGACCTGCGCCCACGGGTTGGCGATGTCGATGATGCGGCTGCCCGGCCGGTCGGTGTCCGGCCGTGTGGCGGCCAGCCGGGCCCGGTCGATACCGTACCGCGCCATCAGCTCCGCCGCCTTGGCGGTGAGCGCCTCGGCCTCCGGCGGGGTCACCCCCTCCGCCTCGGCCTTGGCCAGCAGTTTGCGTACCCGGTCGAGCAGGGCGCTGGGCGGGTCCGAACGCATAAGCAACCTCCAGGTCGATCCCAATCGAACTCAGTATCGAACTGTACTCGAACCATACGACATTCCCGCGACCCTCCGAACCCGCCCCGCATCCCGGCGCTCTACACTCGGCTCATTATGGCCGTTCAGATCTCGCCGAGCATCTTGTCCGCGGACTTTGCCCGGCTCGCCGAGGAGGAGTCCGCGGTCGCCGCCACCGCGGACTGGCTGCATGTGGATGTCATGGACAACCACTTCGTGCCGAATCTCACTCTCGGCCTGCCGGTGGTCGAGTCGCTGCTCAAGCACGCCACGCTGCCGCTCGACTGCCACCTGATGATCGAGGATCCGGACCGGTGGGCGCCGCTGTACGCCGAGGCCGGCGCCAGGAACGTGACGATCCACGCCGAGGCGGTGCACGCCCCGGTGCGGACCCTGCGCGCGATCCGGGCGGCCGGCGCCCGGGCCGGGCTCGCGGTCAACCCGGGCACCGCGGTGGAGCCGTACGCGGACCTGATGCCCGAGGTCGACATGCTGCTGCTTATGACGGTGGAGCCGGGTTTCGGCGGCCAGCGGTTCCTCGACCTGGTGCTGCCGAAGCTGCGCCGCGCCCGGGCCCTGCTCGGCGGGCGGGACGCCGCGGTGTGGCTCCAGGTCGACGGCGGGGTCACGGAGGAGACCATCGAGCGCTGCGCGGAGGCGGGCGCCGACGTGTTCGTGGCCGGCTCGGCCGTCTACGGCTCCGACGATCCCGCGCGCGCCGTGCAGGCCCTCCGGGCCCAGGCCGAGCGCGCCACCGCGCACGCGGCCTGGGTCCGGCAAAGCCGCTGACTTCAGGCCGAGGCGCTCTCAAGCTCGGGCACCTGCTGGTTAATCTGCGGCAGCACCACTAGCCGATGCCAAGCAGGACCGTGACCGTGATCCCGCCGGGGTTCACGGTGAGCTGGCTGTCCACGGAAGCCAGGCCGCTGACCGACAGTGAAACCGTCACGCTTTGGCCGGACGCCAGCGTGCCGGCCGAAGGTGCCACGGTCAGCTTGCCGATCAGGCTGGACGGCTCCGTGATGGACCATGTCACCGGGCCGCCCGAGGCGGTCAGCGTGAAGGATCCGCCGGTGATCGGGCTAAGCAGGATCGACTTGGGGGCCACGCTGAGCGTTCCCTGCTTCGGCGGGGGAGGAGTGGCCGAGGGTGTGCTGGTCACCCTGGTGGTGCTCGATGATGGTGCAGGCGAGCCGGGCGACGTGCTGTTACCGGATGAGGGCCCGGATGAGGGCCCGGATGAGGGCACAGTGGCCGACGGTGAACTGCCGTTACTTGGTCCAGGCGAGCCGCCGCCGGTGGGCGCGGGCGAACTGCCCGCCGAAGGCCCGGGCGACCTTTGCGCCAGGCCGCTCGCCGACACCGCAGGCTGCGCCGTCCGACTCGGCCCGGCTGTAGCGCCGGACGTGGCGCCGGACGTGGCGCCCGGGGTCGCCCCTGCGCTGCCGACGGGGCCTGCACCCAGAGCGTTCGGCCGACCGTGATGCCCGCCTAGCGCGCCTGTCACCGCCAGGATGGTCAGCACCGCGGCTACCGCCGCCACGGCCGCCGCCGCTGCGCCCTGTGCCTGCCGGGATCGCCACCTGGGTTTCGGCGGGTCGAGCGGCCGGGGGAAGCCGTCGGGCCCGGACATGACGGTTCCCTGCGCCACGCTGGCCCGGTGAGCCAGCGCCTCCGGTGCGTTGCTGCTGGCCAGCCTGAGCACCTGCGCCCGCAGTCCGGGCGGCATGATGGCGATGGGCAATGGAGCCAGGCCGAGCAGCAGCGCCGGGGCGAGCTCGAGGCGCTTCCGTTCGGTACACGCCGGGCACCGTTCGATGTGCCGGTTGATGCGCTTGCGCATCAGGACGTTCAGCTGCCCGTCCCAGTCCTCGAGCAGCGCGCTGAGGGCGGCGCATTCGTCCCGCCCGGAACGCGCGACGAGCAGCACGCCCAGAGAGATCTCTAGCTGGGTCCGGGCCCGGGAGAGCAGCGCGTGCGCGTGGTTGCGGGAGACCCCGAGCACGGCCGCGATCTCCACGACGTCGAGCTCCTGCCGCAACTGCAGCTGGATCAGGTCTTGCTCGCCGGTGTTGAGGCCGCGGACCGCGGAGAGCAGCAGCGTACGCAACTCGGCGCGCTCGGCGCCCCCCGTGACGTCCGCCGATTCGTCGCTCATCTCCGGCACCAGGTCCAGCGCCGAGGTGGCCGCGCTCGCGTTCTCGCGCAGGCGGCGGCGGGACTCGTTGCGGGCCACGGCGTACAGCCATGGTCGGAGCCGACTCTGATCACGCAGTCCTGCCAACTTGGACGCCGCGATGACGAAGGTGTCCTGCACGGCGTCGGCTGCATCGGCCGGCTCGCGCAGCAAGGAGCGGCAGTAGGTGTACAGCGGCGCCGCGTACCTGTCATAGGCCTCGGCAAGCCCGTTAGGATCGCCCGCCACTATGGCCGCGACGACCTCACTGTCGCGCATACGGACAATGAAACCGCGCGACGGCGCATCTGGACAATACCGAACCATTCTGGGCTTACTGCCCGCCGTACCTAGCCGAACGCCGGGAGCGTCCCCCCCAAACCGGTAAGCTCCCGGCGTTCCGCTAGTCCAACCCTGACTCCCCGAAGATAAGAGTCGTAACCACCACGTCCGCCAACGGTTTTTTCCTGGGAATTTCGGCCCGCCTCGAGCCCGGATCTCACGACCAGCGGTCGACGTGGTCCAGCAGTTCGGCCAACCTGGTGATGACCGCGTCCGGCTCGGCGGCCTCGAACGCGGGGACATCGGAGTTCGCGATGAGCACGGCGCGCATGCCCGCGCTCTTGGCGCCATGGATGTCGTCGTAGGGCCGGTCGCCGACGAACACGCACACCGCCGGGTCGTTTTCGCCGATGGCCGCCATGGCCGCGCGGAACGCCTCGGGATGCGGCTTGACCCAGTCGATTTCGCTGGTGTAGACCGCGCCGTCGATCAGCTCCAGGACCTCGTCCCTGACGAAGATCTGCTCGTGGGCGCTGCGCGGCCACATCGTGTTGGACAGCACGCCCACCTTGACGCCGCGCCGCCGCAGTTCGCGCAGCAGCGGCAGCGCGTCCGGGTCGGTCAGCGTGTGCGGGTCCCACGCCTCGAAGTAGCTGGCCAGGAAGTCGTCCGACGCGGTGACCCCGGCCCGCGCGAAGATGTGCTCCAGGGTCGAGCTCTGGTGCGACTGCTCGCCCTGCCGCCACAACTCCATCTCCGCGGCGCGGACCGCGGCGGAGATCGCCGCCGCCTCCTGCGCCGGGTAGTGCCGCGCGCACACCGCGAGCCAGAGTTCGCCCAGGTCGATGCTGTGCCATGGGGTGAGCGTGCCTCCCCAGTCGAAGATGACCGCCCTGACCGCCATGCCCCGAATCCTACGCACCCCGCGTCGCGGTCCACGATCACTGCCGTCCCCGGTCGCCTCTCCTGTTCTTGACAAAAGCGACCATTTAAATGGACTATAGGATCCGTGTCCCCTGGAGATGTAGCCACCCAGCTGCCCAACTGGCCGCGGCAATCGGGTCCGCAGGGATCCGCTCAGGAACCCCCCGCCCACCCCTGGGACGAGCAGGTTCCCCCGCCAGGCGGGGATGCCACCCTGCTCGCCGTGGTGCCGATCCCCGGCACCGGGACGTCGCTGGCCATCGTCGCCTACGCGATCACCACGTCGGCCGCCATCCCGGCCGCTTCAGGCCACGAGCCGTCACCAGGCGACCAAGCATCACCAGGCAACGGGCTGCGCCTGGACCACGGGCGGCGCCGCGTCTGGATCGACGGACGGGAGACCCCGCTCACCTTCCAGGAGTTCGAGCTGCTGGCCTTCCTCGCCGCGTGCCCGGCCACGGTGTTCACCCGGGCCGAACTGGTCGAGCAGGTCTGGCGCCGCCCCCTCGCCCAGGACGGCCGGCCGGTGCCGCGGGACAGCCGCACCGTGGATGTGCACGTGAGCCGGCTCCGGCGCAAGCTCGGCCCGCGTTACGGCCAGTGTCTGGTCACCGAGTACCGCGTCGGCTACCAGTACCGCCCGCCGGCCTCGTAGCACAGGAAACCACCGCCGCCGCACGGCCCGGAATACCTGATGTGGCACACTGCTTGTAGGAGTAAAGGCGTGCTCCGGGGTCGGTGAAACTCCGAGCCGGCGGTTAAAGTCCGCGACCCGTCCGCAGCCAGCGGCCGGCTGACCCGGTGAAATTCCGGGACCGACGGTTAAAGTCCGGATGGGAGGCAGCACGCGAGCGGTCGGGCAGCGCCCGGCCGTGCCACAGAGCGCGCACGCGCCACCCCCGGAGCCAAACCATGAGCTTGGCTTCGAGGAGGAGAGCGCGGATGTTCACCGGGATCGTGGCAGAACTCGGCGAGGTGGCGGGAGTCGAGCATCACGGCGACGCGGCCACGCTCACCATCAGGGGTTCCACCGAAGGCGTCGCTCTCGGCGAGTCGATCGCCGTCAACGGCGTGTGCCTGACCGTCACCGGGATCCTGGACGGCACCTTCACCGCGGACGTGATGGGGGAGACCCTGGTCCGGTCCGGCCTGGGCGCGCTCGCCCCCGGGGCGCCGGTCAACCTGGAACGCTCGGTCCGCCTCGCCGACCGCCTGGGCGGTCATCTCGTGCAGGGTCACGTGGACGCCACCGCCACGATCCTCTCCCGGACGCCGGCCGAACACTGGGACCAGGTGCGCATCAGCCTCCCGGAGAGAATCTCCCGCTACCTGGTGGAAAAGGGCTCGATCGCGGTGGACGGGATCAGCCTGACGATCTCCGCGCTCAGTTCCCCCGATGACCAGGGGCACCCCGACGACCAGGAGGGCTGGTTCGAGGTCTGCCTGATCCCGGAGACGCTCAAGCGCACCACCCTCGGGACCAGAAAGCCCGGTGACACCGTGAACCTAGAGGTCGACGTGATCGGCAAGTACGTGGAGAGACTGCTCATCCGGGAGGGCGACAAGTGACTCAGCTACTCGACGACGTCGACCGCGCGGTCAAGGACATCGCGGCGGGCCGCCCGGTCCTGGTCGTGGACGACGAGAACCGGGAGAACGAGGGCGACATCATCTTCGCCGCCAGCCTGGCCACCCCCGAACTGCTCGCCTTCATGATCCGCTACACCAGCGGCGTGATCTGCGTGCCGATGCGCGAGGCCGAACTCGACCGGCTCCAGCTCCCCCAGATGACCGCGCACAACACCGAGCATCACCGCACCGCCTTCACGCTCAGCGTGGACGCGCGGGACGGGATCAGCACCGGCATCTCGGCCGCCGACCGTGCCGCCACCATCAGGAAGCTGGTCGATCCGGCCACCACGGCGGCCGACCTGGTGCGCCCCGGGCACGTGTTCCCGCTCCGCTACGCCGAGGGCGGCGTGCTGCGCCGGGCCGGGCACACCGAGGCCGCCGTCGACCTGGCCCGGCTGGCCGGCCTGCCGGAGGCGGGCGTGCTGGCCGAGGTGGTGAACGACGACGGCACCATGGCCCGGCTGCCCGAGCTGCGCGCGTTCGCCAACGTCCACGACCTGGCGCTGATCTCCATCGGGCAGCTGATCGAGTACCGCCGCCGCAACGAGCGCCAGCTGAGCCGTCAGGCGCAGACCCGGATCCCGAACGCCTACGGCCAGTGGCAGGCGTTCGGCTACCGGCACGAGTTCGACGGGATCGAGTACATGGCGCTGGTGCTCGGCGACGTGGCCGGCCCGGACGTGCTGACCAGGCTGCACTCGGAGTGCCTGACCGGCGACGTGTTCGGCTCGCTGCGCTGCGACTGCGGCGCGCAGCTGGACGCGGCCATGGCGGCGATCGCGGCCGAGGGCCGCGGGGTGGTGCTCTACCTGCGCGGACACGAGGGCCGCGGCGTTGGGCTGCTGAGCAAGCTGCAGGCCTACGAACTCCAGGACGCCGGCGCCGACACGGTGGACGCGAACACCGAGCTCGGCCTGCCGGTGGACGCGCGCGAGTACTCGGCCGGCGCGCAGATGCTCGCGGACCTGGGCGTGCGCTCGGTACGCCTGCTCACCAACAACCCGGCAAAGCTCAGCGGCCTGGCCGACTGCGGCGTGGACATCACCGCCCGGGTCCCGCTGGCCTCCGCCGTCACTCCGTTCAACCTGCGCTACCTGATCACCAAGCGGGACAAACTTGGGCATCAAATTCAAGATCTAGAAGAGTCCGAACGGGCCGGGGTACCCGCCCCGGCGCCGCTCAACGGGCACCTGGCCACATCGCACCCCACCGTCATCGCGGCACACAGGGCGGAGTCGGCGTGAGCGGCGCGGGCCGCCCGGGCGCCGCCGCGGTGGATGCCGCCGGGCTCAGCCTGGCCATCGTGGCCACCCGCTGGCACCGGGAGATCACCGACGCGCTGGTGGTGCGCGCGACCGCGGCGGCCGTCGCCTGCGGCGTGCCTGATCCGGTCGTGCTCCGCGTGCCTGGCGCGATCGAACTGCCCGTGGTGGCCGCCGAACTAGCCCGGCACCACGACGCGGTGGCCTGCCTCGGTGTGGTCATCCGCGGCGGCACCCCGCACTTCGAGTACGTCTGCGACTCGGTGACAGCCGGCCTGACCCGGGTCGCGCTGGACGCCCGCACCCCGATCGGGAACGGCGTGCTTACCTGTGACACGGTAGAGTCGGCCCGGGACCGGTGCGGACTGCCCGGCAGTCACGAGGACAAGGGATGGGAGGCCGTGGTGGCGGCGCTCGATACCGCGCTCGTGCTGCGCTCCATCCGCCGGGACCACCAGGACGCCCCTTCCTCAATAGACGCCCCCCGCGTCACCAGCGCCTACCCCGTCGCGCACCGACATTAGCCGCGTAATGAAGTCGGTGGGCCCCTGGGTACCCAAGAAGGTACGCAGGGGCCCACAGACTCCGGTTGGCTCCGTTCGCGGTGCCGCCACACTCACACGCGCAACCACTCGGAGAACTCGGATCACTCATGCTTTCACTGGTACTGCCGAAGGGCTCGCTTGAGCGCGCCACCCTCGAGCTTTTCGACGCGGCCGACCTGACCGTGCGCCGGTCCTCGGACCGGGACTACCACGCGTCGATCGACGACCCGCGGATCGACCGGGTCCGGTTCCTGCGCCCGCAGGAGATCCCGTCCTACATCGAGCGCGGGCTGTTCGACCTCGGCATCACCGGACGCGACTGGATCGCCGAGACCGAAGCCGAGGTCGTCTCGCTCGGCGAACTGCAGTATTCCAAGGCCACCTCACAGCCGGTGCGGGTGGTGCTCGCGGTGCCGGGTTCCGCGCCCTGGCAGTCCGCCGCCGACATGCCGGAAGGCGTCCGGATCTCCACCGAGTTCCCGTCGCTGACCAGGCGGTTCCTTGACGCCCGCGGGGTCAAGGCCATGGTGATACCGTCGCACGGCGCGACCGAGGCCAAGGTCCCCGACATCGTGGACGCGATCGTGGACCTGACCGAGACAGGCTCGTCGCTGCGCAAGAACGGGCTGCGGATCCTCGAGACGCTGCTGACCAGCTACACCGAGCTGATCGCGGCCGCCCCCGCGTTCGCCGACGCGGAGAAGCGGGCGGCCATGGAGGACATCGCCCTGCTGCTGCGGGGGGCGATCCAGGCCCGCGGCAACGTCCTGCTGAAGCTCAACGTGGCCGCGGACAAGCTGGCCGCGGTGACCGACATGCTGCCCGCCCTGTCCTCGCCGACGATCACCACGCTGGCCCGCGGGAACATGAACGCGGTCGAGACCGTGGTCCCCAAGCGCGGTGTCAACACGCTGATACCGGCGCTGAAGGCGGCCGGCGCCCAGGACATACTCGAGATCCCCATTTCCAAGATCGTGGAGTAGCCATGCAGTCCCGCCCCGGGGGGACGACCCCCCCAGGTCCCCCCAGCCCGCCTTTGCGCAGGCAAACCGCCCGGGTGCTGCCGGTAGACGCCGAAGGGCGCGTCCTGCTGCTGCACGGCTGGGATCCGCACCACCCCGACGAGCCGTTCTGGTTCACCATCGGCGGCGCGGCCGAGTGCGGCGAGCCTTTGCGCGACGCGGCGGCTCGTGAGCTGTACGAGGAGACCCGCATCTCGGTCGACCCCGCGCAGCTCGGCGAGCCCATCGCGCGGAACACGATCGAGTTCTCCTGGGGCGGCCACCATATCGTCCAGGATCAGACGTTCTACGCGGTCCTGGTCACCTCCGCCGAGGTGAGCCTCGATGGCCTGGACCAGTGGGAGCGGGCCACCACCGACAAGTACGGCTGGATCGCGGCTGGCGACCTGGGCGCCGACGAGCGTCCCGCGCATCCCGACATTCCCGACCTGATCCGCGCCGCGGCGGCCAGCGTCCGCCGGTGATAAGGGAATAGGCCCGGTGGTACCGCAGGTTCCGTGGACAGGGTTGCCCGCGTAACGTGGGAAACGCGCGAGGACATTAACAGCCGAGGTGACGCACGTGCGTGACATCCTGAGCAGGATCACGAAGTGGTGGGAGGCCGGGGATACCTTCGCCCTGGCCACGGTGGTGCGGACCTACCGCAGCGCGCCCCGTGATCCAGGCGCGGCGCTGGCGGTGTCCTCCGCAGCCGACCACGAGGTCGTCGGCAGCGTGTCCGGCGGATGCGTCGAGGGTGCCGTCTACGAGCTGTCGCTGGACGTCTGCCAGACCGGGGACCCGGTTCTGCAGACCTACGGGGTGAGCGACGACGACGCGTTCGCGGTCGGGCTGACCTGTGGCGGGATCATCGACATCTTCGTCGAGCGGATCGACAGGACCAGCTTCGCCGAACTGGGCGAGATCGCCGCGGCGGTCGAGCGCGGCGAGCCGGTCGCGGTCGCGACGGTGATCTCCGGCCCGGGCCAGGTCGGCGCGCGGCGGGTGATCTGGGCCGGCGACAGGGCCCAGCCCGACGGCTGGCACTCCGGCGCGTCCGGCACCCTGGGATCGGCCCGGCTCGACGCCGCGGTCGACGACGACGTCCGCGGCATGCTGGCCCAGGGCTTGACCGGTATCCGCAGGTACGGCGCGCACGGCGAGCGACGCGGGGACGAGCTGAGCGTGTTCGTGAACGCGTTCGCCCCGGCGCCGCGGATGCTGGTCTTCGGGGCCATCGACTTCGCCGCCGCGGTCGCGCGGGTCGGCAAGTTCCTCGGCTATCACGTCACCGTGTGCGACGCGAGGAAGGTGTTCGCCACCGCGTCGCGCTTCCCCGACGCCGACGAGGTGGTGGTCGACTGGCCGCACCGCTTCCTGACCGCGACCGACGTGGACGCCAGGACTGTCATCTGCGTGCTCACCCATGACCCGAAGTTCGACGTGCCGCTGCTCGAGGTGGCGCTGCGCACGCCGGCCGGGTACATCGGCGCGATGGGCAGCCGGCGCACGCACGACGACCGGCTGACCCGGCTGCGCGAGGTCGGCCTGACCGAGGACGAGCTGGCCCGGCTGCGCTCACCGATCGGGCTGGACCTGGGGGCCAGGACCCCGGAGGAGACCGCGGTGTCGATCGCCGCCGAGCTGATCCAGCTCCGCTGGGGCGGCACCGGCCACCCGCTGACCGCCACCGAGGGCCGCATCCACCACCAGTTCGCCGGCTCTGCTGGCTCCGCGGGGACGACCCCCCGAACCCCCCGATTAGATCTAGGGTTTGCGGCCTACGCCACCGCGCATGGAATGCGGCCGGCCGGTGGGCGCGGTGCCCGGCTCGGGCCGCCATTCGGTAATCCAGCTAAGCCCAGGTTCGATGAGCTCGAAGCCGTCGAAGAAGCGCAGCACCTCGGGCAGCGGCCTGACGTGCAGCTGCGACGACGCCTGGCGGTAGATCCCCTCGGCCTTGCCGCCCTCTCCCTCGGGGTCTTCCTCCAGGGTGCCGTGGGTGATGGCCAGGTAGCTGCCCGGCGCCACATGGTCCCGGTATTCCCCGATGATCTTGTGCGGTTGCGCTTCGTCGCCGATGAAGTGCAGGGTGCTGGTGCACAGCACGGCTACCGGCTGGGTCAGGTCGATCAGCCCGGTGACGTCCGGGTGCTGCAGAATGCTGGCCGGGTCACGCAGGTCGCCGAGCACCATGGCGACCAGGTCCCCGGAGGCGAGCAGCGCCCGGCCGTGCGAGGCGACCACGGGATCGTTGTCGACATAGACCACCCGCGCCTCCGGCGCCATCCCCTGGGCCAGTTCGTGCACGTTGGCCTGCGTCGGCAGGCCGCCGCCGAGATCGAGGAACTGCCGGATCCCGCCCTCGGTGGCCAGGTAACGCACCACCCGGCCGAGAAACGACCTGTTGTCACGCGCAATCGCCGCGACGTCGGGAATCGCCTCGATGAGCCGCCTGGCCGCCTCGCGGTCGGCGGCGAAATTATCTTTACCACCGAGCAGGTAATCGTAAATCCGGGCGACGTTAGGCGTGGCCGTGTCAATACCGCCGGGCACCTGGCTCTTCTCGGTCATTTAGGTCATCACTCCTGATGGTCAGCCCTTGCGGCCGACGCCGCCACGCAGTGACCGGGGCTGCCCCGCGGCCCGGAAGCCCGGAACGGGCCGCCACTCGTTTATCCAGACCACTCCCGGGTCGAGCAGGTCGAAACCGTCGAAGAAACGCTTGATTCCCGCTAGCGAGCGGAGGTGCAACTGTGCCGACGCCTGACGGTAGACGCTGGTCACACTGCCGGCGACGTCGTTGGGATCGTTTTCGGTGGTGCCGGTGGTGCCGTGGCTGATAGCCAGGTAGCTGTCCGGCGCCATGTGGTCGCGGTACTCGGCGATGATCCGGTACGGCTCTTCGGAGTCGGCGACGAAGTGCAGGACGCTCGCGCACACCACCGCTACCGGCCGCGCCAGGTCGAGCAGCGCGAGAACCTCCGGGTGCTGCAGCACCGCCGCTGGCTCGCGCAGGTCGGCGCGCACCATGGCGACCTGATCGCCGTGCGCGAGCAGCGCCTGGCCGTGGGACCAGACCACCGGATCGTTGTCGATGTAGACCACGCGGGCGTCCGGCGCGACTCGCTGGGCCATCTCGTGCACGTTGGTCTGGGTGGGCAGGCCGCCGCCGAGGTCGATGAACTGCCTGATGCCCGCCTCGTCGGCGAGGTAGCGGACGGCGCGTCCGATGAAGGACCGGTTATCCCGGACGATTCCCGCCATGTCCGGCGTCGCCGCGATAAGCTGCTTCGCCGCCTCGCGGTCGACGGCGAAATTGTCCTTGCCGCCGAGCAGGTAATCGTAAATCCTGGCGACATTCGGCCGGGTGATGTCAATGTCATCCGGCGACGGATGCTGCGTCGTCATTTGCGTCGTCACTCCTGATTTTGGATGGATGCTACCAGGCTGAACGCATACGCTTGGGGACCGTGCGCAGCAGAGTCGCGGGGGTGTTGCTGGCCGCCGGGGAGGGCTCCCGGTTCGGCCGGCCGAAGGCGCTCGTCGAACTGGACGGTCAGACCCTCGCCGAGCGCGGCGTCACCATGCTCCGCGCCGGCGGCGCGGACCCGGTTCTCATCGTCACCGGCGCCGCCCGGGTCGAACTGGGCCAAGACCACCATCAGGTCCGCACCGTGTACAACGGGGAATGGCGCACCGGCATGGGATCCTCGCTACGTGCCGCCCTGCGTGCCCTGGCCGAGCCGGAGGCGGGCCCGGAGGTAGGCGCCGCGGTCGTGGCGCTGGCCGACCAGCCGCTGGTGGGGGCGGCGGCGGTCGCGCGCCTGATCGCCGCGTACCGGGCCGGCGCCAGCGTGGCGGTCGCCGCCTACGACGGCCAGCCGCGTAATCCGGTGCTGCTGGCTCGTGAGCACTGGCCCGAGGTCGTCGCGACGGCCACCGGCGACCAGGGCGCCCGGGCGTTCCTGCGCTCCCGCCCGGATCTCGTCACGCTCGTCGAGTGCGGTGACACCGGGCGCCCTGACGATATCGACACGCCCGCCGACCTCGACGGCATCGCCGTCAGAAGGCCTGGATGCCCCAGACGTGGGTGACCTTCTCGCCTGGTTCGAGGACGAGCAGGTCATCGGCGGTCACGAAGGCGTTCGGCGGGCAGGTCATGGGCTCGATGGCCACTGCCTTGCGGCGGCGGTCCGGCCCCAGCGGGTCGCCGGTGAACACCTGCAGCCAGCGGTAGCCTTCGCCCGCCCACAGCCCTACCCGGCGACCGGCCCCGTTCTCGGCGGCGAGGTACGCCCAGGCGCGGCCGGCGCCGTCGCGGCTCAGCCCGGTGAGCGCGTGGTCCAGGCGGGTGGCGCCGATGGCACGCGGCTGACGGAAGTCGTACTCGGTGCCGTCGACGGGCTCCGGCAGTGCGGACGGGATGCCTCGGTCGTCCATCGGCAGCCAGTAATCCGCGGGCAAGGTCAGCTCGCAGCCGTCGACCGAGGGCGTCCGGACGGTCAGGTACGGGTGCGAGCCGGTGCCGTAGGGCGCGGTATGGCTGCCGCGGTTGCGCGCGGTGACGGTCACCTGCAGGCCGGTCTCGGGATCCAGGCGGTACTCGGCCTCGATCTCCAGGCAGAACGGGTACCCCTGCTGGCCGTGCGGGGCGATGCGCAGCCGCACCGAGTTAGGGTCCTGCCGGATCGCGGCCCACGCCGTCCAGCGGGTCAGGCCGTGGATGGCGTTCGCCCGGGCGGGCTCGGTGAGGGCCAGCTGGTATTCGGTGCCGCCGAAGACGTACCGGCCGCCGTCGACCCGGTTCGGCCACGGGGCCAGCAACTGGCCCGCCCCGGCCGGCGGCAGCTCGTCGGGTTCGTGGCCTGCGATGACCGGCTGGCCGCGGAAGACCAGCTCACGCAGCCCGGCGCCAAGCTCAGTCACCGCGGCGCGGTACTGGCCGGCCTCGATCTCGTACTGCAGTCCGGTAAGGGGAACGATCACGGGGTAAGGATACGGACAAAAGCAGCGCCGCGCGGCAGCCTGCCACCAGCCCCCAGGCCAGGTCGACGCCCTGCGGCGCCGCGAGCAGCCGCGACGCGGCCGGCTCGAGCAGCTCCTGGCCCGCCATCCCGAGCAGCACGGCGGATACCTCGGCCGCGGCCTGGCCCTTGGCCGCGCAGTGCAGCAGCGACGCCGCCAGCGTGGTGGTCCGCTGCGCCGCGTCGCAGGTGACCGACGCGCTGAGCCAGTTCGCGAGCCACACCGCCCGGGTTCCCCCGGAGATGGCCCCGCCCAGCAGCCGGAGCGCGAGCAGCACGCCGCTGACCACGCTGTCACCGCTCGGCACCAGGCCGGGGCCGAGGCCCACCAGTTGCTCGGCCGCCTCGACGGCTCCGGCCAGGTCGCCGCTCGCGCAGCACGCCGCCAGCTGCCCGGGACTGTCATGACCCGCCAGGCCCGGCGCGTGCTCGGCCGCCGCGTAGAGCCTGGCCAGGACCCCCGAGCCGTGATCGAGCCTGGCCCGGGACAGCGGCCCGAACACCGGCGAGGGATCCCACCAGCGGACGATCCTGATATCGAGGCCGCAGGCCAGTACCCGGCTCCCGCCCGCCCAGCACTCCGCTGAGCCGGCCGGGGCGGAGCTGGCCGGGGGAGCGGAGGGACCGACCTCCCACGGCCCGGTGATGATCGCGTTCGGCAGCCTGATGGCGTCAGGCGGCGACACCGCGATCACCCGCGGCTCGGGCACGGCGTCGGTGAATTCCAGGTAGATGGCGTGCGGCAGGGCGGCCAGGACCTTGCCGTTACGGCGTGTCCCGCGCAGCAGGTCCCGTACCGCCAGGCTGGCCACCCCGGCGGTCACCACCGCCTCGGCGCCCGGGTCAGCCGCATCCGCGCGAGCCATGGGAGCAGCCACGTACGAAACAGTACGCCAGGCCGTAACTACGGGGCTGAAGTGAAAGAAATCAACGTTTGGCAAGTAATGACAATGGGATTTATCTGCGGTGCTCAAATCATCAATTGCGACTTGCGCTGGGGAGGCCGGCGGGGCTGCTTGGGGAGCGGGGGACCGTCAGCCCCGCCGGCTAATTAACGATAACTGGACGAGGTACCGAATTGGGTAACTTCTTGCGCCGTAAGTACTTCGAAACGTTTTCTGTTGGGGCCGAGGGCACGCCGGGCCCCCGCGATCCGTTGACGTGCCCGTTAGGCGTGCCTGGCCGCAGCCGCCCGCTGCGCACCGCCTCGGCCGCCAGGACGCCGAACAGGTAGAAGTACGCCGCTTCCTCGTCCTCGAAGAAGCGCACGTCCAGCCGGGCGTCGTCGGTCTGGCTGAACACCTCGAAGCCGCCGTCCGCCTTGACCAGGCACATGGCGCCCGGCACCTCCTCGTCGACCACGTAAGCCGCGTGCGGGATGGCGGCCAGGCTGAGAAGTTCGGCAAAGACCGACTGGGGCACCCGGTCCCGCCGCCCGGAACGCCGCCCGGACGGCGGGGAAGACGGCGGCACCGCCCATGGCTCGGACCCGGCCCAGGCCTCGGCCTCTGACCGCGGCTCGTACCCCGTTCGCGGATCCGCCCGCGGGTCAGGCCTGGCCTCGGCCCGTGGATCAAGCCGTGGATCAAGCCGTGGATCAAGCCGTGGATCGAGGCGTGGATCCGGCTGAGGCTCTGACCAGGGCTCGGTCTCGGGCGAACCGTGCCAGGCCGCCATCCGGTCGGGGGTGCTCGACGGTCGGGCCGCCCCGGCGTAACCGGGCCTGGCGTATCCGCCCGGCTCGCGCCGGTCGGCCGGTTCGGCGGCAGGCTCCGCCCCCGGCTGGGGCCCCGGCCGCCGCACCACACGCAGCGGGCTGGTTCGCTCGGCGGCCGAGGGGGGCGATCCGCCGCCGGCCTGCGGTCCCCCGGCGCCACGGCCCGGCGCTTCCGGCCGGGCCTGGGCCACCGGATCCCGGTTCGACGGCGGGAACATGGCCGAAGCCAGCGGGTACTCCACCCGCTCCTCGGTCAGGCCGGTGATGTCCTGCCGGGCCGCCACGACCTCGAAGACCTCCCGGTCGATCTCCCAGTAGCCGAGCTGCCTGGCCCGGGCCGAGTCGCGGCCCAGGTAGACGATGTGCAGCCGGTCGCCGAGGTCGTCCAGGACCAGGCAGGACTCGCCGCGGTACTCACCGACCAGGCGTGACTGCCACAGCGCGTCCAGGTCGGTGACGTTGACCTGCTTGCGCCAGTGCCCGCCCGCGGCCGTGAAGCCAAGCTCGTCCGGCGGTGGGCCCGGGGAGAACAGCGTCGCCTCGTTGCCGTCGGGGCCGAGGCCAGCGTGGTAGGGGACACCGAGATAGGTGGCCATGAGCCGGTATCGCATGGCTTACAGCTCCATCCTCTGCCAGGCCAGCCCGTCGTAGCGGGCTACGAGCTGATCCCCGTCCGGGCCGAGCCGGCACATGCCCGCCCCGACGGGTATCGCGATGGGCTCGACGTAGAACTCGGGGACACCGTGGCCCGTGGCCGGCATATAGCCATCGATCGCCCTGGCCAGCCAGGCGACCAGGTAGATCTCGCTCATGTGCGGCGTGAACTCCGAGTCCTCCCAGCCCAGGCTCAGCGCGAGGTAGGCCTCGGCGGGGTTGTGGAAGCGGACGTCCTGGGCGCGGTACACGTACCCGGCCAGCACGGTGCGCTGTCCGGTCAGGTACGGGCCGACCAGGCGCGGTGGCACGGCCTTCCACATCGGCGTGCCCGGTGCGATCGCGGCCAGTCGCTCGGGCTGGGTCACCCACGCTCCTTCCGTGCGCGTGCGGATGCATACCCCCGCTCAACCGATTGTGCCGAGTTAATGACGGCAATTAGCTGGAAAGCGTCTCATTCAGAGAATTCATTACTCTTTGCAGTCGCCCAATCACCGAAAGGCGTAGCCGCAGCCGGGTGGTGACCGGGCGAGGGCGGCGCGTGGCGTAGGGTCGGTGGCGTGTCCGGGCATCTGAACCCTGGCGGACAGCAGTTCCGCGATGACGATGGCGCCGCCGACCCGCAGGTGGCCGCGGCCCTGGCCGCGTACCAGGCCGGGCAGGGCAGCGAGCACGCGGCGCTGACCGCGCTGGCCGTGGCGCGGCTGCTCGTGCCGGTGGTCGCGGTCCTGGCCGACGGCCCTACCGCTAAGGGGGACAGGGCCGCCGAGGGGGACAAGAACAGCGAGATGGTCCTGCCCACGCTGATCGGACAGGACGGGCGGCCGGCAGTGCTCGCCTTCACCGGCCTCGACACGCTGGTCCGCTGGCGCCGGAACGCCCGTCCGGTGCCCGCCGAAGCCGACCGGGTGTGGCGCGCGGCCGTCGCCGACGGCTGCGCGGTGGTCATCGACGTGGCCGGACCGGTGCCGCTCGCCGTCGAGGGCACTCGGCTGGCGGCGCTCGCCGCCGGGCAGCCGGTCCCGTCGGCGCATGAGGACGCGGACGTGCGCGCTGACGTCGAGGCGGCCATCGCCGCCGAGCCCGTGATCGCCGGCTTCAGCCTGGCCCCCAGCCGGCAGGTCGACCTCGCGGTCCAGTTGCACCTAGCCGCCGGTGACTGGCGGCCCGCGGTGAACCACGTCGCCCAGAGTATCGCGGCCCGACTGGCGGGCCGACTGCGCCGCGGCGTCGAGTTCAGCGTCACCCGCGACCCCATAGGATCATGACCATGTTCCGCTGGCTGACCGCAGGCGAATCGCACGGGCGCGCGCTCGTCGCGATCTGCGAGGGCGTGCCCGCCGGAGTGCGGGTGAGCACCGAGGACGTGGCCGCCGCGCTGGCCCGCAGGCGGGCCGGCTACGGCCGCGGCGCGCGGATGGCGTTCGAGCGGGACGAGGTCGAGCTCACCGGGGGCGTCCGGCACGGCCGCACGCTCGGCGGCCCGGTCGCGCTCAGGATCGCGAACACCGAATGGCCGAAGTGGCAGACGGTCATGTCGCCCGACCCGGTGGACACCGAGACGCTGGACGGCCAGGCCAGGAATGCGCCGCTGACCAGGCCGCGGCCCGGGCACGCCGACCTGGCCGGGATGCAGAAGTTCGGCCACGCCGACGCCCGCCCGGTGCTGGAACGGGCCAGCGCGCGGGAGACGGCCGCGCGGGTGGCGCTCGGTGAGGTGGCCAGGCGCCTGCTCAGCCAGGTCCTCGGCATCGAGATCCTCAGCCACGTGGTCGCCATCGGCCAGGTGCGGATCCCCGACGCGGTCATGCCGGGTCCGGACGCCGCCGCCGCCATCGACGCCGACCCCGTGCGTTGCTTTGACGCGGCCACCAGCCAAGCCATGGTGGCCGAGATCGACGCGGCCAAGAGGGCAGGCGACACGCTGGGCGGCGTCATCGAGGTGCTGGCGTTCGGGCTGCCGCCGGGCCTGGGCAGTTTCACCCACTGGGACCGGCGGCTGGACGCCCGGCTGGCCGGGGCGCTGATGTCCGTCCAGGCCATCAAGGGCGTCGAGGTCGGCGACGGCTTCACCACCGCCACCCGGCGCGGGTCGGTGGCCCACGACGAGATCGAAGCCACTGACAAGGGTGTTGCCAGGCGCACCAACCGGGCGGGCGGCATCGAGGGCGGGATGAGCACCGGCGAGGTGATCCGGCTGCGGGTCGCGATGAAGCCCATCTCGACGGTGCCGCGCGCGCTGGACACCATCGACACCAGTACCGGCGAGCCGGCCAAGGCGATCAACCAGCGCAGCGACGCCACCGCGGTGCCCGCGGCGGGCGTGGTGGCCGAGGCGATGGTGGCCCTCGTGCTGGCCGAGGCCGCGGTGGAGAAGTTCGGCGGCGACTCGGTGGAGGAGATGCGCCGCAACGCGGAGAGCTACCTCAAGACCCTGGTGATTCCATGAGCCCTCGGGGGCCTCTCGTTGTCCTGATCGGGCCGCCTGGCGCGGGCAAGTCCGCGGTCGGCCCGCTGCTCGCGGACCGGCTCGGGGTGGAGTTCCGCGACACCGACGCCGACGTCGGCGCGACCGCGGGCAAACCGGTCAGCGACATCTTCATCGAGAACGGCGAGGAGACCTTCCGCGAGCTCGAGCGCGCCGCGGTCACCCACGCGCTCGGCACGCTTCGCGAGCACGGTGGCGTGCTGGCGCTCGGCAGCGGCGCGGTCCTGGACACCGGGGTCCAGTCCCTGCTCGATGGTCTGCCCGTGGTCTACCTGTCCGCGGATTTCGGCACCGTGGCCCGGCGGATCGGCCTGGACCGGCCCCGGGTGGTGGTCCCCGGCAACCCGCGCGGCCGCCTGCGCGCCATGCTGGACGAGCGCGACGCGATCTACCAGCGGCTCGCCGCGGTCACGGTGCTCACCGACGACCTGGACCCGGACGAGCTCGCGGACCAGATCGCCGCGAGGATAGCCGGATGACCGCCACCAGGATCGACGTCACCCCCTCCGACGGCGGCCCGCCCTACCAGGTCGTCGTCGGCGTCGGCGTGCTCGGCGAACTGCCCGGCCTGGTGCCGGAGCACGCCCGCACGGTCGTGGTCATCCACGCCGAGGGCCTCGGCGAGATCGCCCGCCCGGCGTGCGGCGCGCTGCGAGCCGCGGGCCTGACCGTGCACGCCGAACCCATCCCCGACGGCGAGGCGGCCAAGACCGCCGACGTCGCGGCCGGGCTGTGGTCCCGGCTGGCGCGGCACGGAGTGACCCGGTCGGACTGCGTGGTCGGCATCGGCGGGGGAGCGGCCACCGACCTGGCCGGGTTCGTCGCCGCGACCTGGCTGCGCGGCGTCCAGGTCGTCCTGGTCCCGACCACCTTGCTCGGCATGGCCGACGCCGCCGTGGGCGGCAAGACCGCCATCGACATCGCCGAGGGCAAGAACCTGGTGGGCGTCTTCCACTCGCCGGCCGGCGTCCTCGCCGACCTGGTCACGCTGGAGACGCTGCCGCGCACGGACTACGTCAGCGGGCTGGCCGAAGTCATCAAGACCGGGTTCATCGCCGATCCGGTCATCCTCGACCTGGTACGAGCGGATCCGGAAGGGGCCACGGTCCCGCACGGCGGGCACGCGCGTGAGCTGATCGAGCGCGCCATCGTCGTCAAGGCCGAGGTGGTGTCGAAGGACCTGAACGAGAAGGGCCTGCGGGAGATCCTCAACTACGGGCACACGCTCGGGCACGCCATCGAGCGGGTGGAGCGGTACCGGTTCAAGCACGGCGACGCGGTGGCCATCGGCATGGTGTACGTCGCCGAGCTGGCCCGGCTGGCCGGCCGGCTGGACGAGCAGACGTGCGCGCTGCACCGGACCGTGCTGGCGAGCGTCGGCCTGCCCACCGCGTACCCGGCCGGGGCGTGGCCGTCGCTGCGCGAGGCCATGGGCGTGGACAAGAAGGCGCGAGGCGCGCGGCTGCGGCTGGTGGTGCTCGACGGCCTGGCCCGTCCCTCGATCCTCGATGACCCGCCCGAGGAACTCCTGTGGGTGGCATACCAGGAGATGTCCAGGTGATCACGCAGGTACTGGTCCTCAACGGCCCGAACCTCGGCCGTGGTGCGTGCCCCGGCCACGCAGCCGCTACGCTCCCCTTATGCGGATAGGGATGTTTCTCAGCTATGCGGGCGGCTTCGCCGAGACCGTGGTGGAGCTGGCCGACTACGAGAAGGCCGGGCTTGACATCGTGTTCGTGCCCGAGGCGTACAGCTTCGACGCGGTGAGCCAGCTCGGCTTCCTGGCGGCGAAGACCGAGCGGATGCAGATCGCCTCCGGGATCTTCCAGCTGTACTCGCGCACGCCCGCGCTGACCGCGATGACCGCGGCCGGGCTGGATTACGTTTCGGGGGGCCGGTTCACGCTGGGGCTGGGCGCCTCCGGCCCGCAGGTGATCGAGGGCTGGCACGGCGTGCCGTACGACGCGCCGATCGGCCGGGCCCGCGAGGTCATCGAGATCTGCCGGATGGTCTGGCGCCGCGAGCGGCTCGCCTACCAGGGCCGGTACTACCAGCTGCCGCTGGAGGGCGGCACCGGGCTGGGCAAGCCGCTCAAGCTGATCAACCACCCGGTCCGCGAGCGCATCCCGATCGCCCTGGCCGCCATCGGCCCGAAGAACGTCGCGCTCGCCGCCGAACTGGCCGAATCCTGGATGCCGATCTTCTACCTGCCGGAGAAGGCCGGCCAGGTGTGGGGCGGCTCGGTGGCCGAGGGCGCGGCCGGGCGCGATCCCTCGCTCGGCCCGCTCGACGTCATCGCCCATGCGGCGCTGGCAATCGGCGACGACGTGACCGCCCTGCGCGAGCACGGCCGGCCCCAGCTGGCCCTGTACATCGGCGGGATGGGCGCGCGTGGCCGCAACTTCTACAACGACCTGGCCCGCCGGTTCGGCTACGAGGCCGAGGCCAAGGCGATCCAGGACGCCTACCTGGACGGCCGCAAGGCCGAGGCCGAGGCCCTGGTGCCCGCGGAGCTGGTCGAGCGCACGTCCCTGATCGGCCCCGAGTCCTACGTGCGCGAGCGCCTGGCCGCCTACCGCGAGGCCGGCGTGACCACCCTCAACGTCACCCCGCTCGCGCCCACCCACCCCACGAGGCCCGGGTCCGCCTCATCGAGCAGGTCCGGGCCCTCGCGGAGGAGCCCCGCTAGCGGGTCGGCGTGCAGGTCGGCGGATTGCCGTTGCCCAGGACTTCGTCCCCCACGTCGGCGCCGAAACCGCCGTGGCCGGGGAACCAGGTCACCTCGATGAGGATGGCGTCGCCCTTCGGTATCGCGGCGGGACGGATGGTCAGGGCATCCCCCGCTGGAGCGCCCCCGGCGGGCAGGAACGGGAAGACCTCGTTGAGGATCATGACGTTGAGCGGTCCGCCCGGCAGGTTTCCCGGTCCCGTCTGCCCGCAGGTCGCCGCGGGCCGGTAGTGGTTCGCTCCCGTGGCCACCCACGGTATGTACCGGACGTAGGCCGGGACGCCGTCCGCGCGCAGCGCCCGCTGCAGTCCCGCCGCGTCGCGGGCCTGCTTGAACGTAACCTTGATGGTGCCGTCCGGATTGTGCTGAACCGCCCATGCCGCCGTGACGAGCGAGCCAGCGTCCCGGCCAGGGAGAACCGCGGGTATCACGATGGCAGCACAGGCCGCGACGACGGTCGCGCAGGCCGCCAGCAGCACCGTCCGCCGTCGGCGCCCCGGCCGGGCCGACTGCCCCGCGGGTCCGCCGAGCGCGCAGGTCAGCCGGTCAAATATGTGGGCGAAGCAATCGGGGTTGCTTCGCGATCGCTCGATCAGGTCCGCGTCACTGAGCTCCTCAGCCTGCGCGGCGCGATCCTCGGTAAGCACGCGTTACGTCGCTTCATTGCGGGTGGCTCCCGT
>WNGP01000256.1_pt1 | contig 40037 bp, 38 predicted proteins | sample 5407671 | NCBI WGS metagenome assembly WNGP01 (sample SAMN13153381, study PRJNA577476) | soil metagenome | isolation source: 40 cm soil or saprolite under Garry oak tree replicate 2 | place: USA:California | collected 2016-06-15 | reverse complement strand
TGACCGAAACCGTCACTCGCGTGGAGCCCGTCAGCAGCCTCGAGCAGCTCTGCATCAACACGATCCGCGCGCTTGCGATGGATGCCGTGCAGCAGGCCGAGTCGGGCCATCCCGGTACGCCGATGGCGCTGGCGCCGCTCGCGTTCGTGCTCTGGCAACGGCACCTCAGGTACAATCCGGCGAATCCCGACTGGCTGGACCGCGATCGCTTTGTGTTGTCGGCCGGCCACGCGTGCATGCTGCTCTACAGCGTCCTCTATCTCACCGGCTACGACCTCACGCTCGATGACATCAAGCAGTTCCGGCAATGGGGCAGCCGCACGCCGGGTCACTCGGAGCATGGCGTGACACCCGGCGTCGAAGCGACCACGGGACCGCTCGGGCAGGGCGTGGGGAATGCCGTCGGCATGGCGATCGCCGAGGCTCAGCTCGCGGCGCTCTTCAATCGGCCCGGGCACGCGATCATCGACCACCACACCTATTTCCTCGCGTCCGATGGCGATCTGATGGAGGGCGTCTCACACGAAGCGTGCTCGCTCGCCGGTCACCTGCAGCTCGGCAAGCTCATCGGATTCTACGACGACAATCGAATCACGATCGACGGGTCCACCGCTCTCGCTTTCTCCGACAACACCACGAGGCGGTTTGAATCCTACGGCTGGCACGTGCAGAAGGTCGCCGACGGCAATGATCTCAAAGCAATTGATACCGCCATCGCCCAGGCGAGGCGGGTGACCGACCGGCCCTCGCTCATCATCGTGCGGACGCACATCGCCTGGGGCAGCCCGCACAAGCAGGATACCGCCGAAGCCCACGGCGCGCCCCTGGGGGCCGACGAGGTGAAAGCGACGAAGCAGAACCTCGGCTGGCCCTCTCTCGAGCCGTTCTACGTTCCGGACGACGCGCTCGAGCAATGGCGCACGGCCAAAGCGCGCGGCGCGCAGCTCGAGGCCGACTGGAAGAAGAAATGGGACGCGTACCGCGCAGCGCAGCCCGACCTCGCCGCCGAATTGGAGCGTCGTCTTGCCGGCCGCCTGCCGCCCGGGTGGGACGCGGTATTGCCGGTGTTCGGTCCCAAGGACCCGCAGGCGACGCGTGCCGCGTCCGGCAAGGTGCTCAATGCGATCGCGGCGCAACTGCCGGAGTTGATGGGCGGATCAGCGGATCTGACGGGGTCGAACAACACCGAGATAAAGGGGGGCGGTGCGGGCCGGAATTTTCACTACGGTGTTCGTGAACACGCGATGGGCGCTGTCCTGAACGGTATCGCGCTGCACCGCGGATTCATTCCGTTCGGCGGGACCTTCCTGATCTTTTCCGATTACATGCGCCCCTCGATTCGTCTCGCCGCGCTCACCCATCTCAGGCCGATCTACGTCTTCACGCACGACTCGATCGGCCTCGGCGAGGATGGGCCGACCCATCAGCCGATCGAGCAGCTCGCCGCGCTGCGCGCAATTCCCAATATGACCGTGATCCGCCCGTCAGACGCGACCGAGGTGGTTGAGGCGTGGCGGGCCGCGATCACCCACCGCGACGGGCCGGTAGCGCTCGTGCTGACACGCCAAAAGGTCGCCGTGGTCGACCGCACGAAATACGCGCCTGCGGCCGGTCTGCATCAGGGCGGCTACGTTCTCGCCGATTCCCCCAACCCGGACATCGTGTTGATGGCGACGGGGTCTGAGGTCGAACTGATCCTTGGGGCGTATGAGCAGCTGAAGGCCGATGGCCGACGGCCCAGAGCCGTATCGATGCCCTGTCTCGAGTTCTTCGCAAAACAGCCCGAGGACTACCGGAAGGCGGTGCTCCCGCCCGGTGTCCGGCGCATCGCGGTCGAGGCGGCGGCGCCCCAATCCTGGTACCGCTGGGTGGGGGAGAACGGCGTGATCATAGGGATCGAGCGGTTTGGCGAATCCGCGAAGTATCAGCGGATCTATCAGGAGTTCGGACTCACCGTGGAACGTATAGTTGCCGAAGCACGAAGTCGCGCCTAGGTTTCGCCTGCAGTGAAGCCACTCACCATGCTGCTGTGTTGCCATGTCTGCCGCCCCATGTGTTGTACGGGGAGCGGACGGTCACGCGCGCATCAGCATGTGGGATGACATGAGGTAGGTAAGGGGCACAGCCCCACCCATAGCGACGCACCATGATCGGCCGCGACTCCTCGATTCGAGTCGCGGCCGATCGCTTTTTGAGGAGGCAATGTGTCGGCACCAGTGATAGGGTTGTCGGGAAGTCCGAACGCGACCTCGCGATCGCGGGCCCTGCTCGAGCTCGCGCTCGCGGCGCTCGAGCGCCAAGCCGCCGGTCCGTCCCGACTGATCGATCTCGCCACGCTCCCCTGCGACGCCTTGCTCGGCCGGCGCGAGGACCCAGCGGTGGCAGACGCCATCCAGGCCGTACTCGACGCGGGAATTGTGGTCGTGAGCACGCCGATCTATCGCGCTACATACAGCGGACTCCTCAAGGTCTTCTTGGACCTGCTGCCGCAAGACGCCCTCGCGCGGAAAGTCGCCATTCCTATCGCCACCGGTGGAGGGCCCAGTCATCTGCTTGCCGTCGATCACGGCCTGCGGCCGCTGCTCGCGAGCGTCGGCGCCTTGGTAGTCGCCACCGGCGTCTACGGGACCGACGCGCAGTTTCGCGCAGGCGTTCCGGAGCCTGCGCTCGTCGAGCGCATCGAACGGGCGGCACTCGAAGCCGCCTCGCTTGCCTCCGGGGTGACGACATGATCGGGATCTACTACGAGCACCCCCACTGGTTCGGTCCGCTCTTCGCCGAGCTCGACCGCCGCGGCACGTCATATACCAAGCTGCATGCCGACCAGCACCGCTTCGATCCGGCGAGCCAGCCACCCTACGATCTCGTGTTCAACCGCATGAGCCCGTCCGCCTGGCAGCGCGGACACGGGAACGCGGTGTTCTACACGCATCAATTTCTAGCGCATCTCGAGCGCCACGATGTGCGGGTCGTGAACGGCACGCGGGCCTTCCAGGCGGAGACGTCAAAGGCGCTGCAGCTGTCCATCTTGCGGGAGCTCGGTCTTCCCTACCCCGCGGCGCGCGTCATCAACGATCCGGCCGACGCACCGGCGGCGGCCGCGGAGCTCGAGTTTCCCGTGGTCGTCAAACCCAACGTGGGCGGCAGCGGCGCCGGAATACTGCGCTTCGAGACGCCCACGCAGCTCGCCGCCGCGGCCGCAACCGGAGGGCTCGAGCTGGGTCCGGACCACACCGCCTTGGTGCAGGAGTTCATTCCGTCCGAAGAGGGCCGCATCACCAGGGTCGAGGTGTTGGGCGGCCGTTTTCTGTACGCGATTCGTGTCTACTCGTCAGGCGAGACCTTCAATCTCTGCCCCGCCGATGTGTGCCAGACGACGGAGGGCGCAGAGCTGGTCCGCAGCGCCTGTCCCGTCGATGCACCGCGCAATGGGCTGCGCGTCGAGGGATACGAGCCGCCGTTGCCGTTCGTGCGCGACGTGGAGCGCATTGCGGCGGCGTGCGGTATCGAGGTCGGCGGGATCGAATATGCGATCGATGAGCGCGACGGCCGGCTCTACTACTACGACATCAACGCGTTGTCCAACTTCGTCGCCGATGCGCCGCGCGTCGTGGGATTCGATCCCGTTGCGCGTCTCGTCGACTTCCTCGAAGCGAACGGAGGGGCCCGCTGATGCGCTTCGGATATTGGTTGCCGGTATTCGGCGGGTGGTTGCGCAATGTCGAGGACGAGCGCATGGAGGCCGAATGGTCGTATGTCCGCCGGCTCGCGCGCGCGAGCGAGCGGGCAGGTTTCGATCTCACGCTCATCGCCGAGCTGAATCTCAACGACATCAAGGGACCGGACGCGCCCGCGCTGGATGCCTGGTCCACGGCCGCCGCACTCGCGGCAGTGACCGACCGGCTCGAGCTGATGGTGGCGGTGCGTCCCACGTTCCACCCGCCCGCCCTGCTCGCCAAGCAGGCGGCCAACATCGACCATATCTCCGGTGGCCGGTTGTCGCTCAATGTCGTCTCGTCGTGGTGGGCGGAGGAAGCGAAGCAGTACGGGGTTGAGTTCGACACGCACGACGCGCGCTACGCCCGCACCGCCGAGTGGCTGGCGGTGGTGGATGGGCTCTGGTCACAGACGCGGTTCAGCTTCACGGGCACGTACTATCGAGTCGAGAATGCGATTCTCGAACCGAAGCCCACCCGCCGGCCGCGCCCGACGGTGTACGCCGGAGGAGAATCTCCGGCGGCGAAATCGCTGATTGCCCGATCCTGCGACGGGTACCTCATGCATGGCGACCCGCCGGAGCGCATCGCGGCGAAGATCAACGACATGCAAGCGTTGCGCGAGACGAACGGGGGCGGGCTCGAGCGTATGGTCTATGGAGTCGCGGGCTATGTCGTGTGTCGCGCCACCGAGGCCGCTGCCCACCGTGAGATCGAGCGGATCACCGATGTCCGCCAGAACGCGGCCGGCTATGCGAATTACGAGCAGTGGCTCGCCAATACCCAGCTCGAGCAGCGGGTGAGTCTGGAGGACTACTCGGTCTCCAATCGAGGACTGAAGGCTGGGATCACTGGAACGCCGGAGCAAATCGCCGAACGGATCCGCGATTTCGAGCAGGCGGGAGTCGATCTGTTGCTGCTGCAATTCAGCCCGCAGCTCGAGGAGATGGAGCGGTTCGCCGAAGAAGTGATCCCGCTCGTCAGCGAGCCGTCAGCTGTGCGATGAGCCGGCCGGCGGCGCGTCCCGAGCGGACGCACGCCGACACGCCGGCCCCATCGTACCCTGCTCCCGCGATGGCGATCGGGGGGAATCGCGCCAACCGGTGGCGCACCTCCGCAACGTGGTCGCGATGGTTGGGGCGATAGCGGGGTAACCCGCGCGTCCAGTAGAACGCCCGCGACCACAGCGGCGCGCCACGGATGCCGAGAATCGCGGCGAGCTCGGTGTGTGCTATGGACGCGGGATCGCCGTCGATCGAGGGCAGATACGCGCGCAGCAGCAGGTGTCCGCTGGGAGCACGGCCGGGGAATTTGTGGGACGAATAGGTACAGGCACGAATGCGCGCGGACGCATTTTCCGGATCCGCCACAAATCCTGCCCCATTCAACGGCGCCGTGACCTGCTCCACCCGGTACGCCAGCGACACGGTGATACTCGGCACATAGACGACCTGCGCGAGGGTGCGTGCGTGCACCACGCCTACCGTCTCCAAGAGCCTGCCGGCGGCGTACGCGGGGAGCGCGAGCACCACCGCATCCGCCTCGTGCGCCGAGCCGCCGCTGACCATTACACGCCAGCCTCTTCGCTCGGGCGCCAGCCCGGCGACCCCCTGCGCGAACCGCAAGACTCCGCCGAGCCGCTGACTCAGAGCGACCACCGGCTCACCCATCCCTGCGGCAAAGCTGCGAAATCCCGCGGCAACATCCTCGCCCGTCGCCTCGATCCCCAATAGGGCCGCTGCGCTCCCGTCTTCGATCGGCTGAAGCTCAGTCCCCGTCCACAGGGAGGTCCCACGCGACTGCTGGCTCACCACGCGATCGGCGATGCCCAGCTGCGTGGCAAGATCCGGCAGCTCCGGCTCGCCCGCGAGAAATCCATCGGGGCCACCCTCGACCACGAATCCATCCACCTGTTCGGTGGCGATGATCCCACCGGCTCGACGTTCACTTTCGAGGATGTTGACTTCGCATCCACCGGCTCGAGTCAGCTCCCACGCAGCGGCGAGTCCCGCAATGCCGGCGCCAGCGACGACGACCTTCACACCCCCCCCCATCCTCGCTCAGCTGCCGCGTGACGGACGACGTCGGCGACTGCCGCGATCAACCCCGGGCTGTCATTGAGCGAGGCTGTGCGCTCGAGCTGAACGCCGACACGTTTGGCGAGCGCCTGATACTCGATGTCGATATCGTAGAGGATCTCGACGTGATCACAGACGAAGCCGATCGGCACGAGCAGCACGCCCTTACGTCCTACCCGGGCCAGGTCGGTAATGACTTCGCCAGCATCTGGACCCAGCCAGGGGTCTGCCGTGGCGCCGGCGCTCTGATAGGCGACATGCCAATCCGGTAGCCGCAGTCGCCGGGCGACTGCTTCGCAGCTGCTGCCGAACTCTACGGAGTAGGGATCACCCGCGGCCAGAATCTTCTGGGGTAGACTGTGCGCGGTGAACACCACTTGTACGTCCTTGGGCCTCGGGAAGCGTTGCAGCGCCTGCGTCACGTTCTGAGCGACGGCGTCGAGGAAATTCGGATTCTCCCACCAGCTCCGGACCAGCGCCGTCTCGATCGGCTGTCCGCCCTCAACGGCGTCGAGGACCTTCTTCTCATAAGCCCCGACGGACATGCTCGAATAGTGGGGCGCCATCACAACACCGACGAGACGATCATGCCCTCCCCGGCGGATCTCTGCGACGGTGTCCTTGATGTAGGGATGCCAGTGCCGCATCCCCACATACGTGCGAAAGCCGGTCCCGAGCGCGCGCTCGACGCCCGCCGCCTGGGCGCGCGTGTGCTCCAGGATGGGTGAGCGCCCGCCGATGCGCGCGTAGCGCGTGCGGATTTCTTCGACGAGCTGCGGCTTGGTGGCGCGCCCGCCGCGAACATCCAGGAGATACGGCTCCACCTCGGCGAGATTGCCGGGTCCCCCGTACGCCATGAGCAGTACGGCGAGCTGGTCAGCCGCCATGCACCAGGTCCACGACCGCGCGCACAGCCGCGACATCCGTCTCGGGCAGCACGCCGTGCCCGAGATTGAAAATGTGGCCGGCGCGTCGCCCCGCGCGCGCGAGGATGTCGCGGACCTGGCGCGTGCGCTCGGCGGCTGGGGCCAGCAGCGCCGCCGGATCGAGATTGCCCTGGATGGCCCGATCGCCGATCCGTGACCACGCGGCCTCGAGTGGAATCCGCCAGTCCACGCTGATGACGTCACCGCCGGCGGCGGCGAAGTCTTCGAGGAACGTCGCCGTGCCGGTTCCGAAGTGAATGAGTGGCACGCTGGCTTCCTTGGCGAGCGCCAGTGCCTGGCGGCTGTGCGGCTGCACGTAGGTGCGATAGTCGTCGGGCGACAGGCAGCCGACCCAACTGTCGAACAGCTGCAGCGCCTGCGCGCCCGCGCGCGCCTGCGCGGCGAGGTAGTGGCCGACGAGGGCAGCCAGCTTGCTCAAGAGCAGGTGCCAGGTGCCTGGTGCCTGGTACATGAACTGCTTGGTCTTGGTGAACGTGCGACTGGCGCCCCCTTCGATCGCGTAGCTCGCCAGGGTAAACGGCGCCCCGGCGAAGCCGATGAGCGGCACGTTCGCCGGCAGCGCGCGACGCGCCAGCCGGATCGCGTCGAGCACGAACCCGAGCTCGGCCTCGACGTTGAACGACGGCAGGCGGTCGACGTCGGCTGCATCTCGGATCGGACGCGCGATGTGCGGGCCTTCTCCCGCGGCGAAGCTCAAGCCGAGACGCAGCGGCTCGAATGGCAGCAGGATGTCGGCAAAGATGATTGCGGCGTCGACGCCAAGCCGCTCCACGGGCTGAAGCGTGACGGCGGCGGCGAGCTCGGGGTTATGGCACAGGTCGAGGATGGAATGACGCCCGCGAAGCTTGCGGTACTGCGGCATGTACCGCCCCGCCTGCCGCATGAACCACACCGGCGTGACGTCGGTGCGCTCCCGACGGCACGCTTTAAGAAATCGCAGCTTCCCGAGCCTCGTGAGCGATCAGGATGGTGTCACCGTCCAGTTTCACCTGATATGCCGCCACCGGGTGCACGGGAGGACCGCCCAGCACGCGACCGTTCTCGAGCGAGAACACCCCCTCGTGCCAGGGGCATGTCACCGCACAACGCGCGGGATCGACGGTACCCTCGGACAAGCTGGCGCGGGCGTGCGTGCAGCGGTTGGCGATGGCGTACACGGTGCCGTTCACATTGAAGAGCGCGACCGCCTCGTTGGCCGCATAGACCCGCTTGGCGGTCCCCGGTGGCAGCTCCGACAGGTTGGCGACCGGTGTGAAGCCGTCGGCGCGCGCGGGGCGGCGCGCCACGGCTTGCGCCGAGCCGGCGCCGCCCAGCGTGTCGAGCATGTCCCAGAGCGACATTTGCACGCACGTGAACGTCGGCGTGTCGCGCAGCGTGTACGACGATGCCTCGCTCTCCCGCAGCTCCATCACCAGGTCGAGGAACTCGGCGGGATTGTCACCCTCGAATGCGACGATGAATTCCTGGTCATCGAGGCCGTACGAGTAGGTCGTGTTCAGCCGAATCGCCGGGTATTTGCGGCCGATAGAGACGTGCTCGTCCATCATCCGCTGGCGCTCCGCTTTGGGCAGCGCGTACCAGCCCCTGGTCTTGATGAACGGATAGACGAACAGGTACTTCGCCGCGCTGGGGCGAATGACGAGGCGCTGTTCGTGCGCCTGGTCGGCGGCGGCCGGGAACTCGTAGATCGAGCGCCGGGTCATGGCGAGATAGCTGTACGGAATCGACAGATAGGCACCCAGGTCGGTCCGGTTGAGGGCCGTCTGGAGCTCGACGAGGGCGTCCAGATCTTCAGCAACTTGCCACAGCAGGAAGTCACAGTCACCGCGAATGCCGACCAGACCATAGGGCCGTAGCAGCAGACGGCCGTGATAGCGCTCCAGGGTCTCGCCGAACTCGATTTTCGCAGAGGCCTGACGCTCGGCGGTCAGCCGTCTCCACGCAGGATCGAGCTTGTAGAACGCGTAGCGGACGACCTGGCGCCGCTCAGGTGACTTCGTCATGCCACGGAATCTAACCCGATCTGACTCTTTGCGATCAGACTCTGCTTTCCATTGTGACGAACCTGCACGCCGAGTCCGGGTGCCGCCGCGTCCAGTCGCCGCCGCACCGCGCCTTCGAACCAGTCCGTATCGTCGACCACCATCGTGCCACCCGGCACGAGGCGCGGGAGGAGGGTCTCGATCTCCCGCCATACAGTGTCGGGATCATGACTCCCGTCCAGATAGACGAGCGTGAACTTGTCCAGGGGCTGTCGGGCCCCGTCGGCCCAGAGATACAGATGCTCGAGCTCCTGGAGAAACAACCCGGAATCCATCATGTAGTGCACGTGGTTCGCGTAACGGGCGAGCGCGCGCTTCATTGCACGGTATTGGCGCGCGTCATACACGAAGGGCGCGCCTTCGTATGGCCGCGCGCCGTAGGGGTCCACGGTGAGCACGAAGGGCGGGCGCCCCCCGCGATAGACGTCGTCCAACACGCGCAGCATCAAGAGCGCCGAGCCTCCGGCGCTTGTGCCGATCTCCAGCAGGGGCGGAGCCGTTTTGCCTTGTGTTGGGCGAGGCGCGCGAGCAACCACACGCGCCAATTCGCGCAGAAAGCGGGTCTTGGTGTCGCTCTTTCGGCGGCAACGATACACGTGCCAGCGCAGCCGCAGTTCCGACACGTCCGATCCCGTTGCGTCGCTAGGTGCTTCTTCCATCCCCCTTCTCACGCATTTTGCGGAAGTATCCCTTCGCCACCAGATACGTCAGCACCGTGAACACGGCGAGCGGCGCCGCCACCATCACGAGCGAGCTCCAGAAGTAAATCAGATCGATGTTGGGATTCATCGTCCGATGAAGCGTCGCAGATGACGCAGATAATAGGTGAGTCCGGCGCCCAGGGCGGCAAACCCGATACCCAACACCATCTCCCCGCGCCACAGCGACCAGAGGGCGAAGCCGACGCAAAACACGATGCCGGTTGTGATGAGCACGCGATGAAACGGAATCATCGCTGGGCTACGCCGCCACCTTGTCGAGCACCATTATCGTGAGCAGTGCCGGCAGGTAGAGAATGGAGACGAAAAAGAGGCGCCACGCGCGCGCCGGGGTCGCGCCGGCGAGCAGACCGGTGCCGGCCGCGACATACCCAAGACCCAGCAGCAGGGCTCCAAAGAAGTACCACGCGCCGGTCACGCCGAGCAGCGTCGGGAGAAGGCTGATGGGCAGCAACGCCATGGCGTAGAGCAGCGCCATGCGGCCTGTGTCGCTGCCGTCGTCGTCGGCCACGCTCAGCATGCGCAGGCCGCTCGCGCGATAATCCTCGCGGTACAACCAGGCGAGCGCGAGGAAATGCGGCAGCTGCCAGAGGAACAGAATCCAGAACAGCGCCGCCACGGCCGCGCCGAGGCTTCCGCCGGCGGCCGTCCATCCGCCCACAATCGGGAGCGCGCCGGGCACCGCGCCGATGAGCGTGTTCAGCGACGTCTTCCGTTTCAACGGGGTGTAGAGGAGCACGTAGCTCGCGAACGTGAGGGCCGCGAGCACGGCCGTGAGCAGGTTGACTGTTATGCCCAGGTACACGATACCGCCGGCCGTGATCGCCGTCGCGAACCAGATCGCGGCCCGGGTCGTGAGGCGACCGGACGGCAGCGGGCGCCGCCGTGTGCGCGCCATGCGGGCGTCGACGTCGCGCTCGCGAATCTGGTTCCAGGCGTTCGTACCGCCCGCCACGAGCGCGGTACCGATCAGCGTGTTGGCGAGCAACAGCAGATCCACCCGGTCCCGCGCGCCGAGATAGAATCCCGCCGCGGCGGTGAGGAGCACCAGCTGCGTGATGCGCGGCTTGGTGAGCTCGAGCAGCGACCTGGCTAGAATACTTTCTCCATGATGGCCACCGTTACGAGAATCGCGGCGAGCGGCAACGGGACGATGAAGATCAAGCGCAGCCGCCAGCGTTCGAACTTGAGATGCATGAAGAACAGCGCCACGAGCAGCGCTTTCCAGACCGCGAGGAAGAGCAGCAGTAACAGCTTGATGTTGCGCGACAGCGGCAGCTCGAACGCCAAGGCGACCTCGGCGACCGTCAACACGAACAAATACAGCCAAATCAAGACGTAGTTCGGCCGCTTGTGCTCCGCCGTCGTGGGAGAGCTCGTTGCAGTCATGAACCGGGCCTCAGATCAGGTAGACGATCGTGAAGAGGATGATCCACACCAGGTCGACGAAGTGCCAGTACAGGCCGATGACCTCGATCCCGCGATAATCCTGCGGCGAATACTTCTCCGGCAGCACCTTGGTGAAGTACAGATATGTCATGCTGATTACGCCGCAGGTCACGTGGAAACCGTGGAAACCGGTCATCGTGAAGAACGAGGAGCCGTACAGTCCCGCGACGGTCGCGCCGTATTTGATCGGGTCGGCCGCGGCATGCTCGGCGAGCAGCGAGCCTTCACGGAAACCGGCAGGCGTGAACCCGTGCCCGACGAGCTTGATGTATTCGACGAGCTGAACGCTCACGAACGCCGCGCCACAGATCATCGTCACGAGCAGCCAGAACTTCAGGCCACCATCCCGCAGCAGCTTCCCGGGGACCGGCCGCAGGAAATACTTCTTCCCGTCCTGAATCGCGGCGTACGCCTTCACCATCGAGACGGACGAGCAGATCAGCAGGAAGGTGTTCACCGCCGTGAGCGGCACGTTCAGCACCGCGGCCGGCTTGGCCCACTCTCCCGGCGCGCCAAAGCGCAACACGATGTAGGAACCGATCAGCGCCGTGAAGAACATCACGTCGCTGGCCAGGAAGACCCACATCCCCAGCTTATTGCTGTAAACCCCGGCCCCCGGCTCGGCCGGGAACGGAGGCCGCATCGCGTCCGTCATCGTCGAGGTCTGCACGCTAGTGCCCTCCAGCCGGAAGAGGAGCCGGTACCGGATCGCGGTCGGTGGGCAGCTTCACGTACTGCGGTAGGAAGTCCTTGTCCCCGGCCTCCGGCGCGCTGAACTCATACGGCCCGCGGTACACGTTCGGCGTGCGCTCCCAGTTCCCGTGCGGCGCGGGATTGGGCAGCGACCACTCCATACCGTTGTCGTCCCAGGGATTCTGCGGCGCCTTTTTCCCGAACTTCAGGCTCCACAGGAAGTTGAAAGCGAACAGGATCTGCGTGGCAAAGAGCGCAAATGCGGAATACGAGATGAAGACGTTGAGCGGTTGCTGCGGCTTCAGGAAATCGTAGATCGTAGGATCGTAGATGCGCCGCATCTGGCCGCCCATCCCGATGATGTGCATCGGGAAGAACGTCATGTTGTAGAAGATGAACGTCAGCCAGAAGTGCACCTTCCCGATCCCTTCGTTCATCATCCGGCCGAACATCTTGGGATACCAGTAGGTGATCGCCGCGAACAGCGCGAACAGCGACCCCCCGAACAACACGTAGTGGATGTGGGCGACGATGAACTGGGTGTCGTGCAGCGGGATGTCCACCGGCGTGGCGGCCATGAAGATGCCCGACAACCCGCCGATCGTGAACATCGACACGAAGCCGATCGCGTTCAGCATCGGCACGTGGAAGCGCAGATTGCCGCGCCACATCGTACCGAGCCAGTTGAACACCTTGATCGCCGAGGGCACCGCGATGAGCAGCGTGGACACCATGAACGTCGACCCGAGGGTCGGGTTCATGCCGCTCATGAACATGTGGTGGCCCCACACGATCCAGCCCAGGAACGCGATCCCGATGATCGCGAACACCATCGAGTGGTACCCGAAGATCGGCTTACGGCTGCCGTTGGCGATGATGTCGGACACCATGCCCATCGCCGGCAGGATCAGGATGTAGACCTCCGGGTGGCCGAAGAACCAGAACAAGTGCTGCCACAAGAGCGCCTGGCCGCCCGCCACGGGATCGAAGAAGTGGGTGCCGAGAACGTTGTCGAACAGGAGCATGATCGCCGCGCCCTGAAGCACGGGTAGCGCGAGCACACCGAGGATCGCGGTGATGAAGAGCGCCCAGACGGAGAGCGGCATCCGGAACCACGTCATGCCCGGCGCGCGGTGGTTGATCACGGTCGTGATGTAGTTCAGCGACCCCAACACGGACGAGAGCCCCAGCACGACGATCGACACGCACCAGAGCATCTGTCCGACGGTGACGCCCGAGAGGTCGGGCCGCGCCGCGAGCGGCGCGTAGTTGGTCCAGCCCGAGCGAATCGGCCCATTCGGCACGAAGAAGCTCGCCGTCATGATCAGGCCGGCCAGCAGCGCCAGCCAGAACGAGGCCATGTTGATGCGCGGGAACGCCATGTCGTGCGCGCCGATCTTCAGCGGAATCAGGAAGTTGGCGTACACACCCACGAGCAGCGGCATGATGGCGAAGAACACCATAAACGTGCCGTGCATCGAAACGAGTTGGACGTAGTACTCGGGGAGGATCACGCGATCGACGGCCATCGTCTCGGGCAACAGCCCGCCGCCCGGCATCGGCTTGCCGGGAAACCCCAGCTGCCAGCGGATTTGCATCGCCAGCAGTCCACCCACCAGCAGGAAGAACAGGCTGACGAACAGGAACTGGATGCCGATGATCTTGTGATCGGTCGAGAAGATGTATTTGCGCCAGAAGCTCATCGGCGCATGGTGGGCATCGCCATGCGCTGCGGGTCCCCCCCGTGCGTGCGCGACGCTCGTCATTCGGTCCCTCCGGCGATTTGTTGGGCGACCCAGGCCTTGTACTCATCGGGCGTGTGCACGAACACCCGCGCCCGCATCTTGTAATGCCCCATCCCGCACAGCTCCGCGCAGCCGAGCTCGAACTGGCCGGTCTTCGTCGCCTGGAACCAGACGATGATGTGCATGCCCGGCACCGCGTCCTGTTTGAGACGCCACTCCGGCACGAAGAATGAGTGAATCACGTCCTCGGACGTGAGCTCGACAGCGAACGGCTGATTGACGATGACGTGCAGCTGGTTGCGGACGGTGAAATCATCGCTCGTGCCGAGCTTGTCGTCCGGCCCCGGATACGTCACCTGCCATTCGAATTGTTTGGCATGCACGCCCAGGTGGTATGCGTTCGCCGGGACGCTCTTCTTGTCCTTGATGAGCACCCAGTAATGATTGCTGATCAGGCCGAGCGCCACCATCGTCACGGCGGGGATCGCCGTCCAGATCACCTCCGCGCGCGTCGAGCCGTGCGTGTAGAACGCCTTGCGGCCCGGACGCCCGCGGTAGCGAATCACGAACGTCACGAGTCCGACTTCGACGAGCACGAGCGCGATCCCCGTGATGATGAGAATCGCCAGGAACAGCGTGTCGATCGGACCAGCGAACGTCGATCCTGCGTCGGGAAGCCACCACCGCATCGAGTCCCCCCCTCCCTCTCCTCGCGCTAGCGTGCGGCGAAAGTAAAGTTAGTTGTCTTGGTCTCGGTGCCCGCGATCGTCACCGTCGCGGTCTGCGTGCCGAACTTCTCGTGCCAAGCTTCGATCGTATACGTCCCGGGCGGCAGGCCGGTGATGGTGAAGCTCCCGTCCTGCTTCGACACCGCGAAGAACGGATCGGGGCGCACGCCGAGATAGGCCTGCATCCAGCCGTGGACGTTGCACTCGAGATTGACCATCACCTCAGGCGCGGAGAACGTCACCGTCTTCGTCATGCCGGCGTTCGGCTGGCTGACGTTGAACGGCCGGTTCTTTTTCGCGATGGCTTTGATGTTATGCAGGAGAGGATCGGAGTTCTTGATCTCGATGTTTTGCCCCACCATGACGCCAAACACGTGCGGGTGGTAGCGGCAGCCGTTCTGATCCAGCACCACCGCGGTCGCGGGGGCGGGGAACGTCTGCCCCGCGGGCACGCCGGCGCTGACGTAGACGAACACGTTCGCCAGCGCGTTAGCCGGACCCGCCACGACGTTCTCTTCGGTCGGCGGCGTCGTGTACTTCGCTTTACACGCCGCCTCTTCGCTCATGTCGATCGTGGGATTGCGCGGCGCCGTGCCCGTGAACTTGATCTTGCCGGTAATCGTGCCACCCGCCGCCAAGGGCTGCGCAGGATCCGGAGATACCGCGCGTGGCGTCGCCGGTGGTGCGGCCTGCACGGTGCTGCGGTCCCCTTTGCTGCACACGGTGAGCAGGAACATGCCGCCCACCACGCTGAAAAATCGGCCTTTCATTGCTGCCTCCGGTAGGAAGTCTTCTGCTGCGCCCGCCACACAACCAGCATGCCCAACCCCAGGGTGAGCACCATAGCGAGGACCGGCGAGATGAATACCCGCGCCGGCACCGGTTCGTCGAGGGCGAGGAAGTACCACGTACTGACCGCCATGCGCGTGCCGTGCTCTCCGTTGGACCCATCCCACGCGAAGAACGCCACCGGGATGGCGCGGCCGGTCCGGAACGGAAGCTGGCTGGCCGTGTCGGCCGAAGCAAGTGCGCGGGTGAATACGACGCGCCACTGGCCATGGTCGTACACGGCGTGCGCTCCCGGCGCGCCCCCCGCAAGGGGATCGAACCGGTCGATCCCGCGCGCCAACCCGGCCACTGCCGACGCCCGGGAGCTGCTCGACCAGCGCCACTGATAGACAGGCGCGTTGGGGCTGCCCATCAGGAAGTAGGGCCGTTCCATACCGGTTGGGATGGAAACCGGAAACTGGACGGTGAGTTGATCAGGCCAGAGCGCGGGCTGCTCGCGCGTGGAATCGTCGCTGTCCAGCGTGGCGAGCATTCGGTTGATGTACCCCAACCAGGCCGTATCGGGGCTCTCCGAACGATCATCCCACACGACGTGCAACGCGATGGAATCGGCGGTATGCACCGCCTTGACCCAGACACCCGTCACGGCGGGCGCAAACCAGCGCTCCTTGCGAATCACCTGGCCGACCAGTGGGAACCAGTACACATCGACAGACGCCCACGTGGAGTCATCGGGTGAGTGAGGCAAGGCTTTGGTCACGAGCGGCGCGTGAATCACGTCGCGCACGACCGGCGTCTCCTTGGGCGACAAGCTCCGAACGTATTGCGCGACACGCCATAGCTGCTCATCGGTGAGGAACTTCTGGTCGAGCAGGTCGCTGAACGACGGCATCGGCGTGCCGTCGAGACCCGTGCGCAACCGATGATAGATGTCTGCGACGGTGCCGCCGCCATTGAATCGCCAGTTTTCGTGCAGATTCGCCGCGAAGATGGGATGGCCGGCGTCGTCCTTAAGGGTCGGCGCCGACGGCCCGTCGCCGCGCCCCTGATCACCGTGACACTTGCGGCATCCGATCGAATCGTAGAACTGCCGGCCGGCTTTCAGGGCGTCCGTAGTACCGCCGCCACCTGGCGCACTGCTGAACTTGATGGGCTGTGGCCGCTGGCTGGTGTCCGCGAAGAAGCTCGAGAACGTCTTGATGTAGGCCAGCACGTCCCGGCGCTGGTGGTCGGACAAGCGCGTCTTCCACCCCGGCATCGCCGTCCCACCCAACCCTTCATCTATAGAGCGGAGGAGATCGGCATCGGTGGGCAGCTGGCCGCTCGGTGTCGAACGGATCTGGTAGATGGCACCGGTGAAATCACGGGGCGGAGGAATCATGTGCTTGGCGGCCGGGCCGTCACCGGCACCGTTGTCGCCGTGACATCCCGCGCACCATTTCGTGTATACGACCTTTCCCGCGGTCGTGTCTTGCGCGAAGGAGCACGGAGCACGGAGCAGTACGATCGCTGCCAGGATCAGAGCGCGTCTCGTCATGGCTTGCTCCCTGCTCCCTGCTCCGTGCTCACCTCCCAGGTCCTCGGCTTCCATCCCGTCTGATCGTACAGGAAGAGCACCACCGACCAGATCTCGTCTTCGGTCAAGAAGTCTTCCCACGCCGGCATCGCCGAATTCCACGGCGTCCCCTCGCGCGGCAATCCCGGTCCGCCCTTGGCGATGCGCCAGAAGACGAAGCTCTCGGTCAGCTGCGCGATCGTGCCGTTGTCCTGGAAGTTGGCCGGCAGGGGATTGAACCCGCTCGCGAAATGGCCCTGGCCGTCGAGATGATCGCCGTGGCACGGCACGCAGTTCTGATAGTAGATGCGGTGGCCTTCGGCGATGTGTGCGGCCAGGTCGCCCTGCTTGCGGAACGGATTCTCGAGTCCGACAAGCGTGATCGTCTTGCCGCGGAACGTGATCTGTGAGGGCGGTGCGGGGTGAATCGAACGGAGATTGGGCGGCGCCGCGACGCTCGCTTTCACCTGGCTGTAGGTGAGGCAGCCGACCACGAGCGTGACGGCGGCAAGCAATCCGTTCCGGACCATTTTGAGCCGCGGCTGAATGAGCACTTCGTGCAGCGGCTCCTTGAATTGCGTCCAGCGCGCTTCGTCGTCGCTGACCCAGATCAGGATGCCCACCAGCACGGTCGCCATGTACTGCAGCACGACGCTCTTCGGCACGATCGCGCTGCCCGGTAGCGCCGGGATGACGAAGACGATGAAGAGATACGCCAGGATGAGCAGACCCACGGCCTGCCAGAACGGATGGCGCAGGTAGGCTCTCATTTCTGGCTCGACAGGAATTGCACCAGCGCTTCGAGCTGCGCGCCGGTCAGCTGATTGCCGAACATCTTCGGCATGACGCCGACGAACTTCTCATAGCCCTTGGCGACCCGCGTATCAGGCTTGAGAATGCACTCGCGGATGAGCGCGCCTGAGAGGCGCGAGCCCACGTGCGTGAGATTTGGCCCGATGGCGCCTCCTTCGGTGCCGATCTTGTGGCACCCCGTGCATCCGGCGCCGCGAATCATGGTCATCGGATCCGTAGAGCCCCCGGCGATCCCTGCCGCCGGTGCCGCCCCCGGCGCCCCTGTGCCACCGGCGGCAGAGGCGGCACTGGCGGCAGGGATGTCCGACGCCGTCACGTCCACCGTTCCGCCGTTCGACTCCAGGAACGCGACCAGCGCCCAGATCTGCTGCGGCGACAGGATGCGGCCCATCTCGGGCATGATCGCCTCATAGCCTTGCACGACATACGCGCGAGGGCTCGTGAGCGACTCGTAGAGGTACGCCTTGCAGTCCTTGCCCGACTCGCGCTTGCCGCAGCGCGCGCCAATCGGACCCTGACCCTTTTCGTCGGTCAGCAGATTCGGCGCCCGCGTGCCGAGGCCGTGACAGGCGGTGCAACCGCCCGCGCCGTGGTAGAGCTGGTCGCCGGCGCTCACGAGCTGCTCGGGGGTGACGTTGGCGCCAAGCGTCAGCGCGTGCGGGACCTCCGACTGCACCTGCGGAATCTTGTTCGCGATCAGCGTATACAGCGCCAGCGTGCCGAGCACGACGCCGATGATGCGGAGGTTAGTGGCCCACATGCGGCGCCTCCACCGTCGACGGTACGAATGTCGACTTCTCAGCGAGTCCGCCGAGCCAGAAGATGAAGCCCACGAGCGAGAGGAAGATCAGCACGCAGGTGCTGATCATGATCGCGGCATAGCCCAACGCCGGGGTCGCGGCGTAAGGCGTCATATCCTGCATCACCTGCCAGACATGCCAGTGCTGACGGATCCCGCTGCGGGCGAATCCCATCAGGCCCATGAGCCAGGTGAACGTGACGGCCAGGATGAAGAGCGCGTACTGCGAGCGTGGCGGCATCTTGCCCCACTGGATCGCGCCGAGCGACTGCGCGCCGCGCGCCATGAGCACGTCGATGAGAGTCACGAAGACGATGCAGGCGAGAACCGCGCCCACCTGATACACCGAATAGCCGATGCGGACGATCGCCTCTACGAAATAGCCGCGGATGCCGAAGAACAGTACGATCGCGGCCGCGATCACGAACATCGCCGCCTGGATGCCCGTGCCGGTCTTCGCCCACGGCACCACCTGCCGGATGTTGGCGCGCCGATACAGCAGGAATGAGAGGAACGTCGACAGAATCATCAAATTCACGGCCGTGTTCTTGGCGCTCATCACGCCCAGCGCCCCGAGCAGGGGATGGTGGGAGCCGCCCATGGCAGCCAGCTCGCGTGAGTCCGCGATCATCGTGTGTGGAGTGCCCCACACGAGCGCACCGAGGACGAGCACGACCAGCAGCCACTTGGTGTAGGGCCGGAACCGCTCGGCGCCGGGGATGCGGCCCATCCCCACCCAGAGATAGTAGTTGCCCGCCAGGAACAGCACGGCGATGAGGAACGCCTGGATCACCCACAGCCAACTCATGAAGCCGCCCATCATGGTGATGCCCATCGACTGATCGTACTGGTAGATCTCGCGACCCAGCCAATAGCCGGCGAACGGCAGCACGATCAGCGCCGACATCGCGACAAAGTTGCCGACGTACCCCATCCAGTCGTAGTGGGCGCGCTCTTCCTCGGTGCGGGCGGCGAGGAAGCGATAGCTCGCGTAGGCGCCGACGATCGCGCCGCCGAACACCACGTTGCCGATCAGGCGGTGAATGTTGATCGGCATCCAGGTGTGATTGAGAATCGCATGCCAGAGCTTGATGCTGGTGGGTGAGGTCTCGGGTGTGATGTCGCGCGGCGGCGTCATCATGTAGGTGAGCCACGAGTCGGCAATAAACATCACGATCGTGCCCCAGACATTCAGCAGAATGCCGAGACACCAGTGCACGATCTTCGCCCGCCCGTATTTCCAGCGATCCCAGCCGTAATAGTAGAGGTACAGCGTGAACGACTCGAAGAAGAAGATCGAGACGTACACCCACATCGATACGCCGAAGATCGCCGTCAGATAGGCCCAGAACCGTGGATAGAGCGTCGACAGCAAGAACACGAAGACGGCGCCCCAAATCGCCGTCGCGCTGTAAGCGATCAACAACAGTCGCGTGAACTCCTTCGAGAGCCGGTCGTAGCGCTGGTCCTTGCCGAAGATGCCAATCGCCTCGGCCACCACCGCGAAGATCGGCACGCCCAACACGAATGCCGCGAACATCAGGTGGATCTCGGCGGCGATCCAGATCGCGGCGCGACTGCCGATGACCGGGAAGTCGCGGTACGCAGCAGCCGTGTCGGCAGCAGCCTGGACGAGCGCCAGCACGCCGGGGGGGGCCATCGGGGCCATCGGGGCCATCGGGGCCATCAAGTATCCGCCACGAAGAAGGGACGCTTCTTGGAGAAATCCACCGGCATCGCGGTGCGGATTTCCGTCAGCAGTTCGGGTGTGATTTCGTTGAGGCCGCGCGCACGCGCCCAATCTTCAACGCGCTTTGCCACCACGCCGCGCACGAACGACGGAATCCGCTCGAGACGCTTCCGCGCGGCCGCGGTCCAAGTCAGCGCCGGAGTAAAGTCGCTTCCATAACTGACACTCCCCGGTTCAATCACCTCGATCCCTCGAGGTTCATACGTGCATGAGGGATCTGCGGCGAGAACATCTCCTTCGAGCGCGAACGCCCGCGCGCGACACCCACCACACAGCTTCTGATACTCGCAACGTCCGCACTTCCCGCCGAGGGAGCCCTCGCGCAGCTGCCGGAACAGCGCCGAGCTGCGCCAAATCTCGCCGAAGCTCTGCGCGCGCAAATCGCCCGCGACCTCGGGGAGGTACGGACAGGGCGTCAATTTCCCGTCGGGCGTGATGCGGCAGTACTGCGTGCCGCAGGGACAGCGCGTCTGATAATTCAGGATCGGGGAGTCAGGATCCAGGGCATGCACATGCCGCATGAAATGCGGCGCGCACTTGGCGCGGATCATCATCTGGCCGCGATACTGGCGCTGCCAGCGTGCGAGATCCGCCAGGACCGCTTCGTATTCGGCGGGCGCGAGATCGGACAGCCCGGCACCGCGCCCCGTGGCGACCAGGAAATAGCAGTTGAAGGCAACGGCGCCCTGCTCCGCCGCCCACTGCGCAAGCCGCTCCAGCTCGGCACGATTCCCTTTGGTCGCCGTCGTCTGAATGATGAAATCGAGGCGCTGTTCACGCAGCCGGCCCAGCGCGGCGATCGTGTCGTCGAGCGAGCCTTTGCCGTGGCGGAAGTTGTCATGGTAGCTCGGGCGCAGCGAATCGATCGACACCGCGACTCCCCGCACGCCGGCGGCCTTGAGCGCCGCGATGCGCTCGTCGGTCAGCAGTGTGCCGTTGGTTCCGACGACCACGGTCGCACCGTGTTGTGACGCATACGCCGCGATCTCCGTGAGATCGTGCCGCAGCAACGGTTCGCCGCCGGAGAGAATGATCATGGGCGCCGGATTGACGGCGAGCAGCTCGTCCACGATCCGCAGGCACTCCTCAGTCTGCAGCTCGGACGCCGCGCTCTCATGCGGTCCGGCCGAGATGTAACAGTGGGCGCACTCCAGGTTGCAGCGCCGCGTGAGATTCCAGGCGACGACGTGTGGAACGTAGCTCACTGCAGCAGCTTCTCGACCGCCCGCTTCGCCTCCTCGGGCGTGACTGTCTTCATGTCGACGGGGCACTTCTGCATTTTGTCTTCGATATCTCGGATGGGGCAGCGCGTGATGCCTTGCGCTTTTGCTTCTTCAATGAACGCGCGCATCTCCGGCGACAGCGCATCCTTCCCCTCAGCCTCGGCCCGGATCTGCTTCGCCCGCAGCTCGGTGAACATCACCATCATCGTGTCGACGTCGAACTCGTCGGCTTCGATCATCGCTTGCTTGTTGTCGTCCATGACGCGTGTGGTGACGCGCCAGATGTCGTGATTGCGGGCGAAGCGTTCGACCGTATTGCGAGCCAGCGGGCGGGCGATCAGCGGAACCAGCTGCAACCGCTGCCAGCTCTCCTCGGTCCAGACGATGGGGTCCGTGGCGACACGCGGCCGCTTCGACACCGCGCCTGTAACTGGGCATTTCATCTCGACTTCGGCGACGGCGAGCTCGGGATCGGCGTCGTGCCCCTGCACCTTCGTCGCCTTCATCTGTTCGGTGGCCTTCACTTCGGCCAGCGCGATCTCTTCGGCGCTGCCAATGCCCATGATCAGCTGCATGTGGGTCGGGAGCAGCTTCTGAATCGCTTCATCCAACCACTTGTTCGTGACCGTCGGCGGCGGGCCGCCGTTCCCTACATGCTCGAGGACGTATTCTTCAACGGCGCGCCGCGCGATTCCCTGTGCAAAGGGCGGCACGCGGAGAATTCTCACCTCGGCTTCCGGCGCCCACGGCAGACCGGCCTGGCCGTCCTCTTCAATCCACGGGATGTCTTCAGGACGGACGCCGGTGACCCCAACAAGGAGCACGGAGCACGGAGCAAGACGCACCAGGTTTTCCGATTGGGATCCAAGCTCGGTGTCTTCGATGCGATGGGCGCCGTGCCGGCCGAGCACCAGCAGCGTCGGCTTGATCTCGTCCGCCCACTGCATGATCACCTGGAATGGCTTGCCAATGAGGATCTGCGTTTTGAGCGGGACATCGGAGAACTGCTGCGCCATGACCTCGGCGCGCTTGAGATTCGCCTGGCAGAGCTTGAGCAGCCCTTTGTCGATGATGTTGTTGTGCAGCTCTTCCTGCTCTTCGAACTTGAACACCTTCGACGCCTGATACGACAGCACGTCCTTGATGTTGTGGAAGACGACGTGGTGATACTCGACGTCGAACGCGCTGCACACGTACAGCGACGCGCCGAACTCATGCGCCAGCTCGAGCGCCGCTTTCATCGCCTTGTAGCTGTAGGAGGAGCCGTCCACACACACGAGGAAACGCCCGCCGGTGAGCGGCTGCTGATCGCGAACGATCAGCACGTCTTTCTCGACGCCGCGTAACACGCGAGCCGCTACACCACCGAGCTGTGAAAACTGCTGCCGTCCCAATCCGTGCGCGCCGATCGCGAGCAGGTCATACTGGCGACCGGACGATCCAACTAATCGGGCCGCCGCATCTTCTTCCTCGGCGACGAGCCTGCCGTTTGCGCCGAGCTTGACGTCGCTGCGGACCTTGTCGCCCCCGTCGTAGCCCGCGGCGCGGTTGGGATCGAAGCCGATCAGGCCTGGCAGGCGCCCCGCGCCGCGGTTCACCTCGTTGACGATTTCTTCGTAGTTGATGCCTTCGAGCAGCTGCCGCGTGAGCGCGACCCCGGCCGCCTCGCAGCGCTTGCCGAGCTGATCCAGGAAGCTGTCGGCGATGAGCTGGAGCCCTTTTTCGATCAGCTTGTCGTGGATCTTGCGCTGCTTCTTGATCTCTGCGGGAGTCTGGAACTGCGCGGGAAGGCCGGTCTCGAGCTGGCGGAAGCGGACATCGTGGAGTCGGGCGGCGTAGACGTGGTTGCCGGTGATTCGCCCGCCCGACTTGCGACACATCTCGATGGCACGATCGACGGCCCAATCGGAGTGCTGCGAGTTGTCGACGGGAACGAAAATCTCGCGGTACACCGCTACCTCCCCGAGTGACGCCGCTCGAGCGGGCTTAAACTCTAGATGTCAGTGTGGATACCGTCAGAGTTAAGGGATATGCAGGGGTGTCCCAGGGCTGTCAAGGAACTTGTTCACAAGCGGCCGGGACGATTTGGCTCCCGTCACTGTTCCAAACCGTAATCGCATCGACGGGGCAGGCGTCGCACGCGCGCAACAAACGTTCGCGCTCCACGACGTCGGGATTCACGAATATCGCCGTGCCGCTCTCGTCGAGTACGAACGCCTCGGGTGCTTCCGTGATGCAGTCGCCGAACCCGACACAGAGCGTGCGATCGATGCGGACCCGCAGGTCTCCCACGGTCCGTTCCTCGACGTCTTTCACATGCCCTCGAGTCCCAGCTCGGCGCGCGCAGTGTCCATGATGGCTGGCGTGATCTCGGTGATACCGCGCTCGCGCGCGTAGTCGGCGTAGATCTTCTTCACCATGCCGCGCACAAAGCTCGGGACGCGACCGAGCCGCTCCTGGGCGTCGCTCGTCCAAGCGGGACCACCGGTGACGACGTTTCTCCGCACCATCTCGAGCGGCTCGGCCGGCACGGTACGCCCGCCGATTTCAACTCCGAGAGAGGATACGAGCTGGGTCTCCATCGGATTCGTCAGCATGGCGACCACGCGGCCGCACTTCGGGCACTTGAAGGTCGCCGCCAGGGTGCCGTCGCCGGGAAGCTGCCGCTCATCGAAGCTCATCTGCTGGTCGCATTCGACGCACAGGAACTTCATAGCTGAGATCCGAGCGTCGACCAGCTGTCTGGTGTCGGGTGCCAGGGAATACGTGCCAGGACCGGGATCGTGAATTCCTTCGCGAGATCGTCGGCGGCGGTCCCCACGAATTCCCGGCCCACCATGTTCTCGACGATCCCGATGAGCTCCGATCCGCGGTCGAACGCTACCCGCATGGCGCGACGGACGGCATCGCGAGACTCTGGCGTCGGGATCGTCACCGTGAGCACGGCGGGAGGGTTGCCGAGGATATCGCACAGCTCGACATAGCGCTGCATACCGGGGGGAAGGTCGAGCAGCAGGAAGTCGAGTTTTCCCCACTCGACATCGCCCAGCAACTCCCGTAGCGCAGACGCCTCCATGGCGCCGCGCCAGACGAAGCTCTCGGCGCTAGGACCTTTGAACATCAGCGGAGCACCGTCGCCCAGCATCAGGCCCATGGAGACGCACCGGACTCCATCGAGGCCGGTGGCCGGGAGCTCCACGGCGTCAGACGTCTGCAAGAGGCCTGGAATGGTGGGCCCATTCAAGTCGGCATCCAGAACGCCCACGCGGCGACCCGCGCGGCCTAGCGCACGCGCCAGGTGCGCCGTCACATAGCTCTTCCCCACGCCGCCCTTCCCGCTCATCACGGCCACGATCCGGCTCACCGCCGCTAGGCGCTCCGCCACGCGCTTGCGCTGGGCGCCGATCTGTTCGGCCAGCCCGGAGCGGTCGGGATCGGTCAATTGGTGGTAGGTCCGCATCGGGCTAAAAGCTAGCCGGTTGGCCGGTTGGTCGGTTAGTATCCTGCATGATCGAGGGACTCAAGCAGAAGCTCCAGGCCGAAGTCGAGCGGCTCAATCACGAGATCTCCTTTGTCTTACCCAAGGAGATCGAGAAGGCACGTGCGCATGGAGATTTGCGCGAAAACTCCGAGTACAAAGCCGCGCTCGAGCGCCAGCAATTCGCGCAGGCGCGCGTGCATCACCTGCGGATGCGGCTCGCCAAGCTGTCGGACGTCCGCGAGCAGGACATTCCGCGCGACCGCGTCGGCTTCGGCTCTCGTGTGACGGTCGAAGACCTCGACACCAAGAAGAAGGAAGTCTACGCGCTGACGCTCGGCGAGTTCATCGAGGGTGAGGATGGCAAGGAGATGCCCGTGTCCATGGCGTCGCCGCTCGGCAAAGCGTTGCTCGGCGGCAAGGTCGGGCAGAAGGTGGACATCACACTCCCCATGGGCAAACGCAAACTCAAGATCCTGAGCGTGGATACAGTCCACGACCTGGCGGAACGGCAGTCATGAGCGAGACGTGCTCTTGACTAAAACCTTTTCTTTTGCTCACTTAGACGGTGAACGAAGCTCATCCGCCGGGGAGAACGACTGATGACGATGCGTTTTATGACCGCTGCGGCGGTCTTCTTGCTTTTCGCCCCTACCGCGAGCCTCGTGGCGCAGGGCGATCCAGACCACCCCGTCGCTGGCGGCGGCGCATTGCCCGCCGGCTGGCACGTGCGCACCGAACCCAACCGTCAGACCGGACAACCGGCGTCGCTCGACAACGTGAAGTTCACGAGCATGGGCGATGGCCTGCATACCACGGTCGGCCCCGCAGCCATCTACTGGCGCGATCGTGACACGATCTCCGGCAATTATCACGTCGTCGCCAAGATGACCCAGATGCAGAATCCGGCCCATCCCGAAGCATTCGGCATCTTCATCGGCGGCAAGAGCCTCGCCGATTCCGGTCAGACCTACACCTATTTCCTGGTGCGCCCGATCGACGGCATGTACTCGATCCGCCGGCGGGCGAGTTACATGACGCGGCCGACCGCGGTCGTGGAGTGGACGGCGAGCGACGCCGTGACGAAGGCTGACTCGAGCGGCCACGCGACGAACGAGCTCAGCATTCAGGTGCAGGGTGGAAAGGCGAAGTTCATGGTCAACGGGAAAGAGGTCCACACCGGCGACGCCGCGAGCCTCGACGTCAACGGGGTCGTGGGTTACCGGGTCAACCACAATCTCGACGTCCACTTGGGGCCGCTCGGGATTCACAAGCTGTGACCGCCCTGAACCCAACGGCAGACGAGGACCGCTTTTCGTTCACGCCGTTCACGCGGCATCCATTCTTCACGTACGTCAACCGCTGGATTCTGGAGCGGGTCATTTGTCCGGGCCGGCAGGTGATCGTGGACCTCGGCTGCGGCCCGGGCGCCGTTACCGCGCTGATTCTCGAGCGGGTGAGCAGCCAAGAGCCGCCACCACACGTGATCGGCGTGGACCCGTCCCCCTCCGCGCTCGCCAAGGCGCGCACCGCTATCTCCTCCAAATTCGCCGAGTTCGTCCAGGGCAGCGCCGAGTGGCTGTCCAAGCTCGTCAAGTCGGCCGATGCGGTTGTCTTCCTCAACGCCATTCACTTGATGCCCGATAAGGTTCAGGTACTGAAGGAGATCCGGCGCGTGCTGAAGCCGGGTGGGTTACTCGCGTTCAATAGCACATTCTTCAACGGCGCGTATGTCGAGGGGACGAGCGGCTTCTGGCGACGGTGGATCGTCCGCTCGGTGCAGGTGCTCCGTGAGGAGGGGATCGAGGTCAAGCACACCGGTCACGCCGCAGCGATGGAGTGGTTCTCGGCCGATCAATACAGCGCCGCGCTGGTGGACGCCGGTTATCGCCCCACGACCGTCGAGCTGCTGCGCGTGGATATGACGCGCCAAGCGCTCATCGATATCGGCCGGTTTTCGCTCTTCATCGAGGGAGCGCTGCCGGGCGCGCCGCTTGAGGAAGGCGCCAAGGCCCTCGAGGTGGGCCTCGCACGCACGATGGAAGAGCTCAAGGTTGAGTCGGTGCCGCGGCATTGGCTGGAGGTTGTCGCGGAAGCTGTCTAGCCGCCCAGATCGTCAGCCCCAGCACGAGCAGCGCCCCCAGTGTAATCACGTTCAACGACTCCACCACGCTGCGCCCAGCCGTGCCGATGAGTGCCGGCGCGCTGAGCGTCAAGCAGGCAAACGACGCCCACCACGCGACCCACACCCAGCGCCGAACCTTCAGGCCGCGCGTCACACGCCAGATCAGCCAGTAGCCTGCCAGCAGCGAGACGAAGTGAGCCTTCCATGCAAGTGGAGAGACGATCGGCAGGATACAGAGTCCGACCGCTAGCTCCGCGTGCACGTACGGGTTATCGAGGCCCGGCGGGTGACGACGAGCGGCAAACGCCAGTGCGAGCACGCCGATCGCGCCAAGCGCATAGAACAGCCGCACGACGCGCGGCGGCGGCCACTCGGCCACGGCGTACTGTATGGGGTCACGCGCGCCGCCCTCGCGCGTGAGCAGGCGTCGCAGCGCCGCCAGGAGCGACTGGTTCGGGAACATCGGCGTGGGATTGGCGGTCTCCGCAGCGGCGACCGTGCGCCACTCCTTCCAGCGCTCCACCGTGATGGCGGGACCGAAGATGAGCAGCGGCAGCAGGACATTCAGGACGGCGAGGAATCCAGCCGTCCACGCGGCGGCGCGCCACGCGCGCTTGTACAGGAGGTACGCGAAAAACAGGATGGGCACCGCGCGCACGCTTACCGCCGTCGCGAGCGCGAGTCCCCCCATCGCGTAGCGTCGCCGCCGGAACAAATCAAACGCCAGCAGCACGAGGAACAGCAGATACAGATTGATCTGCGTGCTCTCCAGGTGCTCCTGGACCAGTCGCGCCATCATCACCAGAGGAACGAGCGTCGCCGCGGACGTCAATGGCTCTGGCGCTTCGCCGGCCAGACGCGGCAGCAGCCGGCAAGCTCCCCAGAGCGCCGCCACGCTCCCGAGCTGCCAAATAACGAGCGCCCCGACGCGCGAAACGCGGGCGAGCTCCGTGAGGACGAGGGCGATGAGAATAAAGAAGGGAGGCCAGGTGTCGAAGCTCAGGGTGGCGTAGGGATCACCATGCTGCAGCACAACTTGGCCCACGCGCAGGTAGTCGTGGAACACGACCAAGTCGATTCTGACGAGACTGCGCCCGACCTCCCATGCCGCCAGCAGCACGAGGACAGCCGCGACCGCGCGGCGGGCTCCCCGGTTCATGCGATCACGAATGTCAAGCACCTATGGGCGTCTCGCAATGCGGTCTCGACGGTTGCCGGCGTCTCTCCCCTTGCAAAGATGAACCCCGGATACCGCGAACCCTCGGGAAACGGAATCAACCGTTCCCCAGGATGCGCCGTGATCTGCACGTCCTCGACGAGCGGCACCTGCTTCGCCTCGGCCACGCCGCGGACCTCCCGCAGCGTTCCCGCCCCCGGAATCGGAATCATCATGACACCGGCGGCCACGCGCTCCCGTTGCAGGGATGGGATCGGCATGCCGAGGGCGTGGCGCACGATGATCTCTTCGAGTGAGCTCCCCTTGTCACCGAAGCGGAGCACCGCGGAACAGCGGCCGCCGATCGGCCGCGCCGCGAGCTCGATCAAGAACGGTCCACGCTCGTTGTAGCGCAACTCGGCATGAATCGGCCCCTCCGTGATCTCCAAGGCGCGGACCGCGCGTTCGGCGCACTGCGCGATCGCGGTCTGCAGCCCGGTGGGCACGGTGGAGGGCGTGACGTAAATGGTCTCCTCGAAAAACGGCCCGTCGAGGGGATCGGGCTTGTCAAACAACGCCAGGACATGCAGCCGACGGTTCACCACCAGGCCCTCGAGCGCCACTTCGTAACCCGGAATGAAATCCTCGACGAGAAAGTGCAGGGCGGGCTCGCCGCACGCGGCGGCGTCCGGTTCTGCGAGAATTGCCTTCAGGCGATCGTGCCCTTTCATGAAGCTCTGTGCACTATCGGCACGAACCACGCCTCGTGACGCGGACAATCGGAGGGGCTTCAGCACGCAGGGATAGCGGGTCGATGCCGCGATCGCCGTGGGGTCTTCCGCCACCAGGTGTAGCTCGAAGCGCGGGATCGGCACTCCGGCATCGGCGAGCGCGAGGCGCTGGCGATGTTTGTCGCGCGCGGCTTCCGCCGCGTGCGTAGGGTTGCCCTTCAGCTTGAGCCGTTCCGCGATCCACGCGGCCACGATCGCCGTATCATCATCGACGCCCACGACGCCGTGAATGGGATACGTGCGCGCGAAGGCGTGTACGTGGTCCGCCGCGCGCTCCGGGTTCTTGAAATCGAGCGTGAGCAAACCAGCGGGATTCTCCGCTTCGAGTGTGCTGCGTTGTTCGGAGGCTACCGTCAACTCGACGCCGATCTGCCGTGCAGCCTCCACGAACGCCGTCGCGCGGTAGGTCGTGGTCGGCAGCAGCAGCAGGAGACGCGGGGCTATTTCTTCGAGGCCTGGAAGTAGGGGTTCGCGCCCGAGGTGTGATCGGTGATATCCACGATGCCGCGCACGGCCGGCACCAGCTGCGCCAGCATGCCCTCGATGCCCTGCCGCAACGTGACGTCGGCCATGCCGCAGCCCTGGCACCCGCCGCCCATGCGCAGCATCACGACCGCATCCTGCACGTCGATGAGCTCGACATGCCCGCCGTGCCGCGCCACCATCGGATTGACCTGCTCGTCGAATACCTTCGCCACCTGCTCGTAGAGCGCGTCGTCGTCAACCGCTGATCCTTCACCGGCGGCCGGTTTGCGCGCCGGAGTGACCGCCGGCACGTCCGCCGTCAGCGCTGATCGGATCGCGATCCCGACCGCCTGACCGACGGCCTGCCACGGGGCGGGAGATTTCTTCACGATGGTGACGATGTTGCCCGACACGATCAGCTCGCTAACCGCCAGGCCGGGGATCGCGAAGATCGCCGCGGCGAGCGGAGAGCCTTTCGCTTCGTCGGCCCCGGCGAATCGGCGCACGCCTCCACTCAGCACCGGCACGCTCAGCACGAATTTGCAGCGCTGGTTGTCGATCGGCTCCGCCGTGATCCGAATCTCGGCCGTATTATCGGGGGGGGGCACCGTTCTCCCTCATGGCTTTCGCCGCGGCGACCATGTTTTTGAGCGCGGCGAGCGTCTCCTCCCAGCCGCGCGTCTTGAGACCGCAGTCGGGGTTCACCCAGATCTGCGTGTCATCCAGCACGCGCGTCATGCTCTTCAGCGCGCCCGTGATTTCGGCCACGGGCGGCACCCGTGGGGAGTGGATGTCGTACACACCGGGACCGATCTCGTTCGGGTATTTGTACTGCTCGAAGCCCTGCAGCAGCTCCGAGCCGGAGCGGGCGTTCTCGATCGAGATCACGTCCGCGTCCATGCGCTCGATCACCCGCAGCACATCGTTGAACTCGCTATAGCACATATGGGTGTGAATCTGCGTGCCGTCGCGGACACCCGCGGTGGCGAGCCGGAACACATCCACCGCCCACCGCAGGTAGTCGGTCCATTCCGCGCGCCGGAGCGGCAGTCCCTCGCGCAGCGCCGGCTCGTCGATCTGAATGACGCGGATCCCCGCCGCCTCAAGATCGATCACCTCGTCCCGGATCGCAAGCGCGATCTGCTTTGCGGTTTCAGAGCGCGGCTGATCGTTGCGGACGAACGACCACTGCAGGATCGTCACGGGTCCCGTGAGCATCCCCTTCACGGGCCGCTCGGTCAACGACTGCGCGTACTTGCTCCAGCGCACCGTCATCGCCCGGGGCCGTGAGACGTCGCCGAAGATGATCGGCGGCTTCACGTAGCGTGTGCCGTAGGACTGTACCCAGCCGTGCTCGGTAAACGCAAACCCCGCGAGCTGCTCGCCGAAGTACTCGACCATGTCGTTGCGCTCGAACTCGCCGTGCACGAGCACGTCCAGGCCGATCTCTTCCTGGAGCTGGATCGTCTTCCCGATCTGCGCTTCGATGAATTGCTCGTATTCGTCGGCGCTGAGCTGGTTGTCGTTCAGCTTGCGCCGCGCTGCGCGGACTTCAGACGTCTGCGGGAACGATCCGATCGTCGTGGTTGGATACGGCGGCAGCTCGAGCTGCACTTTGCGGCGCACGACGAACGGCGCACGGCGCACGCGGTCTTGTTCCGTGACCGAGGCCGCCCGCCGCTGCACCGCGGCGTTGTGAATGCGCTTCGAGGTGGCGCGCGACTGCGCGGCACGAGTGCTGGCCTCGATCGCCGCGCGATCGCCTTTTGCCAGCGCCACCACCTCCTGCAGCTTCTGCTTGGCGAACGCGAGCCAACCCTTCAACTCGGGATCGAGCTTCGTCTCGAGATCGAGATCGATCGGCGCGTGCAGCAGCGAGCAGGACGGCGCCACCCACAGCTGATTGGTGCCGACCGTCTTGGCCGCGCGATCGAGCAGCGCACGCGCTTTCGCGAGATCGGCATGCCACACGTTACGCCCATCGATCACACCGGCAGACAGCACTCTCCCCTTCGGCCATTTCGCGAGCAGCGGATCCAACTGACCGGGGGCACGGACGAGATCGACGTGCAGTCCGTGGACCGGCAGGGCAAGCGCCGTATCGAGATTCTCGCCGAGTCCCGCGAAGTAGGTCGCGACGAGGAGCCGCAATTTGCCGGCGCGCGCGGCGAGCGCCTGGTACGCCCGCCGATACGCCGTGCGCTCGGCATCGCTACGGTCGAGCGCAAGGCATGGCTCGTCGAGCTGCACCCACTTCGCACCCGCAGCTGCGAGCGACTCCAGCACGTCGCCGTACACCGACAGCAGCCCGTCGAGTAGCGACCAGCGATCAAATGCCGCGCCTTTCGTCTTGGCGAGCAAGAGGAACGTGAGCGGCCCAATCAAGACGGTCGTCGCGTCAATGCCGGCCGCCTTCGCCTCGCGGTACTCATTCGCCGGCTTCGCGGACGCCATGCGGAATCGTTGCCCGCGCTCCAGCTCGGGGACGATGTAGTGGTAATTCGTATCGAACCACTTCGTCATTTCCATCGCGGTGACGTCGCGGCCTTTGCCTTGACTGCCGCGCGCCATCGCGAAGTAGGTCCCCGGGTCGACCCACTCGCCTTTCCAACCGTACCGCGGCGGCACCGCGCCGACCATCGCGCACGTGTCCAGCATGCGGTCGTAAAACGAAAAGTCGTTCGCAGGAATGCGGTCGACACCGATGTCGCGCTGCAGCTGCCAATGCCGCCGGCGCAGCTCCGCGCCGGTGGCGAGCAACTGCTCGAGGCTCACCTTGCTACTCCAATACCCTTCAGTAGCGCGCTTCAATTCGCGCGCGGCTCCCATGGGTGGGAAGCCCAAATTCGAGGCGATGGTCATAGAGATGCGGAATCTAAAGGCTAGGCGGGCGCGGGGCGACTGGAGGCTGGGAAGATCTGGGGATACCGCCTAGGGATGAGGAGGTGGCGCCGGGTGTGGCGGGGGTTGGCCGCGCCCCGGTGGAGGCCCGTGACGCGCTTGCGCCGCTGCGGCCCGTGAAAGTCCCGCCGCAGCCGCCGCCGGTGTGATGCCGTTCGCCATTGCTGACTGAACGTGAGCTGGCAGTAGGAGCAAGCTCTCCGCCGGCTGGCCCGACCGCAGCGTCGTACTCACGAGACCGATGTTCTCGGCGCGCGGAACGCCAAGCGCCGCCAGCGTTCCCGCAACCCGCAACCCCACCGTGAGCGCCTGCGGGCTCGCGCCGACGCGCGCGAGCGCAGTGATGTCGCTGCCGCGCAATCCCGCGTTGATCGCGAACGCACCAGCGGCGATCGCGAGCGTATCGGAGACGGGACCGCCTTCACGCAGCGCCGCGGCGGCGGTGTCCAGCTGCGTCGCGACCAGGCGCACCGCGGCCGCGACGCGATCGTCGGGAATGCTCTTCGCGCTGCCTTCAATGGCCTTTTGTATCAACGGATCGATCGGCAGGCCACGCGCCGCGCCTGTCGTGCCGAGTTGTTCGACGAGCGCGGCGACGGTAGGTGAGACGCGTCCGGCGAGACGCTGGGCAATGCCTTGCTGCAGCCCGAGCAGGGTGAGCGGCAATGCGAGCAGCGTGAGCATCACAGGGTCAACACGCTGTTGCGGCGCCCAAAGCCATCGTCGACGGCAGGGGCACCAGGATCGGGCACCCAGCGCGCGCCGTCCACGACGAACGCGTACTGGTGCTGCCCGGCCGGCAAGGTCAGCGTCGCGGTCCACACGCCGGTCGACCCCGAGCGCACCAGCGGTGTGGCATGTGCGTCCCACTGATTGAATGTCCCCGCCAGGCTCACCTCTCGGGCGTCCGGCGCGACCAATACAAATCGGACCGTGACGAGCGGCGCCGGACGCGCCGGCGTGGCCGGCCAGATCAACAGGATGAGCGCGGCGGCGATCGCCAACGCCGGAGCGAGGACCCAAGGACGGATGCGGAGTCGGATCTCGCGCGGCCGCATCACGCGCTTCCAGGCAGGAACGGCCGGCGCCGGACGCGACGCGAGCGTCTGCATCACGCGCCGTGTCACGGCGGGGAGCTCGACCGGACTGCGATCGACCCCAGTCAAGAGTCGCAGCGCCTCCTCCCCCTCGGCGCGCAGCTCCGCCGGGAGATCGGCGATCGTGACCTCGCCGTCCAGCAGCTGCTTCACCAGGGGATGAAAGTCGCGCTCGCTCATGTGTGGTCTCTCAGGTGTTCGCGCAATCGATCATAGGCGCGGTGCATTCGCATCTTCAACGACGGTATCGACGTGCTCAGGCGCTCGGCGATCTGTCCGTACGACAACCCTTCGACATGCTTCAGCACGAAGACTTCCCGCTGATCCGGCGTCAGCTCCATCAACGCGAGCTGCAGCGCGCGGCGTCGTTCGGCCGTTTCTGCTCCCCCGTCGGTCCGATCGGCCGCCGCGACGCTGTCAGCCGCTTCTAACGGCGCTTCGGCGCGACTGCGCCGCCGTTCGGCAAAGCATCGATTCCGCAGGATCAGGAAGAACCACCCGACGAAATTGTCGGGCTCCTTGCATTGTGCTAATTGATCAAAGGCGCGCACGAATGCGTCCTGCACTGCATCCTCAGCCGCATCGGCCGAACCCAGCATCCGCGCCGCATAGCGCGCGTACCGATCGCGATAGCGCTCGACCAGCACCGCGTATCGCTCACGCTCCCCCGCGAGCACGGCCCGCACGATATCGCCGTCTTTCGGCTCGGCTCCAGGGCGCAACCGATTCCTCCTAAAGAGTGGCTACCCAAGGGATTGGTAACGATTTGGGAGACGTTTCATTGTGACGTGCGTTACCTCGTCGCCTTGTGGGGAATCTTTACCAAGCCATGTCCGCGATGCTAGAGCCCCAGCCTTCGCAGCGTCCCCTCGTTGCTGACGCAGACCTGCTCAAACGGGTCATCAAGCGGGACTCGACGGCGCTAATCGAGCTGGAACGGCGCCATCGTGCGTCATTGTATGCGAAGGCGTACGGCATCCTGATGGACTCCACGAAGGCCGAGCGGGTCGTACAAGAGGTGTTCGCCCAGCTGTGGTTTGCAGCCGAGCGGTTCGTCGTTCGGCGCAACCTGTGGACATGGCTGCGGATGCTGGCGAAGGATCTCGCCCGCGCCGAGTTGATGTCGCGCGACACGAGTTATGGACGATTTCACACTTGCAAGACGACGGAGGAAGAGTGAAGCGCATGGCATGGTTCATCCCGGCGTTGCTCATACCGGCGCTGGCGGCAGCGCAGACACCGAAAGTGGCGGCCCCGAATGAGCACGCGGCCGAGGTCGCCAAGGCAAAAGTGGCCGCGGCGATGGCCCACCGCGCAACCCACGTGCGTGGTGAGGCGGTCGGTCTGGATAACCGGCCGGTGACCCCCGGACAGCAGGCGACCGCGGCGACGCACGCGACGCCACATCCCGGCGAAGGACCAGCGACGCCGGCCACGCCGGCCACACCGGCGGTACCCGCGTCCCCCTCGCACCGGCCAGACCACGCCGGCTTGGGAGGGCAAGGCAGAGGCAATAACCCGCGGCGTCCCTAACTAGACATCAGGCGTCGCGCTGTATCTTACCGGTCCCATGCGCATGGGACCGGTTTCATTTTGGCTGCTCCTCACGGCGCCCTCTGCCCTCTCCGGGCAGCGCCAGGCATCGGCCGCGGTGGGGACAGGCAGTGTGCGCTATGCGGGCGGATCGAGCTTCGGGGTGTTAACCCTTTCGGCAGCCGGGCAAACTCAGTCACCTTGGACGTACCTTGGCGCGAATGCTGCCGTATCGCTGCTCCAGGGCGGGGTGTGGGCGAGTCAGGGCCGGGGCGACATCTGGTCGGCCGTCGCGCACCGAGCAAGCACGCGCCTCGCGGTAAGCGGGACGATCGCGTTCAGCAGTCGTTCCGACGGCGTCGTCGCGGGTTCGGGAGTCGCGCTACTCGAGGCGGTGCGAGACGGCGTCGCACTCGGCGCTGGAATCGTCAGCGGCGTCATCCAGCAAGAGCCCGGAGTCGCGGCGTTCCGGGTGCGCGGCCGCGGGTGGTGGCAAGTCGACACACCCACGCAGCTCTCAATCACCACCGAAGCCACGCGGTTTCTCGGCGCGTGGTATACCGATATTGTCGGCGGCGTATCATTCGACGGCGCGCGGACCGTTGGCTCGGTGTGGCTGAGCGGCCGGCTCAGCAAGACTTACGGATCCACAGGCGCGGCCAGTGCCACGCTGCAATACTACCTCACGCCATCGGTCGCCCTGGAAGTCTCTGGGGGGAACTACTTGCGCGATCCATTTCAAGGCTTGCCGCGCGCGGGCTTCATCGCCGGGGGAGTCCGAGTGTTCGCGTCGCGGCGGGCGATCGCCTCACACTCCGCCCCCTCGGCGTCCCCTCCCGGCCCCCCCCGCCCCGCGCTGCAGCCCCTCGTCGCCCAGCACCGGGGCGGCGACACGGTCGTGGTTCGCTTCCACATGCCGGGAGCGCACGAGTTGGGGATCGCGGGCAACTGGAATGGGTGGACGCCCGCGCCGTTGCGCGCGCTCGGCGATGATATCTGGGAGGCTGGGCTCCTCCTGCCCCCGGGCACTTACTACTTCAATCTGGTAGTCGATAGACGAGAATGGGTTGTCCCCGGTGGCGTGGCCACGATTTCCGACGGCATGGGAGGCCTGATTGCGGTGCTGAACGTGCTGTGACTTGACGATTCCGGTCCCAGTCCGTACCGTGGCGACGGTTGGACTCCCAACTCGCTGCTGTCCTCTCCCTCTAGAGGGGGTCTCACGATGGGGAAGATCAACATGATGAAGGTGCTGGTCGGCGGGCTGATCGCGGGCGTCTTCCTGAACATCATCGACAGCGTGCTATTCGGCTATGTGCTCAAGGATCAGATGGCCGCGGCGATGGCGTCGATCAACCGGCCCGCCATGACCAATGCCCAGATTCCGTGGTTCGTGTTCCTCGACTTCGTGGCCGGGGTCTTTCTCGTGTGGCTCTATGCCGCGATCCGGCCGCGGTTTGGCGCGGGGCCAGCGACGGCCGCCAAGGCGGGATTCGCGGGCTGGTTCGTCGGCGGGCTGCTCGTGACCCTCTTCATGTGGCCCATGCACCTCATGCCGCAGAACCTGACGATCATCACGCTGCTCGTGAGCCTCGTCGAGTGGCCGCTCGCGACTGTGATCGGCGCGAAATTCTACACGGAAGGCGCGGGAATGGGAGCGGGGATGGGAGCAGGCGCGGGGATGGGCAGCAGGATGTAGCTCATACTGGCGCAACACGACGCGAAAAGGCGCGGCAGAGTAGATGCTACCTGCCGCGCCTTTTTGCGCCGTTCGCGCCGTTACGAAGTCATCAGTAACTGAAGCGGATCGAGACCCCCCCTGTGCGCGGCTGGTTGGTCAGATAGCCCACGCGAGCGCGCAGTCCCCGCTCGCGATCGAGAGCCAGGAGGGCCCGCTCATCGGTCACGTTATTGATGAAGACCGCTGCGTCCCAGCTGGTGCGCGACACCCCGACCCGGACGTTGAGAATTCCGTAGGCGGGCAGGAGCGGATTGAACGTGAACGTGTTTTGCGTCAACGGCCCACCGATGGTACCCTTGAACGATGCGATATTCACCGTACCGATGCCCGGCGTGAGATCGTCGATTTGCGTGTAGCGTGAGCCGACGTACTGATAGCTGGCGCCCAGCGACACGCGCGACGCGCCCATCGGCCATCCATAGGTGATCGCCCCACTCCCCTGCACCTGCGGTACACTGGGAAGCCGGTTTCCTGACTTGATCCCCGAGATGATGTGGGTGCCGCTCGCGTCGGTGGACGTCACCGTCGATTTTAGCTTGGCGTTGTTCAGGCCGGTCGACAGCGAGAGATCCCAGTGGTCGTTCGGGGACGCCGTGACTTCGAACTCCAGGCCCTGGCTCGTCGCCTTCGGCACGTTGAACACCAACCGCGAGGAGCAGGTGCCGGCGGTGAGATTGAGCTGCAGGTCCTTGATGTCCATGTAGAACGCCGACAGGTTGACGGACCCGCGCCCCCCCATCACCCGGGACTTCATCCCTACTTCATAATTCCACGCCGTCTCGTCCTTCCACGACGTGTGACCGCCGAACGTGATTAGGTCTTGTGGCGAGCAGATGGGCGTATTGAGCGGATCGTTGATCCCGCCCAGCCGGAAGCCCCGTGACGCCTGCGCGTTCAGGGTGAGCGCGTCGGAAACCTTGTAGCTGGCGATGAACCGGGGCGCCGCACCGTTGGCTTTGGTCGAACCGGGTTGGGTGACGAGCGCTGTCCCGGTGTTGTCGTTGCCGAAGATCCCGTCGAAAATCTGGCTGCGCGTCTCGTTGAAGTTGTAGTACCGGAGCCCCGCCGTGAGGTCCAACTGGGACGACGCGGAGAAGGTGGCTTCGCCGAAGACGGCGCCCTGTTTGAGGCGATAATCGAGATCGGACCAGAAGAGGTGGTCCTTGGGCGCGCGCAGCCCCTTCGTGAATCCGTACGGTGCACCGAGAATCGGGGCGGCCAGCGTGTCGAACCCGAAGACGTCGAGGTCCTGCCCGTAATGGCGCTTGTTGTTACTGTAGAAGCCACCAACCAGCCACCGGATGCGCTGGCCTTGTGTGCCCGCTAGTCGCACTTCCTGCGTCCATACCTTCGAGACTGTCGCGTCGTTGAGGGGGGCGTCGAGTGTGTAGACGTTCTGCGGCAACGCGAGGCTGCCGCCCGTAATACTCGACGTCAGCGCGCCCGCGTCGCGGACGACGAGGATGTCACGATGTGCGTACGAGGTGATCCAGGTCAGCGCCGCGCCACCAAGATCGTACGACAGGTTCACGTCGGCGAGCAGGAATTTGTCGGTATACGGCTCCTCGATCTGTGTGAACAGCTGTCGCGGACCCAGCGTCACCTTCGGACGCGTGGTCGTGTACGGGTTGGCCAGAATGTTGAACGCGTCGATTCGGTTCCAGCCATCCGACTTCACGCGCTGGTAGACCACTCGTGGCGTGATGCTGAACCGGCTCGTGGGCGCGAGCTTCAGCGCGGCGCGCAGCCCCCCGCGTTCATTGCCGTTCACGTTCTGATCGACGTGGAGATTTGGCTGCACCGCATCCATGTAGCCGCCGGTCCGCGTGCCGTAGCCGACGAAACGCGCGGCCGCTTTGCTTCCGAGCGGCGCGTTGAACCCGACCTTGGCCACGCTGCCGGGATCCCCGTAGTCGATCATCGTGACGCCGACCTCACCGAACGTGCTGCTGGTCCCGAGCTCCGGCTGATTGCTGATATAGCGCACCGTGCCGGCGAGGGAACCCGCGCCGAACAGCGTGCCCTGCGGGCCGCGCAACACCTCGACGCGACCGACGTCGAACAAGTCGAGGTCCGGCGTAAAGAGCGACAGCGAAATCACTGATTCGTCCAGATACGCCCCCACATCTTCTTTAACGCCGGGCTGGTCGCGGGCGATCTGGCCGGCTGACGTGCCCCGGATCGCCGGCTGGCTCTGCCCCGGTCCCAGGTTCTGGACGCTGAAGCCGGCGACGTTCTGCGCGACCTGTTCGATATTGTCGACCCCACGCACCCGCAGCGCCTGTTCGGTGGGTGCCGCGATCGAGATGGGCACGTTGATCAGCTCTTGCTCCCGCTTCATTGCGGTGACGGTGATCGCCTCGAGCTCGAGCGGCTGCAGGACGAAGTCGACCACCGCTTCCGCATCCGCGGCGACCTGAACGCCCTGCTGCGACTGGGTCCGCACCCCCGGCAGTGCCGCGGACACGGTGTAGGTCCCCGGCGCGACGTTGGTGAACGCGTATGCGCCTTCGGCATCGGTCGTAGTACGGCGGGCAGCCGCCGCGCCACCCATTACTCGGACGTTGGCGCCCGCCATCGGCACATTATGCGCGTCGCGCACGGTGCCTCGAATCCGGCCGTTCTGGGCGTGCGCCGCGTCAGGGACTCCACTGAGGAGTGCGATGGCAACGGCGAGGCTCGAGAACCTTCCAGCGCTAACCATAGAGCACTCCTCCCTATTGGATTAGTCGGACTTCTGCCCGCACGTAGAGATAGCGGCCGTTATAGCCGAACGGCGACGCCGCAGCCCAGGGGAAGGTGTTGTCGTTGTTGTTGAATTCCGCTTTCGGCTTGTCCGGATACACGTCGAACAGATTGCGCGCGCCGATCGCCAGATTCACGTCGCTGAAGTGGTAGCCCACCTCGGCATCGAAGAGCGTCTTGCCGCCGTATGTCTCACGATCCGTGAAGCTCGGTTGCGCGGAGGCGAAGCCGCCGTAGTAGGAGACGCGACCGAGCCCGTGCACACGCCCGACCGTGTATTGCGCGGTGACGGTGCCGCGCCAATCGGGACGTTCCTCTTCGATGCCGACCTTGGTCACGAGATCGAGAATACTGGTGAGCTCGGTCGGTTTGCCTTGCAGGATTTGCGGCAACGGATCGACGCGCGTGATCCGGTTCTTGGTGTAGTTCACGGCCGCGTTCAAGTCCAGCATGCCGCGCGCGGCGGGCACATGGAAATCCCCGGTCACGTCCACGCCGTTCGTCCGCGTGTCGAGGCCATTCGTGAAGAACTGCACGGCGCCGATGTTGGAGAACCCGGAATCGGCGAGGATCGCCTGGGAAACCGAGTCGCCGAACGTGGCGCCCAAAAGAATCCGATTGTCGATCGTGATCCGGAAATAGTCGACTGTGAACGTCACGTTGTCGCGCGGCGTGTACGCGAACCCGGTGCTCAGGTTGACGGAGGTCTCTTCCTTCAACGGTTTTGCGCCAAAGATCCGCGACGCACGATTGTCGACGGGGAAGTTCCCGACCTGAATGAACTGCCCACCGATCACGTTCGTCGTCGTGTGACTGAAAAAGCTCTGCGCCAGACCCGGCGCGCGGAACCCCGTGCTCGCCGCCGCGCGCAGCGCGAACCGCTGCGTTGGCTGGTAGCGGAGCGCCACCTTGCCCGTCAGCCGCTGGCCGAAGTCGCTGTAATGCTCGAACCGGCCGGC